>OJJJ01000003.1_pt1 | contig 361910 bp, 288 predicted proteins | sample 1596311 | NCBI WGS metagenome assembly OJJJ01 (sample SAMEA4350140, study PRJEB24818) | metagenome | biome: human; feature: gut; material: faeces | place: Denmark | collected 2013-09
ATATGGCAGACACATGGAGAGGAAGATTGTGTTCTTACCTGGGGAGGTCTCACAGACATAGCCAATACGATAAAATATTCGTGGTTATGGTTGAAACAAGATTTGTTGTGAGAAGTCAGCAGAAGTCATAGTACCACATCAGTTGCAAATGATGTGGGAAGGACGGAACTTTAGGAGATATGAGTAAATGAATGTAACCAAGTATGGAAATGAAAACAGAAAAATTCATAAAGAGGGCTATCAGCAAATGGTATCGACGGAATCGAAAGAGTATGCAGAAGTGTTGATTCATACAAGGATTGCTGAAAACAACCATATCATCACAGAATTTCAAGATACGGAATTGATGGAGAAGATTTTACACAAAGACAATCTAAATACTGCCTACAAAAGAGTGAAATCTAATAAAGGAGCTTGTGGAGTGGATAAGATGGGCGTGGATAAACTTCTAACATTTCTTAGACATAATCAAGTAACTTTAATCCAGCAAATAAGAGATGGGAAATACAAACCAAATCCAGTCCGTAGGGTAGAAATACCCAAAGAAGAAAAAGGTAAATTCAGACAACTAGGAATTCCAACAGTAGTAGACAGAGTAATACAACAAGCGATTACGCAAATACTAACGCCTATTTTTGAGAAACAGTTCTCAGAAAACAGTTATGGCTTTCGGCCAAACAGAAGTGCCCACGATGCACTAAAGGCTTGCCAAAATAATGTAAATGATGGATACGCAAATGTAGTAGATATGGATTTAGAGAAATTCTTTGATACAGTATGTCAGAGTAAACTGATAGAAATCCTATCAAGAACCATAAAGGATGGGAAAGTAATATCACTCATTCATAAATATTTGAATGCAGGTGTAATAAGCAATGGTGTATTGAAAGAAACAACAATAGGTATGCCACAAGGTGGGCCACTAAGTCCATTACTAAGCAACATTATGTTAAATGAATTGGATAAGGAATTAGTTAAAAGAGGACATAGATTTGTTCGTTATGCAGACGACCTTATGATATTTTGTAAGAGCAAGAGAAGTGCAAATAGAACACTAGAATCCATAGTACCTTTTATAGAAAAGAAACTTTATCTGAAAGTGAACATAGAGAAAACAACAGTGGCTAATATAAGTAAAGTGAAATACTTAGGATACGCATTCTACAGATATAAAGGAGAATGTAGATTTCGAGTACACAAGAAATCAATTTCAAAAATGCAAACAAAACTCAGAGCTCTAACTAAAAGGAATAATGGATGGGGAAATGAGTTTAGACAATTGAAATTAACACAGTTCATCAGAGGTTGGGTAAATTACTTTTCGCTAGCAGATATGAAATCTTTAGTACTGAGGGTAGATGAATGGTTAAGGCGAAAAATCAGAGCAATCTATTGGAAACAATGGAAGAAAGTCAAAACCAGATATAAGATGATACAAAAGTATCAACTACCTGAATGGAAAGTACACGAAATGGCGAATTATAGAAAAGGTATATGGCGTTCTACAATTATGTTAAACAGTGTGCTTACAAACAAAGAAATAGCCAATCTAGGCTATATTACCTTGACTGACCATTACTTGAAAGTATGTGAAAACTAAAGAACCGCCGTGTACCGAACGGTACGCACGGTGGTGTGAGAGGTCGGCTAATAAATTAATGATTAGCTTCCTACTCGATTAATGTTAAGAGTGCCTGACCCCTTTTATTTTTTCTTTATCTATCTCCATATAAACCAAGCGTTCTACCACCATCAACAATTAAATTCTGCCCTGTGATAAACTTCGAATCATCACTTACCATAAAGTAAACAGCATTTGCTACATCTTCTAATGTGCCAATAGCATGGAGGCAGTTTGTGGTTTTTAACCACTCTTCTGTGCGGTCCGAATATTCGCCTCTTTGAATAAATCCAGGTGTGACACAATTTACATTTATCCCATATCTTCCCAGTTCCAATGCCATTGATTTTGTAAAACCAAACAATCCAGCTTTTGCCGCTGCATACTCAGAGTACTTCGCTTTACCTTGCACACCAACTGCACTTGAAATAATAACTATCTTACCACTATATTGTTTTGTCATATATTTTGCTGCCTGCCGAGTGACTAGCATAGTTCCACGTAAGTTAGAATTCAATACAGAATCTATAACCTCTAATTTTTGTTCAGCTAATTCATCCGCATCTCCCCTTGCTCCACCACCAGCGCAATTTACTAATATATCTAAACGCATACCATTGGAAAATACGCTATTAAATGTACTCTCAATCGAGTGAGCATTGGAAACATCTAAAACAAACTTTTCAGCTTTAAGTCCAAATTCTCTCATCTCGTTAACTATCTTCATTACAGATGCTTCTGTACGCCCTGAAACATATACCGTAGCACCTGCTGCTGCAAGTCTAAAGCAAATTGCACGACCAATTGCCCCTGATCCCCCTGTTACTACAGCAACTTTATTACAGAATTCTGAACTTGACTCAGTACTTATTATGTATGATTTTGTTGCAGTACTGTAAATCGTCGGTTTCAAATATTTACACACAGAATCTGGAACCAACCTCTTTATAATTCTTTTCACACCCATATCCCGCCCCTTAATTAATTAAATTTTTGATGGTCTTCTTCATTCCTTCTGGCATGTACTTTCCAATAATATGTTTCACCGAAGTATCTTCTACACGATAAGGATCTAAAATTGTGTTTATACACTTTGCATCTGCCTCCATATCAGTGAATACTTCCATCAAAATAGGTTGATCACTTTCTTCATTAAACATCATACTAATTTTACTATCTAGCTCTGACTTATTCATTGCCGATATATACACGAATCCTCTTGAGATAGCCCAATCTTTCACACTTGTCTTATGAGCAGCAGCAATATGTTTATCTAAAGTCGGCACATTTCTCAAATTAGGATAGCTATGGAAAATTGCTCCTCCTGAATTATTACATACCAAAATACGTACATTATTTCCCACATACTGATTCCATAGAGAATTGATATCATACAAAAAACTAAGATCGCCTATTACCAAGTAACTAGGTCGACCGCTAATATGCGCCTGACCGATAAAAGATGACATTGAACCATCTATTCCATGAGCTCCACGATTACCATAGACTGTGACACTATTTACTACGTCAAAATGACTAGCCAAACGAATACTATTGCTGTTTGCTATGTGTAGTAGTGCTCCTTTAGGAATTCTCTTCAAGTATTGCTGCGTTGCATACATAGAGGAATATTGAATTGGCTCATCATTCAAGCTACCATTATTACCGCAACTGTGATAAACTTGCAACCACTGATTATAATACCCATGATCTGTTGTAACTTCTTCATTTAATTCCGCATATTTTTTAAAGAATGTCTGTGGGGAACATTCAACTACATCCGGAAGACATTTAAACGGATCAGAAACTTCACCTTTTGACGATACATGCCAATGGTGAAATTTTCCTTTAAATGCAGACATTCGCCCTTTCAACTCTGAAATAGAGTTGGCATTCATTGTTATTATAATATCAGGGCACAATTCCTCCATCTGATGATTGTTCAGTAAGCGAGCCAACAAAAATGTAGGCACAGAATATTTGCAATGGAGGTTAGACAATAGATCTACCGAGATCATGCAATTATATTTTTCTGCAAAAGCCTCAACATATTCAAGTTCTGCCTCGTTAAGTGGAGCATACTGTCCATAGAGAATCATAATCTTCGATTTTTTAAGCTTTTCCATCTTGACTCTCCATGCTTCATAAGAATCTTCCAAAGTTAGTCTATCGATTTTTCTCACATCTGGTAACTTATCACACTCAAACTTAACAATACCCTGTTTAATGGGATAATCATTTTCAACAATAAAATTTATATGTACCGGTCCATTCTCACCATGTCGAAGTTCCAATAATGCTTCATTACATATACGAGAACAATACCAAAAATCTTTGTCATCTCGTACGTGTGGAAGTGTTACTACCTTTTTACATACAGAAGAATATAGACTCTCTTGCGGAATCATCTGTTCCTCTTGTTGGAACATATAGTAGTGATTTCGATCAGCAGTTAACACCAACAAAGGAAGTTGCTGATAAAATGCTTCATTTGTTGCTGACACATAGTTTGCAGCCGCGGTGCCTGAAGTGCAACAAATGGCTACTGGCTCACGAAGTTCTTCAATTAAACCAATCGCAAAAAAAGAAGCACTTCGCTCATCAACAATAGAATAAGTTTTAAAATAGCTATCATGCTCAACAGAGTAAATAAGTGGTGTATGCCTCGTCCCTGGTGAAATAACAATATGTCTAATTTCATATTTTTTCAACAAGGCTACTAAAATCTGAATATTTTTAAGACTACTATACATTTTTATCTCCTTTACATTTATACCAGTATTTATTTATCATTCGTACTGCCAATTGTTTAGCATATTCAAACTCCGGCAATTGATGATAAAGAATAAGAAAAAATATATTGGGTATTACAACACAAATCATCCCCTTAAAAATCAACGGCAGTATTCCTATCGATGGAAGCATATTACATATAATTAAGGTTATGCCACCAACAACGAATGTAACGCTAACATAAAAAATAATCCTTGTAAAATAATGCATTGGTGAACATTTGAAATAATTCTTAAATAAAATTAGACTTCCCCATGGAATATTGATAAAAACAGTACAAACTAAAGTAGAAATAATCACTCCGTTTATACCTATCAATTGAACAAAAATCAAGTTTGTAATTAAATTCATTACAGCAGAAACCAGTGGCCGAAACCGATCTTCCCACCAAAGACCAGCCGCCTCACGATATGTATAAGTCATGGTGGTAATACGCGGCAAGAGGAAATACATAACCATTAAAACCATCGTATCAAAGGAAAACAGTAGCTCTTCCCCTACCCACAACTGCATGAAGTGCTGATATAAACAAAAGAGACATACAGCACACCAACTGCAAATCCATCCGTTTACAAAAGTGAAATTTTTAAAATCACGATAATTATCTTCTTTGGAGTTTGTTACCATTTTATTTCCAACACCTGCCGTAATGGATGTTGTTAAAATAGCCAAAAAACCGACTATAGATGTCTGTATATAATAATAATTATTGTATATAGCAAGAGGTGTAAGCCCTAAAAATGCGGAAATTACAATAGTATCAAGAGAAGCGAAAACAACACCATATATTTTGAAAGATAAAAGTCCAATGATACGTTTTTTCAGACCATTTTTCAGTTCATTGCAAATCTTTCCTCGTGGGATAATTTCTGGAAATACTCTCCTAGCTAAAATTGCATTCAGAATATTTGTACAAATTGTTGCCAACGGAATTATTACAACATACGCATAGTAGCTTCGTATAGTTAACAAAGCAAAAATCTTTAGCATATTACTTACAAAAGATATTAATGCACCAATTTTACTTGCAAGGTCATTTCTTTGATAAGCAGAAAATAATGCTGCTTTATATGCATATAAAAAATAACTAATGACTGTATTGAGTAAGTAAATAAAATATAATAAATAAATATTAATATCTGACGGATGAGATCCTTTAATCAAATAAGGCAAAAATGGAGTTAACATTATTCCAACTACCAGAATAATTGTACCAATCAAGTGATATATTTTCTTATAAATATTAAGTAGGCTGCAAAGAGTTTCGTTGTCATTCTCTGCTATTGGTTTATACATACTAAATACAATAGCTGTGCCAATCCCAAGTTCTGATATGCTTAGAACTGAAAGCATAGATGTAAAAAGACTACTTAATCCTAGATATTCAGCACCAAGAACCTTAATTAGTATCGTTGTTGTTACAAACGGTAAAATTAGTGTCATTACTTTTTCTAGTATACCCCAAACGATATTTCTTACTGCATTTTTTGATCTTTCAACTCTCATTCTTTGCTCCTATAATTTTTAAGCACTCTAGTTAAAAATGATAATGATTTATTTTTTTCTCGCTCAAGTAGGCAAATCGTATGCTTATAATCAGGCAACATAACTTTAGAAAAATCAAAATCTGATGAAGAATAACGATGTTCCTGCAAAGCAAGCAGCTCACAAAGGCTATCAATTCGTGATGACATATTTTTTTCATTGTCTGATCTTTCAAAAATTACAAATGGTTTTTCAAAGATAGTTGAAAAAACAGATGCATGAAATGAATCTGTACATACAAGTTCCGCATTCTCAATTAGTCCTATAAACTCTTCCGGACCAATTGCGGTTTCATTTCCCGAGAGTAATAGTTTTACATCTATAACAGTAATATCACCTAATAATTCATTTATCATTTGATTACATATACTCTGTTCTTCACCTAAAAAGTATTTAAGCACATATTTACCTTTTATTGCGGGAGTCTTAGCAATCTGTTCCCACTGGTTTCGCGAAATGAGAAGTGTCGGATCAAGTACAAGTTCCGCATGGCAGCTTTCAAATTGCGATACAATTTTTACAGCCTGTTTTTCTCTGACTGAAATTACAGAAAATCCTTTCATATAGCTTTCGTATTTTTCAAGTAAGTTGTCAGGAAGCTCACTTATACCAAAGCTGGCTGCATAGGCAACTCTTTTCTCTTTAGGAGCAAATGTAAGAAACGCATCATCATTTGATGACGCAAAATATGGATTCCAAACCTGATCGCTTCCAGCTATGAAATAATCATACCTTTGAACCACCCTTGGTTTGTTACTTGGTACTGATAATGAAAAGGGGCTCCAACAAATCATTCTATCAAATTTACGGAACTTCCAATCCTTTGTCTTTAATAATCTTTTTACAACGTATTTTATGTAGCGTGACACATTACTACTTCTCTTTCCTTTTTGTATCGTTTCCACCGAATAACCTATAGATTTTACTGATTCTTGTAAGGCATAGTTTTGCAACCTATTTCCAAGATTATTATCTGTAATCGTTACTATACCAATTTTCATCACTTTATATAACACCTCATCCCTTGTATAACTAATAATCTAATACTATAAATATTTCGATTTATTTAATGTCCCTGTATCATCACTTTTTTCTATCTACGTTTTCTCACTTCAAATTATAATAAATTCATTTAATCTTTGCCTGATGTATCCATTCACGAATTAGGCACAATAACGCTTCCAGACTACTAATTCCATTAGTCATTGCCCATGCCACAGGTAACGATCGTTTATGTATCTTTTTCTTATCATAGTTATGAAATCGTTTAAAAGTATAGTTTCTTTCTTTGATATACTGTAGCATGGATTTGTATTTCTTAAAAAACTCCTTTTCTTTTTTACATAAATTATGTACATACTGATAATCAAATTGTAAATACTGATTTAAAAGCAAAGTATCTATACTTATATCTTTTATTTGTAATCTTTGAAAAAGTGTTTCAAGTTCTCTAGTTTGAATTTCCTTTAAGTTACTCTTATACTTTCCGACTGCAGAGAGTGATGATATTTTGTAATAGTTCCAGTAACAATCTATAAATAACACCTTATTACAAATCTGAAAATAATTTACTAAAAATGCTGCATCTTCTCCCAATTGTAATCCTTCGGGGAAACGTATTGCATTTTTCTTGATATTTTCTGCCAAAAGAAGCTTTCCCCAAACAGCTCTAAACATTTGACCTGGATAAAATTCTTCAATATGCGTATTATATAAAGCTTCTATTAACGTCTTGCGCATTTTATTGCCTTGATATATACATCTATCGGGTTTTATTGATGGATAATTTTCTATTTTGCCATTACACTCACTATAGCAATTCCAACAAACTGTATCACAGTCTTTTTCTTCGGCAAATATCAATGCACTTTCAATCGCTTCAGGTGCCATTCTATCATCTGCGTCTAAAAATACAATCCACTTTCCCTTTGCTATTTCAATTCCAGCATTTCTTGCTGCAGATACACCTGCATTCTCCTGATGAATGACATGAATTTTATCATTGTTTTTTACTAATAAATCGCATAACTTTTTTGTTTTATCTGTAGATCCATCATTCACAACAATAACTTCATAATTTGCATACGTTTGTTGCATCAAATTATGAATACATTCTTCTATTTCATGTTCCACGTTATATGCTGGAATAACTATAGATACCAGTTCATGTTTTTTCAACTCGTTCTCCTTATTTCTGCGACAGGCTTATTATGTTTAAAAAGCAGTACAACTAAAAAGATCGGAAAGCAATTGAAGCCATTTATTCCATGTACTTCCGTAATTCCATACAAAGCCCATATAATTATAAAAACGTTTATCTTCAAATTTTTCTTTTTAGCTAGTAAATAAAATAAAATGGAAAGAAGCACATTCCAAACAATCCCCTGATTCACTGACAAATATGTATACAAATTATCAAATGTAAAACCATTCAATTTCCATACTGAGTCCCATATAACATTGTATTTTGTAATATCTTGTCCCAAAAAAGAAAATCCATAATGTGAAACTCCATATGCTCCTAATTTAATTCTACTTGACAGTAAAGTATCTACTATTATTGCAATTTCATTACCCAGCATATATAAGTTAACTAATAATAATGTTAATACTGCGCATACAGGAACGATAAATTTTGCAATTATATTAAGTGCATTTTTATAAGAGTGTTTACTTTTGGAAACCAAAATCAAAATGCAAAAAAGAATAGTAGTAACAAAACTGGTTCTTGTTTTTGCAAAACTCATAGCTACAATAGCAATGAAAAAAATCTTTATAATATGATTTACTTTAATTTTTTCGTAATTTATCCATGTCCATAAAATTAGAAGATTAAAAAGATATATGGAAAAAGTATTAGGATGCCTAAACCCAAAACAATATCTCTCAACACCACTAATATTCATCACTAACGTGTTTTTTCCAAGACCAGCAAGAATTAGCGATGTAATTGTATGTACTACAAAAAAGAATAGTTGGTATTTAAAAGTAAAAGCCAATATTTTGTCTAATTCTTTTTCACGAATAGCCAAACACATAATAATCGTAATTAAAAAACCATAATTTCCAGTTTGGATAACACTAAACAGAGATACTAACGAAACTAAACCGTATAAAATCAATATTTTAAGTGAATATTTTTCTTGCAAAATTGAAACAACTAGAAAAGCCACTGATGCAAATGTCAAAATATTATCCATAACATCTGTATATGGTATGATTGCAGAATGCAAGAAAGCTGTTTTGAAGCACATTATAAGTATGCCCCAGTGCAAATTTGTTAGTACTTTAGGAATTCTTAATACACCCATTTTTAAACCCCATCTATTGTTTTTATTACTGTTCCACATAGAACTTTATCTAGTTGATCTGCAAAAAATTCAATTGAAAAACTTTTTGCCCTTTTATTCGCAGAAATTCTGACTTTTTTCATTTCTTCTTTGTTGTATTCATTGATACAGGTAAGCAATATTGACATAAGTTCATTAGCATTTTTCTTTTCAAACAAGTAACCATCTATATTATGGTGAATTATTTCCGGTATTGCACCGCTTTTTGCACATATACATATCAAACCTGCAGCCATAGCCTCCACTACTGTTATTCCAAATCCCTCTTCGCAGATAGGAGAATGAACGAAGATATCAGCTTTTGCCAACAATTCAGTCACATTGCGACAAGTTCCACAAAAAGTTACACAACCCATTAATTTTGTATCCTCAACTTGCTTCTCCAGTTTTGAACGATACTCACCATCACCAATTATAGAAAAATGCCATTTCATCGTTCGGGGTAACATTGCTAGTGCTTGCAGAATAACCTGAACTCCCTTCTGCTCGATCAGTCTCCCAACATATACGATTTCTATAGGATTATGCTTTGGGTGTAACTCAGTAGCCATCTTATTGACATCAACGCCGTTATAGATAACCGTAATTTTTTGAGAGAGAACGTGATGGCACTTTATTAAACTATCCTTAACAAAATATGAAATTGCTATCACTTGGTCTGCTTTTTGTAGTGACTTTCTAATAAGCCATCGACGCAATGTCAAACCACGCGTTCCACTTCCTCCCCGCATATCTTCTGCATTGCAATGTGCATATGCAATGGTTTTAATTTGTGGGTAAATTTTCTTTAACAACATCAAATAAAGATGTGCTATAGGAGAATCATGATGTACTACAACTGCATCAATTCCTTTATCTTTACATACATTACATATGATTTTCCAAGGTCCAAACAAATCTTTTTTTGAAGCATGTAGCTCAATTACATTTAATCCGGCTTCCTTCATTTCATCAGTTGTTGCGCCACTATTCCATATAAATATAAAAATATTTTCTATTTTAGAAAAAGTGCCAAAATCTTTAATTAATGTTTCAATGCCACCAGTACCACCAGCTGCCAATAAATGTAACACTCTCATGATATATTTCCCTCTTATTTCTTAATTTGATGATTTCCATATTTAACGTCCTTATTTGTATATTTAAAATTGAATTATATAATATCCTCTCAGATTCAAGTTTATACTAAATCAATTTCTTTATCTATAAACGTAAAATTTAATTTTCCTACAATTCTAACCTCAAACCCAGTCAACTTCAATATACTTTTACTTCACTTCCTGTTTTAGTATTAAGTAGAAATTCAACAAATGGTATTAAATTGCCTGTAATGAACCGTAATTTGCTATTGCATGTCGTGTAATGACTGCTATTTTCATTGTATCATTGCCCACATCTTTTCTCTCTTGCGGATCAGTCGTTCAGCTGCTTTATAGACTTTATCAAATCTAGTTAAGACATGTGCTTTGGGATAGTTATCACTCTTGATAGCTCTTTCATATGCTTTTCTATTCCACTTGTCTGTGTAATACCTGGCGTAACTTTGATTAATAAAATCTTTTTGATATTCAAATACTTTCTTTTGTACTTCTTGTGGTGCCTTTATCAATCGTCGCTGATTCAAATAAAACTGTTCCAACAACAATTCATAATACGCTTGGCTAGTTAAAAACCCTTTTGGAATTACCTTATCTACAGTATTCAGCATCAAATTTGTAATATAAAATGTATCTAATGCTTTAGGTTTTCCAATCGACATTATAGTAATCCCTTGTGGATTGCTCCTATAAGCATAAAAACACTCCTTTACAGATTGATAGGTGGATACTCTTGGATAAATCAGATGTGCCAATATAGAATCCTCATACCAATAACCTTCCGGTAACATAATCTGAGAAAACAATTCTCTTCGAAATACTTTTCCCCAAAAACAACCATTCAACATTTCTCTGTCTTCATTTCCTTTAGGACGCACTTTTTTTATCACTCGGCTATCTCGAAATGTCTCATACCCACAAGCAACAATATCCAAATCCTTATCTTTTGCTGGCCGCATCAATTCTTCTATGTAATTTGAACTAATATAATCATCTGAGTCAATGAACATTAGATACTTACCAAGCGAAGTTCGAATACCACTGTTTCTGGCTTCGGAATATCCCCTATTTTCTTGAGTAATTATTTTTAACTGAGAACACCATTTTTTATATTTTTCTAGAATATCGCCTGTATGATCCTTTGACCCGTCATTTATAGCAATCACTTCATATGAAATGGACGTTTTCTGCTGACAAATAGACTCTAAACAGCTTTCTAGATATTTCTCTGCATTATAACAAGGAACTACAATAGAAAGATCACACGTTGTAATGTCATTTTCAAATATAGATTTTTCAGAAAAACAATCCCCTCTAGGAATCGGAGAATATTTCATTAACACAATATCTTGTACATGATTATCATATAAATTTTTTTTCATCATTCTTCATTTGCACCTTGTCTGCTCTTAAACCAATACTTTACTTGATGCAACGTTCTTTTCCAAATAGACATTGAACAATACTTTTTATATAAATGTCCATAATCCAAATCTTTTACAAATACATCATAGTTATCTGATATTGGATAGTTATTTTCTAAGGGACCTTGCATTTTATTATCATCAAAATTTTTCTCGTTTTCAGTTATTCCTCCCGATGCGTCGCCTAAAGAAGCATCTCCAATGCGCTGCAAACTCTTAAATTTACATAAAAAACAACCTTTGGGAATAATGCTAAAAGAAAAGGTCGATGAATTGTTTCGTATCATATTCTTTTCTGTTTACCGTGAGTGTCATTACACAAGCCGACCAGCCATAACGTTTTTTGTTTCTAAAACAACTTTTTCGATTTTCCCATGGTATTTTTTTCAGCATTTGAAAGATATTTCTTCCATATATCAGCTCTCGGGGCACCATGGCAAACAATGTCTATACAATACAAGTTAGTTGTGTCAATATTTGCACATACTTTTTTCAATGAACTTATTTGACATAGTGTTCCTGAAAAAAGCACCACTCTTCCTGCATTTAAATCTTTCTGAACATATTTAAAACAATCACCTAACCTACTTTGGACATATTTTGTTCCACGAAAAGCATTACGTTATTCTGTAGTTTCTGCTCTATCGTGTATTGCACATAAATTTTCATCTAAACAACAACCTTAGTCAATTACACCCTTAGTCAAAATACTATCAGAAATAGCGGTAAACATACCGCCACTTCTGGATTTTGATTGATCCTCATCTGATTGATGTTTAACAACGTAAGCGTCCATAGCTCACTTACTCCCTACCCCAAAATTTTTGCTGCCTATTTTCATTTTTAAATACCTTACTTAATGTATTATAATATTCTTCAAGAATGTTCTTTGCAGTCATTATATTATACCTACCATTTATCACATCATTCTCCATAGTTCCTCTATATATTCTTCTATTTTTAAATGACGTAATTACTTTTGCCCATTCATTAACAGGCAAATCCAGCCTCTGAAATACCACATTGTGGTTAAACTGTACCTCTTTGGGCACCTTATCTGAAAACACACATGGCAAATCTGCAAATTGGGCTTCAATACCTGTCACTGGAATCCCTTCAAAATATGAAGGCATCACGAACACATCCATTACCTGATACAATTCATTTACATCACTGCGGTTGCCGAGAAATCTAACTTTGTCACTCAACCCAGAGTCCTTAACCAGTTGACGAATCTCTTGTTCCTTTTCGCCTACCCCAATCAACAGCAGTACGGCATTCGAATCAAGTCTATAAACTTCTTCAAAAATTCTTATAAGAAATCTGTGATTCTTTTGATAAGATAACCTTCCTACATGTCCAATCACGAAATTATCTTCAGTTAATTCCAATACTTGATGCTTTTGTTCTCTTATTTGTCGATTAAATTCAAAATCATCTGCATTGATAGCATTCGGAATTACATGAAATTTTCTATCACCAAACAAAAATTGTCCAGCCTCTTTTCCACACGCACAATAATGATTTGCAACAGTACGAACTTGAAAACGAAATAATTGTTTTAGCAGATACTTAAAATCTCTATCAATTGATGTATTATGGCTATGTGCAATACGAGCAGGCACTCCCGCCTTCTTTGCTGCTAATAGTGGAAGGTAACTCATGGCATCGATGTGTGAATGCACTATTTGATACTCTGGATGTTCCGCAAAAAATCGCTTCATATATTTAAAATAGGCAGGATAATTTTGCGGATATAATCTAGGTGCATAATATACCTTTCCACCCATAGTAATAATTTCATCGTCATAGTCGCTTTTTTGAGTACGATGAGTAAGAAAATCAAACTGAATTTTTGTTCTATCTATATTTCTGTAATAGTTCATGAGCATCGTTTCAAGACCAGCTCTATGCATATCATTTACACACTGTAATATTCTAATCATCTCAATTTCCCCTATACAACTCCAGTGTCCGTTCCACCATATCATCCCAGTTATACTTTTCGCAAATGAAGTCGGATGCTAGGCTCTTATACTCTTCCAAAATTTCCGGATTGTCACAAAGCATCTGCAATTTAACACTCAAATCATCAACGTCGCTCCTCCGGAACGTAAGAGCCTTATCCTCTACAACTTCCGCACACTCGGCAATATCCGAAGTCAGGCAACAGTTCCCGTAGCTCATCGCTTCCAGCAGACTTAAAGGCATCCCTTCCAAATCACTTGGCAGAGTGTAGATATAAGCATTGCTGTACAGTTCATCCAACAGTTGACCCTGTACAAATCCAGTGAAAATGATTCTATCATCGCTTGCAGCCATTTTCTTGAGTTCAGTCATAAACTCATCGGTATTCGATGCACCGCCAGCAATTACCAGTTTCTTGTCGGTTTTCACATCATGAAATGCCTGCACTAAATAACGGAGCCCTTTTTCTGGCACCAGACGTCCCAAAAATAGAATATACGAATCCTTATCTAAACTAAATTTATCTTTGATCAATTCTGACTCTCGAACTACCGGACGATTCACACCATTTGGAATAAATCTGGTTTCTCGTCCATATCTACCCTTAAAATAATCTTGTACACCCTTGCTAAGAACAATTATCTCATCAGCATATCTAACAGCACATTTTTCCCCCATCATGATATAGGAACATGCAATTTTTCCCCATTTTGCTCTTTGATGATCTAAACCATGTACTGTCGCGATACATCTTTTTCCGAATATTTTAGGAAGCCAAAGCATGGCACAAGGTCCCTCTGCATGAAAATGGACGACATCATATTTGCCAAAAGCAGCCTTCAAGGTGGCAAACGTTGAAGCCGTCACAGCAGCAAGTCCTTTTTTGTCAATCGTCAAAACAGTCTTAAGTTTTATACCTCGATATTCTTTCATATCATGCATATCATATTCTTTACCGCTAACATGATGACCACTTCGATTATAGCAAGTTACAGCATGTCCACGCTTAACCATTCTAGATGCCAGTTCTTCAACAACAATCTCAATACCGCCTTCTCTAGAAGGGATACGCTTATGCCCAAGCATTGCTATTTTTAAACGTTCCTTATCTCCCACGATTCAAACATCCCTCTCCCAACTAATCTCCCTTTATATTAATCAAAACAATGTTTTGAATATTTTTCTCCCTCAAATATAATACTAATCCACAATCTCTATGGCAGGTGCACTAGCACCGCCATAATTGTGTTCATCCTCTTATATTGTAAAATTACTCCCCAGTAATTTAATTTCCCTCATCAATCACCCTATTTTACATATAACTTGTTGCTTCCTTTAAAACTTTCCTTATTCTGCACCATCCATCTTCACAACAGCTTTTGCAGTTTTAAGAATAATCTTAATGTCTGTTCTAAAACTCATCTGATTTATGTACTTAATATCCATATCAACCCATTCATCAAAGCCTACGTTGCTTCTTCCGCCGCATTGCCAGTAACAGGTTAATCCACCTTTTACCATAAGACGTTGTTTATGATATGCATTGTATTGTTCTACTTCTCTTGGTAGAGGTGGTCTTGGACCAACAATACTCATATCACCCTTGATGATATTCACAAGTTGTGGTAGTTCATCAAGAGATGTTTTTCTTAACCACTTCCCAATCTTTGTGATTCGTGGATCGTCTTTCATTTTAAAGGCAGGTCCATCCATCTCGTTTTTCTCTTGTAATTGATCTAAGTATTCCTCCGCGTTCACACACATGGAACGGAACTTATAGAATTTAAATTCTTTTCCATCTTTGCCAACACGAATCTGAGAAAAGATTGGACTGCCTTTTGGGTCATCTAGAAAGATAGCGATCGCAATAAATAGCATAACTGGTGATAACATAATTAGTGCTACGGTTGAAGCGATGAGATCAAAACTTCGTTTCATCGTCAAAAACATCTTTCTGCGATCGATTTCCTCTTCTTGTACTACGAATGACTTTATCGGGAATTGTATTACCTTTGCATCTCTTTGTACGATTCCATTTGCTTCACATATGTATTCTGTAGAATTTAAACGATATCCATCGTCAGTTAACGCCTGTGTTACATCCATTCCCGCACTCCCTCTCATTATGGAGGTATGTCTATCCTATGATGTCCTTAATTATTCCTGTCCATACTCGCCATAATGTCCATAATATTGTCCATAATATTTGCCATAGTATTTCCCATAATATTTACCGTATTTACCTTTCGTATCCATAGCCACTTTATTAAGTACAGCTCCAAGTATTCTACAATTACTTTTTTCTAGTTGTCTTTTTACATCCAATACGAACTTACGACTGATTGCATTATTTTCAACGACGATAATGGCTCCGTCTGCTACTCTTGCTACAACTGCGCTGTCAATAATAATGCCGAGTGGTGGAGTATCAATAAATACATAGTCATACTCTTGTTTGGCATAATTAATTAGATCAGTGAAGTATTGGTTTGCTAATAACTCCGCTGGATTTGGAGGTACATGCCCAGAGAATATAATATGTAGATTCTCGTGGTTCGTTTCACATAACACCTCGTCCAATTTGTTCTGACCGGATAAGTATTCCGATAATCCAATTACTTCCTGATTTACACGGTAGCGTCCTAACAATACAGATTTTCTAAGGTCTGCATCGATTAAGAGTACCTTTTTACCCATTTGTGCAAAACTTTCAGCCAAGTTAAAGGTTACTCGACTCTTGCCTTCATTTTGCGTACAACTTGTTGATAATATTACTTTAATGTCATTTCCACAAAACTGTATATTGGTACGTAAGGATTTATAGGACTCGTTGGAGCGATAATCCAGCTCATCAAACTTATTCAATTCTATTTTTTGCATCTTATCTCTCCTCCTTTGTCTGTTTCTTAAATCTACTCTGCTTACGTTGTTTTCGTTTTTTATCTTTTTGCAATTCCTTTTTTGTCATTTCGAGTGGAATAATACCAATGGTATTGATTCCTATGTATTTTTCGATATCTTCTGGTGACTTAATGGTATCATCTAGTAAGTGTCGTACTGTTATTATTCCACAGCATATAAATCCTGCGATTAGTCCAGCGATTAAAACATTACGTTTTACATTTGGACCTGTTTTTTCAGTCGCCACTACACCAGTTTCTACGATGCTTGGTTCTTTGATATCCATGATTTCAGAGATACGTTTTGCAGATACATTCGCAATCTCATCTACGATAAGTTTTGCCATGTATGCATCTTCATACTCCACAGAGATTTCAAGAATACGCGTATCGCTTGGGTTACTTAAAGTCATTATACTTAGCAGATCCTTATGTTCCATTGGTAAATTAAGATTCTCAATTACCTGTTCTGTCACTGGTCTACTTTTTGCCAATACCATGTAATCTTTTGTTAATTGTGTTCCTAACTGCAAATCGCTTAAGGATAGCGATGACAACGAGGTTCCTTTGTTTACGATGTAGAGACTACTCTTTGATGTGTATGTAGGTTTAAGAAAATATAAGTTAACGACTCCAGTGAGCACCGCTACGAATAAGGTTGTGACAATTATGATGCCAAGCTTATTCATTAGAACATAAAATAGTTCTAGTAAATCGATTTCGATTTCGTCTTGTTGTTGATTTGTTTCCATTTGTCCTCCTAATTGCCTATTGAATTACAGCACTTGGTTGTTTATAATATAGTATGGATGATTTATCGTTAACCCGCAAAGTTCGTAGTCATCCGTTCTTTTTTTAAGACGGCGTATGCAATCTCCTAGCATTGGTGCCCTTTCTGTTTCATTGTGGCAATCACTCGCTATAAAATGTACATACCCATGTTTCACCAGTTGTTTACACCAAGAAGACAAGGCATTGAATGGTCCACCCATGAGGCTTTTTCCATTCATCTGTATATAGCAACCTAACTCGATTAAATCGTTAATATTGTTTTCTTTTTTATATAATGCTTGATACCGTTCTACGTGAGCAATGATTGGATAATATCCAGCTTGTATAAATTGCTGCATTCCACGGTATATTGTTTTAAAACTAACCTCATAACCAAATTCGATCAATACATAACGGCTTCCTGCTAAAGTGAGCGCTCTTCCTTCTTTTACTGCTGCGAGACATCCTTCTTGATACATAATCTCATTTCCCAAGTACAATTTCATTGGAAGACTTAATCGTTTGATTTCCTCTTCAACCATTTCAAAAGCCTTCATAAGATCATCTTTCGTTGTTCGATTCCCTAGCTCATAATGAGGTGTTGCAATGATTGCTCGCACTCCCTGTTCATAGGCTATCTGAAGCATTTTAGAGGAAATTTCTATGTTTTTCGCTCCATCATCCACCCCGGGAAGAATATGTGTATGTATATCAACAAATCCTGAGTTCATCTCTTCCATAATAACCCCTTACGCTAATCGTTTTTGTTCTTCGCAATTAATCCATTTCTCATTTGTCTTACTATAATGTGCAAGGTCGCTGCAAATAGTACTCCTACGCATAAGATGATAAAAAATGGTACGATACTATCCCTATAATAGACATTTAAAAAGGCTTGATACCTTGCGTTTTCTGTTTGAATCACTTGATCCTTTAACCTTAGTAAATAAACTCCTACAACACACAGTGTGATATTCGAACCAGTAACCGCATATACGACATATCGTAGTGCCCGATGTTTGTAGGTATTTGATACGAATAATGTGATGACTAGTACTGCGATTGCTAACAAGCCAATTGGGAGTGCGAATTTTAGAAAGCTGATAAATCCTTCTCTGTAACTTGCTATCTCTCCCACAAATGGAAATTCAATGCTTTTAAAATATACATCTGCAATCTCATTTGCACATTGTTCGATTGCTTCTTTTTCTTGCACTGTGACATTACCAAACGTCTCTTTCTTTGAGGTATTCCATTGACGTATGATATTGTCTAGTTCCATATCAATTGCTACTTTAACTCCACTCATATCTGCTTGTTTTAACGAATTTTTAAAGTAATTGTTCGCTTTGATATGATAACTTCCAATGCTTATATTCTCTGCTATGATTTCTTTTGTCTGTCCATACGAATCCGCAATCGTTTCTGCTTGTTCAATAAAAGTATCATAACTTTTTTGATAATAGTTTGTTTTCTTCAAACCATTCATAATTACATTCTGATTTAACCCACCGAGTAATACTCCTGCAGCTATGAAGATTAATGTAACGATGAAGGATAAGAAAAATGAGATAAAAATACATTGTTTGGACCGTATTTTTTTATATTTCATATCTATATACCCTTCTTTAAGAGAATAGTTGTTATTTTATGAACCCGTATCCTTAAAATAAACGCTTACAATATACTAGATATCGCTCTGTTCTATCCTTTAATATGTTACCAAATGGATAACAAGTATATAGAATAAGCCTATCTTCACTTGTGAGTATTGAATTGTCGAATGATTCTGCTTCTATGATTTCTATTTTATCTACCTGATATTGATACTCTTTTTGATTCGTTCTTATCGTTACGATATCGTCTTCTTGTACTTCTACTAGGCTTTTAAAATACGTTGTATCATGCCCTCCAAGTAACACCGTCCCTTGATTCCATGGAAATACTCCATTGGCGTACTGACCAATTCCTTTTTGAAATTCTACATCTGAATCCCCATAAATGATTTCTGCTTGTAAACCAACCCTCTCACAATTTAACATCCCATAACTAGCTCCTAGCTCTGGGGTTATTTCTTCAGAAGTTTCCATTTCTTGTTTCGGATTTTGCACTTGTTCGGATGCTATTTCACTTGGTGTGTTTTGTTTCACTGTAGCAACGAATGTTTCTTTGCATGTTCTTATGAGTGGTGCTCCTAATACAAATATACAAACCAACGACAGGATGCTATACAAGATTGGAATCATTATATAACTTGTCATTTTTTTATTTCTTCGTTTCATTTAACACCTCTACATAATTTAGTACGTACATGCTTAGTATTCCACATACCATTAAGATTCCTAAGAAAGCTGCGAGATAAGGGATAGATTTAAGAGAATAACCTGTATTTTTTAATGCTTGTTCACTTAAATCCTGCGCCTCGTTCTTAGTTTGATCTTCGCCTTGTTGTTCCTGACCATTTGACGTTTCGCTTTCATTGGTATTACCCAAATTGTTTTGCGATTCGTCTATGGTATTGTGATTCTTTGTTTCTTGGCTTTGATTTATCTCTGACGTTGTTTCCGTACCTTTACCGTTCGTTTCTGTTTCACTGCCATTTGTTCCTTCTACTTTATCTCCTCCATTTGAGGAGATTCCTCCATTTGAAGATGTTCCCCCACCTGCATTGGATTCTTCTGTATCTGGAACTTTAGTTGGCTCTTGCTCTTCCTCCTCAGTCAAAACAAGATATCCGTTCTCTACCCCAGTTGCTACATTATTATCAATTTCACCAACGATCAACTCAATATCACTTGATGTCAAATCAATATCATCTTGCATTAACTTGTTTCTTAATTTCGTCTTATAGGCTTCGTTCACCTTGTAAGATAATCCATCCTGCTCAAACGTCCGATTTACATAATCCAACAGCCTTGATTCTTCCGCATTGATGTCGCCTGCATACACCTTTATGGTTTGGCTACCTAACATGCAGCTCGTAAACAAGAGTATTCCAGACATTATTTTGAACAACCGATTATAATGCATAAGTTCTCCCTTTCCTATAATCCGATTTTACCGCTATAATGGGACTGCTACGTGCGTAACAGCCCCGTTACATGGTTTTATTATTTGTAAGTTACTACGAATTCAACAAGTTTTAGACGTTCTGGATTAGAGCAAGAAATATATAAAGTTTTATCGTCTTCACCCTTACTTAATGTGTATGTGTACTCACCGCCTACTTTCTTAAGGTCTATCGAACTGTCAGCATTCAATGTTACATCATATGTCACTCCGTCAAATTCAACCTTTTTATCCATTTCTCCAGCTACACCAGTAATAGTAATCTTTTTACTATCCAAATCTTGGTTCACGGTATGTTTTTCAATACCAATCCAAGCATTAATATAGACTTTTGAATCAGATAAGAGGTTGTTTACATAATTAAGAACTGTTTTATTAACAGTATAATCTTTTACACCAGTAATCTTTACCACAACTTGTTGTAATCTTGAGATTTCAACTGGTAAAGTATAAGTAGCAGTATTACCATTAACTTCCGCCTTCACTGTTGTAGGTGTTGGTGTTGGTGTTGGGTTTGTACCGCCGCCACCGCCGCCAGTTCCACCACCGCCGCCACCAGGAATTGTTGTTGGTGTAGGTGTAGGTGTTACCACTGCATCCTTAGATACAGTAACTGTTGCACCAGCTTTAACGTCTGTCTTAGTACCATCAGCAGCTGTAATAGTTACTACAGCAGTAGTGTTGTTTGTAACCTGTACTGTTGCACCTGCGCTTAAGTTACTTACGATGCTTGAATTTTCAGCACCAGCGTTTAGCACTACTTCTGTAGAAGCACTTACAGTAAGAGCTACAGGAACACTAGATGTGATTGTTGAGCCTTCTGCAGAAGAATTAACTTCTACTGAATTAGCTTTACCACTAATATTAAGTACAGATTTTGCTGTTAAAGCAACTGGACCAAGTGTGCTATTAGCAACAAGATTCACTGTATTTGCAGCACCTGTTACATTCAATGCTTGCACAGGACCGTTTGCAATTAATCTTAATGTTCCGTTTTTCGCATTTAAGTTAAGAGCCTTTACAGAAGCTTGGTCTGTAATAACAAATCTTGTTTCCTTATCAAATACATGAAGGGTATTCCCCTTTGCATTTTCATAATATGTAGAATCTTTGATTCCATAAACGCTTATGCTTTTGAATAAACCATTGTTTACAACATGGCCTTCAGGAGCGTTTACTACAAGATATTTGTTGCTAAAATCACCGGATGGAGTGGTAATTTTAACTGCCTGTTTGGAACTAAGTTTTACTGTACCAGTTCCTGGTAAGTTAACTAAAGTATTTGTCCAAGTTGATGTAGTTGCGTAATTGCTTACTACCTTAACTGTAACAGAATCCTTTACGTTTGCTTTATCACTATTTTTTGTAGCTTTTGTAGCTTTTGCAATCACAGTGATTGTAGCAGTTCCAGGTTTAATCGCTTGTACCTTACCGGTATAAAGATTAACCTTAACTACAGAAGGATTACTTGATACAAAACGTAAATAATCTGTAGATTTCGCAGGCGTAACTACTGGCTTTAATGTGTAATAACCACCTTTTAAAAGAGTAATCTGAGATTCCTTCGCAATACTAATTGACTTAGCTCTTGTTGTTGCTGCTTCCGCATTTGCACTAAAGCCAAAAGCAATCGTTGTAAGAAATACAGCTACTGCTAGTAGTAGAGACAGTTTCTTCATGAAACTTTTCTTCATTATTTTTTCCTCCTTCACAATTTTTATTGCAGAATACCAATTCAAGGTTGATTTTGGGCAAAAAATAAAAACTGTAAAATTATAACGTGTTAATGAATAAATATTCACACGCATACAAAATTTACAATTTATAAGCATACTTAAAACCATCAAAAACAGTCTAAACATCTTATAAATCCTCAGTTTACATACTAATTTTGCCATCTCTTTTGAATGTGTAATTCTTAAACATAATTAATGTAATACAGATATTGGTAAAAGTCAATACAAATTGGAAATATTTATAGATAATATTACCTAGTTTTTACCCTTTTTTCCTATTGCAAATATATATCGTACCAAATGTTACCTTTTTTTGCTTTTTGTGTACAAAAAAGACTATTAAACACAAAACTGGATTTAATAGTCTTTTTTTCTTTTTCTATATTTTTTGTATATTAATGCATCATTATTCGTCGTTATTCAACAAAAACTCTGAAAATACGTAGTTGCTTACATCCATCCCCACCTCAGTAAGATACATTCTTCCTTCACTTATTGCAATTAACTGTTCCTTCTTTAATTTTTGTATCACTTCTCCATAAACTTCATCCATTGATTGTGCAAAGGTATCTTCAAACTCCAGTAACCCGATACCATTGCTTAAGCGTAAGCCAAGAAACATGAATTCTTCCATTTCTTCATCCGTGCTTAATTTCTGGTTTTCTTCTCTTATATTATAGAGATTTCTACTTACTTCTCCGAACTTACTACTATTATAAAGAATACTACTTACTTCTCCGAACTTACTACACGCTTCCTGATACTTTTCCATATCTTCTGTATTATGAAAACGTTCTTTGTTTATAAGGGATGACGCTCCAAGACCAAGTCCTAAGTATTCTCTTCTTCTCCAATAGCCAACGTTATGTCGGCACGCATATCCCTTCTTCGCATAGTTGGAGATTTCATATCGTTCATAACCAGCTTCTTGTAACATTCGTTTTGTCTCATGGTACATCTCACGGTCTACTTCTTCACTTGGAATCGCATCCTTATATAAGCCCTCTTCCCCATACATCTCATAAAATGGAGTTCCCTCTTCTAAAATCAAACTGTATGCAGAGATATGTTCTGGTTGTAAGCCTATGATTTTAGTTAAAGTTTCACAATAACTCTCTTTTGTTTGTCCTGGCAATGCTGACATCAAATCTACATTGATGTTGTTAAATCCAAGCTCTCTTGCAAGCCCGTAGTTTTCAAGAAAGGTTTCATAGCTATGAATTCTTCCAAGATGTTTTAACTCTTGATTGTCTGCCGATTGCAATCCAAAGCTGAGTCGATTGATTCCTAGTTCTTTGTATCTTATTAATTTTTCTCTCGTTACTGTCCCAGGATTACATTCAATTGTAATTTCAGCATCTTCTTTTATCTTAAATGCCGATTGAATCTGTGTCACAATTTTCGTAATCTGTTCTTCATTTATCATAGAGGGAGTTCCTCCCCCGAAAAATATACTATCCACCTCATATGCCTCTGCCTGATCACGATATGCGTTTATTTCCTGGCACAAGGCTGTTACATAACGATTGATTTCTTTTGCACCTGCAGGCCCCGATAGAAAATCGCAGTAGGCACACTTTTTCACACAAAAAGGTATATGAATATATAACATGAGTGCTTTCATGGGTTCATCTCACCTTTCCTTCCTTATTATAAGTTACATTTATTGGTAATATTAATAATTTTCATATATAAGTTATTTAATTCGTTTCATCGTTTAATTAAATAAGTTTTAACAAGCTTTTTTAACAACTTTTAACAATCTTTTAATTCGTTTATTTACTCGTTTTTAATTCGTTTCTTTGTAATCTAATAAAATTCTTTTCTTTTGGTCTTTCGCTAATTCTTACGATAGTTATTACGATAATTCTTACGATAGTTCTTCCTTAATTCTTATGCTAACTTTAGTTCTAATGTGAGGCTCTAACGTAGTTCTCCAATTCACTTTAATATAAGAAACAAGGTTGTCCCAAAATAGTATTTTCTTTCTTCAACTATTTTGTGACAACCCCTTGTCTTTCTATTATTAAGTTCAAGTTCCGTATTAAATCACGTATTTAGCGGTTCCTCTCTTTATAGGAAGAATTCTTTTTCCGTAACTTATTTAAGCTTAACTAATTTTAAATATCTTGTTTTCACGTATCTTGATTAACTGCTTATAAGTTTAGTTCTCGTCTAATTTTAATACGCTCATGAATGCCTTTTGTGGTATTTCTACGTTACCAATCTGGCGCATTCTCTTCTTTCCTTCTTTTTGTTTCTCTAAGAGCTTTCTCTTACGTGAAATATCACCACCGTAACATTTTGCAAGTACGTCTTTACGCATTGCTTTTACTGTTTCTCTGGCAATTACTTTACTTCCGATTGCTGCTTGAATTGGAACCTCAAACATATGTCTTGGTATTTCATCTTTTAATTTTTCACACATTTTTCTACCACGTTCATAAGCAGATTCTCCATGCACGATGAAGGATAGCGCATCGACTTCTTCTTTGTTGATTAAGATATCTAATTTCACTAATTCAGAAGGCACGTATCCCTTCATTTCATAATCAAAGGAGGCATATCCTTTGGATCGAGATTTTAGCGCATCAAAGAAGTCATATATGATTTCATTGAGTGGTAGGTCATATTTTAACAATGCTCTTGTTTCTTCCATATATTCCATTCCAAGATAGATACCTCTTCTTTCTTGGCATAGACCCATAATTGCTCCAACGAATTCTGTTGTTACCATAATCTCAGCACTTACCATTGGCTCTTCCATATGCTCGATTTCCGATGGATCTGGTAAATTGGATGGATTCGTAATTTCTAGTTTTTCACCATTTGTCTTATATACATGGTATATAACGCCCGGTGCTGTCGTTACAATGTCAAGATTGTACTCACGTTCCAAACGTTCCTGTATGATTTCTAGATGCAATAATCCTAAGAATCCACAACGGAAACCAAATCCAAGTGCTACCGATGTCTCTGCTTCAAACTGAAGCGCAGCATCGTTTAACTGTAATTTTTCCAATGCATCACGTAAATCTGGATATTTCGCACCATCGGCTGGATACATACCACAGTATACCATTGGGTTTACTTTCTTATATCCTGGCAATGCCTGCTTACATGGATTCTGAACATCCGTTACAGTATCACCAACTCTAGTATCTTTTACGTTCTTAAGAGATGCTGTTACATATCCTACCATACCTGCGGTTAATTCTTCGCATGGTAAAAACTGTCCTGGTCCAAAAATACCAAGTTCAACTACCTCAGCTTTCGCTCCAGTAGCCATCATTTTAATTTCGGTTCCCTTGCGAATGGTTCCTTCCATTACTCTACAAAAGATGATAACACCTTTATAGGAATCATAGATGGAGTCAAAGATTAATGCTTGTAATGGCGCATTCTTATCACCCGTTGGTGCTGGGATTTTTGCTACGATTTGTTCCAACACATCTTCGATATTAAGTCCATTTTTCGCTGAAATAAGTGGCGCATCCTGTGCTTCTAATCCAATGACATCTTCGATTTCATTCTTTACACGTTCTGGATCTGCACTTGGTAAGTCGATTTTATTAATAACTGGTACAATATCCAAGTTATGATCAAGTGCTAAATATACATTCGCTAAGGTCTGGGCTTCAATTCCCTGCGCTGCATCTACAACTAATATTGCGCCTTCACAGGCAGCTAAACTTCTTGATACCTCATAATTAAAGTCAACGTGTCCTGGAGTATCGATTAAGTTAAAGATATACTCTTGTCCATCCTTTGCTTTATATACGGTACGTACCGTTTGTGCTTTGATGGTGATTCCACGTTCTCTTTCTAATTCCATATTGTCAAGAACTTGTGACTGCATCTCTCTACTAGTTAGTAAGCCAGTCTTTTCAATGATACGGTCTGCAAGTGTTGATTTCCCGTGATCTATATGCGCAATGATACAAAAATTTCTTATTTTACTTTGGTCAATTGACATTGTATTCCTCCCAAGTACTTCCTAAATTCAATGGATGTATTATATCATACCAATTGTTTCATGGCAAGGTACGACTAAAAAGAATAATGGTAGTTTACGTACCTATGTAAACTACCATTTTTATTCTATATTTTAAAGCTTGAAATCATTTGTGTTAATTTCTCTGCAATTTCTGCTTGATGTTGTGCTGTAGCAGCTACTTCATCCATTGCAGTTGATACTTGTTCGATACTCATTAATATTTCATCCGAACTACTTGATGTTCCTTCGATTCGAGATGCAATGGACTGTGTTACGTTTGTGATTTCATCGGTTGAAGCATTTAATTCTTCAGACATCGCTGCGATATTGGTTGCTAAGCTATTAATAAAGGTTGCATCCTTTTCATAACTTACACCAGTATCAATTAATAACTGATAATCATCCATGACACGTACATTAATAAAGTTAAGCAGTTCTTTTGAATGGATGGCTAAATTTTGAACCGCGGATTGTACATCACTAACTACCTTATGTATATTCTTTACGTCTTCCGAGGATTTTTCAGCCAATGCTCGTATCTCATCTGCTACCACTGCAAATCCTCTACCATGTTCACCTGCCCTTGCTGCCTCAATTGCTGCATTTAAGGATAGAAGATTTGTCTGCTCTGCAATTGCAGCGATGGATTGCGCAAACATGCTTATTTCACCAACTACACTACTTTGCTGTATTGCGTCTAGTATTAATTGATTCTTTTCCACATTTAATTTATCGACTAGGGCCTTTGACTCGGTTCCTTTGTTCTTAATTTCAACGGATCGTTTATTGATTTCAACCGATTCATTGCTACTATTCGTCGCATCCACAGAAAGTTGATTAATACCAGAATCCACTTGCTCTACCGTTGCCGTCAACTCTTCCGTTGTTTGATTAATGTTATGAATATTATCAACGATGGTAGAAACGTTTTGCTCGATTTGCGTAAATGTACTAGACATCTCTTCTAGGGTTGCTGACAACTCTTCGCTAGAAGCAGATACATCTTGGGTCTGATCCGAGATTACTTGAACCATTTGTCTTAACTTTTCTCTCGATGCATTCAGTGCATCGGATACACGTGCTAATTCATCGCCGCCCTTTACCGTTACCGCATAAGTTAAATCCCCTTCTCCAAGCGCCTGGGCATACTTTAAAATATTCTTAATTTTTCTTCCAATTGACAATGAGATTAATAATCCAATTGCAATTGCTATGACTGTACCTATAACAATTATTATAAAAATATTACGAGTTATAGACTGATATGTAAGTTTATTTTCAGTATTCTTCACTTCTGCATTACTCTGTGTTGTCTGAATTAATTCGTCTAACTCATTGCAAATCGCTGCTCTTACTTCAGTAATACTATCTAGCCCTTCTTGGGCCTTTTCATATACTCCTGCTTTTGCATGATTTAGCACCTTCGTGCGAATTTCTCGATATGAATCTATTAACGTTAATATACGTTCATATTGAGCTTGAGTATTAGAGGAATGTTCTAATTGTCCATACTTTTCTAGTAACGATGAGACGTTATTATCATAGGTTTCAATTTTCTTGATTGACTCTTTTGTCATCGCTTGATTCTCATAAAGAACTGCATTATCGATCTCAGCCCTGATAAATAATAAGTCTTCATTGATCTGATGAAGTAGTGCAACGCTTTTAAAATCATAATGAAACATATTTTTAGCGTTGTTATTTAGTCTTTTCATTCCAAAAATTCCGATAGTACCTACAAGAATTAAAATGATGACGCATAGTATAAAACTAGCAATTAGTTTAGTCTTAATAGACATTTTTTTCATAGCTCTCTTTGACATCTCCTTAGTATAACAATTATAAGGATATCGGACATTTTTCGACATGCTTACTGCTAAATAGTATCATTTTGTTTTTAATTTTACAATAAAATATTTTTGTAAGATATAGTTTTTCCCTTCCCTCACGGGTTATCCTCTTATATTTTATTCAGAATTTGATTAAGAAACCCCCTTAAAAACTCTCCCTATGAGAATGGATATACTCAAAATTACCAAAACCATTCCAATACTATGACTGCCAATTGGACATTTTAAATAAAATTGTACCAATTCATTAAATGGCAAGCTTTAAGACTAATTTAGTTATAAACAAAAAGCACCATCCGTTTTGTTTCTTAAGTCTTCTCTTACTTAACATACAAAAATGGACGATGCTTTTATAATAGTTTTATAGATGCATTTTTCGTTGATTCATCCGTGTTTTTTCTACTTTTAACGATTCGAAAGTACTTGATCTAATATCGCTGCAAATGGCTCCATTGCATTATAAGCTTCTTTCACTGTGTTTTGATCGGTACCTAGCTCTACTAATAAGGTCCGCTCTGCCAAATGCATATTGTAGCGATAATTTTTCAAATAATTACGAAACATTAAATCTGGGAATAAAGAACGCCCAACCAAATTAATTTGCAAACTAAATGCTAAATTTCCCTGCAAGTTTACATTCTCTAATCGATCAATTGGTCCATTTGAATTACGACACAAACCGTTAAAGAGCATAATTTTTGCAGTTTCCTTACCATTTAATGTGGTTGCTCGTCTTGGTCCACTATCCCTATGTAAATCTATAATTACTTCAATGCTTGGATTTTCCTCTAATATCTGCTCGATGTATGGTAATGCTGTACTGTAGGCATAATTTCGATTGGACATACCATCTTTCATATCATATGCCGTTTTATCATGGATAACGGAGTAACCGTAACTTTCAAGTAACTGTGTTAAATAATTTCCTGGTCCCACTACCGTATCTTCTTGCACACCTTCTCTACTATCGGCATAGGTTTCTGATGCATGGGTATGATAAATTAAAATTTGTGGTTTTGTTTTATTCTTTTTTATCGTCAAATCCATGCCCAATAATTTATCCGTGTTAAATACATTACTATCTGCTTTTGTTTTTTCATCCACTATGTAATAATTAGCAAGTAAATAATCCAGTTGTTTTAATTTATCCAAGGAATATTGGCTTTTGATTAAGTTACTTACCGAGACTGCCACTGCGTTACTATTATCAATTACAAAATCATTTGCATAAGAAGAACTATCATAATTTTCAATATAACTTACTTTACCTTCCGTAAATATGATTTCCAAACGTTTCCCATCGGATTTTTCATCCGTCGTATATTCATTTTCCAATTGAACTTTTTCTGCCAAATCACTTCCAACACTTACATAATGGTCATCATCCTCATCAAAGTTTTCTAAGACACTTGGATCTTCTTCTGCGTACCATATGCCGTCTGGTGATAAGACTTCCATCTCATCTCTTACATCAATTCCATTGGTATTATGATGTGCTGCATAGTAGTTTATTGCAAACCGATCTGCAAAATTTGTTATGATATTGCTTTCATTTGATTCATTCGTTACTACATATTTATAATAAGCATTTTTATCTTCTACAGAATTCACATAAAGTGTCTGCATTGCATATGTTCCAGCTTTTTTAAACGCAGATGTGATCTCATCCGATGCAAAAACAACCAATCCTTTTATCAGTATACATATTGTTAAAAAAAACATGATGCAAAATATGACTCGATAAAGGAGGAGTTCTCTTCTACGATAAAATCGTCTCATATTCCCTCTCAATCCGTTGCATCGCAACTATTTTTTAAAATAAGAATCTACCTATAACATATCGCTTTTTAGATAGCATTCTATGTGAAGTTCGCCTTTATTTCTTAAGAGCATTTTATTATTACACTTCTGTATTTGTAGTCTCTTCTTATTTATATATTATGTTGAATTCACATAGAATGATATCATTATTTTTTCTTTTTAAGCATTTCCACAAAAACACGCATTGATTGCCTCTGATATCGTATAACTAATACTTTTCATTGACTCATCTATATCTTTTGGAGTTACAAACATATTATGAACCGTTTCTTGATCGGTTACTTCTAAGATAAACTTATTGATTTCATCTGGTGTGAAGTCCTGCTTGCCAAGGGCCTTTTCCAAGGAATCTCGAACAATGGTAAATGCATCTACAACGGTAGGCACCCCTAAGGCAATTACTTTGGTTCCAAGGCTGTCTTTATTTAAAGCCTGTCTATTATTACCTATGCCTGCACCCGGGCTAATTCCAGTATCGGTTAGTTGTACGGTGGTATTTAATCGCTCCACACTTCTAGATGCTAGTGCATCAATTGCAACAACAACACCTGGTTTTGTCTCTTTGATTAGCCCTTTTAAAATCTCTACAACCTCCATTCCTGTTTGCGCCATAACTCCTGGTGCTAGCGCACTCACTGATTGTAGGTGATTTTTTTCACCAAATTCTTTTCCGTATTCACGGATTAAATGTCTTGTTACAAACAAATTATCTACGACCCAAGGTCCTAGTGCATCTGGTGTTACTTCTCGATTCCCAAGACCTACAATTAATACGCCTTGCTTATAAGAATCCCCTACCAACTTCATTAAATTTGTACTTATTTCTTCACTCACCGAGGAGTGATAATCATCATCTTTTTCTTGAAGTTTTTTAGCCTCAATTGTTATATAGGTGCCAATTGGTTTTTGCATTGCTTTTGCACCTTGTTCATCTTTAATTTCAACGGTTGTAATTCTTACTCCCTTATCTTCTTTAAACTCTTCGTTTAGTATAACGCCCCTAATTTCAACATCATCTTCTTCAAAACTCTCTCTTATTTCAAGGGCCAAATCTGTTCTTACCTTGCTTGTATTCTTCATAAGTTACTCCTTTTACCATTTTATGCAAGCATATCTTACTTCATTCCACTTGCTTTTCATTGCTTTGATTTGTACGATTTCTTTCATTTGTCGAATTATTGTAAGTAAGGATATCACAAGTATTTCTTACTATTTTTACCTTTGAAAAATTTCAATCTATGTTAATATCTTTGACAAAATAGTTTAAATTATGTATTGACAAGTTGTTCTGTTTATAATAATATATAGTAGTATGTTTTCTACAGAACGTCCGTGTCCGGATCTGTATAAAACTTTCATGCGATTATTAAAAAAGAATGCATTTTGGAGGTGTTCAGATTGGCTAATATTAAATCTGCGAAAAAAAGAATTAAAGTTATCGAAACTAAAACATTAAGAAATAAAGCAATCAAATCTAAGGTTAAAACTTTAGTAAAGAAAGTTGAAGTTGCTGTGGCTGCCAGCGATAAAGAACTTGCTACTACAAGTTTAAAAGCTGCTGTTGTTGCTATTGATAAAGCTTGTGCTAAAGGTATCTACCACAAAAACACAGCTGCTAGAAAAATCTCTAGATTAACAAAAGCTGTTAACAACATTGCTTAATTAAATATATTAAAGACTGTTTTAAGTTTTTATTTGATATTCAAATACGAACTTGAAACAGTCTTTTTTTGTTTCTAAAAAACATAATAATTTAAGTTCTATCACTATTTCAAATGCTATTTTCCAAAAAATACATATAATATTATTATAAGGAATGATACACTACTCCTACTCTCTCAGATACCTTCGATTTGATTAGTAAGTTGCCTTATACAGGATAAGAAGACTCAAGTTGATACTCAACATTATAACTAGCGTTATCAAATTAATTATAATTTATTTGACAATAATGGAGGGGATGAATATGAACGTACCAACATGGATGGCATGGATTTTTGTGGCAATACTTGCTTTTATATCTATCGCAATTTTTATAGGCAAAGCGACGTTTTTAATGGCTGGCTACAATAGAGCTCCGAAGGAAGAAAAAGATAAATACAATAAAAAAGCTTTAAGCAAAGTACTTGGTAGTGGTCTTGGAGTTATCACAGGTATAACGGCTTTAATGGTTCTTTATGATGCCGAGTTACCTCTTGCTATATCCTGGTTGAATCCATGGGGAATCTTAGGCACATTAGTTCTTATGATTGTTCTTGCTAATACTATTTGTAAAAAATAAGATTATGAACATATTTTAATGTTCACAAAAATTAAGGTGGCTAATTGTTTAGCCACCTTGATTTATATTATCAACAACAAACCCTATTTTGATGCTTCTAAGAAACGATCATATTGTGCTTGTCTAATCTTTACTATTTCACTTAAGTTCATTGATTCTAATGTTGATAAATAGGCATCAAAATTATCTAAACTTTCCGTACCAACAATAAACTCAACGTTCTTTTCTTCTGCAAATGTAGTAATATCTACTAGATACTGAGAAATTGTCTCTGCTTCTTCTGGTGTAGAGTAAATAAATGGCCATGGTGCTTTTATGTACTGCATCAATTCTTTATCTACTGCTGCATGCCAATCTGCTAATAATACGTCTGTTCCCTCAACGGATTGTTGTGATGGATAACAAACAGGATTTACACCATACGCTTGGAACCACATATTGTCCTTTGCTTGTTCTGTATACTCTCTACTACCATCTGCTGCTACCGTATATGTTTCCCCTTCAATGCCCCATACATATAAATCTTGAGATTCTTCACTCATAGAATAATCCAAGAATTTTACAGCTAAAATGATATTGTCACTACCTGATGTAACACCAAAAATATTATTGATTGCATTTCTACCAACATAGTAACCTTCATACTCACCGGATAAAGGAGCTACACCGCTAAATATTGGAGTTGTACCGTCATAGTCTGGATACTGAGCACTATAAAGATTTGACATTTGCCAGCTAAAGTCAAAAGTTACACCTGTAAGATCTTGTGCACAACGTTCTGTAATCTGATCTCTTGTTAACGATGTAAATTCAACTTCAAGTAAACCTTCTTTATATAAATCATTTAAAAACTTAAGATATGCTTTGTAGTTTTCAGACTCTGCATATGCATAGCGAACTGTACCATCTTCATCTGCATAAAAACCACTTACTAAATCAAGACCAAATGCTGGACCAAACATGTATGGTAAGTATTGACTTGTTACACTCATTGGAATTTCATCGTTTGGATCTCCATTACCATTCATATCATTGTCTCGGAATAAGCGTAACATTTCAACGAATTCATCTAAAGTAGTTGGTTGCTCAATTCCTAATTTTTCAATCCATGGTAAGTTGTACATCATGCAAGGTTGATAATTATCTGTAACTACTGTAAGTGGTACATAATAAATATGTCCATCTTTTGCCGTTAAGCTTGATTTAATAATTGGATTTTCATTTAAAAACTTCTCAAAGTTTGGCATATACTCCATATACTCATCCAATTTTACAAATAATCCAGAATTAATATAAGTCATATTCGGGTCAAGGTCTGGAAGAAGAACAATGTCTGCCAGATCTTTTCCTGCCGCTAACATAGGGCTTACGGTATCTACATAGTTCGTTGGTGAAATTAGAGTCCAGTCTACATTAACCCCTGCACGCTTTTGTACTTCTTTTACAATCGTAGCTTCTTTTAAATCTACGGTTGTATACCAAGAATTTGTTGCCAATACGCTTACTGTAGCTTTTTCTGTGTCTGTAATAGGTGCTGTTCCAGTGTAATTAAATTCTTTTTCAACAGCGTCAGATTTAGCACTTTTGTCTGACTTACCGCATCCACTAAACATGCTTCCTACTAACGTAACCATTAGTAACATTGTTACAATTTTTTTTACTTTCTTCATAATACTTCTCCTTTTATTATGTATTCTCGGTCCATCCGCACATCATCCTGTGTTTTACCATCTTTTTAGGAGTTCTTCGCAGGAACTGTTTTAACAGACCTTATATAATAACTGAAATAGCATAAAACCATTTCAAATTATTAACCTTTTACAGCTCCTAACATTGTTCCTTTTACCAAATATTTTTGAATAAATGGACATAGTAAAATAATTGGAACGCTCGCTAATACGATGCACACATAACGTATTTGAATCGTCGATTGTGCAATTGCATCTTGTGCTACCCCGCCACCTGCATTTTGCATTATTTCTGTAGAAGCCATTAGTAATATACGTCTTAGAAACAATTGCAACGGTTGTAAGCTTTCTTTTCCTAAATATAATAATCCACTGAAGAAATCATTATATCGAGCAACTGCGTAATAAAGAGTTAATACCGCAAGGGTTGGTTTGATTAAAGGGATTGCAATCTTTGTAAGTATTGTAAAATCATTCGCTCCTTCTAAAGATGCATTCTCAAATAACTCTTCTGAAATACTCTCAAACGCAGAACGGCAGATCATAACATTATAAGCACTAACTAAAACTGGCATAATCATTGCTAATCTTGAATTATATAATCCTATTCCTGTTACCACCATATACATTGGTATCAATCCACCAGAAAAGTACATTGTAAATGCCAATAAAAAACTCAATTTTCTTCTTAAGAAAAATCTCTTTCTTGAGAGTGGATATGCTGCGAGACAGGTAAATACAATGTTAGCAAATGTTCCTGTAACCGTGTAAATGATTGTGTTGTAATAAGAACGCCATAGTTCTTTATACTGTACTACCATCTTGTATGCAGATGTGTCAAAATCAACTGGAAATAATTTTACCAATCCTTTATTCACTGCCGCTCCCGAACTAAGGGAAACACTTGTTACATATATAAAGGGATATAAAGTGACCACTACTGCAAGTAATACTAAGCCATATACGCAAATATCAAATGTCTTATCTCCTAATGTTTCATTGCGAAACTCTTTAAAATACTTTTTACTTGTCATTTTTACCTCCCTACCACACAGATGTATCTGAAAGTTTTCTGCTTAGACGATTTGCAGCAAACACGATAACAAAACCAATGAGTGAGTTAAACAATCCCACTGCAGTTGCATAACTATAATTCTGACTTTCAATACCCTGACGATACACATACGTCGAAATTACATCCGCTGTTTCATAAATTCCAGAGTTATATAATAAATAAACTTTTTCAAAACCTACATTTAATAAATTCCCTAATGACATAATCAATAACAATATGATGGTAGGTTTTATACTTGGCAATACAAGATGCCATATTGTTTGCAGTTTGTTACCACCATCTACTTTCATTGCCTCATATAGTTCAGGTGAAATTCCCATAATTGCCGCAACGAATATGATTGAATTGAAGCCAAAGGTCTGCCAAGATCCAGATATCACGTAGATTGCACGAAAATATTGCTTTTCTCCCATAAAGTTAACAGCATCTTTTCCAAAGTAACCTAATATTTGATTTACAATACCATTGGATGGTGATAAAAAATTTGTAATCATACCACATACAACAACGGTTGATATAAAATAAGGTAAATATGTAATTACTTGTGATCCTCTTTGAAGCCATTTATTCTTTATCTGAGTGATACACAATGCAAATATAATAGGAATTGGGAATCCAAATATTAAGGAATAAAAGGATAATAAAAAAGTATTCCTAATTAATCGAAAAAAGTATGGGGATTCAAAAAATTGTCGAAACCATTTCAACCCAACAAAATCTCCAGTATATAATCCTAAAAAACCTTGACCAGGTGTGAATTTCTGAAATGCCATCACAATTCCGGTCATTGGCACATAACAAAAAACGATGTAGTATATAATAACTGGTAAAAACATAAGCAGTAAATATTTATCTCTTTTTAAGTTTTTCTTAAATAATGCACTTTTTTCATGCCTCGTTAATTGTTTTGTGACATGTTTACTATTACTGCCTCCCCTCTTTTCTGAATGATTATTATTGAACTTCATTCACAACACCACCTTCTCATCTTTTACTTTCTTTTGTACATATTGAACATCTCTTCGATGTTTATCACGGTTTTATTGTACTGTTTTCACATTTCATTGTATAGTTTCATTATTTTCCTCATTTATTATTGATTCAAATTGGCCATTTTTGAGCCTAAAAGAACAAAAGTGTGCTTCGCACACTCTCGCGAGCAAACACTAATATAGCACACCTTTTGTTCCGCGCGCGTAGCTGCGCATCCCTCGGAGAGTTTTTTAATTCATAGGAGATTACTCGCAGAGTAATTTCTTATGAATTAAAAAAGCATCAAAAAAGGAATGGATGCTATTTTAAAACTCCATTCCTTTTTTGATACTTACTCATTTCTATAATCACTTGGGTTCATACCTGTAATCGATTTAAAGTTGCGTCTGAAAGTCAATAGATTCGTATAGCCACATAGTTCCGCAATTTGTTCTAGAGGCAATTTTCTTTCATCTAAAAGTTGTCTAGAATATGCAATCCTCTTTTCCTGTATATATTGCAAATAAGTAACACCAAGTTTCTGTTTGCAACACTGTGTAATATATTTATTACTTACTCCAAATTTTTCTGTTATATTAGCAAGGGAAATTTCAGGATTCCTAAAATTTTCGTCTATATATTCTATAATTTCTTTTCCTAACTTTTCAATATCTTTCTTATTGCTTGTTATCATCTGCATTTGATTACATATTGTTTCATATACCGCATAGTAATATTGAAAACTTTCTTCTAAGGTTGATGCGAAATCAATCTTATCTATATTAATACGTGTAATATTATGAGAATTGATTCCTTTTAATACTTTCAATGTTGATATATGCAATTCGTCTATTAAGCATTGTATTGCCGTTACAGAGCATTCGTATTCTGTTATATTTTTATTATAGATTTCGTCTAATAGATTTTTTGCTTCTTTCAGATTTTGCTCTCGAAGTATTTTATCCAACCGCTTAACATAATCTTTAGGAAAGTAATAGTCTTGCCCTTCATTGCTACTTTCCTGCTCGTAAAAGTATACGCTACCTCTCCCTCCAACAAGCATTCCATCCAATGCCTTTATTGCATTATTGCATGCTTCTTGCAACAGACTGATATCGTCTCTTACCTGATCAACACCCATTGTTATTACGTATTGTTCATTATTGATTAGATTAACAACTTTTTCATGGATTTGATAAAATAGTTCGTCCGCTAGATCTGAATCATCACTATTCACGATCATATATATATGATTCATATCTTTCATATAACAATATATCTGCATTTCATCGGTATAAAATATTTTACATGTAGAACTTATTAAGTTTGATATATTAGAGAAATCGTTCGTGTTTATGGGTTCTGTTCCTACGTAGGCAATATTAAAAACTGATATACTAAAATATGGACGTTTCAAATCAATATATTCCTCGTTCCACAATACACTCAACTTCTCATCTTGCATATTACCATTTAAAATACCATGTAACATTCCTTGCTCTGCATAAGGTGCAATGGTTATCATCTTCTCGCGATAACCATTACGCTCACCGATCAATTCTTTGATTCCATTTATTATTGTGTCAATCTCAGTATTTTCCTCATTCCCCATTTCACGATTCATAATCCGTTCTATATTTCCAATTGGAAGATAATATGTATTCGCAAAGTAATATGCCAAAATAGCAAATAAGATACATCCGATAAAACCAATCAATATCATGATAATCAAACCGATATTTCCATAGAAATTAAATTCGCTGTTATCGATGATTAGTTCATATATGATTCCTTGATTTACCGATGCACTTTTTTGGATTGTCATACCGGTTGCGTCTGAGGTTTCAAATATAACTTTATCGTTTAATTTTAGTCGAAAACTTGTCTTATCATTCATTAAAGAACTTAATGCATCTCTTAGTCCTTCATAGTCAAACAAAACACAAATCAAGCCCTTACTACGGCTTAATTGGCTTGTTTGATATGTATAGTCCTCACAAAATATTAGATACTCTTTCGTAAAGGTGAGTATCTCAATATCCTCTATATGTAATAGATCTTTTACAGAATCTTTTCGAATCATGTCTCCTTGCTCTATGGTATTTTTAAACGGTTCCTTCAACCACACAATACCAGAGCTTGCATTCACTCTCTTGCTATCATTTAAAAAAAGCATTACTTCTGCTATGTTTAAATTATTTGATGATGTTTTTGCTGTTGTAATTGCATTTTTAACTTGATAAGCCGTATACGGATCCGCATTCTCATTTCCAACGTTCATATACATTTTTTTGATATATGTATTGCTATTAAGCCTAGACGCAATTGTTCTGGCTGCAGACAACTGATTGTCCCAAAAATTACTAATCTCTTTTGACATCACTTCGTAGTATGTATTCTTTCTCTCCTTATTCAATACGGATGTTTCATAGATTGCCATGGCTGAATAGATGGAAAAACATAACGAAATAATGATTATATATGAAAAAAATAATCGTTTAAACACCCTACTTTTAAAATAATTGTTCTGAAACATATTTTTCTCCCAACTAGAAAACTTATTCGTTTATTATACCAAATTTTTCTTTGTGTCACAACAATTTAAATTTTCATAGATAATAAAAATAACTTTTTACAAATAATAAGATAATTTACGTTTAATCCGAAAGGTTTAGTGAGGAGTAATACGATAACTAAATTAAATCAAAATGGTTTTAGTGGAATAATAAGCTAAAATAAATAAAGCCCCATGAATGGAGCCTTATTTACCTATTTATTTAATTACATATTTGTTTGTTTAATTGTTTGTTTATTTATTTGTTTGTTAATTAGCATTTATTATTTATAATCTTATTTCTTCTTACTACTCTCTGACATAAGATCTAAAAACTCATGGATAAAGCTTTCAACACTTTCTTTATTCACTAATGTTGTCGTACCTGCGCCATTGCGTACTTTTGCTAATAATTCATTAAAGTTTTGTACGAGATGTTCAGGAACTTTAGCGGTTGCCACCGTTGCTGAATCGATTGCCTTTGTAAGAGCTGCTGATCCAACTGCTTTTGCAACATCGGAATGAACTACTGCTTTTGTTAGAGTATTTAGGGCACTTGCACTTTTCAGAGTATCCTTTTTCGTATCCTGCGTCGCCTTCTTAACAAGTTCTTCTTCTTTTCCACCCGTTTCATCACTTGTAGTCTTCTTACTCTCTGTATGTTTTAATCCTTCTGCGATCCCAGAAATATTTATTTTATCCATCAAGTCTGATATATTTAATTTTTCAACTACATTTGAAATACTTGTTGCATCAATAACTTTACCTAAATCAAAGTTTGTTAGTACTTTACCTATTCCGTTTTCTTCAAACATTTTTGACATCTCATCCTTCTTAATCAGATTTTTAAACTCATTCGACTCTATCATATTGGAGAATTGTGAAAAATCGAAATTATCTTTAACATCTTTCGGATTTAAGCTAGTTGCGGATACACCACAGTTTGTATCCTCGTCTTCACCTGTTATCGCCGTAAGCGGATCATTAAGGTTTGTAAAAATCAGTGCTAGCGTAGGTGCATAAGTTGGTGCATACGTTCTCTCAAGTGTTGGTGCATACGTAGATTCTACTGTTCTTTCTAACGTTGGTGCAAATGTTCCTTCTAACGTTGGGGCTAGGGTTGGTGCGAAGCTTCCCTCTAAGGTTGGTGCTAATGTCGGTGCAAAACTTCCTTCTAAGGTCGGCGCTAAGGTTGGTGCGAACGTTCCTTCTAATGTTGGTGCTAGAGTTGGTGCAAAGCTTCCTTCAAGCGTCGGGGCTAGGGTTGGTGTTAGTGATGGTGCAAAGGTAGGTGCAAAAGTCTCAAATCTATTATTGCGTCTATTTCCCGAGTTGCCTCCACAAGAATGACCTCCACATCCTGGGCGATTTCCGCAACCTCGGCGTCCACAACCTTCTCTATTTCCTCTGCATCCTGAGTGATTTCTACAACCTCGACGTTCATTACCTTCATTATTTTCTCTGCATTCTGAGTGTTCTCTACAGTCTCGGTGATCACGGTCTCCTGAGTGTTCTTCACAACCGTGATGGTGCCTATTGCATCTACAAAAACATGGAATACAAAAACCTCTTCTATGATTACACATAATATAAACCTCCTTACATATGTTCCATTCATAACTCTTAAGTTATAAATCCTACTAGATTTTTCAATTGGTCATTTATCCTTAAAGGACCTTTCATAAAAGTTATTCCTTTCAAATATCTCTTTTCAATGTTATTATATGTAAGTATTTGTATATTGGTGACGCATATTGTAGAGGTAGGTAGAGAAAATTGTATATTAGTGACGGATTTTGTTTCGCATACCTGCATACGTGGCTGAATAAATAAAAGATCCTCCAAGCCTTATTTTAAAGGGTATAGAGGATCTTCTTAAAGAGTGGTGGCAACCAGATATTCTACGTATTAACCAATTTGGTAGTTCACTGCTTGAGACTGAAATAATTTATAATACAAACTATCTTGCTTTTGCATCAAGTTCTTATGCGTATCATAATCAGATACTGTTCCTTGATCAAGGATTAAGATCTTATCGCAAAACACACTACTAGACATACGGTGTGAAATATAGATTGCTGTTTTGTCTCCAACCAACTGATTGAAATGTTCATAGATTTCAGCTTCTGCAAGTGGATCAAGGGCACTTGTTGGTTCATCTAATATAATTAACCCTGCATCTTTATATAGTGCTCTTGCAATTGCAATCTTTTGGCCTTCGCCACCAGACATCTCAATTCCAGCCTCGTCATATGCTTTTCCATACATCGACTCAATGCCGTTTGGAAGCTTTTCTACCTTTTCTCGCATATTAATGGACTCTAGTAAATCAAACACTTTTTTCATATTGCTATCCATTGTTTCTTCCACACATGCCGTTTCTTGATAGCTTGTTGTCTTAACAAAACTTGATTCTGGCTTGCCATCCTCCATGTTTTGTTCCTCTGGCTGCGTTTGGCATGTGATATTTTCAAATATGGAATAAGCAAATAATTTATAATCTTGGAAAATAGCCGCGATTCCTTTCATATACGAGTTATGCTCATAATCAAAAATGTCATGACCATTGATATAGATTTTTCCTTCCGTTGGGCGATAAAGTCTACAAATTAATTTGATTAAAGTAGTTTTACCAGCACCATTTAAACCAACGATTGAAATCTTCTCGCCTTTTTGTATCTCGAAGTTAATATCGTTTAGGACATTATTCTTTGCATTTGGGTACGCAAAGGATACATGCTCAAAACGAATGGAATCTATTTCACCTGAAAACTCTGTTGTCCCTGTTATTTTTTCTTCTTCTGGAAGTGACATAAACTCCATAAACGGCTCTAGGTAGCTAAGTAACTGCATAACCGTTATTGCATTTTTACCAATATCCATAATCGCCTTTGTAAAATTAATTGCAGATGAGACGTACATCGTAAACGATCCGATGCTAATTCGATTGCCAAATACATTCGTAATCACTCGAAGCCCCACGTAGCCATAAATTATTGCTGCTTGCAAATCATTTACGATACTATATAGTCCAAGTACCTTTCCTTGCTTTATATGAAACTCTGTAAACCATTCATTGATTTCTTCGTTGTATTCTACTACACGATTTGTTAGCATTTCATTCATACCATACAAACGAATATCCTTTTGTATCTTATCGTTAAATGCTAAGCCAACATAATAACCGTATTTACGATTTACTGGCAAAATGTCACTAAAAAATTGGATCTGATATTGATTGAATCCTTTTTGTATGAGTAAAATAATACCAATGGTTAATAACAACAATATAATTAGTATTGGACTTAATGTAATAATAATGGCAAGTAATCCTAGAATCGTGATGGCATTTTGAAGTGTAGTTGCAATGTTTTTTATTAATTCACCCATTGCACCTTGATTGATACATGCAAATACGGCACGTTCTTTCAAATCCAAATAATATGGATTTTCTAAGCAGGAAAATTCGACCTTCATTATTTTTTCAGCCATTGCTTCACTTAATTTTTCTTGCATATAAAGTTGTTTTATATCCATTGCTCTTTTTAGTAACATCGTAAGCAAAGCAATCGTTGCATTTGCCATTACAACATAAATCGTTAATTTCAACAATTCATAGCGATTTCCTCTTCCAAGCAATTCATCAATCAATAGTTTTGGTATAAGTACATTGATAAAGATTTGAGCACTCTGGGCAATCGTGCTTAATATCAATAATAAAATATAAGAAGGAGAGATACGAAATGAGAGTTTTAAAAACATCTTCAGACTTTTCCACTTATTCATTGACTTCCACTCCTTCCGTATAATACTTTCCTTGCACACTAAACATGCGGTAATACTCTCCTTGTAATTTCATTAACTCTTCATGGCTTCCATATTCTTTTAAACCATCCCCGTCAAACAGGGCAATGTGATCACAAAACTTCGTACTCGCTAATCGGTGGGATATGTAAACCGAAGTTTTTCCTTTTACAAGTTCACTAAAGTTCTCATAAATTTCAGCCTCTGCAAGTGCATCCAGCGCAGCAGTTGGCTCATCCATAATAACCATATTGCCGCTTTTATATAAAGCTCTTGCTATGGAAAGTTTCTGACTTTCACCACCCGAAAGCTCAATACCATCCTCTTCGATAATCTTTAACATCATTTGATCCATGCCTTTTGGTAGATTCTCTATTTTTTCACGCAATCCTACGCGTTGTAAGGCATCTACCACACGTTGTTCCTCGATGTCATCCGAGATACAAGCTACATTTTCTTTCACCGTAAATGCCAATATATTAACGTCCTGAAATACCACAGCAAACATTGAAAATAACTGTTTTTTATCAAACTCTGAAATCGGTATTCCATTGATTCTAATTTCACCTTCAGTTACATCAAATAAACCGACCATTAGTTTTACAAGTGTACTCTTACCAGCTCCATTAATCCCTACAATTGCTAGGCGTTCCCCTTTATGTATCTTAAAGTTCAAATTTTTAAAGATGTATTTGTCTGTTCCAGGATAACAAAAGCTCACGTTATCAAATTCGACTTCTAAGGTATCCTCAGTAATCGCATCACGATTTCCACCTTTTTCACCCATATCTTTTTCTATAAAATTAAAATAATCATACACATACTGGCCTTCATTTATTACAAACGCAACTTGTTCTGCCACATTTTTAAGCATTATTGACAAGCCTGCAACAGCCGTTAAGTACATCGTAAAATCGGCAATTGACATTCCATTTAATGTCTTGAGGATTAAAATTCCGTAGGTAAGCGCATCACTCAGGATTAAAGTAATCAAGGATGCTATACCTAATACTAACTCTTTGTTTTTTATTAACTTATGAATATCAATATACTTCTTAATTTCTTTATCGTAGTTTTTTAAAATTCGATCTTTTAATTGATACAATCGAATGTCTTTTCCATATGAAAAATCATGCGTTGTTTTATAATAATAGGATTTCCTTCTCTCCGCATGTGCAATTTCTTCCTTCTTCTTGTATTGATAGTTATGTACGCTTCTTCGTATAAATATAGTCACGCCGATATTTAACACTAAGCTTACTAATATGAGCAGATTCAAACGACCAATAAAAAAGGTAAGCACCGTAATGGTTAACAAGGTTGCTGGTATTTCAAACAACTTATGGTAGATTCCTTCAATTCCATTGTTATTGGAACTGGTTGCAGTAAATGCCCTTTCATTCTTATCAAAGAAAGTGGAATCCTCCATGTGCTTATAATCTACACTTATTATTTTATCAAAGACATCTTTGACATAAATTAAGCGCAGTTTTGTAAGTCTTGGATAAGTACACCCGTTCAAATAAGTACGAACGAACCCAAAGATTGATGTAAGTAAAAAATATCCCCCTATAATACCTATAACATAAATCCAATCTGCTTGATCTCCAAGTGTTAATTCTGTAATCAATAGTTTTGGCAATACAATTGCAAAAAATGGATAAACCGCCGCTGCAATCGTATAAATAACAAAATATAAATAGATCTTTTTGTCTTGCTGGTTGATATTATCAATCAACCGTTTGAGTGTTGGAAATATCGGATAGCTTTCCTTTGAAGACATGTTGTTCCCAATCCTTTCTTATACGTAATGTTTAACTTATAATTCTATACCCTAGTTTATTTATTCATAGTATTCTTGCATTTATCCCATATCCTGCATTCATCGGATTTCTACATTCATTGAAATTACTGAATTCACTAGAATTCCCTCCTTCTAAATCCAATTTAACCTATACTTTTAATTGCATCACCTAGTTCCTCCAATCGTTGTTTGTTAATTTCATACATGACTTTTTTAGTTTTTTCTGTATCCAATGCAATGCTAATGAGTCTTGATTGCAATAAAACATTCATATGGTGTGATACTGTTGCAGAGGTTAGATTGAGAGCTTCTGCAAGTTCTTGATTGTACATTTTTTGTTCCGTAAGTAATCGTAAAATACGTAGTCTCGTTTCATCTCCAATGGCTTTTAGATCTGTAATTAAATGCTTATCATTCATCGTATTATTCTTTTTACGTTCGATAAACAGTAATGTAAAAATACCAATAATACAATAGAGCGAATCATTCTCTTCATCATACTCATGGAGTGTTAAAGAATTATAGATAAAAATAAACGGTATTACCTTTGTTACCTTATTAAACTTCATTGTTAATACGTCACTTTTTTGCAGTATCTCTTCTAATTCATTCTCTCGTTCTAGTTGATTGACTGCCTCTAGGTATTGCTTTTCAATGATATTAAAATGTGCTTTGCAACTACCTTCTGCTTCTGATAAAAACTTCCTTAATTCCTCCCACACTTCATAACGTTCGGTGTATAATTCAATCATCTGCATCTTAAAATCTGCATCCAATTTAAACATAGAAAAGTAACTTACAATATCCACGATATTGTTAACGACAGCTTCCTCTGGGTTTTCATCCGATAAATATTCATTCACAATTGAAGTAAAATGGCGGTTGAAAATTTCATCAATCTCTTCTCTTGTTTGCTCTTTATCAAAACACTCGCTGTTCTTCACTACTAAGGTCAGAAATTCCGACATCGTAACTTTTTCAATTTCTGTTTCCTTGGAGTATTTCATTACTTTTTTGTATTTTAAAGCAATCGGTAATATTTCTTCGTATACTTTTCTTTTATAAAGGATGATTGGAGCTAATAATTGTTCCATTTCTTGAGTCGTCATTCCAAACTTTTCACTCTCTTGGATGAAGCTCTCTTCACGTTTTGATTCTCCATCAATTAAACAAGCAAGTGTTTCCATGCTCCATATTGGGGTTTTTACTAATTCATATGTATTCATATCTATCTCTCCTTCATTCGATCCTTCATTATAACCTGTTGAATTGAGTGCCATAAATTCTAGTTCATTAACAATACTTTGTTAATTTATCCATATTTTACTATTTGTTTTCTTTATACTATCACTATGTTAGATGACTGTCAAGCAATAATGATAGATATCAATCATTTTTATAGATAATCATCTATCTATTTTAGAATCTAGCTATTTTAGAGGCTAGCTAAACATATCAGTATACCCTTGTAATGTCTCAGATAATCGATTTCCAAAGTATAATAACGAATGTCTAATCATTATAATTGAACAACAATAAATAATAAAAATGTTCAGATAATAACTAATAAGCCCTGTCACAGGTTGAAAAACTAATGTTACTAAACACCTCACCCCGCTAATAATGTTAGACGCTTATCTAATATAAATTAAAATTCTTTATATTAATTTTCTCATAACACACCGTGTAACAATGTTCTACCAAAGTGTAACATAACAATGTTACATTAGTCAAATTAGAAAAGTATTAGAACTTTTATAACTAGATTAAAACTTATATTGTTTGCATCTTGCACTTTTCTATCTTGTAGACATAATAAAAGTATGAATTTTTTTACGTCCCTATAGAAGATAAAAGTTTCTTATAAGATAAATAAAAGTGTCCTACAAGGTAAACAAAGTATCCTATAAAGTAAATAAAAGTGTCCTACAAGGTAAACAAAGTATCCTATAAAGTAAATAAAAGTGTCCTACAAGGTAAACAACGTGTCCTATAAGGTAAACAACGTGTCCTATAAGGTAAACAACGTGTCCTATAAGGTAAATAAAAGTGTCCTATAAGATAAAAAATGTATCCTATAAGATAAATAAAAGTGTCCTACAATAAATAAAAACATTCTATAAGGTATAAAAAGTGTCCTATATGGTAAAAAAAACATTCTATATGGTAAAAAAAACATTCTATAAGGTAAAAAAAAGTCCATGCTCTCAAAAAGGCATGGACTTCTTTTCTATTTTTATCTTTTCTATTTTTTCTTCTAATTTTGTGTATCGCGAACTATCTTATGTGTTATATTTTATTTCTCAAATCCTTATAATTATCTTATCTTATATCATATAATGAAATCTTTTATCTTATCTTACATCTTTAATATTACATCTTTAATCTTGCATCTTTAATATTACATATTTAATCTTACTTCTTTAATCTTCTATCTTCTTTTGTATTCGATCATAAGATTTGCAACAACCTTATTCGTTGCATTCTCTTCCTTTTGTACCGAGATTGTAACATTGCATGGTATTGTATATCCACTCACGGTCACATCTTTTGTTAGCATCATTTTATCCATAGAAAGATTATAATAAAATTCGTATTTATTATAAATGGCCAATGTCATAATCTGATTTAAATAATCAGAGTAATATTCTGCTGCCTTTAAATACATTTCATTATTACCACTTTCTTGACTAAGAACCATCGACTCCTCTGACAATGTATTCATGTCTAATGTCTTTGAAGTATAATAGTGAAAATCCGAAATTGAATACTCACCTACTGAATTATCCATCGTCACAGAAATCACCGTAGAATCCCCAGCAGAATCATTTCCATCAAATTCAGCAGTGTATAGGATATTCTTTGCACCACTTGTTTGTTTTGTAAACTTAACACCACCAAACTTATGATAAGGATCCAATGACGTAAAGAAATTTGAAAAATCCAGCGGAAATTCTTTGAATTTTTCATCCTGTAACACCAAGCCATCACGATACGTAGAATATAGCAATCCAGAACGCCTTGTTGTTGCAGATAACTGTATGCTAGGCTTAAAATCACTTACTACTTCTTTGTTTGCTACCATCTCTTTGCGATAAAAATCAATATAAAATGGAGTATTTTTAAACACAGCCTTTTTTGCCATTTCACTCGTTACATAAGTTTTACTATCATTGCTTACTTTTGTATCATCCGCGTTTAACAATATATCGATGTATCTCTCTGGTAAAACTGGAGTAAGCAATTTTTTAGCATGCTCCCTGCCCTCTTCTTTCGTTTGAAATCCATCTCGAATCGCTATATCAATACTTCCTGCCTCATTGCTAACTTCTGAATTGTAGCCATAGCTTATGGAATACATCACTTCATCTCGTGAATTTTTCCCCTCACTACTAACAAAACTTGTAATATTTACTACAGGCACTTGGTCAGTTGTTTTATAATAATTCCACTCATAACTCTCGGTATCCACTCGTTTATAAATACTTAATCCTGGTAGTATCGTGAGTAAATTTCTCACAAACTCTTCTTGGGTTTTCTGTAACCGAAGAGGACTTTCAATTAATTGTGCTTTCATCATCGGTCCAATATTGCTTCCTGTGATGTCGATAAGTTTTGCATCACCAAACTCTATGTTCTCGTATAAAGGTACTGGAGTTGGTGTCGCAGTTATCACATTGGCTGCGCCTTTCGTAGGAATTGGAGTTGTTGGACTTATAATTACCGTTGGCTCTGGTTGTACTGTTGGTTCTGGTTGCTCTGTGATACTTGGAATAGCGTCTGGGGTAACCTTCGGTTTTTCCTCGTTTTTCGCATCATCATTCGCCGCTTTCGTTGGTGCAGGTTCAAGACTCGGTTCTACGTCTATTACAGGGGCAATTGTTGGTGTTATTGTTACTTCACTTTCAGGTTCTAAACCATTTGTTGGTTTTGGTAGTAATGTCGGAATTAACGTCGGTGTAACCACCGGTGTATTAACAACATCCTTTAGTCCATCTTTATGTTTACATGCGGTGCTAAATACCATTACCATAAGTATCATACTAATAAAACAAGTTGCCTTCCTCATAGTACCTCCTTTTCAAACAAAACTGTAACACTTTATATCCAAATTTTATATTATTTTCCAAATATTTTATTTAGTACCATTATAGCTTTTTTATGGAATAGATACAAGCACTACAATCTTAAGATAATCTTACAAATTACGACCAAAATAGGTCCTATTAAAACTTTAAGACTTACCACAACACGCCGTGTACCTCATTAAAGTATCTTTTTCGGACAAAGTATAAAAAAATCTGACCTTCACTTTATTTGTAAAGGCCAGACAATATTATTTCATTAAGTTATCAATTTCCTCACGTAAATCCTCTTCTTTTTCAAATATACCTCTATGAGTTTCAACGATTTCCCCATCGCTGTTGATAAAATACGTAACTGGTATGCTATATACTGCATATTTGAATGCAGCATCTAAGTTCGTGTCATAATACACTGGGAATGTATATTGATTACTTTCAATAAATTCACTTGCTTTTTCTACGGTTTCTTGATATCCATCGGCTAAATTCAACATTATAAATTGAACCTCTTCACCGAGTTCATCATATAAGGTCTGAAAATGAGGCATCTCGTATTGACAAGGACCACACCAACTTGCCCAGAAGTTAAGTACAATCGGTTTTCCATAGAAATCAGACAATTTCACTTCGTTTCCATCGATATCCGTTGCAGTAAAATCTATTGCTTTGTCTAACTCTTTTTCTGTATCTTCCGTGCCCTGACCATCTAAACTTTCATTCCCCTGATCCACGGCATCTTCCTTGCCATTTTCTTTTAATTCATCTTCTTTTAGTTGTTCTTCTTTTTTCTTCTGTTCGTAACTGTCACTTAGCTTATTATAAGCGACATATGCAACTACAATTAATAGTAGTAGGCCGATTGCTAATACTAAGGTTCTTGTTTTTTTCATTTTCAACCTCTTTCTATTCAATTTTAAAGACTGATAACTTACTTAACACCTTCTATTGATTTTTATAGACTGATAACTTACTTAACACGTTCTATTGATTTTTATAGACTGATAACTCACTTAACATTTCCTATTCATTATAAAAATTGATTACTTGCTTAATAAAGACAACAACATCCCCAAACGTCCTGTCATCATTAAAATTCCGATTACAATTAGTAAACCACCAGATATCGTCTGTATCGTTTGATAATTGCGTTTTATAAATCCAAACATGCCTTTTAATCGTTCAATTAAAACTGCGGATATTACAAATGGAACCCCAAGTCCTATGGAATAAAGTAATAACATAAGTATTCCTTTGCCTGCTCCTCCGCTTTGTGTTGCAAGCATTAAGGCAGATCCTAAAAATGCCCCCACACATGGTGTCCATCCAATGGAAAATATAATTCCAAATAAGACGGATGAGAAAAATCCCTGTCCTAATTTCTCCATGCTAAATTGTTTTCCATGGAAATTTGGAATTTTAATTAGATTCATAAAATTAAGTCCAAATAGTATCATGATAATACCTAGAACCACGTTCACGATCTTTTGATATTCCCATAAAACTTTACCAGCAAATCCTGCAAATGCTCCAAGTGCTACAAAGACAACGGTAAATCCTAATACAAATCCTAGTGCGTTCCGGATTGTCTTAGATTTTGCTTCCGCTTCCTTTTGCCCTGCAAAATAGGATATGTAAATCGGCAGCATTGGTAACAAACAAGGGGAAATAAATGTAATAATTCCCTCTAAAAATACGATAATATACTCCATTCCTTTCTCCTTCGCTCTTGTTTTAGATATCATTATACATGTTTCCAAATGGTGGAACTGTGACTAAGTCACAAAAGTTTTCTTGTAGTCTAACATCTAGTAGTTGGAAAATCAATAATTTTATGTTAACTGAGAATTTAAGAGCATTATTTCGTGAAACAATTGGGATATGATTACCGCGGTCCGCAGTACGGAAGTGTTACCTATCATTTGTTTGTATTAAAAGACGCAAATCAACTTTCCTTAAGGCATATCCATTGTTATGATGTCCAGAACAATGGGTTTCTTCAATTGGTTGGATTTCGTGACTATCTAAATTCACATCCAGATGTGGCAAGGAACTATGCTAAATTAAAGAAAGAACTTGCAGCTCAGTATCCGGATGATAGAGTTGCCTACACAAAAGGTAAGAACGATTTTATTCAAGGTATTTACTTACTTATTGGATAACCATATGTAGATAGCCATATGTAGAACTAAGAACATAATTAAGAAGCCATCGTACATAGAGTTGTTGTTTTAACTCTCTGCTCGATGGCTTTTTATTTATACTATATTTTCAATACTTTAATTAAATAGATTAATTATTAATTCTATACTTTGATTTTATAGACAATAGCATAATTTTAGATTCAAAGCTTAGTTTTAAATTCTATACTTTGATTTTAAAATCATATTTTAGTTTAAAATTATAATTCGATATCGTTTAATATTGTTAATAATTATACAGTATTTAAAATCGATACCCATATACCAAATATCTTATCTAAAATTCTCTACCGCTGCTCTCTCAATTGCAAGACCGTTGGTATAATGTTTCATAAACGCTCTTACACCTTCTACATCCTTTGCCTCTGGCTCAATTGTGCTACCAGTCATATCGGTAAAGATCTTATTGGATAAGAACATATCGAGGGTTTCTCCTTCTTCTTTGTTCACTAGGTAAGCTGCTAATAATGCCATTCCCCATGCGCCACCTTCACCAGCTGTATCCATTACGGTCACTGGAGTTTCCATAACAGCTGCCATGATTTTTTGTCCAACCACAGGTGTTTTAAATAATCCACCATGGCCAAGAACCTGCTCAATTGCAACGCCTTCCTCTTTTAGAAGAATATCAAGACCAACTTTCATTGCTCCTAACGCTGTGATTAAATGTACACGCATAAAATTCGCCAAGTTAAATTTACTATCTGGCAGACGAACAAATAAAGGTCTTCCTTCTTCTAGCCCTGTAATATGTTCTCCTGATAAATATCCATAGGATAATAAACCTCCACAGTCTGCATCTCCTTCTAACGCCTTGTTATATAAAGTTTGATACAACTGGTTCATATCCACTTTAATTCCCATTGCTTCATTGTACTCTTTAAAAAGATTTACCCAAGCATTTAAATCCGAAGTGCAGTTATTGCTGTGTACCATGGCAACCATATCTCCTGCTGGTGTTGTTACAAGGTCAATTTCTTTATGTAATTTCGTAAGTGCCTTCTCTAATACAATCATTGCAAACACTGACGTACCTGCAGATACGTTTCCTGTTCTTACTTTTACACTATTGGTTGCAACCATACCAGTTCCAGCATCCCCTTCTGGTGGGCACATTGGTATTCCAGCTTGCAAGGTTCCCGTTGGATCTAATAATTTTGCACCTTCACTTGTAAGAAAACCTGCATCCTCACCTGCTACCAGTGCTTTTGGTAATATCTCTTCTAGTTTCCAAGAGAAATTTCGATCCTCTATTTTATCATTGAAGGCTTTAACTTTGTCAAAGTCATAATCTCTCTTTGACGCATCCACTGGGAACATTCCGGCAACATCACCGATACCGAGTACTTTTTCACCAGTTAACTTCCAATGAACATATCCTTCTAAAGTTGTTATGTAATCAATATTCGCTACGTGCTCTTCTCCATTTAAAATGGCTTGGTACAAGTGCGCAATGCTCCATCGCTGTGGTATGTTATATTGGAAAGTTTCCGTTAACTCTTCTGCTGCTTGCTCTGTTATTGTATTACGCCAAGTACGAAATGGTACTAAAAGCTCACCACTTTTATCAAATGGCATATATCCATGCATCATTGCACTGACACCAATGGCACCGATGGTTGTTAACTCAACATCATATTTCTCTTTCACATCAAGCACTAATTTATGGTAACTATCTTGGATTCCTGCCCAGATTGCTTCTAGAGAATACGTCCATATTCCATTTACAAGCTGATTCTCCCAATCATGTCCTCCAAGAGCGATTGGCTCATAATCTTCACCGATTAATACTGCCTTAATACGTGTGGAACCAAGTTCAATTCCTAATGCCGTTTTTCCCTGCATAATACTATTTACTATTTTTTCTTTCATGGTTGCCCTCCTTATGTCTTTCCTTATTTTTTCTTTTCTTTTGCCTTAGCAAATAAACTCTGCAAAATAATAAAGAATGCGAGTAGAGTAGCAATCGTAATCCTAGTCCACCACGAGGATAAGGTTCCTTGGAAGGTAATAAAGGTTTCGATTGTACCTTTAATTAATACCCCAAACAAACTTCCAAAGACATTTCCAACACCGCCGGTTAGCAAGGTACCTCCAATGACTGAGGATGCAATGGCTTCCATTTCTAGCCCCCTTGCCTGTTCTACGAAACCAGCACAAGTATTTAGGCTAAACAAAAAGCCACCTAAAGTACATAAAAATCCATTTATCCCATAAACAAATAGTTTTGTACGTCTTACATTTAATCCCATCATCAAGGCAGATTGCTCATTACCTCCTACAGCATAAATAGTACGACCAAATTTAGTAAATTTCAATAGTAAAAACACAAATAGTAAAATTAATATGGCAATAATAACGCTTGGGTAAATAAAAGGGTAAATTGTGATTCCTTTTTTATTGACGGTACCACCAAGAAACGGAAGATTCACTTTATATTTTGCCCATCGCAAAAAGGTTTCATTTTTAATACTAATCATTTCTTGACTAATCATAGCGGTCATGCCTCTAGCAAAGAACATCCCCGCTAAGGTGACGATAAATGGTTGTATTTTAAGATAGGAAATAAAAAATCCCTGTATTAAACCGAAAATCACTCCAACAATTAATACAATAATGAGTGCAGGTACCGCTCCAATCCCTTTTTGCTCCATCATATAGGCTAATAGCATGCAAGTAAGAGCTACTACAGACCCAACCGAGATATCAATTCCACCGGTAATCATAACCATCGTCATACCAGTTGCAATTACAATCAGTCCAGCATTTGAAACAAATAGATTTAAAAACACCTGAGGTTTTGTAAATCCTTCCTCTTTAAAAATAACCATTCCGGTGATATACATAATGAAAAACAAACCGATTGTTATTAATAATAAATAAGTACTTCCATCCATCCTACGAAACTTCTTCATTTTTTTAAGAATGATCATCCTGTCACCTCGCTTTTTTTGCTCCATGTCGCGCTGCGCTTTTTCATGAATTTATGAAATTCTTGTGACTGTAATGTTACAATGATAACTACCACGATAGCTTTATATACAGGAATCTGATCTGGTGAAACGCTCATTGCATACAAGGTTGTGCTTAATGCTTGAATGGTATAAGCACCGATAACACTTCCGATTAAGGAAAACTTACCGCCGCTTAAACTATTTCCACCGAGGGCTACTGCTAGTATCGCATCCAGTTCTAGATTTAATCCTATATTATTTGCATCTGCCGAATAGATTCTTGAGGATGCTACTAGACCCGCTATTCCTGCGCAAAGGCCACAAAATACATATACAAAGAAAGTAATTTTACCTGATTTAATTCCAACAAGCCTTGACGCTTTTGCGTTGATTCCAACGGATTGAATATACAGACCTAGCGTTGTTTTCTTTAATATAAAATGCGTTAAGAGTACTACAAATAATGCTGCAAAGATAGGTGTTGGTATTGGTATTTTAGGGATGCTTGCCCCCAACATTTTATAAGAATCTACTCGGATATAAGTAATTTGCCCCTTTGTAATTAATTGTGCAATACCTCTGCCTGCGGTGAATAAAATTAAGGTTGCTACCATCGGTTGAATTTTCATTTTTGCAACTAAAAATCCATTAAAACAGCCACATAATACCCCTGCTAACATCGCAGCAATTACACCAAACAGATACGGGTTTTGAAACTCATTTACCGTCTGTTGTCCTCCCGCTAAAATATAGCAGCATATCGCTCCTGCAACCGACATTACTGCTCCTACTGAAATATCTGTCCCTCCAGATGCGGCTACAACTAGGGTCATTCCAACTGCAAGGATTACCAAATCACTGGCACGATTTATTACATCAATGATATAGCCATATAGAACACCATTTTTAATGCTAACTTCAAAAAAGCCTGGTGTTTTTATTAGATTGGATAGTAGAACCAATATTAGACAAAATATCGGTAAGAACAATCGATAGGAAGTTACTTTTTTTATGATACTTAACATCTTATTCATCCTTTTCACCTCCTGCTATCGCCTTCATAATATTCTTTTGGTTTAATTCTTCCCCTTTTAATTCTCCAACTTTTTGTCCATCGCGAAGCACAGCCATTCGATTACATGTACGTATCATCTCTTCTATTTCAGAGGAGATAAATAAAACCGACATTCCTTCTTCTGCTAATTGAACCACTAGTTTTTGAATTTCTGTCTTTGTGCCAACATCAATTCCCCTGGTTGGTTCATCCAGGATCAAAAAATCTGGGTTCGTTAGCAACCAACGAGCGAGGATTACTTTTTGTTGGTTCCCACCACTTAATTGTTTTACTGGGGTATCGCAACTTGCTGTTTTAATTTGTAATAAATTAATGTATTGGTCTGCAAATTCTTCTTGTTCTTTCCTACTAAGTGGTCGTAACATCCCCTTCTTAGCCTGCAATGCTAGGATTATGTTTTCACGAACGGATAAGTCTGCTACAATCCCCTCTTCTTTTCGATTCTCTGGCAAATATGCCATTCCTGCATTCATCGCTTCTAATGGTGTATCAATGCTAACCTTTTGCTGTTTTACAATCAATTCACCAGAATCTGCTTTATCAGCACCATACAAACTCCTTGCTAGCTCTGATCGCCCAGAACCTAGTAAGCCAGTAAGTCCAATGACTTCTCCTTTATAAATTGTTAAGTCATATGGTTTGATTTTACCACTATGACCAATTCCCTTTGCTTCCAATAGGCTCTCAGCATCCGTTTTCATTTCTTGCGATGTCTTTTTGATTTCTGCTAAGTCATCGTAGTCCTTGCCCATCATTTTTGCTACCAATTGCACCCTTGGTAGATTTGCTATTTCATATTCCCCTACAAAGATACCATTTCTAAGAACGGTAATTCGGTCACATACCTCATACACTTGCTCTAAAAAATGCGTTACAAATATAATTCCAACACCTTTTTCCTTCAGTAACTTCATAAGCGAAAACAACTTTTCAACTTCTTGATCATCTAATGAAGACGTTGGTTCATCGAGTATTAATACCTTGGCAGACATATCCACTGCTCTTGCAATTGCTATCATTTGTTGTATCGCAATCGAATAATTCTCCACAGCCTTCGTAACATCGATTTCTATTTTTAAGCTCTTTAAAAGTTCCTTCGCCTTATTCCTCATCGTTTTCCAATCTATCAGACCAGCTTTTTTGGGTTCTCTTCCAATAAATAAATTCTCCGCTACTGATAGATTCGGACACAAATTCACCTCTTGGTATACGGTACTAATGCCATGTTTTTGTGCCTCTTTTGGGGAACGATTCACAATGTTATGTTCAATTCCGGCGATTTTAATTACGCCGGATTCAAATTCCTCTACTCCAGTTAATACTTTTATTAAGGTTGATTTTCCAGCACCATTTTCCCCCATGAGTGCATGAATTTCCCCTTTTCTTAGAGTGAACTTTACATCCATAAGAGCTTTTACACCAGGAAAGTTCTTAGAGATATGACGCATACTTAATACGATTTCATCTGACATATTCATCCCTCACTTTGATTAACAATAAAAGGGTGTTGCAGTCGGAATTTTCATCCTAGTTGCCAACACCCCTTTCCTTGGACTCATTTATTACAATCTACCATTTTCCTATTATATAATCCAATAACCTTTCATTCTGAATTCCTCAAAATTTCAAGAAATCACATAGGAATCTTTTTATGCATTTATAATTTATTCAATGAATTCCTGCCTTCAAATTTTTTAGATTAATATGCACGAGATGGTTTAATATCTTTTGCTGTTTCTGCAGGATATACGCCTTCTTCTACATACGCAATCTTATCAACTGTTTCACCCTTTTCTAACTTTTGAATGATTTCTGACACTCTTGGTCCATGAAGAGGATTACATTCTACGGATACGTTCATATCTCCTGCAATCATGGAGTCAAATGCAGCTGCAACTGCATCAAATGAAATAATAATGATATCGCCATTTGGTCCACATGTTTTACCAGCCGCTTTGATTGCATCAATTGCGCCAAATGCCATATTATCATTTTCAGCTATTACTACGTCGATGTCATCGTAAGTTTTTAAGAACGACTCCATAACTTCTTGACCTTTTGCTTGTGTAAACTCACCGGTCTGTCTTGCAAGCATCTTCCAGTTCGTGTGTTCTTTCATCTTTTCTGTTACACCATCGGTACGACCAATTTGTGCAGAAGATCCAATGGTTCCTTGCAATGTTACAATATTAATCTCTTCACTTTCACGTCCTTTTTCTTTGAGATACCCTTCCAACCAACCAACTGCATCATAGCCTTCCTGAAGGAAGTTTGATCCTACCCATGCCGTGTACAAGGAATCATCGGATACATCAAGCATACGATCCACAATAATTACTGGAATTCCTGCATCTTTTGCTTCTTGTAATACCGTATCCCATCCGGTTTCCGTAATCGGAGCAATCACTATGTAATCAACATCTTGTTGTATAAAGTTACGTACTGCTTTTAATTGATTTTCTTGTTTTTGTTGCGCATCATCAAAAATCAACGTATATCCATTTGCTTCGATAAATGTGCCCTTCATTGATTCTGTGTTTGCAGTTCTCCAATCCGATTCTGCTCCAACTTGTGAAAATCCAACTACAGTTTTGCCATCCTTTGAAGCACCTTTGCCCCCCGTACCTTTAGCGTCACCCTTACCACATCCTGTTAGTAACACGGATACTACCATTGTTGTAACCATTAACATTGCTAGAATTTTCTTTTTCATTTCTAACCCTCCCATAGAATATCGTTTTACTTATTTGATACTTATGTTCGCCTTATTGCTTGTTGTGACTTCATCATACATTTTTTCCCTTTCTTACTCAATTCACTATTTTCTTTAAAATGTGGACTTTTTTTGGTATCTGCAAATTGAATAAAAATAGGTTGATTTTTTTATGCAAAAGGTTGATTATTTTATGATTGTAGTAGAGTTGTTTTAATAGTTCTGTATTTCTAAAACTTTATACTAGCTTTTGATATGCTGGAATTTTTACCGTTACCAGTGTTCCCACACCATATTCACTCTCAATCGTAAGCCCGTACTCTGCGCCATAATTTAAACGTATTCGCTCTGCTACATTGGCAATACCAAAGCCTTCTCTGGCATCAATTTCATCTCCACCCATACGTACCAGTCGTTGCATTTTTCTAAGTTCCTCTGTTTTCATTCCGATTCCGTTATCTTTTACTTGCATATAGATCGTATTATTTTTCTCCCAGCCTTTAATCTTTAAAAAACCTTTCTCACGCTTGTTCTTAATTCCATGATAAAGTGCATTTTCAACGATGGGTTGCAAGGTAAGTTTTAATGTTGTATAGGATTTTATTTCTTCGTCAAAATCAAGCTCATAATCCATGATATCTTCATATCGAAAGTGCTGAATTTGCAAATAGCTCCTCACATGTTCTGCTTCTTCTTTTATACTGATAAAGTCATTCCCTTTATTTAGTCCAATTCGCAAGAATGAAGAAAGTGCTGTTATCATTTCAACAACTTCACGATGTCTCTTACCTTCTGCAAGCCATACGATCGTATCCAAGGTATTGTATAGAAAATGTGGATTGAGCTGGGATTGCAATAGTTTTAGTTCTGTTTTTCGTTGCCTTTCTTGTTCCTCTCGTATGTGAGTTATTAATTCATCAATACGTATTATCATCTGATCGTATTGCTCACTTAACATTCTAATCTCTTCTATATTACTTTTGGGGGCTTGTACCTTTAGCCCCCCTTTTGCAATTTCCTTTGTGTACTGGTAGAGTTCTACAATTGGATCGGTTATTTTATTTGCAAAAGATGAAAAGGAAAGGATTAAAAATGTTATTAGAAACATTGAAACTATACTACATATAATTATTAGGTTCCTTATCTGGTTATCAAGTTTTAAACGTACCGACTCAAGTATTTTCGTTTCGCTATAGATATAATCTGACATTGCTTCTTCAATTAGATCCGTGATAATATATATGTCGTTGTCCAGACGTTTCATATTCACATCATAATCACCGAAAATATTACTTAATTCAATGTCCTTAATTCTTTCTTCCAATAAATCAATTAATACAAGAATCCCATCCAAACCTTTTTTGCTACTCTCATGCTCTGTCGAATTCCTTAACTGAGAAAACAACTCCTTGGAGTCGCTAATATCCTGGTAAGGATCAAGAGTCTTAAATTTATCTGCGCCAATTACAATTCGGTACATCTTATAATCAATGTTTGACTTAAAATCAAAATTAAACTCAGTTGCCATTGTAAGATTATGAATGCTTTGCCGATATTGAGAACTCTGCCAGCTCATCATATATAGCAATATCCCAATCATAAGTATGACTGGGATAAATACCATAGCTTGCATATAATGTATGTTTGTCTTAATTGAAATGTTTTTCCGCCCCATGAAATTATCTCCTTTTGAGCTAAACTTCTTGTATGAAACCTCATTTATCCGATTCATGCGTTTATTTCTTAGAACAATAATCACTTATCTCCACTGCGAAACGTTTTAGGCGTTATGCCCTGGGTCTTCTTAAACAAATAACTAAAATAATGCGGGTCTTTATACCCTACCAAATAGGCAATTTCAGAAGTTCTTTTTTCGGACCCAGATAAATATTCCTTTGCTGCATCCATACGGACCATTGTAAGATATTCAATAAATGTAATACCTAGTTCCTGACTAAATATAGTACTAAAATGATTCGGACTTATATTCACGCAAGCAGCAACTGTATTTAATGAAATATCCTCATCTTGATAATGTTTTTCTATGTATTCCTTTGCCTTTTCTAAAAGAAAACGATATTTCTTTTGAGAAAATGTATTTCTTAGTTCAATTGCTTTGATTAACATTGCTTCTATGTACCGAATCGCCAAATGGTACGCTGTCATGCAAGACTGTATCTCGTTCGCATCTCCAAACAAATCAATTGCTTGTTCCGAATCCACACCATATTGTGTGACAAAATTCATTACAGTAAGATAAATATCCATCAAAATATACTGACGAAACATCTGTGATTTCATATTATCTCCACACAGGCTTATGTACTTCTCAACAAAGTAGTTTGCATCTACCGTGGAACCATTCTTTAAAAAGTTGTTCACCATGTCTTTATTCCACTTTGCAACGTCCATACTTTTTATATTTAGAGATTCTTGTTTGGGAATCTGCACTGCATTGTCCTCTGTTATAATTTGATTATAATCCACCATATAGCGATATGCATAGGATTTGCTTGCAGCAATAAAACATTCCTTTAATTCACTTGGTCGAAATACAGTCTTTCCTATTCCGCCAAAATACTCAACAGAATCAAACTCATCTACGATGTCAGTTAAAATACTGGTGCACTCTTTCACATTCCTAGCCACATCTGCATCCCCTGTCCCTGTGATTAAAAATCCATATCCTTCGGACAATCGATGAAAACAAATCATATTAGAGTGTTCTTTTAACTTTTCTTTTACTTGGAGTTCAAACACATCGAAATTAATACTCGTATGTTCCAAATCTTTTCTAGCTCTTACATGAAATAAAATAATATTGTAAGCTGGTGCACTTAGTGCTAAGTCAAACTCTTTCCCTTTTGTTATTAAATCAGCTACGCTCATGGTTCCTGAAACAATTACATCAAACAATCGCTCTCGCTCTATTGTTTTTCTTTCATTCTGTTGTTTATAAAATTCATGCTTATATAGATTTTCTCTACGTTCTTTTTGTATGCTATTGCTCATTCGCTCTAATGCTTCCAAGAGTTGTGTGCTACTTACTGGCTTTAGTAAATAGTCGAATGCACCTAATTTAATTGCGCGTTTTGCATATTCAAAATCGTCATAACCACTAAAAAACATAATTCGAATCTCCGGTAATTCATGTTTTACCATCTCTGCTAATTCTAATCCATCCATGAAAGGCATTCGGATATCCGTAATTAAAATATCTGGTTTTTCCTGTACAATCAAAGGATAAGCAAGTTCTCCATCCGAAGCTTCTCCCACAAATTCCAATCCATGTTTCTCCCAAGCGATGCCATTTTTAATTCCTTCCCGAACAATCTTTTCATCTTCCACTAGAAATATCTTTAGCATACTCTCACCCCCACAAAGCAATGTTATAATTCGTCCATTCTATGTCTAATGTTAATTATAGTAAATTATCATTGTAAAAGAAATGCATTTTTTTATGTATGTGATAAGAAGAACGGAAAAAAATGTACATTACTACTAGAATAGTCATTGACATTATTTAACTACTGTGATAGTATTCAAGTGTAACTATTGCAATAGTCATGAAGAATGTGAAAAATAGAAACTAATTTTCACACGCAAGTTTGTGCTTGCGCACCACAAACTTGTTATAAGCAAAAAGCGTGCGCAAGAATAGGAATTAAAATGGAAATTAAATTATTTGATTCAGAATTAAAGATTATGGAAGCTTTATGGAAAGAAGGAGATTTGACTGCGGGCCAACTAGCTAAAATACTCAAAGAGCAAACAGGATGGAACCGCAATACAACCTACACTATAATTAAGAAGCTCATTGAAAAAGGTGCGATTGAACGTTATGAGCCAAATTTCACTTGCAAAGCGCTTATTACAAAAGAACAGGTACAGCAACAAGAAGCAAACGAATTGATTGGTAAATTATTTGACGGATCTGCTGAGATGTTTTTGTCAGCATTTCTTAGTGGAAAAGAATTATCACAAGATGAAATTAAGAATTTAAAGAAAATAGTTGAAAAGCTAAAGTGAGGTGACGTTAATGAGTATTCTGCAAATGAGTATATCGGCCGGTGTACTAATAATTGCAATTATAATAATACGAGCACTCACTTTAAACAGACTGCCTAAAAAAATGTTTCTTGCTCTGTGGTGCATTGCTTTATTTCGCTTGTTAGTTCCTTTTTCATTTTCATCACGTTTCAGTTTTTACAGTATGATTACGGAACTTTTGAAATTACGTACTTCTGAATCTATCTCCCCTATCATTGGAACTTTTCTATATAGAGGGTTTCCTACCTCTGAAACAATGAGAACTGTAGAACAGATTGAACCGTTAACACATACTCAGGGTGTCCGCGTAAGCCCTCTTACTATCATTTGGTTTATAGGGATGCTCGCAATGATTATCTATTTTACTATAATCTACATTAAAAATTATAAAGAACTAAGCTGTTCGTTGCCAATACGTGATAACGAATTTCTAAACGAATGGATTTTAGAGCATAAAATTCTACGAAACATCCGTATCATGCAATCGGATCGGATAAAAACTCCTTTGACCACCGGTATTATGAAGCCTCGTATCATTTTGCCAAAGTATATGAGTATGAAAAACACTCCGATTTTACAGTATATCTTGCAACATGAATACTATCATATTCGGCGCTTTGATATGTTATGGAAATTACTTTTAATAGCGGCACTTTGTGTACATTGGTTTAATCCTATGGTGTGGGTTATGTTTTTTATGGTAAATAGGGATTTAGAAATTACTTGCGACGAAATGGTGATACGCCACTTTGGCCAAGAAACAAAATCTGCCTATGCCTATTCGCTTATTGGCATGGCGGAACAGCAAAAAAAATTCACACCCCTTTATAATAGTTTCAGTAAAAATGCAATTGAAGAAAGGATTCTGTCCATTATGAAGTCAAGAAAAACTTCCCTTGTAGGGGGAATACTAGCTTGTATGTTGGTCATTGGAACCACCACAGTTTTCGTAACGAATGCCGCAGCATCAAGCAATTCATCAACATTAAACAACAATTCACTAAACAAAACTTATCCCGCAACAGAAATTGGGACTGTTATTTCAACGAAAGATGCATCAGGTAAAGTTCGAATAAGCACAGACAACGGGGAAATATGGATGAATGAAGAAGAATATGAAAAATCATTTCCTTCTCCTGAATGGTGGACCTATGATGAATATAAAGAGTGGTTCGAAAATGAGAAAATCCAGTTGCAAGATACACTTGGTGATAAGGCTTGGAATCCAACGGATGGCTGGTATGTTATGAATCAAGAAAAAATAGATGATACGATTCAGATGTATGAAAGCATTTTAGATGACATTAAACATGGAATGAAAGTATCTAAACCAGTAGATGGTGGTGATCAGATCATGATGTCTTATAGTCCAAGTGATATTGCCACGACAATTGGCTATGAATTAACCATTGTTAACGATAAAGGAGAAGAAGTGACGTTTGGCCCTTTTGAAACAAAAGAAGAATTGCTTGCACAAGTTCGACCTTACTGTGAACAACAAGTAAAAGAGGGAACTATGACACAGAAAGAAGCGAATGATATTCTAAGTAAGTACAACTAACGAATAAATAGATATTCGATTGATTTCTCAATTAGGATATTATTCACTTCCTACAATACTTAGTAATTCGTTATAAATAACGATATTAGAAAAAGAAAACAAGGTATTTTAAAAGAAGAGCTCAATTCTTCCGTATAAAATATCTTGTTTTCACCCTGTTATTTTCTGATTATCCCAATGTTTATCTTTTGTTATTTTATTTATTCCTCTTGATTCAAACCCTCTTCTCCAATAAGAACTGACACATAATCCCCACCATTTTGATGGATTGATTTTAACGCTTTTTTTAGGACAGACGCTGTCTTTACTTGAAAATCAATATAATCCGAAACTTTCATTTCATAATTTCCTAATGCAATCTCTTCCTTTAGTTTCTCAATGGTATTGACTGAATTATAAAATTCGTTACAGATGCAACCATATTGAAACGACTGATGTGTATCACTTCCTGCAACATAAGGCTTTCCAAGTTGCTGACTAAACGCATTGATTTTATATAGATTTTCTTCCCCTGCTACCGCCATATCTTTACCATTGCAATCAATAAAATCAAACTCTATTAACTGCTCCATTGGTAAATTTGGAATATTGCTTCCGTCTCTGAATGGGTGTGCTGCTCCAATGATAACTTCTTTTGTTTTCAGCAAAGGAATCAATTCTTTAAATTCTAGAAAACTCTCCTTTTCTTTGTAAGGCTCTAGGGCAGTATTTAATTCTAGGATATCTTCCATTTTACCAAGAACAAGAATATGTCCTCTTTCTTTGATATCCACTTCCATCCCGGGAAATATCCTCACTCCATTTGCTAAAAATGTGTCCCCATCTCTTTCATAGTTACTCGCGATATATTCATATACATCGTGAAACCCCAATGTATTAAAATGTTCTGTTAGACACAATGCATCTAAACCCGAAACCTTCGCTTCACCAAATAACCAATCGGTATATTCTTTAGAAAACGGCAATTTCTTGGCTAATTTTCCATGTGTATGAAAATCAATTTTCATAATTAATTACCTCGCATTCCACCGCCTGTCGCGGCATATATTAAAGAACTTTTTAAATGTAATTGTTATAATGTCTATGTTTTAATGTAGTTGTTGTAATGTAGCTGTTCTAATGTACTTGCTCTAATGTAATTGTTCTAATGTAGCTATTCTAATGCAGTTTTTCTAATTTATTTGTTCCAATGTAGTTGTTCGAATTTATTTGTTCCAATGTAGTTGTTCGAATTTATTTGTTCCAATAAGTTATGTAATGTATTTGTAATAAGGTAGTCCTGCTAATGTATTAAATCTAATGTACTTATTCTAATGTCCTTTTTATATAACACTTGTCATAAGAATACTTAAAATCACCCAAAGAATTGAGATTCCTGCAAAAAAGATATCACCTTTTTTAATCACTAAGCTTGAAAGCTTTATTCTACGTACCGCTGGGTTCTTTACCGCATAACGATATCCCTTTAATTCCAATGCTTCTACCGTTGTCCTAGAACGTTTTGCTGTATTTAGCATAAGAGGATAAAAAGATACAATAATTATTTTCACCTGATAAAACAGATATTTTATCTTTCCTAGAAATGTGTCATGGGCAGGTGTCTTGCCTCTTAATTTATAGGAAAGTAGTATATTTTGAAATTCCTCCATAAGGATTGGAAGAATACGATATCCAAAGGAAATGCTAAAGGAAAACTGTTCCGGACATCCAAACCATAAAAGTCCATTCGCCAAGCGATCTGGATCAAGGCCAGAAAATACAGTGATGGATGCCAGAGATACAATTGCTACTTTTAATGTCATTAGAAGCACTGGCGCTAAGGTTGATAAATTCCCACCAAAGAATAGAGATACAAGAAATAAATATCCAGTTTGCGAGAATACTCCAATGCAAAATAAAAACAATACCAGTGGTGCAATTTTCGCGAGTTTAGTGGTAACAACAACGAAGACGAAAAATGCTAACAACATTGGAATATCGTGTATAAACCACGGTACGATGCCAAAGAAGCAATACCATAGGAGTAAAACTCTTGGGTCTAATTTAGCTATTGGTGTGTCATCGTTTCCATATGCGTTTTTCAATACTTGATTTCTAAGATAAGCGATGGATACCTTATCTAATATATTCTCTGAAAGCTTACTTATCATTGTTTCCTCCTATAAAATGCTTACAAAATTCTTCCACAGTATAACACTGTGCATCTTTATGCAGCTTTTCCCCCATGCAATAGATTTCAGGTGGACGAATTCCTACTCTTTGTACTACCACAGGGTTTTTAAATACTTCTTCTCTCGTACCATCGTCGATGACGCTTCCTTGATATAATACAATAATTCGGTCAGCCCAATCACACACAAGCTGCATATCATGTGTTGCAATCATTACTGTTTCTGTAATGTCACGCATATCATTTAAAGTTTTAATAATCTCTTTCCTTGTCGCTATGTCTAGATTGGCTGTTGGCTCATCTAGTAATAGAATCGATGGATTTAATGCGATTCCAATAGCAAGAGACGCACGCCTCATTTGCCCACCAGATAACAAACGACCATCTCTTTCTTGGATGTCTGTCAGACGGAAACGTTCCAATAGCTCTTGGGTCTTTTGCTCATAATTTTCAACCTCGCGCACCTTCATCGCATACTCGATATCCCCACGAATGGAATCTTTAATAAACATCTCTTCTGGATTCTGATAAACGAGGGATACGATACGGGATAGCTCCTCTGTAGGAATTGCCTTTGTCGCCCTACCTTCTACTGTCACACTACCAGCGTTTGGCTTTAAGAGCCCAATCACTAACTTCATTAAGGTTGATTTTCCTGCTCCATTGGAACCAATGAGGGCGATTTTCTCACCACGGTGTATTTCCAAGGAAAGGTCTTTCATCACGGAAACGGCATCCCCTTTTACTGCATGATACTGAACCGAGACTTTTTGAAATGAGATGGATGTATCCGTACATTCAGTCACTGGTTTTTCACTATCAATCACAGATTCTACTCTTCTAATCACTGAGTTTGTGCATTCAGGTTTTTCACTTTCAAAATCATTTATTTCATATGGTTGGTATGTAAAACCTTGAAAGAACATCACTCCCTCATCTATTGTCGTAGGCAATTCCCTATCCTTTGCTATTTTACCCATCTGAATTAATTTGCTTGCTGCTACCGTAATCTGTGGTGGAAAGATATTACTCGCTTGCAATTCTTCCACTCTTTGCAAGGCTTCCTTTACAGATCGTTTCCATACAACTCTTCCTTCTTTCATCAAAACAACATGTTTACAATAATCTGCAATAAACTCCGTATGATGTTCAATGACAATTATGGTTTTTCCATGCTTTTCATTTAGATCTTTTAAAACTTCATAGATTTGTTTAGCATGTGCAGGATCAAGTTGAGCAATCGGTTCATCTAAAATTAACACCTCAGGGCTTAATGCGGTAACTCCAGCAAGAGCAAGCAAGTGTTTTTGCCCACCCGACAGCTGCCAGATGTAGTCATTTACTTTATGTTCTAACCCACATAGATTTAAAGCTTTCTTTCCTCTATCTTTATAGTCTTCATACGCATAATTAAGACAGGCAAAGGATGCATCATCAAGTACCGTAGGTCTGACTATTTGATTTTCAAAGTCCTGATACACGTAACCTACTTTTTGCGCGATGTGGCCAACTTCTACAGTTTTTGTATCCACACCGTCAATAATTACACTGCCTTCCATATCACCTGAAATAAAGTGTGGTATCAATCCATTCAATGTCTTGCATAAGGTGGATTTCCCACACCCATTGTTTCCAATGATTGCAATGAAGTCTCCCCGTTCAATTATAAGATTAATTCCCTTAAGATTTTCCTTGTCAGCACCAGGATATGTAAATGTTAAATCCTTAATTTCTATCATTTTTTCTCCATTCCTTTTTATAACTTCAAATCTATGATTCGATTCAAAACTACGTTAACTTATTTCTAGCTTTCAATACTACTTACTTTTCGATTTCTTACCATACCCATAACGATTAAGGCAATGATACCTGCTACTACCATTGCTACAATAAGTGCTGGCATGCTTTCTGCCCAATCTGCTTCCCATTCAATTAAGGAAACACCTTGTTCTGAAAGAAATTCTCCCGAGATTGCCACGAAGAATGCTAGTATACTAAGTACAACTACTTTTAGTGATAATACATTCTCTCCCCTTAAAATAGTGTCAGAAGTTCTTGGTTTTGCACCAAGTAAAGGCTCGATTTTACCGTAAAGTCTTGGTACTAAGAAGATCGTTGGTATCATACAGAATAAGATTCCCGAGAAAACGATATCATTCAAACATGCAAAACCTTCTGTAATAAAAACACTCTGTGGAAGGCCTGCAACTGCTTCAAAATCTTCAACTGCAAATTGTACCTTTAAAATATCAACAATACATCCAAGGATTTGCTGGATTGCGACTCCTGAGATAGATGCAATCCCCACCATCTTTTTATTCAGTGGATTCTTAACCATTCTACCCGCAATATAAATACCAATCACTAATGTGATGAATTTCTCTAATTCACCAAGCCCACCAAATTGACCAAGCATAATTTCACTAAAGACAATTTCACCCGTTGCCGCGCCTAGGGCTGCTGCCATCGGCTGGAATAACATTGCTAATGTGAGTGGAATAAATAAGAAATACTCTACCGAAAATTCAACAATACCTACTTGAAACTTTGGAATTAACTCTGTAAATAAAGTCGCCAATCCATACAATGACATAGAAAGTACAAATACCATTAATTTTTGTGACTGTGTTGTACCTGTTTTACTATTCATAATTACCTCCATATATGCTTCGTTTGTTTATGGTTGTATTATAGTGATAATTTGTAAACTCCACCTGCAAGGCCATGTAAAAAGAAAATGAAATGATGTATTGGCATCCAAACACTCCCACTGACATGTGAAAACCTAGTAATGAAAGGCCTAACGAGTGATGTCATCCTTTTTATGGATTCTTTTTTTATATATCTACGTAAATTCTTAGTAAAATAAAAGAGTGCAACTCATAAAATTGCACTCTTTACCTTATATTCTTTTATAAATATTGATTTTAACATAACAAATCTTGAACTAAGTTGATTATTTCACAGAAATCATTCGATTGATACGTCCAGCAAACTCATTGAAATTCTGAGTTTGAAGTATTACTTTACCAGGCCCAACTAACCTTGTTAGAAATAATCCTTCTCCTCCAAGGAATATATTTTTAATTCCACGCACCGTTTCTATCTCATACGAGACTGTTTTTTCAAAGGCTACAACATTTCCTGTATCAACCTTTAAAACTTCTCCAGGTGCTAATTCTTTGATTACCTTATCACCATCTATTTCAATAAATACCATACCACTACCTGAAATCTCTTGAAGTATAAATCCTTCTCCTCCAAATAAGCCTGCAGAGAACTTCTTACTAAAAGTTACGGATAAATCAACACTTTCTTCTGCGCATAGGAATGCTCCTTTTTGACAAATAAGTCCTCTCATTTCTTCGATACGAATCGGTAAAATCTCTCCGGCTACCGTCGATGCAAAAGCAATGACTGCTCCTTCTTTCTCAGCTTTGTATGTAGCCATAAACATTGACTCGCCTACGAACATTCTACCTATACTTTTACCAAGCCCACCTCTCATATTGGTGTCCATATGTATTCCTTCTGTCATCCAAGCCATTCCACCAGATTGTGTATAAATGGATTCACCACGCCTACCAAAGGTAATCTCAACTGCTGGCATAGTATCTCCTAAAATCTTGTATTGCATTTTTAATATCCTCCACAAACCCTATTTTTTCTATCTTATGTTCTTATTATAAACTGTAGTCTAAGTTCAAAATTATTTTACATAACATAATTTATTTATTAAACGAGGCGTTAAGCCAGCTCTTATATAACTAGGCTCTTATATTCCTATATCCTTACACTCCATTACAAGTAGTAACTATTTAACATATATAATATAATCTTCTTTCCGTGGTGCAGCTTTTGGTTGTTCTATGGCTTTATAACCTAGTAAACAATTTGCTACACCTACGTATGTTTCACCCACTCCCCATTCTTTTAAAAGAGCTCTACCTTCTTCACTCTCAAATACTTCTTTTGCACGATGAACCCAACAAGAGCCTAATCCCATTGCTTGTGCTGCATTCATTAGATTTCCCATAACAAGGCTACCATCTTCAATATAGGTACCAATCGTTTTATCTGCTAAAACGACGATAACGGTCGGTGCTCCATAGAATGGATCCACTTCTCTTCCCATAACTTTTGCATTTAATTTTGCTACTTTTTCAATGATTTCTTTCTTTTGAAGCACAACCATTATTGGAGATTGTCGATTCATTGCAGTAGGTGCGTACGTACCTGCCTTAAGGACTGTATTTAACTCATCCTCTGTTATTTGCTCTGGTTTAAACTTACGTATACTTCTGCGTTCTAAAATATCTTTTACTGTTGAATTCATATTATGACCTCCTGCTATATGCATGCATTACATGTTATGCATGTATTACCTATAATGCATGTAATACATATAATACTTGTATGTACAATTTCATTTTACTGTATTCTTATATATTATATAGGATATCGCAGATGCTACGTCACTGTCAATCAGTTTATTGGGACAGCGTATAAAATTATAAAGTCTGTACATTACGGGAAGAATAAACTATAATATCAAAAGAAACCATTAGAATTAACTATTATTAGAATTAAGAAAAGCTAGAAGAAGGTGTATTATTCAAATGAATTACGATGAAAATTTATTTACGAAAACAGTAAACGATTCCTTAACAGAACAAACATATATAGTAATGCAAGGGCATATCAATGGCTCGGGTCGACTGTTTGGAGGACAATTACTTGCATGGATTGATGAACTCGCTGGTATTGTTGCAATGCGCCACTCTGGTGGAAATGTAATTACTGCTTCTATCGATAATTTACAATTCAAACGTGGAGTGCATATTAATGATCTTGTTGTGTTAATCGGTCGCTTAACCTATGTTGGGTCTTCCTCCATGGAAGTTCGCATCGATACATATGTTGAGGAACATGATGGAACCAGACATCCAATCAATCGAGCTTACTTTGTTATGGTTGCATTAGATGAAAACGAAAAGCCTAAAAGAGTGCCTAGACTAAAGATAGATTCCATTGAACAGCAAGCAGAATGGGATGCTGCTGTTAAAAGAAATACATTAAGAAAACAACGCAAGGTCGAAGGTTTTTAATTTGTATAATGTTGAAGTTTTCATTGACGTATTGAAATAGAATTAAAATTCGGTTTTCTTTATCGAATGTATCATATAACATAAAATTATTAGTTGCCTGTGAAACTTTAACTCTTCCTCAAAAATAAACCTAATTTATTTGATACTATCAACGAATCAAGTAAATTAGGCTTTATTTTTATTCATTCTATATGTCGTCTATGTTTAGTCAAAATGCTTTTTATATTCATTCTGTGCCATCTATTATTAAGTCCAAATACTTTTTTATATTCATTCTGTGCCGTCTATTATTAAGTCCAAATACTTTTTTATATTCATTCTATATGTCGTCTATTATTTCATCCAAATACTTTTTTACATTCATAATATGCCGTCTACTATTTCGTCAAAAGGCTTTTATTTCTCTTCCTCATTACTTTCATTATTATTCAAAAGCTATTCTCTTATGATACTGTCTTACAACAATAGATAAGGCGAAATTTATTATAAAATAAGTCAATAACACAAATCCATAAAGCGCACAAATCTGTCCAATTCCTCTGGCAGTGGCAAGTACGATGGATGAATTTCGCATAAACTCATGAATGTCAACCGCTTTTAAGAACGACGTATCCTTGATGATTGTTGTGCATTGCGATAACAGTGCTGGGACAATTACCTTATACGTTTGCGGTAGTATGATATAGATAAGAATTTGTATAAAATGGAAACCTTGGGAGGCAGCTCCCTCAAACTGCCCCTTAGGAATTGAATTTAATCCTCCACGTACGATTTCTGCGACAACCGCTGAGGTAAATAAGGTAAATGTAAATATTCCAATCACCGTTGGGTTACCTTTTATAGAAAATCGAAGCATTAATATCCACAAAACATTAGGAGTGCAACGAAATAATTCTATATAACAGATTGCTAAGATTGCCAGTAGTTTTAAAGGTCCCTTCGTACAATAACTTTTTACTAGTGCTAAAATCGTTCCAAATATTATACTTAAAATAATTGTTGCCACGGCAATCACTATTGTTAAGCGCAACCCATCAAGCATAAATAAAACGTTATCCTTACTAAATAACTCTGCCATCATGCCACCTCCGCTTTTCTCTTACCTTCTTTTTTAGAAAGTGGTACTTGCTTTGATTTTTCTTCTAGTTTTTTTGCTAACATTGCAAGGGGAAAACAAATCACAAAATAAAGGACTGCACATAGAATATATCCTTGTAAATAACTCGTATCACTAACAAAATTATCTGCAAAATACATTAAGTCCATGCCTGCAACAAAGGATAGTACCGATGTATTTTTAACAAGATTAAGAGCCTGATTGGTAAGTGGTGGCAATATGATTTTAAAGGATTGAGGTAATATCACATATCTCATCGTTTGTAAAGAAGTAAATCCTTGTGCATGTGCCGCCTCTGACTGTCCTCTTGGAATTGCCTCAATACCCGTTCGTATAACCTCTGCAATATAAGCACCGTGATATAAGCCAACTCCTATGACTCCTAAGAGTAATTTCGATAACCTTTGTGGTTTCTCCAAATCAAACAATAACTGTAGTATCTTTGGTAAGCCATTATAATAAAAAAACACTTGCACTACCAATGGAGTGTTTTGAAAGAATTCTATATATATTCTTGAAATCACCTGTAATATTTTGTGTTTTGCAGCCGCGAGTACACCAAAAATAATACCTATGCCTATCGCCACGAAAAGTCCAATGATTGTCACTTTTAGAGTCATGATTACCCCAGATGAAAAGCTCCCCATATTATCAAAGAGTACTTCCCAACGACCAATCTCAAACAATCCTTTTACCATATCATTTCACCACTTTTCTTTTTATAGCATACCTGCATTGTTGTATTGTATTTACTCAATTCCCCAAGCAGAAATCATTTCATCCATTTTACCACTACTTACTAATTCAGAAACAACCTCTTCTACTGTCTTTCCTAATTCCTTCGCATTTAATGCACTTGCAATGCCATAGTCTTGCGTACCAAATCTCTCTGGTAAAATCATGGTAGTATCGTCGTTATATCCAGCTAAAATAGCACGATCTACTGAGAAAATATCAATATTTCCAGCTACTAAGGCTGCACTTAAGGCAGGATAACCATCAAATTCTTGGTATTCTACGGTTACAGGAATGTTGTTTTCACTGATGTATATAGAAATCGCATCTTTCGTTGTTGCACCTTGTGCTACTCCAATAATCGCTCCATCAATATCGTTCATAGTTTCATATCCAGAAGAGGCCAATGCCATTAAACCTAGCGCATCTTGAATATATGGTGATGAAAAGTTCCATGACTTTTTACGCTCCTCCGTAATCGTAAAGGTTGCAGCTACAATATCAATTTCACCATTGTCTAATAATGCCCCTCTTGTCTTTGCAGTCACCCCTTGGAATTCACATAGCCCTCTTTCTTTTGCTACTTCTTTAGTAACACCAAAGATTTTTCCTGCGATTGCATAAGCGATATCAATTTCAAGTCCTTCAAAAACTCCAGTGGAGGTATTTTGCAATCCAAAACTAGGTACATCTGTCTTACAGCCAACTTTTAATTTTCCATAATCTAAAATGGATTGTAACCCTGGGTCTTTTGCATCCGAAGTGGTTACCTCCTCTTTCTTTCTACAGCTCATTAATACGGTAATCGTTGTAATACATAACAATAGTGCGATTAATTTCTTTTTCATAACTTAATCTCCTCCCTAATTTATTTTTTGATTTAATATAGTAAAACTTTATATTACTAAAGTTTATACGTTTGTCTAAGTTACTACATTTATTAATACTGGCTCTCTCTCTTATCCTCTCTAAGTTATATTTAGATTCCTGATATTTTACCGTAATATTTTACTTAAAAATGCTTTGGTTCGTTCATTTTCTGGATGTTCAAAGAAATGTTCAGGATTACCCTCTTCGATTATTTTTCCATCATCCATAAAAAGAACTCGGTCAGCAACTTGCTTTGCAAAACCCATTTCATGTGTTACACATACCATTGTGATATTCTCTTTTGAGAGTTCCACCATAACGTCTAACACCTCTTGAACCATTTCAGGATCGAGCGCTGAGGTCGGCTCATCGAATAAAATAATTGGTTGCTTGGTACACAGTGCTCTTGCAATTGCAACTCTTTGCTGCTGCCCTCCTGACAGGTTTTGTGGATAGACATTTGCCTTTGTCACAAGTCCAACACGATCTAAATAATCCATCGCAATCTTTTTCGCCTCACTCTTGGGGACTTTTTGCAGTTTGATTGGTGCAAACATTAGATTCTCAAGTACGGTTTTATTTGGATAAAGATTGAATTGCTGAAAAACCATAGATGAATATTTTCTAGCCATCCATGTTTTATTACTTTTTGTAAGTAACTCGTTATTAATAAAAACCTTACCACTTGTCGGTGTTTCTAGATAATTGATACACCTTATCAGCGTACTTTTACCACTCCCTGAAGGTCCAATTACAACTACTTTCTCGCCTTCTTCTACCTCAAGATTAATGTCCTTTAAAACATATAAATCACCAAAGTATTTATTTAAACTTTCAATCTTTATCATCGCCATACGAAACCTCCACCTACCTTCTGACACTTAATTGCTTAATTAAAGCATCACACAACTTTAAATGGTTCTTATACATATCCACCTTAGTCAAGAAATACTATAAGTTGTTTTAAATAGAAAAAATGCCTTGGAATATCTCCAAAGCATCCTCGCTTTTATATGAGTTACTTATACTTACACCCTTTTACCTTAATCTCGCCTTATCTCAACGCTACTTATCCTCACACTTCTTATCCTCACACCTTTTATCATTAGTCGCTTTCTCTTTACACTTTTATCTTTCTCTTGTTTGTACCATAGCTTCTAAAATATCAACACAACCAGCTACTCCAAACGTTGCTCGATTTAAAATTATGTCTTTTCCCTCATTTTGCTTCCACTTTTTATGTGAATAATAAGCATAGTAATTCGAACGTGCTGCATCCATCTTATGTACTAATTTTTTTGCTGCATCTTCCGATATTTGATGTTTTTCCTTTATAATATTAATCCGTTCATTTACTGGTGCATATACAAACACCTTTAAACAATCTGGCTCATCCTTTAATATATAATCCGCCATCCGACCTACGATAATGCAGGATTCTCTAGTAGCTACATCATGAATCACTCGTTTCTCCGCCTGAAATAAAACATCATTTACATTATAAGAAGCAATACCATAACTTAGGTATGGTTCTAAAAAGCGATTTGAAGCCATTTCATCACTACTTGTAAGTGTCTCAAGCGCAATACCACTTTCTTTCGCTGCCCGACCTAAGATATCCTTGTCATAAAGATGAATTCCTAATCTTTCTGCTAATAGTTTTCCTATTTCATGGCCCTCTGCCCCGAATTCTCTTGCTATTGTTACAATAATATGATTTTTCATACCCACCACCCCAAAAAAAATGGCGTTCTGGATTCAATCCAAAACGCCTTTGCTTTATATAAATTATATTCAATATGAAACAAATGTCAATAAGTTTTTTAGAAAATTTTAACATTCCATCAACGCCAACATAAAAGAATTAATCATGACCACCGGCTTAGCCGGTGGTTTGCTCTGCCCCTATAAGGGGCTCTTACCTGCTTGCGCCCGGAAGGCGCCTGAAGGATTTGCCAACCGCACTTCATTCTCGGGCTAGCCCTAAAGGGCTTTCTTTATGCCTTCTTACTCCTGCAAGCTCCTTGAGCCTTTCATGATAGCTTTATTCTCCAGCTTCCCTTTCAGGGATTATTTTTTGCTTTTTTGTACTGGCTCACCCGTGAACGGGTCAATATATTCATTCAATGTAAGTTGATCGGCCTCCAGATCATCTTTTAACTGATTCGCAATATATTCTTGTATCTTTTTTGTATTTTTCCCAACGGTGTCAACATAATAACCTCTGCACCAGAAATGACGATTTCCATATTTATATTTTAAATTCGCATGCTTTTCAAATATCATAAGCGAACTTTTCCCTTTCAAATATCCCATTATTTCAGAGACGCTATACTTTGGCGGTATTCTTACTAGCATATGTACATGATCTTTGCAACACTCTGCTTCTGTTATTTCAATTCCTTTTCTTTTACATAGTGTGCTTAGTATTTGTGCAACATCTGCTTTTATCTTTCCATATATAATCTGTCTTCTATACTTTGGTGCAAAAACTAAATGATACTTGCATTCCCATTTCGTATGAGCTAAACTATTCATATCCATTTTTGGATACCTCCTATGTAATTTTTGTGGTTGGCAAACCCACATCTATTATATCATAGGAGGTTTTTTACTTGAAGCTAAAGCTAACTGGGGACACACCGGCATAGCCGGTGGTTTATTTTTATTGCGATACAAAAAAAAGGCGTTATGGATTGGCTCCAAAACGCCTTAACATTAAATCATATTATTATATTTTTACAAGTAATTTACGCTAATAATGTTGCCTTATCTTCTTTCGCAACCACTTTTCTCATATATAGTACGTGCTCTGATTCATTAAACCCGTTTTTTACATAGAATTCCGGTGCAAGGGATGTTCGGCAAGTTGTTAATGTGAGTCCACTAAGTTTTTTCTTACATATATGCTTTTCTACTGCTTTAATCAGTTCTGTTCCATGCCCTCTTCTTTGATATTCTGGTAGAATAAACATTTCATCGATAAAGACTTCATCGGTATCCCACCATGTTTTCTCATGTGTAAATATTGCTCCTATTAATTTTTCTTTTTCCCATAAAGTAAAACCAACGAATCTTTTTTGATCTACAATCTCTTGTAGATATTTTTGAGCAGTCTGGGCTGTCCAATGGCATTTCCATAAATCATTGTTGTAGACTGTCATTAAAATATAAGAACATAATAACAAATCATTATCTTGATACTTTCTTATCATACCATTCTCCTTCTTCCATACACATAAGATGAAAAACTTTATTATCACAAAATGATTGTACTATATTTTTACTGGGAACTCAACCCAATTCGTTAATATTTGGAAATTGTTATAACTATTAGAACGTATTATGTTTAAATCGACATAAAGTAAACTATTGTTTACTTTATAAACTTCTCACACATCCATTCATAAAACTTTTCTTCCTCCTCAAATTGTGGATAATGGGCAGACTCTTCAAAAATTACAAATTCTTTCTCCTCTGCTTCTATCTCATTAAAATAATTCTTTGCAGCTTTAACAGTAGTCATATAATCATACTTTCCCATGATAAAATAGCAAGGAACTTCAAGCTTTGTAACATGATTCACTAAAGAATCGTTGATTGCTTCCTCTAATAAATCACCTTGATATTTGTTCACACTAATTAAAAAGCGAATGGAGTCAAGAAGGTTGTACTCACTACCAAATAAATAACCTTTTAATATCTCCGTTTCGTCATTAAATTGTCTTGAAGTCCCTCCGTATTTTCTAACATAATTACGAGGCGTCAACATCTCGCCCCTATCTATATCTTCCCTTAATTCTTGCAAATACTCTACATCTTTGTAATTTCCCATTTGATGTGCCTGATCAATGCAATAGTTTAAGCTCTCAATCTCACTTTCAATTACATCTGACATTTGACCAATTCCAACATAAGCTTCATATTTTTCTGGCGCTTCATATACAGCCTTTGTACCAATATATGTTCCAAAAGAATGTCCAATTAAAATAACTTTCTCTTTATCCAGTCGGTCCGATATGTAATCAGTCATTTCTAATAAATCTTCCACCAATAAATCCGTTGAAAGATTTGAATAATCTTCAAAAAAGTGATACGACTTACCACTTGCCCTCTGATCATAATGAACAATTGTAAAATTATCTTCTAGTAGGTCTTGATATTTTATAACATATGGTATTTCTGAACAACCTGGCCCTCCATGAACAAAGATTATAACTGGATTGCTTTTATTCTTACCGCGAATCATAATTTCATGATCAGTACCATTGATTTTAACCTGTTCTAAAACACTGATACTGTTTTCTTCTATAATCTTTGGAGTCCATGTTGGAAAAAAAAGCCCGATTAATATAAGAACTAAAATTGAAATACTCAGAACCTTCAAAGCCTTTAACAATTTTCTTTTCATTGTAACCCCCTTTTTATTGTACATGAATTAGTGTCTTCTTAACTTCTTAATGAGTGGCAAAGCATCATCATATTTTTTCGCTGGTGCGACAATAAACGTGGCTTCATCTTCATACTTTAATTGCATATCTTCATCCTTAGTATCATATTTAATAATTACGACTTCTTTAAAGCCTTTTCCAATGTGTAACTCCCCAAAATTCACCGTGCTCGCATCATTGGATATCTTTAAGTAAGACAAACGACTATAATTATCCAAAAAAGTTGCATTGATCAAACCTTTCGTCTCATCATATCCATCAATCTTGATATAACCAACAAAACTATCCTTTTTAAAAAGATAATTTGTATACTTCCCTTTAATATGAATCGACTTGTTTTCAATATTCTCAGGATTTCCTATTTTACCTTCGATTCCATTTAAAGTAATGTCTATATTTTTACGTAAAGGTATAAAATATAGTCCCCCACAAATAATCGCTATTACAACAAATATAAATAAAAAATCAATTTTTTTCATAGCTAACCTCTTTCATTTGCATTTAACTCAATGTTCCTTAATCAAGTTCTCAAAAGCTTTTTATCAATTCCAATAAATAGAAATATTATATTTTATGATAACTTAGATTTTACATTTTATCAATCTGTGAATTTAATTTATCTTAAGGTATATTACTTTATTAATACTTCTTCATATATTAATTAAAAAGCATGAGAGGTATATTTATGCTTGGTGGTTGGACTTATTCTAAAGAAATCTCCCCATATGACGCTCATATCTTTTATAGTTCGATTGGTACTCATGATGATTATTTGTATATTCCTGTTGCAGTAGCAACTCAGCTGGTAAATGGAACAAATTATAAATTTATCGCCATTGCTGAACCAAAAAATGAGAATGAAGTACCTTTTTTTGCTGTGGTAGAAATTTATAAACCAATCCTAGGGGCTCCTTATGTAACTAGGATTTATACTATTTAAAAAATGAAAAAAGAGCTTGAGAAGTAGTCTTTTCTTATCTATATGATTGCATCTATTTAGTGAGCGATCAATACATATGAAATCAACTACTTCTCAAGCTCTTACCTATTAAATATAAGCTTACTCTGTCATACGTAATCGTTCCACCAATGTTTGCTTTTTCACATTGTGCAAAGTAAACGTAGATACTAAAATCGGTACTATTAAAATTAAAATAACGTAACCGCTAAAGTACCATATAGGAAAATGAAAATGCATATAATCCGCGTCAAAATACCTCATTACATAAACAAGTAAATAAGATAATGGTGTTCCAATAATCACTGTTATTAAAAGATTACCAAAGGATAATATCAACCCCTCCACTTGAATCATCTTTACTAATTGTTTACTCGTCATACCTATGGATTGTAGCATTGCAAATTCTTGCTTTTTCGTAACCACATTGGTAATGAGTGTGTTCACTAAATTTATCATACTAAAGCCAATGATAAATAAACTAAGTCCTAATATAACACCAAATAATAAAGCAAAACTACCCTCATCTATTTCTTGTTGCTCTCTTAAGGTGTATAGTGATAAAAGTGGTTTATCGTCAAGTAATTCTCTTAAACTAGATTCAACTTCTAACTGTTTTTCAGGTTCCGTTGATACAACAAATTCTGTCGTTAGATCAATGTCCTTTGCAATTTGATCTAACAAATCTCCTGGCATCAAAAACCAACCTGAGATTGGATTCTCTTTTCCATATTTCGAATTTAAGAATCCAGCAATACTATATTCTCTTTCAATCTCTTCTACTCCATTAAAGATTGATATTTTAACGGTATCCCCCAGTGAAAACTCCCATCCAAATACTTCTTTCAGCACATCATTGTTTCGAATGAATATCTCATGATTGGCTACCATTTTATCGTAGTCATAGCTTCCCTTTTCAATATATTCTTCTTTTATATCCTCCTTTGCAAAACCCGTCACGTAGTCATTTTCCATTTCCCCATGGGCTTCCCAGCGCATTGCTGCTTTTCCAAATGAAATAACTTCTTTTACACCATCAATTTCTTCAATCTGTGCTCTCAATTCATCATTTAAAATATCTTTCATTTGCAAATCTGTTATCCCATGTTCTGAAGTTTGGGCAGCATTGTAAGATAAAGAAATAATAAATTCACCAAAGCGATATTCAAGTTGTCTTGAATATTCATCTAAGCTAGTAGATTTAATAAAGGTAGTTGCAATCATAAACAATATACCGCCAACACCAAGTGAAATCATAGTAAGAATCGTCTTCTTTCGGTTTCTAGTTGCACTCATTTTTGCAAGACTAACAGGTGTTAATTTACGTTGTAATTGTTTCGTTTTTTGTTTCTTATCTTTCTGGGTATAGCCAGAAAATTTTGCAGCTTCAATGGGTGATATCAAAGATGCTATCTTAGCTGGTTTATGAATTGATATTAACACAGTAATGATATCTGCAATCATCACGATAAAAGCTATCATACAAGTATTCTTTAAGTCCCAACCATCTTTTTGAATTAGATATCCGATCACGCTTCCACATAAAATACCAATTGGAATTCCAATCGCACTAAGGAGTAAGCCCTCTTTCGTTATCATTGTTTTAATTTGCTTTTTTGTCATACCTATGGTTCTAAGTTGACCAAACTGCTTGATCCTTCCAATTACCGATAAGTAAAACACACTATAAATAACTAGGATACTTACAAATAAAATTCCAATTCCTAAAATAATTATCATAACGGTTTGTTGTGCCTGCCTGTCGCCACCTGAAAGTGTATCAAGGAAATAATTATTTTCATTGACTAATTTTCTCTCAATCCCACTTTTCGTAGCGATATCACGGATTTCTTCTAAAAATTCACTTTGTGACATACTTGATGCACCATGGATACGAACTATAGCATCACATAATACATTCTTTAATTGTTCCCCTTCCATGGCATAAGTCTCAGAAAAAAGAATTGGATAAATACTAACCTTATCCGCCATATCAAGGATACCTGAAATAACAAACTCTTCCGTAGAGCCATCCAAAAAGCTTAATGTAATATTTGAACTGGGCAATGGCTCTACTCCAACCATTTCACAATATCCTTTCGATACTGCAATTTCATTAAACTCTTTCGGCAATGTACCATCCAATAATTTATACGCATCAACGTCTGCGCTATTTCCTTTGACTGCTTCCACACCATACCAAACTGGTTGTATTAATTTATTATTTACTTCCATCCCTTGTCCAGATTTATTTAGTATCAGCATATCCACACGTTCATCATCTGCAAGGGCATTTATCTGCTTTGTTGTAACTTGTTGATATATAACATGTTGCATATTGGAAACCAAACGTTCCTTCTTCTTTTCCATACCCACCGTAAATAAGCTCATTACCATCAAAAGGCTTACCGAAAGTACGATTGTAAATATAATAAAGAAATTCCGCTGCTTACTACTTTTTACACTACGAACTGCGAGATGGTTTATTACTTTTCCATTATTGTTTGTCTGTAAGGCCATTAATCCCACCTGCCTTCAACAATTTTTCCATCTTCAATTCGTATGGTACGATCTGCAAGTTGTGCAATCTCTTCATTATGTGTAATCATTACTACGGTTTGATTAAACTTACTGCTTGTTGCTTTAATTAACCCTAACACATCTTGACTTGTCTTAGTATCCAAATTACCAGTCGGTTCATCTGCTAAAATAATTGCAGGTTTCGTTGCAAGTGCTCTTGCAATGGCAACTCTTTGTTGTTGTCCACCAGATAAGTTATTTGGCATGCTCATTAGCTTTTCACCTAGGCCTAATAAAGAAATTATCTCTTCAATATAGCTTTTGTCAGGCTTATTTCCATCCAGTTCAATGGGTAAAATAATATTTTCATATACATTTAAAATCGGAACTAAATTATAATTTTGAAATATAAATCCGATTTGTCTACGACGAAATATTGTTAGTTGTTCCTCGCTCATTTTAGATATATCTTTTCCAGCTATAATTACTTGACCATCTGTTGGTTTATCAAGCCCACCTAGCATATTAAGTAACGTTGATTTACCACTTCCTGATGTACCAACGATGGAGGTGAATTCTCCTTCTTTTATATGTAATGAAATACCGTCTAATGCACGAACTAAGTTTGATTCATTACCATAATATTTTTTAAGATTTTTCGTCTCTAATATACTCATCTTTTATATCTCCTTTAAATATGTTGATGTTATAATAACAAGAGATTGTTTCAAAAACCTCTCAAAATAAAAAAGAAATATCTCAGTATTGAAACATTTCCTTTTTTACATTATTCCGTTTTTTTATTGTATTTTTTATTGATCCGTTTATATGTAAGTTTCATCATTTTCAAAAATGTGAATTCAGCTTGCTATAAACTTTTTGGCTAACTGCTACACTTGCAACCAAAATAACTAGAATTAAAAATACACCAAAAACTGCATTTATGAAATCGTTTGTCCCGTTCCACACGGCACTACTCAAAATTTTTCCAACTTTAAAAAAAATAAAAAATGATAATAGTCCACAAATTGCTGCAATTAATTTATCTTTCATTTTTCTATTTACTCCTTTGCTATATCTATATTTTATCAACATCGTTCGGTAAATATAATGAAAATGTACTTCCTGCACCTTCTTTTGATATAACTTTTACATACCCACCTTGCTTCGATATAATCTCTCTCGTAAGATAAAGTCCAATGCCAACGCCCTCTTCTTTATGTACTTTGCTTTCTCTAAAAAAGCGTTTGAAAATATTATTTAAATTCTCTTGTGATATCCCGATTCCAGTATCCACAATACTAATCTTCGTAAAGATGTCCAATCGTTCCACAATAATCTTAATATTTCCACCTTCTACTGAATATTTTACTGCATTGTCTAAAATATTAAAGAAAGCTTCTGTGGTCCATTTCTGGTCAAAGGATAAGAAATATGGATTTTTACAATCCAATGAAATGTAAATTTTCTTTTTCTCTGCTTGCAAAGTCACACTAGCAACAGCACTTGCAATACTATCATATAGATTACCTTCTCCTTTTGATAAAGATATCATATTACTTTCAAGTCTAGACATTTTCATTAGGGACTGTACTAAGAAATCTAACTTTGAAACTTGATTTTGCATAACTTTTAAACATTCCAGTTGTTTTTCACCCGGAAGATTGTGATTTAAAATAGTATCATTATACATCGTAATATTAGCTATTGGAGTTTTTAATTGATGTGAAATATCAGATACCATCTCTTGAATCTGTACCTTTTGCTCCATATTCTTTTGTTTTGTTGCATAGACTACATGGGATAAACGTTTTAATTTCATATAAACCTTTGACTCAAGTGTTTCTTCTTCTATTGAAGGTCCATCCAAAACAAAATCCTCATTATCTTTATTGCTAATCAACTGATCGATATAGGAACTAATTTTATCTGAGAATTTTATGAATTTCATCCTCATTGTTATCCAAAGATAAATAATTATTCCAATTGCTACAATAAGAATACCAATTATAATTCCTATGGATAGTTTATTCATAAGTTTCTCCAATCCATTGATACCCAAGTCCATAAATTGTTTTTATATAAGAGTAGGTTTTGTCCGCAATCTTAGATCGTAAGCGGCTAATATGAATCGTTAGTGTATGCTCGTCTACGAAATTCTCATTCTTATCCCAAAAATCTTCCAATAATATTTGTCTTGTTAATACTTGATTCGGATTTTTGCAAAATTTGAATAATAATTTATATTCTGTTGGCGTTAATACTAATATTTCACAATTCTTTTTTACTATGTAATTTTCAAAGTCAATTTCTAAATTACCACAACGAAACCTAGAATCTTCTTTCTGTCCATCACATCGACGCAAAATAGCTTGCACACGTTGCATTAATACTTTCACATTAAACGGTTTCGTAATATAATCATCTGCACCTGCTTGAAACCCTTTTATCATTTCCTCATCCATATCTCTCGCAGTTAAAAATATCATTGGAACTTTTGACTTACCTCTTATCCATTCCGCCAAGGCAAACCCATCACCATCTGGTAGATTTACATCTATGATACAAAGTGCCCAGTCTCGTTCATTAAACTTCCTTTTTGCGTTTTTTATATCAAACGCAGAATCCGTTTTATAACCTTCTAGGTTAAAGTTAAAACAGAGGCCGGCATTTAATAATTCATCATCTTCTATAATCAGTATAGGGTTCATATTTTAAAATCCTCTTTCATGAAATAAGCATTATATTTTATTATAGCATATGGATTGGAGTGCCAAAAGCCCTAATAGGACTATTAATTTATTTAACTGTTAATTATTTTCACTATTAATTTTTTAACTATTAATTTTTTAACTATAAAGTTTTTTAATTATAAAATTTTTTAATTATTGACGAATCCAAAAATACTACTTAATAACGATAGTTAAGTATTTATATGAATCAAAAAAGCCTCAGTAGCTTTAAACCCTGAGACTTTTGCTTATTTTTATATTCGTGTTCATAAAAATTGTTCTATCTGAAAGTATTTTTATTTACTTTTATCTATACGTATTTTTATTTACTTTTATCTATAAGTATTTTTATTTGCTTTTATCCATAAGTATTTTTATTTGCTTTTTATCTTATATGTCTACCGATATTTTTATCTTACTGTCGAAATTCTACTTCTTACTCAGCCCAAAATAATTAGCAATTCCAATGGCATCTGCCTTTGCTAATGCTTTTAAATCCTCTTCACTATCAATAAATTGTTGATCACTTGGATGATCCATAAAACAATGCTCTACAATAATTCCAGGTATATTAATTGCAGCACTATGACGATTGACTGCATAATAGTCAAGGGCCTTTCCATTCTCATCAAACATATCATTACTATTTCTTGTTTGTGTTCCACGATTAGTTAAACCAAGTGATTCTAGTTCTACTAATATCTTCTCACCTAAGCTTTTGGAAGCTTCTGTAACATGGTCTCTATTGGAGATAAAAACCATTGCTCCACTTTGATCATGTGTATCGGATGCATTAAAATGTAAACTTACAAAGACATCTGCATTTACATCGCTTGCAAACTGCGCACGCAATTCTAAGTCTTCCTTTACATCACCAGATAATGCTGCATCTTTTTCTCTCACCAAATGTATTTCAGCGCCTGAATAATTTTCCTCTATGTATTCCTTCACATAAAAAGCCATTTTTAAAGTTAGATCTTTTTCATTTCTACCATCGTATGACGCACCACCAAATCCACCACCATGCCCTGCATCAATTGCAATCACTATTGGATCCGCTAAATCACCTTCTGGTCCTGTTAGCGATGAGTTGTCATTTTCATCGGTGTTTGTATCTTCGTTTTTTCCTTCAGCATTTTGTTCTCCACTCACAATGTTTGTTGGAGCTACTTCATTTGGATCATTATTTACTTGTCCCTTCGAACACCCGGTTAATGCTATTATCATCAAACTTAATACACCGATTTTAAATATTCCTTTTAACATGTCTTCTCTCCCAATTTTACGTCTTTTTGTCATCCTACGGATGTTGAAGGTTACTCATTGATTCAATAACCCCTTTACCATTCTTTTATGTACCAAACAAATTATCATATTAAACTTCAATAACTATAAAGATAGATTGGTATAAAAGCATAGCAGTATCTATTATAAGTGAGAGAATTATAATGTACAAGCTTAAAATTACAATCTTAAACAGTTTTAAACAAACTTAAGGAAACCTTAATAATAAAAATCAAAAACTCTAATTCCTATATTCTCCAAGTGAACTCGGCTTAATTACTGGAAGTAGAGTTTATTTCAAAGGATCTCATAAAAAAAGCTCCAATCCCTATGATTCACAAGAGTAAATCTTGCAATTTGCATAGGAATTAGAGCATAACTTATTTGATTTAATAAAACATTTTATTCGTAGAAGTTTTTAAAATAGCATCTTACTTTATCAAATCATCGAGGTGTCCAAACGTATATCCCATCTCTTCCCACTTCGTTAACAATTCATCCAATATTTCTGAATTTGTTTTTGAGGTACTATGTAATAATACGATTGCACCAGGATGAATTCGTCCTAGAAGTTTTTTAAACGCTTCTTCTTTGGTTGGCTGTTTATCGACATACCAATCCACATAAGCGAGACTCCAGAAAAATGTATGGTATCCTAGTTCTTGTGCCATTTTTAGATTACTTTCATTATACTTTCCTTGTGGTGGACGATAAAACTTCGTTAATGTTTTTCCTGTTATACCTTGAAATAGTACTTCCAAATCTTCAATTTCTTTTTTAAAGGAATCCATCGATGATATTTTCGACATATCCGGATGATGATACGTATGATTCGCAACATTATGACCTTCGTCTACCATTCGTTTCACCAAGTCTGGACTTGTTTCCATATAATTTCCTACGATAAAAAATGTTGCAGGTACATTGTGCTTTTTCAATGCATCCAGTATCGCAGGCGTATAACCATTTTCATAACCTGCATCAAAAGTTAAGTATATTACTTTCTGATTGGTATCTCCAATGTAGTAAGCATCAAATTTTTTAAGCTCATCTGGAGTAGCATTTGCTGTTGGTGGCTGACCTTCTGTTGAAAATCCAAGTCCCCAATTATCTTTAGCACTTTGTATTGACTTATCTTTTGTATTTGCCTGTACGAGTAGCGATATGCCGCCACCAATAAAATACGAACATACGAATAATAGAAGAACTGCAAAAAATCTACTATATTTCAGTCGAAACATAACTACACCATATAATTGTCTTTTTTTTATTATATTTCATAAAGTTGTTCATCATTCCTATTTTAGACGATTCTTTCGCAATACTTCTTCATATCGGTGAAGTTTTTATTTATTTTGCTCAGCAATGAGTTTCCCTCGTTGCTTTTCAGTAATCCATCCTTTTTCAACTGCGATTTTTAAAACATCTGTATTCCCTGTGTTCTTATAAATTCTAGTTATTATTTTAAGCATCCAAACACCTCCAAACCAAAATTCTTCATTCCACTTTGAAAATGCCTTAATAACTTCTTATATCATCCAATCCTTCTCCATAGATACCTTTAACTTTTAGAGCATTGGCACAAACACTCCTATCATCAATGTATAAGATGTTTAATTTTACCAATGATCCATTACAAACGCGTGTTACACTTAACCAATCCTTAATGTCGAAAATTAAACTCTATCGAATCGTTAGGTGATAACTTTCTTCTATCATACGACGAATATCATTATTTTGTACTGTTCCATCTAATATAACTGAATTCCAATGTGTTTTGTTCAAATGATAGGCAGGTACTACCGATGCATAAGCACTTCGCCAAAAATCTCTCCATTCTGGATCACATTTTACATTTACCCAGATGTGATCTTCCTTTTCAAATATCCAGGCGAAAACCTTTTGATTCTTTTTATGGCGCATCACAGTCCAATTTGAATCATGAAAGGGATAATCCTCATAAACATCTTTAAAGCTATTACAATAAGCTATGATTTCTTCTCGTTTACGCACATTACACCTACTTTTGGGTTAATCCATAGATTTCATACATACTTAGCATTTGAGTATACATGAGTTTTCTTGCCATCAATTGTTTATAGGTCACCGATTTTACTTTGTCTTCTGATTTAAGTTTTTCCATCCTTGATACTATGTCTGCATACTCACTATGAATTGCAGCCAGCATCTTTTCAAAGGCTTCAAGCCTACATTCCTCTTCCAATCGACCAACCCCTTCCTTATTTGCCTCAAAAGAAAATTTTCTAATACTCCTAGCACTAGATTGTCTTAACAAAACCCTGATAAAATAAGAATTTCAAGGCTTTGGGGCTTACCTCGATTATAGCCGACTTAATTTTTTTGTCAAGATGATAGGACAGTACATATATTTTACGCTCGCTAAATAAAGGAGGATATAATTTCCACACGCTAATACCTCTTACATCCGAAACAAAAATATCGGTAGGCGATGAAAAATGTAAAGATTAATAACCTAAACTTTTTATTTTTTCTCTATTGACTCTAACACTATGGTATACTCTATACTAAGAATGAGCTCAAAAATACACATATATGTGAGGTACGTTTCATGCTAAAAATAGGTGATTTTTCAAAACTATCAAGAATTAGTATACGGATGCTAAGGCACTATGATGAGATCGGACTTCTTGTACCTATAAGTACTGATAACTTCACAAGCTACCGCTACTACAGTGAATCACAACTTCCGATTGCAAGCCGGATAACCGCACTCAAAGACATGGGTTTTAGCCTTTCTAATATCTCACAAATTCTAAAAATTTATGATGATACACAGGCTCTTTCTCAGTTTTTAGCAATCAAGCAAGCTGAATTACTGGAAGAAGCAAAAGAAACGAAGCACCGCCTACTACTTCTTGAGACTACTATTAAAAGATTAGAAAAGGACGGTATAAATATGAATTATAATGTTACTTTAAAGGAATTACCACAAAGAAATGTAGCAAGTGTAAGAAAGATTATTCCTGCGTATAATCAAGAAGGAGTCTTATGGAATATTTTAATGAAGGAGACAGCCCCACTTCATTTACAATATGAGGATCCTTGTTACTCACTCGCTATCTTTCATGATGGTGAGTATAAAGAATCCGATGTGGATGTTGAGGTACAGATATTAGTGAAGGGTAGCTACAATGATACAGAGCATGTGGTGTTTAAAACGGTAGCACCTATACAGTTTGCGTCTGCCACTTACACAGGTAGTTATGAAAAAATTTCAGAAGTGAATGAAGCGGTTGCTAATTGGGTTCGTGATAATGACTACGAGTTTGATGGTGTAAATTTCTGTATTTATCATGTTAGTCCATCTCAAACACAAAATCCGGATGAGTTAGTTACTGAAGTTTGTTATCCAGTAAAAAAGAAATAATAGAAAAATAAAGCTGTTGCAAACTCGAATATTTAAAAATTCTAGTTTGCAACAGCATATTCATACTACTCTTCTTTTAATAATTTCAATAAATCCATTGGATTTTCTTTCGCCTTAACTTTTGTTGCAGCATTTATAATAATTCCTTCTTCATCAATCAAATAAGTAGTACGAACAACTCCCATAGTTTTCTTACCATACATATTTTTCTCTTTCCATACATCGTACGCCTCAATTGCTACCAATTCTGGATCAGATAATAAAATAAATGGTAGATTATATTTATCTGCAAATTTTCTATGGGATTCCACCGAATCCTTACTAATACCAATGACAACTGCTCCCTGCTCCATAAAGTCAGGATAATGCTCTGCAAACCCACAGGCTTGGGCAGTGCAACCTGGTGTATTGTCCTTTGGATAAAAATACAATACTACCTTTTTCCCTCTATAGTCAACTAAGGATATCTCATTTCCTTCTTGATTTTTTAATGTAAAATCTGGTGCTTTTGTTCCTACTTCTAACATATGAACTCCTTTCTATGTCTGTAAAATTTAATAACATTATCATAACTCTTATGTTACCCCATAGTCAAACATATATTAATTTTTTCATATTTTCACTCATTGCAGTTTGTTTTAAATTTAAGCGAGCTTTTCCAAACTTTATTTAATTAATTTTGCATGACTTGCAAATAATAAGGAATGCTCTGGGATGCACCTGTTGCGCTATAGTAAGGCGTAATATAATAGGTACCAGGCTCAAACACTTTCTGTGTGTAATAAGAATGATAATCACCGGTTAGAACATAATCGCTAGCACTAATTAATTTATCTTCTGTTTTACTATAGATACTAAAAGAAAATTTATTATAGTCTGTAATATCCGTTTTTTCGATTAAACAATAAATACCTACAGTCGTCTTTTGAGTCACCGTAAATTGATAATAATCCACAGCATCTGGTTCTATATGTCCATACATTACAACATTTTTTCCAACTTCCTGACATGCTTCTTTGGACTGACTAAGCAAAGTATCCTCAGTAACAAGGGTAGCCTTCTCTTGATTTTCCGTAGCATTTCCTTCTTCACTCACATCCTCATCCACAATAATACGATTCATGTCATCGATACTAATACTATGGAATATTGTCATATAGTAAAGTTCCTCAATGGAAATAGCAAAGTTAAGATTCTGACCATCTACATACTGCCATGTATTAATCCCAATAACTTCTCCATATTCATTTAATAAAGGTCCACCACTGTTTCCATTGGTTATTGCCGCATTGGTTTGAATAAAATGAATATCATCTATGTAGCGGTTTGCATTTGTTACCATTCCGTTTGTAAAGGTATCAGTTAATATTCCAAGCGAACTACCGATTGCATATACTGTATCACCAGAACTCACTTCTCTCTGAGTCAGTTTTAATGGTGTTACAGAAACTGGTACACTTAATACAGCAAGGTCAAGATAGTCATTTAAAGACAGGATATTTTTCACTTCATAAGAAGTTCCGTCCTTAAAATTAACCGTAATCTTTTTGGCCCCTTTAATGACATGATAATTCGTAACCACTTTTCCTGTATCATAGAAGAATCCCGATCCAACTCCTATATCCGTTACAATTTGTACCGTAGCGTTAGAACAGTTTTTATAAACTTCTTTTGCAGTTAATACTTTCGCCTTCTTTTTTGTATCAATAACATTCACTGTAATTTCAAGCTTACTATCATCTGTAGAAGTGGTGAAGGTAATTACTGAAGTTCCAACCTTCTTTGGTACAATGCGGAAGATAAAATTATCCCCACTTCCTGTTTCCGTATCGTAAATCTCGATATTATCATTATTGGCACGGTAATTGATTAGCTCATCATCCCCCCAATTTTCTAGGACTACGGTGGCTATAAGTTCATCAAAGCAGGTGATTTTATTCATTGCAGTATAAAAACGGCTTCCACCAACCGTTACTTTACAAGTATACTTTTTCCCATCCACTGTTCCCGTAACCGTTGCTGATCCTAATCCCTTTGCAACTACCATCCCGTCTTTACTTACACTAACCACGGTATTCTTTGAACTTTTCCAATCCACTTTTTTACTATTTCCAGTAATATTTAATATTGTGGACTCGCCGATTTTTAATTCTACTTTTGTCTGATTTAATATAGGATCTTTAACAGTTACCGTACAGGTATATTTTTTATTTCCTACTGTAGCAGTAACTTTCGCTGTACCTTTTTTAATCCCTTTCACTACACCAGTGGAAGAAACCGTAGCAACCGCCTTATTACTCGATACCCACGTTATCTTACTCTTGACACCAGAAAGTTTAAGCGTATATGATTTTCCAACATAAACAGAAACTTTACTACTATTTAATTTAACTGTGCTAGCTGCAACCGCTACCTCTGCATTCATACCAATGAATATCATAGGTGTAAGCATAAATGCAAAAACCATAATATTACGAAATACCCACTTCTTTACTGAATTCATTTGCGTTACCATCCTCTATTAATTTTCCACCCCAAAAAAAGGCAATCCAGCATATTCTACCTTAATATTCCATAAAAATCAATCAAAAATAATCATAATGCAATAAAACGAGCAAAGAAAATGTGTTCACACTTTACTTTGCTCGTTCTTATCAAATCAGCAAGGGTCGATACCATTGCTCAATTTTTATCTATTTCACACTTTTTTTATTCCCTTGTTTAACAGTGGATGGCTTGTTCTTTTGTTTTCCAAAGGATGGTTTTTCTTTTTGTTTTCCAAAGGATGTTTTGTCCTTTTGCTTCCCAAAGGATGGCTTGTCCTTTTGATACCCAAACTTTTCTTTATGAAATCTACCTTTGTTCTTTGTATTGATTGGCTTTCCACTAAGTGAAATGTCTTTTACCTTCGCCACTTCAAATACTTCTTCTGTATTTTTTGCCTTTTTATTCACTACTACTGTTTTTTGAAAAATCTTCATTGGCCATTCTGATTTTAGCTCTGTCATCTTTTTCCCAATGTGATTTTCAATGTATTCCAAATCTTCTTTCTCATCAATACAACAGAAGTTAATGGCAGTACCGTCTAATCCCGCTCTACCAGTTCGTCCAATGCGGTGAATGTAACTTTCCGGACTTTCTGGAATATCATAATTAACTACATGAGAGAGTTTTGATATATCAATTCCACGAGCAGCAACATCCGTTGCCACAAGGACTTTAATTTTACCATTTTTAAATTGAATCAATGCGTCTTGCCTTGCATTTTGACTCTTATCACCGTGAATTGCAAGTGTTCGCACAGCATTTTTTAGCAAATGTTTCATTACAACGTCAGCGGTCTGTCTTGTATTCGTAAATACAATCGCATTCTTAACGTCATCTCCACGCATTAATGATGTTAATAATGCTAGTTTATTGGAAGCATCTACATAGTAAACATACTGTTCAATCGACTCTACTGTACTAGTTACCTGATCTACCATAATAGTCTTTGGTTGATGTAAGATGGTATCAGCCAATCGTTCAATCGGTTTTGGCATCGTTGCACTAAACATTAGTGTTTGCTTTTTCGGAATTTGTCTCACTATCGTTTTTATTTCTTTTATAAATCCCATATCAAGCATGCGATCTGCTTCATCAAGGACAAGTATTTTCACGTGTTTTAATGTTATATACCCTTGGTTTATCAAATCTAGCAAACGCCCTGGCGTTGCCACTAAGATATCAATTCCTTGTTCAAGCATCTCAATCTGAGCGTTTTGATCAACTCCACCAAAGATTGCATAGGTTTCTATATTAAGGTGCTTCGCAATCTTCTTTGTTTGCTCACTAATTTGAAGCGCCAATTCTCTGGTTGGTGTTAGTATCAGTGCACCTATGCAAGATTCCTGTGCTGCATCTTTTTTCGAAACTATTTCATTTTGTTCTTTTGCCTCAGCGGATGTCTTAACTTCTCTTGCTTTCATTAATAATTGTAAAATAGGAATCGCAAAGGCTGCTGTTTTTCCACTACCAGTTTGTGCACATCCTAAGATGTCATTGCCTTCCAATGCAAGAGGGATTGTCTTTTCTTGAATTGGTGAAGCTTCTACATACTTTAATTCATCCAGTGCTAGTAAAATAGGTTCTATTACATTTAGTTCATTAAAATTCATCTGTTATCCATTCCTAATCCTTACGAAGTTAACACTTCGCATTCTATTTATATCTTCAACTTTTTTGTACCGTCGATTAAGCTATACACACATTTAACGTTACGCTTTTTTTCTTTGTCCACGCACAGGTTTTTCTGTTTTTTCCAGTATCACCATCGGCCATTTTGATGGAACTTCCGGAATAATTTTACCAATGTGTTTCTCAATTGCTCTTAAAAAATCTAAGTCATCTATGTTACAAAAATTAATTGCAGTTCCACCAAGTCCAGCACGACCAGTTCTACCAATTCGGTGAATGTAGGTTTCTGCCTGATTTGGGATATCATAATTGATTACATAGGATAACTCCGAGATATCAATTCCTCTTGCTGCAATGTCAGTTGCAACCAATACTTTGATCTTCCCTTCCTTAAAATCACTAAGAGCGGCCTGTCTTGCATTCTGGCCTTTGTCACCATGAATTGCGAGTGCTTTCACTTTTGCTTTTTTCAACTTATCTGCCACACGATCTGCACCATGTTTTGTTTTTGTAAAAACAAGAACTCTAGACATCTTTTTCTCTTTAATTAAAGAGGTCAATAATGGAATTTTGTTCAAGCGATCCACAAAATAAACGCATTGCTCAATCGTCTCCACCGTGCTAGTTACCGGATTTATTTTAACGATTTCAGGATCGCGTAATATTCCTGTTGCTAAAGGTTCAATTTCCTTTGGCATCGTAGCACTAAATAACAGGGTCTGACGTTTCCTTGGCAATACTTTTATTACTTTTTTGATATCATTTAAGAAGCCCATATCAAGCATTTGATCTGCTTCATCTAATACAAATAGTTCAATTGCATCTAACTTAATATGCCCCTGTCCGATTAAATCATTCAAACGTCCAGGTGTTGCTATAAGAATATCTACGCCCGTTTTTAATGAATTTACTTGTGCGCTTTGCCCTACGCCACCGTAAATCACGCTTTGTTTTAAGTTAGTATACTTACCAAAACATTCAAAGCAGTCAAATATTTGAATTGCCAACTCCCTCGTTGGTGTAATGATAAGTGCTCGTAACCCATTCCCCTTGCCTGCTGATAAACGTTGTAAAATAGGTAGTGCAAATGCTGCTGTTTTTCCGCTCCCTGTTTGAGCACATCCAAGGATATCCTTTCCTTTTAGTACAAGAGGGATTGTCTTTTCTTGAATTGGAGATGCTACTACATATCCTTCTTCATCAACTGTTTTCAACAATGGTTTTATTAAATTCATTTCGCTAAATTTCATTCTACTTCCACTTCTAAATATAACATCATTATCATCCGTAGATTCTATTCTTATTATATTTTCTTTTATTATTCTTTTTGTTTAGCCTCTAGTATAACACATGGTTTTACGATTTTCTATTTATTTTATAAAAAGTAAGAGGATTCCTCATTAACTCTTATGATTCGAGAGGCTAAATTATAAATTAAGTATTGCCATACTGGCCCTTTACAATCTTGATTCGCTATTCATGACGAAACAGCACTAAATATTTTAGAACAAAATTGTGCTTCGTACACTCTCGCGAGCAAACACTAATATAGCACACCTTTTGTTCCCCGCGCGTAGCTGCGCATCCCTCGGAGAGTTTCTTAATTAATAGGAGATTACTCGCGAGTAATTTCCTATTAATTAAAAAAACAGCATGGAACTTAATTTATGTCCCATGCTGCTTTTTTAAGCCTTTGATATTTTAAATGAATAGCTAATGTCATTCTCAGCATCAATGCGAAACTCTGGTTCTACATCTGCACCCCAGCTATTAATTCCACCAACCCCACGAACAGCACCAAGAATCGATACTACTGTTCTTCTTGCAACCGGTAGTTCTTCATGATGGGTTGCATTCTCAAGTTCTTCTGATGTATAAGGTATACAAGAAAATGCAAACTCTTTCTTAATGCTTGTAAATCGTAATCCAAATGTTTCTGTGCCTTTGTAGGAATTATCCTTCACTGTGTTTCGATATACTTCTAACCACTTTGTATCCATATGTACGTTACAATCCTGTGGTACTAAATACTTTGTAACTGGTAAGCCTTCAATCTGATAAACTCCTGGAATACCTCCTGCCATACGGTCTGGATAGGTTTCTCCAGAGAGTCCTTCGTACTGGTATCCAATCGCTTTTGTTGGCATAATAAATCGCATCCCAAACACAGGTAGTTCTGGTAGACCTTTCATGCCATGATAATAAACCGTTACATCCATCTCTCCATAATTTTTTATAGTATATGTCACATCTACTGTCGTGCTTGGCACTGTGATTGTTTCATAGGTAAAAGCTATTTCAACAAGTCTTGCCGTTTCATTCCCTGTAAAATGATTATTTACCGGTGCCTTTGGTAGTGTTATCAATTCACCATCTATGAAAATTTCAATCTTTTTGCATGTCATAAACATATCCGCACTTAGCCACATTCCAGATCGAGTTGAAAAACGGTTTCCTCTATCATTGTCCGTAGTTGCTCGCCAAAATGTTGGTCTAGGGGTACGATATAACCATTCGATACCATCCATTACGAAAGACTCCAGTCCACCATGTTGATATGAAAAAATATAGGAAAATTCCTTGCCATGTACTCCTAACGTCACATCTCCGTATACGATATTTAACACATCATCCTTATTTGTACAATCCATAGTAGTATCTCACCTCCTGCATCGCTGGTTTTTCTGTTCTGTCTGCAAATAAAATACCATCTCCTGAAAAATCATAGTCCGATGGTTTGTCATCAAAATCTCCACCGTAACGAAGCACCTCTTCTCCGGTAATCTCATCCTTTACAAGAATTGCTTGGTCAATGTAATCCCATATATAACCGCCTTGATACATTTCATATTTATCAATTAAATCCATATAAAACTTCATTCCACCCAAAGAATTCCCCATATCGTGCATGTATTCACACAAGATAAATGGCTTTGTTGGGGCGTTTTCTAAATACTCCATAATCTGCTCTGGAGTTGCATACATTCTACTTTCTACATCCGAAATCGTAGCTTCATAGGCTCTATTATTGCCTACACCTTCATAATGTACGAGCCTACTATCGTCTTGTTCTTTAAAATACAGATTCATATGCTCAATATTATCTCCAGCATAAGATTCATTTCCAAGTGACCAAAAAAGAATTGAAGTATGATTCTTAAATGTCTCAAAATTAGTTCTTGCACGGTCAATTACCGCTTCCTTCCATGGTGAAAAACTACCTGGAACATTCCAAGATGGCTCAATCGCACCCATCTTCTGCCAAGAGCCATGAGATTCCAGATTTGTTTCCGCCATCATATAAATACCACTTTCATCACACATATAATAAAATGGTATTTGATTTGGATAATGACTTGTTCGTACCGCATTGATATTATTGTTTAAAAAAACCTGGATATCAAATTTCATATCTTCTATTGTAATGCATCTACCGCTCTTTGCATTCCACTCATGGCGATTGACACCATTTAAAATAAGTCGCTTCCCGTTTAGTAAAATAATCTTATCTACAATTTCAATTCGACGAAATCCAATGTTATAAGGAACCACCTCGATTAAGGTACCATCCTCAAGATACACCTCAATGTATAAAGAATATAGATACGGAGTATGGTTATCCCATGGGATAATATCTTTTAAAGTATCAAACTCTAGACTTAAATTTGGTTCAATGGGAGCTGTCTTTTTAATAAGTTCCTGGTCCTTCTTATCTTTTAATGTTATTACCACACTTCCTGTTTTACCAGCCGTTGTTATTTTTAAATCTAGGTTTAATTTTCCCGAACAATTATTCTCTAAAAGAATCGGTTTCGCCCACATATCTTCAATGTGTATTTCTGGTTTTGCATACAAAGTTACATTTCTAAAAATTCCAAAAAACCGGAAGAAGTCTTGATCTTCAAGATACGCTGCAGTACTTCTTTTATGAACTTCTACTGCTAAAATATTATCTTTTTCTTTGATGAATGGTGTTAGATCAAACTCAGATGGTGTAAAACTATCTTCTGCATACCCTACAAACTCGCCATTTAACCATACAAACATGGCTTCTTCAACACCCTCAAAACAGATACACACCCGTTTATTGATAAGATTTAAGTCAAGATCAAATGTTGTAATATAAGAACCTACAGGATTATAAGTAGCTTCACTAAAAGAACCCACTGCCTGACCATTCTCCTTAGTCTTAGGTCTTCGATATATATGTCCTTCCCACGGATACATCGTATTAATATAATGTATCTTATCATAGCCAGCCATTTCAATATGACAAGGTACTACAATCTCGTCAAAGTTTTCAGCAGAAAACTCTTCTTTATAAAAATCTGTTGGTCGCTCCATAGAATTCATAGAGTACTTAAACTTCCAAGTTCCGTTAAGTGATTGTAATAAAGTATTCTCACCTTTATGTAGTGCTTCCCAACTATCAAAAAATAAATGATCACTATGAGCGGGAAGCTGGTTGACACGAAAAACTTCAGGATTGTCTAACCATTTGATATCTGCTTTCATCGTTTTACCTCCATGTGAATTGATCTATTCTTTTACAGCCCCAGCCGCTACACCTGCTAAAATGTACTTTTGAAAAAAAACATAAATAGCAATTGTTGGTATCATGATTATAATAATTCCAGCTGCTAAGGTCTGCCAAGATCCCTGTTGTGCATTCGCATAGTTCATCAGAAAGGTCGTTAGTGTACGCAACTTATTCTTAGGCATGTAAAGATACGGAATATACATATCATTTATGATATTAATCGCTTTGATGATACAAACCGTTGCCGTTGCTGGCGCCAAAAGTGGAAAAATAATTCTAGCAAATAGCCCGAAATATGAACATCCATCCAAAAGCGCTGCCTCGTCTAGTGCAATCGAAATTCCTGATATAAACTGCCGATAAATATATAACTGCATCAAATCCGAAGCAATATAAATCACAATTGGTGCCCAGATTGTATTATAAAATTGTAATTTTTGAATTACTTGGAATCTTGCTATTTCAGTAACAAATGTAGGTATTAACATTCCAACGAAAAACATAGATATCACAATCTTTTTTCCACGAAATTGAAAACGTTCAATTACAAATGCAGTTATCGTTCCAAACATAACATTAAAAAATATGGATATAAATAGTATTATACCAGTATTTCTAAATCCCACCAATAGATATTTGTCATTTAACACTTTTTTAAAGTTTTCTCCTGTTATTCGCTCAAACTTTGGTAATAACAAAGGAGACGTTGTTACCATGTCTGCTTTTGTTTTTAATGCAGCAAATAAAGTCAATAGTATCGGAGCCAACACAACCACTACCATGCACATGCAAATGAATTGTTTTATAAGTTGAACCATCGTTCTTCTACTTCGATGATATAATGATTTTCCATCAAACATCGCTCTCGTTGATACGTTTCTTTCTAATGATTCTCTACTTGATTCAAGCACTACTCCGGTTGATACGTTTCTTTCTAGAAATTCTTTGCTTGATAATTCCCTGTTTGTAAGCTTTACATCAGATGGACTTCTTTTCTCATTTTTATCCATACTATCTCCTCCGATCCTTTAAAATAAAGCCATGAATTATTTTATTTTGGAGAATATAGATTAAGACAATCATTAGCATAATCGCCATCGCCATGGTAGACGCTAATCCAAAATTCGAAAATGTAAATGCAGTCTTAATGGTATATAAGGTAAATGTTGATGATGCATACCCCGGACCTCCTGCAGTCATAACAAACGGTATATCAAATACCTGCAATGCTCCCCGAATATTATCAAACAATACAAAATCAACCATCAACATAATGCTCGGTATCTGAACATACTTAAATAACTGCCAGACACTTGCACCATCCACTCTAGCAGCTTCTTCGATATCCTGTGGAATTGACTGCAACGCTGCCATGAATAAAATGACATGATAACCGCTAAATCTCCACACCGAAACAAAGGATAACACATAATTTACAATGCTAGAATCCGAAAGCCAATTTCTAATAAATGCCTCTAAATGAAGTGCCTCTAAGATGGCATCAAAGGCTCCATTGATTGGTGAAAAAAAGTAGGAAAACGCATACGATATTGCTACCCCGTTGATAATATATGGTAAAAAAACCATTGTCTTATAGAATTTTGCTGCACGAAGTTTACTCGTTAGTAATACAGCAAAGGCAAGTTCTACTAAAATCATTGCCAAATGTATTACGAAATAAATTGCATTATTTTTCAACGATAACCATAGTTCTTTATTCCGAAGCATGGATATGTAATTATCAAAGCCAACCAATTGCATTTCCTTTGAATAACCATCCCAATTCGTAAAACTCATACGAAGTAAGTCAAAGGCAGGAAAGACAACAAATGCGATTAAAAGTAAAATGGGTACAACTAGGGATATAATTATAAACTGCTTACGATTTTTACTTAATTTATTCATTACTGCCTCCTGATAAATTTGGTGCTATCATACGATAAGTACAACAGCACCAATTTCTTCAAGCTAATTTATAGTTTCATGAATGATATGCTACCGCTTATAAACGCTGACATCAATGAAAGTGAAAAAACAATTGAAAGCAAATAAAACATATTGATTCATTATAAAACTTTGCTTATTTTATATTTAATTTAGCTCTAGCATCTTTCCATTTTGTATTTAAATCGCTCATACTTTTATTCAAATCAAAACCATCCGTTAGCATTTGAGCTCCTAATTTCTTATAATCAAACGTTGTTTCATTTTGAATTGCTGAAAAATCATCTCCACCACCATCATACATAACTAAAACTTTATCTGGAACAAGTGCATCCGCTTGTGCTAAAATCGGATCTTTATCCTTTGGAAAGTTCTTCATTGAAGATGCTGAGGATACATAATTGATGTAGGCTGGATACCATGCATCGGAATAAAACCATTCTACAAAAGCGATTGCCGCTTCCTGATTCTTTGAATGTGTCGTAACGCCCATAAAGGAATCACCCTGAACGATAACATTGTAAGGATCGGATGTTGAATTTCTAGTTGGTAAGTAAAATGTTCCAAGTTCAGATACGTCTTCTGCACCATTTTTAATATTTTGAAGTCCCCAATCACCTAAAGCGATAATTGCAGCACTCTTAACTGAAAATAATGAAGTTACTTGATCGTTTCCAAGTCCTAATGGATCTTTTCCTAACACACCAGAGGTAAACAATTGATATACTTTCTGATATGCCTTACTGATATCTGTACCATCCCCAAAAGGTGCGTCCTGAGTCGCCATTGTGTTCCAATTCTGACCATTGCCTGATTCCAGAGCGGGCATAAATTCCATATAAGGATAATCTGGCCATTCATCTTTTAGTCCACAAGCAATCGCCATAAAATCTGGATTATCTTTTCCATAATACTCTTGTAAGGTCTTCGCTACTTCTTCTAATTCAGACCAAGTTGTAGGTACTTCAACACCAGCAGCCTTAAACATGTCTTTCCAATAATACACATATTCATACCCTGAAGTCATCGGTATCCCTAATACTTTGCCATTCATTGCGTATCCTGAAGCTAGTTCATTGTTTGTACATGCTTGTGTACCAGACAAATCCAATAAATAATCTTTAAATCTTGATAAAGTAAATGGCTTATTAAACATGATATCTGGTAATTGGTTTGCCGAAGCCCGCATCTTCATTGCATTCCAATATTCCGTATCGTCTTTGATTTTTTCTACCTCGATTTCAATGTTTGGATACGTTTCTTGGAATTTTCCAATCATATCGTTTTGTTCAATAAACTCATTTAAGTTGTTATCCCATATGGCAAATGTAAGTGTGCCACTTAGTTTGTCTTTTGAACCAGAACCATTTGATGTTTTCGTATCATCGTTGCTTTTACACCCCATAAAAGCTGTTGCTACAATTGCACATGTTAAAATAGTTGCAATGATTTTTTTTCTCATAAAGCAATACCTCCCTTTCTTTGTGACCTCAGAATATCAATATTTCTCAATAAATTCCATTTCATATATTCAGATTTCTTGATTTTTTTTCACATTCATAAAATTCGAATCCTTAACTTTTGGTTAGAAATTATGATATAAGGTAAGAAAAACCATGTTATTTACATGGTTTTTCGATACTGCGCAGGGCTAATTCCATTTACTTTTTTAAACATACGGTTAAAATGTTCTACATTTTGATACCCTACCATCTCTGCTATTTCATAAACTTTAAAGTTCGTGCTCTTAAGTAGTTCCTTCGATTTTAACAAACGAATTCCTGTTAAATAATTCGAAAAAGTTTCTCCCGTTTCTTTTGTAAACCTTGTTGTAAAATATTTTTCATTCAAACCAACAAATTCTGCAACTTTTACTAATGATAAACTCGCATCGTCATAATGATCGGCTAGATATCTTTTTGCTTTCACAGTTACATCCGTTTCAGCTACATTTAATTTTGTTGCTGAGTAATCCATGATCCAAGTAAAATAATTCGTTAACCATAATTTTAAATTCCTCTTATCTCCAATGCGTTTTATTTTATCAAAATAATTGTAACCTTGTCCAAATACTTCGGTAAAATTGACGTTGTTTGCACTAAAATAATTCCCTATCTTTAATATAATCGCGTACACATGTAATTTCATTTCTTCTATACTGAGGTTATTAAACGTAACAAACAATCGTTCCTTTTCTTCGACTGTGTTTTTCTCATCTGCAATATACAGAGCCACCGCTAATTTTTCATAGATCGTTTCATAATCTAATATGCAATTGCTTTGTTCATAGTCTTGATTTAAATCAATGATTGCACTCTCACCAAACAAATGATGCAAACACATTTTATTACGAATTTCTATAATTTGTTCTTCAAATTCTGCATATCCATAAGCTTCCCTTCCAATACAAATCGATAGTAAAATATCCAATTCCTTCTTGGACTCTCTTTGCAACTCCTCTGCCATTTTAATCAGCTTATGAAGATGTTCTTCTTCAATGATTCGATAAAACACCAAAAAGAAATCTGTTTGATCCATGCATATAAAACACCTTGAAGCAAATCTAGGATTACGTTCAAAGCACTTTAGCAAACGAGAAGAATAATCTTCCTTTGATTCCATTTTATCTATATACAAGCCTAAAATAGCATATCGATCCTTAAAAAAATCCTTTGAGCTTTGATTCACTTCTTCTGCTGTCATATCACCTTGAATCATTGCAGTAAAATAATCTTCTGGATTTTTGGTTACGCTTTTTACTTTTTCTTCATAATCATTAATTAACACTTTCAGCCTTCGCACCATAGCATTAAATTGATGAATCATCGTTCTAACTTCGAACTGTCCACTAGCTGCAATATGTACTTCTAAATTTCCTTCTTCTACATTTCTAAGCCCACTACTAATTTCTTCAATCGGCTTTACAATACTTGTTAGAAAATATCTTGAATAATATCCAGATAATAATAAAACAAGCGTTGCCGCACCGAGCACGAGAAATGCACTTCGCCAATAATCTGCAGTTAGTTCTGATGTTTTTATATAACTATAAATAAGCCAAGTAGTATTATTAAATTCTAAGGTTGATGTTACACAGGTATACTCTTTCTTATCTGAATCAATGTCACGATTGTCATGCGTGGAATAGATAAGGTCTCCATTTGCATTACTTATCTGAGTGATACCTAATTTATTTTCACCATTTATATAGTTTTGATTGTATCTTTTTATGCGCTCTGCTGCCTTCGTGGATTGATAAAACGCTACCATTTCAATTTTTTGTGAACGATCTGTTGTGACATTCGGAGCTAAGGCAAAAACTAATATTAACATATCTTTTTTACCACCAGTATATAATTCATTTGCTGAATTTGTATCATATGCTCCTACACGTACTGTATTTGGTTGTTTAAGAGCCGCTTGATACCATTCGGTTTCTTTTATCTCTTTCGAGGAACGATTGATATCATTTTTTATGTATGTTTCCTTTCCACTCTTCATATAAAAACCCACGGATACGATATCCTTGACCGGCTCAAGTGCTAAATTCCCCGCTTCATTTAAAATTTGTTCATACTCATATCGTACATTCCAGTCATTTGTATCTGTCCCTGCCGCATATTTTAATATCTCATTGTTGTTCGTATAGATCAAATGCGATAATCGCATCGACATATTATTAATATCTGAAACAAGTTCTGAGATAATCGTTTCCTGCGCTCGGTTCATATTTTCAACTGCTTGTCGTTTAAACTGCTTATTTAAAATTAATAGTGCAACAATTAAGACTACTAAAATAGGTATAACAATTAGAAATAGAAATGAAGTATAAAAAACTGTTTTCAAAGGTAACCTTTTGCTTCTTGTATGTAACATAACAAATACCTCATATGAATTATTTTGTGTTATACTGAGTTATAATTATTTTTTAAACCTATCGTTATCTTATTATCTATTATACACCATCTTACTGTTCTTGGGAATTTTATCTAATGTTATCTTACCATAAACCATTCGTAAATTCCAAAAGAGGCATCGGACAAAGATGAAAAATTTCAATCATGGTAGTATCGATTATCTAAATTCTGAATATATCAAGTTTTCATTTAACATTTATACAGCGATATTTGAGTAAATAAAAAATGCCCCCTTTCTAGTAAGCAAGTTTATACTTCACTTGCCTACCTAAAAGGGAGCTTATTAGTTTCTTATCACGAACAATCTATTATATCGCTCGATTAAGTTGTCTATTTTACAGTAATTTCGGTATCTACCGTAACATTACCGTATTTTGCTGTAACAATTGCTTTTCCAGCTTTCAGTGCTTTTATCTTACCGTCTACAAGCTGTAATACTCCATTGTTCTGTACAGATACTGTAATATCAGCTGTTGGGTATCCCAATCCTTTTACGCTGTAATTGATTGTTTCGTCTTTTTTCAACGTAGTTTTATCTGGACTAAAACGAACATATGGATTTTTTACCACAACAGTACGTTCCATTGTTTTCACTTTGCCAGATGCAAATGTTACCTTAACAGAAATAACTGCTTTACCATTTGCTTTTGCTGTAATTACACCATCCTTCGATACAGTTGCCACACCTTCATCAGAGGAAGAATATTGAACAGTTGCTACTGTCAATCCTTTTGAAGATGGTTTATCCTTTAGGGATTTAACAACTTCAATTGTTTCTGGTAGGTGTAATTTAAACTCTCTCGTTGCACCAATTTCACCTTTTTGGTATAGTACATCAAAGTCTAAACTAGACCAAACCTGTGCAGGAATGCTTCGAATTACTGAATTGCTTGGAGCATTTTCTAATACTACATATTCGCCTTCCGTAGCGAGTGTTAAATCAACTGTTCCTTTTGCACTAACCTTGTATCCATAGCCACCAGGAATACTTAAAAGCTTACCAGTTTTACTATCAACGCGGAATACATATACACGTTCTCCACTCTTTAACTCTTTGTTTGAGCTAACATCAACAGAAACAGTAATCTTGCCTTTTTCTCCACCTGTAACTACAGCTACTACAGCTGTATTGTTATTTTTATCTTTCTTTAAAATGGATTGAACTGCTTCGTTCTTTTCAACTGGTACTACTTCTACCTTTTCTGGTTTTGTAGTAGGTGCTACCACGGAACCATTGTTTGAATCAGAACCTGTGTCAGGTGTACTTGTTGGCACTGGAGTACTTGTTGGTTCTGGTGTGCTTGTTGGTTCTGGAGTACTAGTTGGTTCTGGTGTGATTTCAGGTTTTGTATCAACACCATCTTGATTAAAGTTTACTTCTGGATAATATGATTTTGCTTCTTCACTTGTTACATCAAGTCTACCACCAGCTGTTTTTGGTGCAGATTCAGTAAGCTCTAGTAAACCATGCATATTAATAGTACCATCTTCATTTCTTGTTGGTTTCACAGTAACATCTGTATTTACAAACCAGGATTCTACTGCTTTTTCACCTACGCTATTATAAGATGCTGTTCCATTATGAATATAGTTTGTTGTACTTGATAAAGAGAATGGTATTAAATCTGCTGTACTTGTTGTAGTACTATAAGAAATTAAGCCATCTACTTTCCACTCCATTAAATTGGATGGTTTCTTGTTTAATCCAACATTATATCCAATTCCAGTCGCTATATTGTTATTAAATGAAGTTGAATTTAAAATAACATTGTCTGGACAACTGTTACTTGTTATACCTTTTGCTGCATTGTTAAATGAAATAGAATTTTCTAAGGAGTGACCACCTTTTAGATCATTACCACCTAGTTTAAATCCATTTCCTTCACCATAGTTGTTGTAACCAGGTACGCTTGTATCTTCCGTTGTTAACCAACCATTGTCATAAGCAACAGAATTTATGATAGTTACTTTACCAATTGTTCCCGAAATTGCTTTCGCAAATAAATCCCAACCATCATCGATGTTGTTATGTCCGATACATCCGTAGAAAACATTTCCTTCACCACTGGTTAATTTCGCTGCAAATCCATCGGCATCATTTCTACCTGGATCACAGTTATCAAAAGATTCTACGTTCTTAACTAAGTTGTAAGATGGCCATAATAAGTATTTCAAACCATTACTCTGATCTGCACTACCGTCACGGCTAATCTGAACACCTGTATTTTGTGAACCTTCAACGGTACACATCTCTATTGTATTGTAGTTACCGCTAATTTGAATACCTACTGCACTTGGATAGTACACATAGATACCATAGATATGCCAATAGCTACCTACTAATCGAATGCCTTGTCCTTCAAATCTAACTTTACCTGGAGTCTCAGCTACCATAGTAATTGGACTTTCCTCAGTACCAGATACACTACGCGCAATTGTTACACCATTTCCTTTATATGTACCATTTAATAGGTAGATATATTGACCAGGTTGTGCGTATTTTACAGCGGTATTGATGTCAAGTGGACTCTTTCTTGTTCCAAGGTTCTCAGAAGATCCATTTGGTGATACATAAACAACTTCACCTTCATTAAAATATCTCTTAACATCTACGGAAATATTTGATGACACCTTATCATAGGATGTATATACCTTAGATTCATCTGGTGTAAGTGTCGCTTTAATATCATTTTTCCCAACAGATACTGGAAGCATAAGTTTTACAACTTCGTTTTCTTCTACGTATTTGTTGAATGCTTCTTTACCATCTGCCCCAAGAATTATTAAATTACCAGCAGCGGATGTTTCAACGATGTATTCATACTCTTTTGCACCAGTAGTATTGGTAGAATACACTCTTAAAGATGGTCTGATTGTTTCATCTTTTTCTGCTCCACTACCAACACCTTTACTTGGTGAGGTTGTGAATTTTACATTTGAAATTTCACAAGTAACTTTTCTAGAAACCATCATACCAACACAGATGGAACCATCTTCTTGTACGGATAAAATGGATAAATCATCATACTTGATTTCTTCATCATTTAACTTTGCATAGAAACCATCGTCAGTTTTTCTTAATGTAAGGGTATATGTTGTTCCAACACTAAAATTACCTGTTGTATTTTTGAATCTCACTTCTTGTGTTGTTCTTGTAACATCTTCGTTACTACCTGTATCAAACGAAGTATATCCAGTAATAGCGCGAAGACCTAGCATATTACCTTTAACATTATACAATTGGTTGGATATAGAGTTGAAATATTTGTGACCATAGTCAGGTTGACCATAATAATTAATTCCTAACATATCTGTCGCAATTAGTCCAAAACCAGTTTGGTTGTCTGGTGTTAAACTAGTATCCGTAATTTTATAAGTTGCGGTAAGCTCAAAGTTCGTTGTATTTGGATTTACCATAGTATAATAATATGAAAATCCTTCTTCACCATCTGAAATCTTACCACTTGTGGAGCCTTCCATTATAATTGTTTTATTCGTATTCGTTACATTAGGAGCATCTTCTACATTTCTTTTTACATCTGCAGTGTCTTTTGAGGATAATGCAACGGTCTTTTCTACAGTTTCGCCATCCTTGATTACTGCATTTGTTTCTTGTGCTGAACCAATGGTTGCAAAACGCCATTGATACTCATTTGATACTTGATATGTATTTTCATAAACAGCAACGAAATTATCTTCTGCGCGAGTTGCAGAAACACGAATATCGTAAGAGCCGGATTCATGATTTCCTGTGATCAATGCATGACCATCTGTAGTTTCTTCAACTGCAACAGTATAATCAGAATCTGTAGATTTTTTGTACTCTACTTTATATGTACTTGCATCTGGAATGTTTAACCAGTCTACATAAATGCTTCCATCTTTATTTCCTTGTACTAACTCAATCACTGGTTTGCGAACCGCTAGTACATAATTAGGATGTTCAACAACATTACTCTTCTTATCTGCAAAACCGGCTCTTTGCGCTGTTGCATAGAATGTGTAATCGCCATTGCTCAATGGAGTCATTATAACTTGTTCATTTTGGAACGTCAAATCAACCGTTGTTACTTCAAGTCCATTGCAAAGCATTGTAATTTTAAGATTCTCCGCACCTTTTGCACTGTCAATCACTGCTGTAAAATCTACTACAAAGTTTCCTTCTTCGTTTACAGTAACGCTATCAATAACTGGTGCTGCTACTTCCTCCCAAGGAGTTACTTGTTGTACTTCTTTAAAAGTAGCTTTCCAAAATTGTGCTGTTGAACCAGCTTGATAGAAATAGTATGTTACACCAGCTATTACTGGAATTTCAACGATTTCATATAAGCTTGCACCTGATTTATTCTCAATATCTTTACTAAATCCATTATTACCAACAGCCCAAAATGTTTTGTCTTTGTTAATTTTAGTATAAATAGAGAATGTACCATCTTTGGTTGCAGTATATTCTACATAACAACCTGAATCAGGAATTGTCCCTTTTGCTTCTGAACCATTTGTTTGAGCCTTTTTACTACCTGCTTTCGCATTTGGACCAGCCACTGGATGTCCATCAGCAAATGTTAAAGCATCCGTTGCATCATTTTGTTCCCATCCATCGCCTCTAATAATAAGACCATTGTTATCTTGTCCAGCATTATTGATTAGTTCTGTTGCTGTCCATTCTGTTTTTTGAGCCTTTTCAAATATAACCTGCCAAATTTGAGCTGTAGCATTTCCTAGATATGCATAATAAGTCACACCTGCTTTTGCTTCTATTGATACAATATCATATGTACTATCACTAGAATCATTTGTACATTTAACAACTGTATTATCGCTTCCGACAATGTAAAATGTTTTTCCACCTTTACCAGTTTTCTCGTAAAAGGATAATGTACCATTCTCTGTTGCTACATAAGAAATGTAACATCCTTTATCTGGAACCGTACCTTCTGCTTTCACATTATTAGTTTGTGCTCTTTCAGAACCCGCCTTTGCATTTGGACCTTTTACTGGGTAGCCATCTTTAAATTTAAGGTCATCCTTTGCATTATCATTGCTCCATGCACCATGTAATGTTAATCCATTATCCCCTTCACCAGCAGCTAATATCGCTTCAGCATCCCATGTAGTAATATTACCTACCGTAATAGCACCGCCAGAAACTGCATTCACTGCAAGTTCTTCCGGTTCTATTTCCTGAATATCTTCCTGGTTCGAGGTCGTTGTATCTTCCGTCATAACGTCTTGCCCCGTCACATCGTCTTCCGTTAATTGTGATTCGTCTACACCCTCTAACAAATCATCTACGGTAATGCTTGATCCGTCTGACGCTGCTTGTACTATTCCAACATTTCCAACTGAAATGGAACTAAATAGTACAAAGATTATCATTAGAATAGAAATGATACGTCTTTTTGTAATCGCTTTCATTTTAGTCTCCTCCTTGATGTTTTGCATTGTTATTTTTCATGAAGTTTACATTACAAATTATAACATCTGTGCAAAAATAATACAATATAGCTTTCATAATTATTGTTTATTTGTACAAATTGTATATTTGTATATCTTCTAAACAATATAGAAAATAATTTATTTGTATATTTTTATTAATTGGTTCTTTGTTTTACATTTTAAGTAAATACTTATTTTCCTAAATTTTTGTAAGCATTTACATTTAGTGTTTTTATTTGTATTTAATACACTTCATTCATTGCATTTTAACGCAAATGGAACAGTAGCATTATATTTCTAATTAATACTACTGTTCCATTATTCTATTTATCTAGTAAATATTAATGAATGCTTATATTCGTAAATTCCAATGGAATCTGAGGCGTAGATACTATAAATTGAAAATTCAAACTCGAATTTCCAGCAATATTTCTATTATAGTCTTTCCCCTTAATTACATAATGATTTCCTACGTGTTCGATAATATCCGCTGTATATATTTGAGAAATCTCTCCTGCAAAATCAAATTCTAAAGTCCAATCGACAAGTTGCTGCATATTATTATTTTGAATCGTAACTCCTCCTTGATACGCAGTATTCCAACCTGATATAAGCGCATATGTTACATAAGTGTCTATATCCTCTTGATTTGAAAATGCACTTTCTAAAATATAATTGATAGGAGCATTTACGTCATCGGAATAATCAGCTGTAAATCCAATACTTACAGATGCTCCTGGGTAGATTAGCTGATTCCAATCTGCATACTCTATTACATAATGTTGCCCCATATGCTCTTTGATATTGGCATTCCATATATTATTTATCATGAAATCTGTATCAAAAGATAGATTCCAATTACGAATGACCTCATCACTTATATTTGTTATTACAATTTCCCCTTGGAATCCAGTGTTCCACTGATTGATATTTTTAAATTCAGCCAGGAATTGCGGTTCTTCAATAATAATATAAGTAAATTCAGCAACTTCACTATCTTCCATACCTTCACAGGATGCATATGCCTTAATTGTCATAGAATGGTCTACTATAATAGGGTCTGCATAAATACTAGAACCACTAACAACCTTAGGATCACTGCCATCTGTAGTGTAATAAATAATAGCACTTCCCGTCGCTGTTAAAACCACTGTTTGCGTTTCATTGTAAGTACCAGGTAAAACAGATGCTATCGGTACACCACATGTTTTAGTACCTTCTTGAATCACATATTCAAATACTGTGACTTCACTATCTAGTAAATCATCACAAGTGGTAATTGCTTTAATTGTAGTATTTTTTTCTACAAGTATAGGTTCTGTATAAATACTAGAACCAGAAGCAGCTATCACAGGATCTGAGCCATCCGTTGTATAATAGATAATTGCATCTTCATTTACTGATTCAAGAGTTACGTACTGTTTTGTATCATAGATTCCACTACCAGGAGTCGCTATTGGCTTTCGGGCTCTTGCAGTATTAATACCATCTACAAATACTTCATTTGAGATTCCCCATCCCTCGTCATCTACGACATAAACAGATAAGGTGCCACCTTCCATATCAATTCCTGATAAATCTATCTCATACGATTGTCCATAGAAACTACTCAGAGTGATTTCTTGTCCATATACCACCACTGTTTCGTCCTCTGTCTCATGTTTGATACATAATTGTCCTGTTAGCTCCGCAGGTAGATTATTTTCCACATTTAAAACCATTGCATTACCTACTAAAGATACATCAGAAACTGTAATATAGTCACCATAATAAGGATTAGGTAAATTGGTAAAACTGTAATCCAACTCCTCCTGAGTGTTATCGCTATATACCCTAACATAGATCATCTGGTCCAATATATCTCCATTCGTAAACATTTCTGAAGTAATTGGAAGATTAAAATCTACAAATGTTGACTCTTGTTTCCCAATAGAATCAATCACAGTTGTTGCTTTCACTTCCTCATTTTCTCCATCAGACTGAATCATCTCAAGGTATAGTGCACCAGAATCTATAAATCCTTCATTTAGAACATCTACGCTTACTGTTCTTGAATTTTTACTTCCTGTAATGTTTAATCCATCAAGTACTATTCGTGCTGTTCCTAACGTTACACTTGCAGTATTATCAGCAATTTTTATATCCACCTTATCTAGTGCCAACACACAAATATCTAAATTATGTGCCTCAAACGGTGTTTCTAACTGATAAGGTATTTCATAAAAATCACCTTTACCAGCAAGTAGATGGGTGGAGACTTCCTCTGTTTGAACAACTTTTCCATCACGAAGCATTTGCACTTCAAATTTGTCGATAGTTTTTTGTCCCCTATTTTCCACGTACATTCCAAGATGAATCGTACCTCCATCTTTAATAGAATCTTCATCATAAAGAATACTACCATCTATACCCAAATCATAGCCTGGAGATTGTTGTAATAAAACAAGGCTAGATTCTCCATAAGGTGTCATTTCTTCATCATTTTCTTCTATTAAATCAGCCAATATAAAAACAGTTGCAAGACTTCCTTCTTTCGTTAACAAAGCCTTGGTTTCACGAATCCTATCCTGTTGATTTGTAAGTTCATTCACATCACCCCATAACTGAGCGTTGACATCAAAATAGATTACTTTCAGATTCGTACTAAATCCATCCGCTTCTTCCCATATAATTGCTTTATCTATTGCATTGGTTACAACTTCAAAATTCATTCCTACAGATTCAGAGGTTTCAATGATTTCTTGCTTCTCTTTTGTAACCTCTGGTTTATACTGTATAACTCCATCTTCATACCAATAAAGTTCAACATTTCCATCATAAACAAGCAATCTTGGGTTTGTAATTACCTTGTCATCATTAGTTATTTGCACCGGATCATTGTCTCCTACAATCAACATGATTTCATCATCTTTAGATTCCGAAAACACTCCGTTCATATCTTTTATATAAGCTATATATAAAGTATCATTTAAGATTACTGAACTTAAAGTTCCCATATAGCCTGTCTCCGCATAAACTTTTTCTGGCTTACTCCATTCACTTGTTAGGAAAGAGCATTTATAGATTGTATTTTCTCCTTCAATTCCAAACACATCATTCTCACTGTTTTTTGACCATACTAGAGTTACAGAGGTGCCATCTGTTGTTAAGATTGGTGCAGAATCTATTAGTTGATCTGGTTGTGTAATGAGATATGTTATAAATGTTTCATTTTCAAATTTTGCTGCCTTAATTCCAATTGTTCTTGTAACCTCATTAAGAGATACTTCCTCATCGTATGTGACTTCTGAATTCTGCCATGCTAAATATGCCACATCGTTATTTGAAATAATTTGAGGTGCAAAATCACTAGTTCCATCCTCATCGACTACCAAAGGCTCTGACCAATTTTTTCCATTATAATACGAATAATAAAGAGCAGTAGCATTTGCATTTGAACTTCGTTGGCTGACATTATCTAACCATACCAATAAATATTTTCCTTGTCCCAATTCAGCAATTTGAGGTTCTCCATACGGAAAAACATTACTCTTTATTTCTTGACTAGTAGTATTTCCATCCAACGCATTGGCTGCTATTATATTATTTCCGTTAAAATAAGAAGGTGCATTTGCATAGTCATTAGAGATTATTTCTAAGTCTTCTGATTGAATCGAGACAATCTCTGATTGCAAAGCAGCTCTATTGGTTTTAGGATAGATTGTAAAATCGGTGATTGGCCATGTTTTTTTACCATTAATAAAAAACAATGCCTTATATGATAGGTATAGTTTCGCTTTTAAGGTAAGCTTTAAATCTCTAGTAGGAGAAAAAGCTGGACTACTCCATGGTCTTAGATTGATTGTTCCTTTGATTTCACCCTCTAGACCTCCTTCAACCTTTGCAACTCCTATATTTCCTCCAACACCAACGAGCGGCTTTACGGCCATGGAAATTTCACCTGAAACATCTACACCTTTAGCAAGATTTCCTGCTTCTAGCATTTTCACTTTCAGCCCTGCTTGCAATGTTCCAGTGATGCTAAATCTTAAATAAACTACTGGTGCAGGTGGAAAATTATATTTCAAATCCACTCCTGCTGTAAATAATACGCAAACTTCTCCTGCTCCAAGTGCATATCCACCGTTTGATGTCCTTGTAAATTCAACATAACCAAAAATACTCTTATCTCCGGTGATTGCCATTGGTCCGCTTTTCTTAATCAAACTTCGGTACGAATTATAAAATGCACTATTCGTTTTCTTACCTACACTATTAAGAAGATTCTTTATTGTACGATATGCATCTACTCTTAATTTTTTTGCTTCTGCTGTCAGTTTTCCATCTTTATCTGTATCATTGGTTTTCGTTGGCAAATCAATATCGCCAAATGAAGCTATGTACTTATCATTATCATCATTGTATACTAATTTTACTTTATTCCCTAATTTGAATTGTAATCCAATCGGTAAATCGAAGAGATTCCACTTATGACCACCAAATTGAATTGTAGGTCCTGCTTCTGTTATACTAAAATTAATATTCGATGCTAATGTTAAATCTGGTTGCCCATGCGCAACAGTAACTGTCATTGTAGCGGATAAATTACGATCTGCTAAATATGCGGTAACCGTTGCAGTTCCCTCTTTTAAACCTGTAATCACACCATTCGTTACTCTGACAATACTTGAATTACTACTCTTCCAGGACTTTATCGTGGTTGTAGTAGTATTACTTGGTATAAATGTGAGATTACCTTTTAGATTCTTAACTTCATTCACATCAATGGTTACTGACTGTGGAGAAAAATACATAACTTGGGCTGGGATTCCACTACCACTAACAATTACTTTACAAGTAGCAACTTTCCCTCCAAGGGAAGCTTTAATATTCGCTGTTCCCGCTTTTTTTGCAGTAACTATACCATTACTACTTACAGTTGCAACGGTTGGATTGTCACTAACCCATGTTACGGTCCCACTTAGATTATTTAATTTTGCAATCAATGTTTCACTTTTTCCAATAGCTAATGATACCGAATCTTTATTTAAAGATATGGTTCCTACCTTATTGACTGTAACTTTTGGCAATGTCATCTGAAACACTGCTGATTGACTTTCACAATTTGATGAGGTCAGTGCGATGTTTCCCTCCAGTACTTTTTGCACATTTTGTGACTTTGCCTTAACTGAAAATGTAATTGTTTTTTCGACCCCTGATGCTAGATCGCCAATACTTTTGGTTTTACTTGCATTCCCAACCATTGTTAATTCATCAGTGGAAGGAAGTGAAATCGTAGCTTTTATATTCTTAGCAGTCGTTGATCCGTTATTTTTTATGTACACGGTAACTGTAAAAGGATTCGACTCATAATTGCCTGTTAGTGAATTAGCAATTAACGATTTAGGTGCTGCGACACGTAAGGATAATTCACTTTCCTCATTTCCTTCATAAGAATCACCAATACCATAATATGTTTCAATAACACGTTGTCCACCCGGAGCTACTGTTTTCGGATTATAGTACATTGCAACGGCGCTGTCACCGGTCAGCCCTTGATTTGTATTCACCTTATAATTCCACAATACTCCATTAATATCTCCCCAATAAGCATACTGCACTTTATCTGGCTTGTTGCTTACACTTTTATAAAAACAACCATTCGCAATTACATTCGGTTGATCAAAACTGTCAAATGCTTGCCAATATTGTGGAATACTATTTCCTGATAGCTCTATTTCCTTTGTAACATTTCCTATCCCTGGAATTCGGAATGGAACACCATCATTGCTTCCTAACATGGTATCAAGCATTATACGAATTCCCACCGTATGGCTGCTTGTCCCATTATTCGTAATCATGTATTTAATTCGAGCCATGTCTTCTCGACCAGTCGTATAGTTCATATCAAATGCAACTACCTGCTGTATAGTAATATCCCCCACAACCATTGTTGCAATGCACTTTGAACCATCTGGATAAAATTGAATTCCACCGTTTGGATAAAATTTTTGATCGTATCCGTCAATACGAACAGTCGTATAAGTAGTGGATGAGCCTGGATAGCCATATAATAGTTTTTTATTATTGTCCGTAGATGATTCTGGATTGCCACCAGTTGTTCCAAGTGTAATACATCCACTACTATTCACACACGCCCCAAGATATTCATTACTCATAATATTTCCATTGAGAGAGTTTAATGTAACCATCTTTTGGCTAATTGAATCCGCTTGAGCTTCTAGCTCTTTCACATATTCTTCTTTCCATATCGCGTAGTCATCTAATGCGGTCAAATTATCCTCTACAGAGGTTTCAATACTCACAACTTCTTTTGTTGTGATCGTTTGATTTAGTATCTGTGTATCCTCTTTATTTATCTCCTTCTGTTGCAAAGCTTCCTCTATCAACATTTTATACTCATCCGTCTTTTGATATTCCGTTGCTTGCCTTAATGCTTCTGCATAGACTTCAGACAATTGTAAATCAGCTAATTCTTGAAGATTTTCTTCAGTCAATTCTTCTTTTGTTTCCTGTGCCTTAACTTCATTCATTGGAATTAGCGAAAATATCATTATAATCACCAATAATCCAGATAACACCCGTCTCTTCATAATTTCTCCCTCTCATTATCTCACCGGAATAATGGTAAGATAAACAAAATTATAGTTTCAACAAACAGTAGTATAACAATCACTAAGATAGCAAAACGAATTCTAGACCAATTAACTGCTTTACGTATAGCTAGTGTTGCAGAATCGTATTTCGACATATAATAACAATTCTCTTCTTTGGTATAAAGAATCACTCCCCCCCTCCCGTAAAACCGACCAACTTTTCCTTGTTCATATTCTTTTGGAGTAACTTGTAGCATTCCCTTAAACATATGATCATCCGTCTCTACATAAAAGAAAGGCTCTGGATCATATCCAGGTGCTGGCGATGGCATTGCTTTTTGTAAAATTCTTAAATGATAAGGCCCTAAATACTCTAAATACTTTTTCCTGCTTGTACAACACATCTTTTTTAATATGTATTTATGATCATAATGAATGATAAGATTCCCTCCTCTCTTGTAATATAAATTACACTAATTAACATAAAGCAACCTAATTTTATAATAATTGTCATAATTTGTAAATACGTTTTATTATTTTGGTAATATTATTTTTATTAGTTGTAAATTATTTAATTATTCTCTCAATTGTTATTTTCACACTAAATATAATATGATACGAATAACAAAAAAAATTAGCATTTATGATTTTGTAAGCTTTATCAATCATACTGTTCCATTTTTTTATACTATATTTTTATTAGTTCTTTATCATCCTATTATAGTTCATCACTTCGAAACCAATCATGTCGTATATCTGTTATTTCTGCATCCGACGCAGTTTCTAAAAAAGACATTATATTTTCGTATATACTATCTGCCTGTGCATTATCTGCTGCAATGTATGCAATTCCAATCACAATTATCTTATGGTTATCCTGATGTTTGACTTCAGCAATTGAAATATTGAATTTATTTTTTGCTTTACCCATCATACTTTTTATGACCATTCTTTTTTCTTTTAATGATTGCACCCATGGAGCATTAAACGTAACAATAATTGTATTAACTAACATGACAGTTCCCTAACCTTTTCCTATAATTTTATATACTCATTATTACTTGCTACTTACCAACTACACTTTTGATCCTTATGCGTATATTTTTTCAACTTTGTCTCATAATTACTCCTCAAACTAGAGTAGTATAAATAATCTTTTTCTTTTATCAATCCTTGACGATTTAATTCCTCTAATCGCATTGTAAACCTTGTAAAATCCTCTTGTGCTGCATCTTTATAATTATTTTCTTGATTCATCTTCAATTCCTGTAATATTGTGTCCAACTCTTTTAAATACTTTGACTTAAAAAACATACGTATCCTCTCTCACTAAAAATATATGTAAAGTTACAACATTTATTTAAAATTTTCTTACATTTAAATATTACCTTTCAAAAAGAAACTTTCGCTAAAGGAATCCAATGCATTCTCATAATGACCAATTTCTTCATATCCTAACGCCCTATAAAATTCACGACCTTGAAAATCGAAGGTATCAAGTCTTATCATATCTGCACCCAACTCAATTGCTTTTTCTTTATTTCTTCAATCGAATACTTATCCATATATCTCTCCATTATTCTTAATTTTCAACCATACCTTTCTTAGCTACGATTACAATTAATTGGGCTAAACATGCGAGGGTTTCCCTTATCAATAACTTTTTATGTATTTCATTGTCATAACCGTATTGTACACTGTTTTACAGTTATTTACTACACGTATTCTTGTTTTCTGTATTATCTTTCTCCTTGTAAAATGACACTTAAAATGTTTTATTGGTATATATGGATTACATATTTTCTGTGTGTGCCAGTTATTTACTATTGCTCAATTGTTACGTATTTATTACAATGTTGTTACGCGGTACATCAAAGGGGATACCCTTTACTCACTACTGCCGTTACTACAGAGGATTAATTCTGTAGCTGTTACAGAATGACAGTTAGAAAGAAAAGAGGTATTTATGACGAAAGAAAAGAAACAATGGATGAAACGTATGATTATGATGTTTGGTCTAGCGTTATTATTTATCTGTCTGAATTCTAGTGCACTTGCTATGGCAGCAAGTAAATCAAAACCAAACGTAGGTATCAGCACGACAAAAGAGACGCCATTAAATATTCGCGCATCTGCCACAACATCTTCAAAAAAGGTTTCCTCATTAAAGCCAAAGGCTGCAATTCAAGTAATTGGTAGTTCGGGAGACTTTTACAAAGTAATCTATAATACAAGTGGTAGCGTTGGATACGCTCACAAATCTTATATTAAGATTTCATCCACAAAATATGGGACGGTTACAACCAAAGGAGGAAACTTAAATCTACGTTCCTCTGCATCCACCTCATCAAAGATTCTTGGTTCAATTCCAAACAAAACGGTATTACCAATTATCAGTGCAAAAGATGGATGGTACAAAGTTGTATGGGGAAAGACGGTTGGATATGTCCACTCATCCTATTTTAAATCAAGTACTTCCGCTGGTACTTCAAACTCAGGAAGTTCAAGTTCCGGTTCCACAACAACTACAGCAACTCGTAGCCAAATCGTTGATTATGCAAAAACATTTTTAGGCATCTACTATCAATGGGGTGGAAATTACCCACAAGGAAGTAGTTATGGCTTAGATTGTTCTCACTTCACTTACCAAGTATTTAAAAAGTTTGGATTAATGAATTCCTATATGGTATCTGCAGATCAAGCGAATTTTGTTACTAAAATTTCAAGAAGCGAACTACAACCTGGTGACCTTGTATTCTACAAATCAAAATCCAGTGGTAAGGTTGTTCATGTTGCTATTTATATCGGAAATGGACAAATTATCGGAGCAAACGGTGGAGATTCTAGTGTAACTAGCATTGAAATTGCAAAGAAAAAAGACGCGAAGGTTAAGATACAATCCATCGATTATGATTCTAGAGAAAAAATTTATGGTCGTGTACCTGGATTGAAATAAATATTTCTAAAAAGGGAATATCGTTTGATATTCCCTTTTTAGATTACATATTAGTATTCCTCATTTACTTTTTTAAACTTCTATAAAGAGTGGATATATAATGCACTCCCTTTAAGAAGATTGCATCCTTTTTTATATAGCAAAGTTCTCATATTTTATTATATTACATAAAATCATTCAAAAATTCTGCTACTTGCAAAGCACCATTTGTAAAGTCTAGATCCTCATAATTTTTTTGAAACTTCCCACGAGAAGCTTCTAATAAACGAGTCGCTTCCCTTAATTGTAAAGTATCATTTAAAGCAATCCCTATCCCTAGGTCTTGCCCTCTATTAGCCCTTGCAGCCTGATCATCTTTTAATACCTTGTTATTTGGTATAAAAATACTAGGGACTTTAAAGAAAAGCAATTCGTGAAATGTATTATATCCTGCTGCTGAAATAGCAAAGTCTACTGCATTAAAGTACATTGAATTTGGATAGTTTCTTAATGTGATAACTCGTTCATGTTTCATATTTATTGTCTTATTAATTATAGATTCGCCCAGTAGTACTACATTATCTTTTTTCACCAATAAAATTGAAAGAATATAGGATATAATTTCTTTATTACTGGTACTTTCCCCATTCCCCAGTTGCATATACCATAGTTGATTTGTATCATCCAATTTTAATAACTCTCGAACTTGTTTCCTTCTATAACTCTCTGTCTTATCTACTAATAAAATGGGTGAAAAATATAATTTATTTGAATCTGTTTCGTTATACCCAAGCCCAACTTCTTTTGGTACTATAATATAATCAAAATAGGACTCATAAACATCTAACTTTATCATGTTGGATCGATCGCCTTCTCTTTTGATCCATATTTTATTTATTCTATCATCTGCCATTAGTGGAGTTAAAATAGCTGTCGATGGATAAGCACCGTCAAATATAACCACCTTTGGTTGATGATCCTTTAATATTGTACAAAGTTGCGATTGTACACACCTCTCCCATTCCTTTAGAGGCACATAATAAGGAATTCGTTCTCTAGCAGGAATGTAATAATATGAAAATCCCATTTTTCCAATTATATCTGCCGCTAGAGAAGTTGTGTGGAATATAATTTCAGTATTGGGGTTGATGCTAGCTATTCTTCTTGCCACTGCTAATGCCCTGGTCAAATGTCCCAAGCCGTCGCCATTTATCACAATAAACAGTATCGACTGTTTCACTTATCTCACCTGACCTATCTAGGATATCGGTCCTTGGTTCGAAGTAACTACCATAGTAATAGAAACAGTTACATTTGACTGAGTATTATTCAAATCTTGTGCCTTAATACTAGAATTGGTTGAATTTATTTTCACTGAGTTCACGATCATATTGTAAGTTAAGGAATCTTCTACGTCGTAAGGAACTTGATCTATATCATCAATATACGCTAGGATATCGTTCAATACAATACCTCCATAAGCATGAAATATAGTATCGTTCTCTTTTAAACGTGAACCTATTGGTTCAAAATTACTTACAACTGAATTATAATAAAGGTTACCGACTAGTTTTACTTTAAAAACATCAACACATGTATCCATATTCATTACAATATTAGGATCATCTTCAAGATTTAAATCTGCAAGTACTTGCTCCTTAATTACTACTGGTGTTATGTTATGTTGATCAAAGCTTGTTTGTACACACATCTCCTTTCCAGATGCTACATGATAACCTTCCGGAATCGGTATATTAATTTCAATATCCTTTACTATAGGTACCCAAATAATGTTTGAGTTGGAGAATTCCTCCCCTAAAACAAACGGTGTTTTATCTAATTTCTTATCAAAAAGGAATGTTCTTTTTCCAAATTGTGTTCGTAACGTATTTTTTTTATAATTAATATTATGTCTTTTTATTCTCATCTCATAAGACCTCCCAATATCTAGTAACTATTTAATTCCTAATATAATCACTCGTACTACCTTCCATTAATGGCCATTGCACCACTTCTTTTGTCCTGGCTGACTTATAAATTGCTAATACTAAAGCCATTGCATCTCTTCCATCTTCCGCTGTAATGGAGGGGTTTCTATTGTTTGTTATAGCATCTAACATATCCTGATAAACATAGGAATGTCCATGTCCATAAATATTTTGAGGTTCTTCTTTATACTGTTCTTGAATATTTTCTAAGCTATCGAATTTATCTTCAAATTTCCAATGTTCAATGCGATTAAGAGAGGTCCCCCCTACTTTTGCTATGCCCTTTTCTCCAAAAATCGATAATGTCTCTTCTAAATTCTTTGGATATATGCATGTAGTTCCCTCAATAATCCCATATGCGCCATTTTCAAATCTAATGATAGCAATTCCAAAATCTTCCGCTTCCATATAAGGATGATTTAAGTTATCTGTCATAGCTACAACTTCAGTGATATGATTTCCCAACATCCATTTTAATAAATCTATATTATGAATACATTGATTCATCAAAGCTCCACCGTCTTTTTCCCACGTACCACGCCACTTAGCTTGCTTATAATAGTTTTCATCACGATGCCAACGAATGTTTGCAGTACCATAAAATAATTTACCAAATCGCTCGTTTACTACTGACTCACGCAATTTAATAATTGACTTATTAAACCGATTTTGATGACAAACCGTCACTTTAACTCCATTCTTATTGCTTAACGCAATAATCTCATCCGCTTCTTTAATTGAAAGCGCTATTGGTTTTTCAATGATGGTATGAATTTTATGACGGATGCAATCTTTCGCAATTTTACCATGAGAACCGCTATCCGTTGCAATTGCAACTAGGTCTAAGTTTTCGTTATTTAACATTTCATTATAATCCGTATAATATTGAATCTTAGTTCTATCTATTTGATGTGCATTTACTAAATCTTCCATTTTAGTACGATCCAAATCACAAAGAGCTACTATTTCCAATCCGTTTTTATTTGCCGCTATCAAGTGATTTCTTGAAATTCGACCACACCCGATAAGACCATATTTTAATGTTTGCATAATTATGTCCATACCCCTTACCGCAGCAAACGCTATGAAAGTGGCATAGACTCGGCCCCCTTCCGATTATTCATTGAATTCTTTCAATCCTTACCTTACACAATGTCTTTCTTATACTCTTTTGAAATACGAAAATAAGGTTTTTGAACCCCACCAAACCTACGCACAAACGGTTCCACCTGTGGCAAAACACTACCTTCAAAATCAAACTTTTTTCCCAATACGTGCGCTAACTGTATACCTTTATAGACCAAAAGCGTTTGCCCTTGACTGTTACGAAACTCTGGATCTGCGCCACTAATCAAATAGTAAACACTATTGTTATCCCAAACAAAGTATGTGGCACCATGGATATTGCCTTGCTCATCTTTGGCATAGTACATTTTTCTACAATTCCGTTCTACAAGGGCATCATCCAATTGCTTGAATAATTCAAGGGAAAAAGGAATTTTATAATTTTGACGCAAAAATGTTTTTTCAATTATTTTGTAAAATTCTTCCTGTGTTATATCCTCATGAATTTGAACTCTCTTCTCTGCTTTTTTTAATGAACTTCGTACACTTGCACCAAAATCACTCTCAACCTGCTTCATATCTGACGTATCTTCTATCACATACGTGTATCTAGTTATTTCGTGATAACCTCTCCAAAACATAGGTAGCCAATTTGTTATACTATAATGATAATTTTGTTCGTAATAATCAATATTTAATTGTTCTAATCCATCCAACAAGGCGTTTACGATTTCTTCGTACATCGCCGCCTTTTGCGCTGCTTTTATATTTTTCGGATACTTAATATAAATTCCATTGTTTTGAGTTAGTACTGGTCTTTGGATGACAATTCCCTTTTCTGTTTTTGTTCTATAATATACTAAACTACCTACTACCTCATTGTTTTTCTCGTATAAAAGAACATCCCAAGCGCCATTCGTCACTACTTCCATCCACCACCAACAAGAAAAAATAGGGATATCCTTATTCATTTCACAAAACTTTTGATACTTTTCCTTATTTGTCATGTTTTATCTACCTCCCTAACTCCCTAATTTTCTTGGCTGGGACACCTGCATATATACTGTAGGGCTCGACATCTTTTGTAACAACACTTCCAGCTCCAATGATAGAACATCTTCCGATCCGCACACCTGGTAGAATAATGACACCCGCACCTAACCAAACTTCGTCTTCTATAATTACAGATTCGCATTTCGTTAAACGCTCCCTCACCTCAGGTATTGAATTAATCTCTCTTCCATTGTTGGCGCAGGAATCACAAACAATCGTAACATTTGGTGCAATTGATACATTATCACCGATAAATATCAACTTTTTAAAATTACTCGTGGTTGTAAAACCTAAATTCGCATACGTATTTTTTCCCATGGAAACACCAAGTCTTTCCCAATAAAGTTTCCGTATTCTTGCATCTGTATAATAATTAGCTACTAATTTTACAAACCTTTTCGGCATGATATCAACATATTTACGAAGTATGAAATATATCCATCGATCTATTCTAATTAAAATGTTTTTAGCATTCATGTTTTGCCTCCAACATTGCATTTACGATATAATTAAGTTCCTCCTTAGATAATTCAGGATAAACAGGTAATGCCAAAGATTCTTTTGCTAAGATTTCTGCATTTTTTAAAGTACCTTGTTTTATTTCACCCTTGCTACAACCGAATTGAAGGTGCATTGGCACTGGATAATATACTCCACTTTGAATTCCCTTCTTACTCAAATAATCGATATAATACTTTGGATTCTCTACTCGCAGTACGAACAAATGAAATGTATGATAGCAACCCTCTACTTCCGTCGGAGTTTTAAAATCTTTAAGCTGCTCTTTATAATACTCTGCATGCTGCCTCCTTAAACAATTCCACTCGTCCAAATGTGGTAATTTTACACGTAACACTGATGCTTGTAATTCATCCAAACGAGAATTGTATCCAACGCCATAATGATAATACTTTGCATAATCCATGGATGGCTTCATAACCTCTTGATGATTCGGATTCATCATATGATACGCATTGTAACCATTCATTCCACTGCAATGCGCTCTCAAACTTTTTATAATTGTAGACAAATTTGAGTTATTCGTTACAAGCATTCCACCATCTCCAACTCCACCTAAATTTTTCGTTGGAAAAAACGAGAAACATCCAATGTCTCCCATCGTTCCAGCCTTTTTTCCTTTGTACTTTGCACCAACTGCCTGACAGGTATCTTCGATAACAAAGAGATGATATTTCTTTGCAATCCTAAGGATTTCATCCATATTGGCACATTGACCATACAAATGTACAGGCAAGATGGCTTTTGTCTTTTCTGTTATTTTTTCTTCAATTTTTGTTTCATCAATTAAGTACGTATCCAAATTAATATCTACATAAACAGGAGTGGCTCCAACCCTTAGAATAGCTTCTGTCGTCGCATAAAATGTAGATGGTGTTGTAATTACTTCATCACCAACGCTTATTTGCAATGCGTTTAAAGCAATAACTAAAGCATCTGTGCCATTCCCTACCGCAATTGCATGGGATACTTTATTGTATTTGGCAAACTCTTCTTCAAAGCGTTCCACTTGTTCTCCTAAAATGTACACGCCGCTACTTAAAACATTTAACAAAGCGTAATCGATTTCATCCTCAAGCATTTCATATTGTTTTTTTACATTCATAATAGGTATTTGCATAAGAACTCCTATCCGCGTACAAACACGCATACATATTGCTTTAATTCTCTAAATAATTCATTATTCCATTCCATTCCTTTTCCGTATTTAGGATTTTTGCTGCTTGGTGTGATTTATCTTTATAAAAACTTAAATTTTCTTCTACTTGCATGATTGCATTTGCAAAACTATCCAGAGAATAATCCTGCGACACCTTACCTACTTCATATGTTTCAATGATCTCTTTCATTGAAAATACCGGTGTAGTAACCACTGCAACTCTACCTTGAATAAACTCAAATAGTTTATTTGGTAAAATGTATTTATGATTTCCGATGATTGGTTCAATATAAAATATACCGATGTCATAATCATTTACTGTTTGAATTAAATGTTCTGATACTACAGGACTTAGTATGCGAATTCTATTTTGCAATCCTTTTTGTTGTATCAAAGTTGATAAATCGTTTATATACAAGTCAGCTGCTGTGTTGCTTGAAACGAGATACATATCCAATACAAATCTTTTATCTAATAACTCCATTAATTTTATCATTTCTTCAATTCTTCTTGCTTTTTGAGCATTTCCTACATGTACCAACCGAATATATTCTCCATTTTTTTTCGGGTTAATATCACTATATTCTGCCACATTTCGAATACACGCTATAGGGTTTTTGGGATATCTTGTAGCATAAAGCTTTACCCCCCATTCAGAAACTGAAGTAATCAAATCACACTTTGGTAAAAAGGTATCACATAGCCATGTACGAACTTTTTGGTTCAAATCTGTTTCTTTACCGATGTAGTCAAAATGAATTTCATGCATATCTCCAATTAATTTCACGTTTGGATTTGTAGGTAATAAAAAGTTCTTTATTCGGATTGCCATCGGTAATACGAAGACATCATTTGCTATAATACAATGAACTTTTATTTTATCCTTTTGTATATAATCATACATTTGTTTATAAACCGTCGTTAAATCTACTCTATATGCTTCATACGCAGTAAAAACATTTAAATTGATTTTCAAACAGCCATTCAACCCAGTTAAATAGTTCATTTTTACTGGATCCCGATCTATAAAAACTTCTAAAAATCTTTTCCCCAGTTGACATACAATTTCATCATAAAAAAAATACTGTATATTCCGTGGTAAATAATTTAGATTCTCCCCATTACCTTTTTTACAGCACAGAATTATATTATATTTTTTACTTAGAGTTCTAAGCTGTCTTCTTATTCTACTATCGTATTCAATTTGCGTATGAGTTAAAATAATTACATGTTCCATCTTAATCATCCCTTTTGCATCCCGATAAGAATCTAATTCTATAAGGGATACTTAATATTTTTGTTTGACTCGGATTGTTTAATAATTTCATAAAAAGACGATTATTATTATCCCTATTGATACTTCTTCCATGATTACATGTTATAACTTCCACTCCTCGATTGCATTGTATATAGTAGTTTGTTATCAAATCGTCATCGTTATAAGAAGAATCAATTACTTGATGAATCTGTAAGACTCCATTACCAGAAAACTGCGTTTCGGTTGCACTGATGATACTATCAATTGGCATTGCTGGTCTAAAATCCCCAATTGCAACATTATAGTAAAGTAGTCCCGTTAGTAATGCTGTATTTCTTATTGTTGAACATATTCCTTCAGGGTCACAGTAGATTTTTTCTACTGTTTTATTCATAGCTAATCTGCTTTCATCAAATGTAATACTTGTTTTTAAATCATCATTGAATGGTAAGATAAACCCTTGTGGGATTACAATAGTCGCTAAAAATTCAAGATCTGTGCACTTATTCATACCCTGTCCCTCCATATTTTTTATTAACATCATTTACTTTATGTTTTTTTCGCCATAATGTGACATACAATCCATTTAAAATACACATTACTTTATGCTCATACGACCAATGGAATGATATTCTACACCAGTCCCTTTAAATGCTTCGTTCTTAAAACAATTACGGCCATCATACACAATTGGTGTTTCCATGTATCCTTTAAAATCATGAGGTGTTAGTTCCTTAATTTCTGACCATTCCGTAAATATAATCGCAACCTGCGCTCCTTTTAGAGTATCGTTTAAGTTCTTTTTATAATTTAAATTCTTTGAGGTAATTAAGCGCTCAAAATTATGGATTCCAACCGGGTCATAGGCCGTTAGAATCGCACCATCCTCTAATAAACGTTTTATATTGATCAATGAAGGGGCCTCTCTAATATCATCCGTACCAGGTTTAAAAGTAAGGCCTAGTACCGCTATTTTCATTCCCTGTAAGGTATCAAAGCGCATCTTTAACTCACGATAAATTTTTAATTTTTGTCTCTCATTAATTTCAATCGCTGCCTTTATGGTTTTTAATTCGTAACCGTATTCATTCCCCAATGAATATAAAGCCTTCGTATCCTTTGGAAAACAAGATCCACCATAGCCAATGCCTGCATTTAAAAAACGTGGACCAATGCGTGGGTCAAGGCTCATACCGAATGCGACATCGTCAATATTTGCTTCAATAATTTCACAAAAGTTTGCAATCTCATTCATATAAGAAATTTTTAAAGCCAAAAAATCATTGGAGGCATATTTTATCATTTCAGCGTTCCTTCGACTCGTTACCACCATAGGTAGATGAAAACCTTCATATATACTTCGCAACTTGCTTTCCGCCCATTCACTTTCCACACCAATCACAATGCGGCTTGCATGCAAAGTGTCATTCACAGCACTTCCTTGCGCCAAAAATTCAGGGTTTGACGCCACTTCCACTCGAATACATTCCTCTACTGTTTCTTTAAAATACCTTTCAATTTTGTCGTTTGTACCAATGGGTACCGTGGATTTTATTACAACTAGGCAATCCTTAACGATACATGAGGCAATTTGATTGCAAACACTATATAAAAAATCAAGGGATGCAGAACCATCTTCTTTTTCTGGCGTCCCCACACCAATAAAAATAACTTCTGCTGATTGATATGCTTTCTGGTAATTCGTTGTAAAGTTCAAGTTTCCACGCTTTAAGTTTTTCATTAACAATTCCTCTAAGCCCTGTTCATAAATTGGTGATACACCTAAGTTCAACCTAGCAATCTTGTTTTCATCAATGTCAATGCATGTAACTTGGTGTCCACACTCCGCTAGGCAAACCCCTGTAACAAGACCCACATAACCGGTTCCCGCAACTGCTATATTCACACAAATACCTCCTCTCTTTACTTAGTTTCAATATATGCATTCATATGGTCAATGACACCATATTTCGACAATGAAAGATAAATTTTTTAAGAATACGTGGCGTTTTTACATTTTCTTCACTACCACTGTGTGCCTGGCATATAATATCGTATCAAATGAAATGGAGGTTTGTTATGAATATACTTGTCCTCGGAGCGAGTGGTATGGCCGGACATATGATTGCTACTTATCTAATAGAGAAGAATTATCAAATTTTTACCCTCTCTGGTCATAAGCCATATGATTCAAATACAGTTATCCTTGATGTTGAAAATATTGCACAATTAGTGGATTATCTCAATTCTCATAACTTCGACATCGTTATAAATTGTATTGGTTTATTAATAAAAGAATGTGAAGAAAATAAAGCAAAAGCAGTATCACTAAACGCTTTACTCCCCCACTTTTTAGAAAAATACTATCAAGACAAAGCAACAAAAATAATTCATCTTAGTACAGATTGCGTTTTCTCAGGAAAGAATCCTCCTTATTTTGAACATTCACTTACGGATGGGGAACTATTTTATGATAAAGTAAAATCCGTTGGAGAATTAGTCAATGAAAAGGATCTAACCTTTCGCATGTCCATCATTGGCCCAGACTCCAATCCAAAAGGGATTGGACTATTCAACTGGTTTCTGTTGCAAAACGGACCAATTTCAGGCTATACCAATGTTTATTGGAATGGAATCACCACGTTAGAGTTGGCCAAAGCAATTGAATATTCAATCTCCAATCCCATTACTGGCTTATTTCACCTTGTTCCAGAAGTTTCTATTTCAAAATATGAGCTATTACAAATTTTCAAAGATGTATTTTCCAAGGATACTCTATTGATTCATCCGATTGAGGTAACGTATAGCAACAAACAATTAATAAATACAAGAACGGATTTTAATTATCATATATCCGACTATCACAGTATGGTTTTAGAAATGAAAGAGTGGATAAAACTACATCCAATGCTTTATCCACATTACATGCCTTACTTGGATAATTAATTGTGTTTACAAAGTCCACAATGCACACAATTCTAGCTATGGTGTTCGCTCATTATACAATTGCTTAAAATGAAACATTATCAAAAATATAGGGAATTTACATGAAGAACATAATTAAAAACCAGGCATAAAACCTGGTTTTTAATTATTGTTGACTTACTATTTTTACTTTATCTTTTAATATTGTTTTATCTTCAATTGTGAATTTTATTTATTATCTTTTTAACCTTATTTGTGAATTACAATTTCTCATTTTATATATAAATTACCTTATTCTTTCTCAATTTTAAACTAAATTTATATTTCTTTAAAAAAAGTTCTTACATCTAAATTACTGTTATCCTTCCTATTTATGAATTAAAAAGTTACCTTTCAATAACAATTGATAAACATCCTCTTTCTTAAGGACAAAATCATTCGATGCATATCTTTTAAATGTTATTCTTTCTAAATTCTTATCCATATAATGTTCTCTTAGTCCTGGTAACTCTAACGACGGCAAAATTACAAAATATTTGTCATCAAAATAAAATGTATCATTTGATTCATGCTCGGAGATTAAAACTTCATGTAGCTTTTCCCCTGAAAACATTCCAATTTCTACAATGGACACATCTTTCTCTTTTCTATCTTCAATTAATACATTCGCTACATCAATTATTTTATAAGATGGCATTCGCATGACAAATATTTCACCACCGTAACTGTTTTGGGCGGCTTGAAACAAGAGTTGAATCGCTTCTGGTAAAGTGATAAAAAAACGTGTCATATCTTTATTTGTAATCGTAATTTGTTTGTCATTTTTAATCTGGTCAATAAAAAATGGCACAACACTTCCATTAGAGCCCAATACATTACCAGCGCGAATGCAAACAAATTTTGTTTCTTCTGAAAACCGATTTGCTTGAATTACTAACCTCTCACCTACTGCTTTAGTCATTCCATATAAATTTTGTGATGCAACTGCTTTATCTGTAGATACATAGATGAATTTTTTAATATGGTTCTTTAGACTAGCCTTTATGATATTTTCAATGCCAATTATATTCGTTTTCACTGCTTCCTCTGGCTGCTCTTCACAAATAGGTACATGTTTTAGTGCAGCTAAATGGAATATATAATCTACATCCTTGCTGGCTTCTTCAATTGCACCATAGTCCCTGATATCACCTATAATAAATTTCAACTTGTTATTTTGATATTCCCGTTTCATTGTAACTTGTTTTTGCTCACCTCTTGAAAATATTCGGATTTCCTTGGGATTTTTTTCAATCAGCTGCCATACAAGTTCTCTTCCCCACGAACCGGTTCCACCAGTAACTAAAATAATTTTATTTTGATACATATGCAAATTCCCCCTGAGCTTATTCATTAACTAAACCAAATTCAGTAATTATTTGAATTTTCTTATCGTCGTCAATCACTTTTTTACCCAGCATATGCCTTGGTGCAAATAATACGTTCTCTCCTGTAATTGTAGTAATATAATAATAATCATTTAGTAATTCAACTTTGAAATCTGAAATAACTTTGGTATGAGATTTTAAAATATATCTCTTTCCCAAGCAATACTCTTTCGCTTTATAAATAAATGTGTAATAGGATGGTGATGGATGAAAATTATATGCTAATTGATCCGCCTGTACATCATATAAATAGCCATATTGGCATAATAAGGCTTCTGTATCTGAGTTCGGTTTTAAATCATATAATATCTGCACGAAATCTTTATGATACAAATTATCCGAATCTATTCTTACTAGGTATAAATATTCATAGTCTTTTATTGTTTCGCAAATTAACTTGGTATTCTGCTTTGAATCTATGAATTGTACATTGGACGGTAATGGTTCTCTTTCTTCTAAAGCTTCCTTAATTATTACCATCGATTGCTCATCACAATTAATAAAGGCTTTAAAGTTTTGATTTGTTTGACATTGAAGTGATTTTAAAGTAAATTTAAAAAATATGTCCATACGTGAAGTAATCCACTCTTTTGTCAAACGATTTTCATTATAACCTAAATTATTAAAAGGAATATTGATTATAATAAATTTGTCTTTTAACATCAGAATCCTCCTTATAAAATTATACTTTAATATATGCAATACATCGTAATTTGTCACAAATTAATGTTTTTTGTCGTTTATTAATATACATGGCCAACGTCGCAAAGAATGAGAAATAACTCCTAGTCCAAACTAAAAAAATTGGTCTGGTATCGCTACTAGACCAATTCCATTTAATTCATATAATTTTTAATATTGAATTACTGTATACCGAACGGAACACACGTTGGTATGTGAGGACAGATAATAAACAATATTTTCCTAGTCATAAGTTACTTGTCAACTCTATTATCACTTTCTAATAATGGTTTCAACTGATTTTCCCATATCCAGTCCGAGTTAAAACGCTTACGAACCATTGTTTTTGCTAAGCACATTTTATCTGTTCGCATCAATTTGATAATTTCAGTACTATGACGTTCATAATATGCTCTCTCAGAAGGAGTATATTGTTGATATTGGATGGAATCGTAAAGTCTAGCATCCCATTTCATAAAATAAGCACCAAGCATTTCTCCTGCTTCACGAAGTCCTGGAACACACTCGTTTAACACCAATAGATTTCCCCTACTCGCTGCCTCTAGTGTTGTTAGTGAAAAATTTTCCGATAAAGAAGGACATATGAATAAATTAGATAGTGTGAATAAATCCAATACCCCTTCTCTTGGAAAACCATCATCATAACCATAATCGCTCGTAAACACAATGTCTTCTTTATCGAGTCCGTAAAATTCTCCAACAAGGTATATGGCAGATTTATATTCATCTGCTGGGGTATCATCGCAATTAAAATCACAAAATACTACTTTCATTCTTTTTTCTGAAACTCTTTTTATGGTGCCTGCCAAAGCTGCTACTTTATCAAATTTTTTACCGGTTGATAAACGACCTGGATATACTACCATATACTCTGTGTTTAATAAACTTGTTTGTTCATGGAGTTTTTGCACCGATTCATGCAAGTAGTTCATCACTGGTGCACAGTTATATACAGTATGGCAATATCCTTCTGGAACATTATATTGCAAAGAAAGTGGCATGATACCTGATTGATTTGGATTTATAAATCTTGTATTCTCCATTGGAGTATATCTTCCATACATTTCATCGCTTACATGAAGAAATTGATGCCATTGATCTACGAATTAGGAATTTAAGTTATAAAAATATAACAGGTCTTTCTTACGATTGTTGTAATGATTTTCTACTCGTTTCTCTTGCCACCTGTATCGTTAGGATTGATAAAAAATGCATTAAAAATAGTTGTATTTTAAGTAGTCGCAATCGTGAAAAAGTCTTTGGTATTGTTTCAATATGTCCGTATTACATTTGTTATTACGCTTCAGATAAAAATAAAAAACTCTACGTTTACAATGATTCAGGAGCCTTAATTCATGAATTTTGTTTTACTTGTGATTACAATATAGAATCGGCCGTCTTTTTTCCACGTTCTAAAGATTCAACAAGATTACACGTTTATGCATTAATTACAAAACAAGGCTGTTATCCATATATACTAGATTGCACCTTAGATTGTGATATATTTTCCGATATTTGCGAATGTAATTTTGATATATGTAACTGTTGCTGTCCTGAAGAAGAAGACTGCAGATTTAAAAAGTGCTGTTGCGATGTTCTAGAATCAATAGCATTGGTTGAATGCTCCATCGCTCATATTTTAAACGCCGAGGGAGAAAAAATTCAAAAAGTTGTAGCTAGTACAGACGATATAGATAAGATCCTTGAGGCTAATAACAGTGTGCATAAAGTTATGGAAAAAGCGATTCGCCTTGAACAATTGTTATGCTCTAAATTAGAAGTCTTACGAGATTGCTGGGATTTTTGTAATGACAACGATTTATGTGATTGCATGTGTGAAGATATTGAAACATGCCATAATGAATTTTCTCAGAAATACAATCCAATTAATGTTTGTGAAGTCGTGGTAACGGATATCTCTAATCTAATAGAAATTGACAACATCGAAGTAACGGATATTACAGATTCGGCAGAGATTTCTCAAGTTGAAGTGATTGATATTACAGATTCAGTTGATATTTCTCAAGTTGAAGTGACTGATATTACAGATTCAGTTGATATTTCTCAAGCTGAAATAATCGACATTGCAGATACAACCGATAGTACTAAAGCTGAAATAATTCAGATAACAGATTCAACAGATAGTACTTATACTAAAGTGACGGATATTACAGATACAACAGAAGACGAATAATTAGTCGGATGAAAAATAAACAAAGTAGTCGAAGTAGATTTACTTTCGTTGAATAAAATCATCAAATACTTCTACAACATAAATTATACTTCTTTTTCTCGTTGTTATAATTTTAGTAAATATACTCAATAAAAATTGCGCCCTAACTGGGCGCAACCTTAAGTAGACAAGTTATTATTTTAAAGTAATTATATTTTTATCTATTACAATACTTTTTCCTACTGTAAACTCAAGCATTTCTTCCTGCCCATTGTACATAAGTTTTACGCTTCCATCTTTGCTTGGTGTTAAGATTGCTTCCTTAAGTATTCCATCTTTCCAACTCATTTGTAATTCAATATTTCCTCTTAGTTTGATTCCTTTTATGCTTCCCTCACTCCATGCTTTTGGTAGTGCTGGTAATAGATGAATACGTCCATTATGACTTTGAACAAGCATTTCAATCATGCCTTGCGTTGCACCAAAGTTTCCATCAATTTGAAATACAGGGTCTGGTTTTCCTGGATGATTGTCAAAAAGATTTGGGAAGGTAGATCTTTTTAATAGTTCTAGGATATTTTCATATGCCTTTTCACCATCTAAAAAGCGACTCCATAATAAAATAATCCAAGCTCGGCTCCAGCCGGTATGTCCTCCACCATTCTCCAAACGACGCAACAATGTTTTTTCTGCTGCTTGGTAAAGCTCTGGGGTTTCTTCTTTCGTAATCATTGAGCCTGGATAAATGGCAAACAGGTGGGAAATGTGACGATGTCCTGGGTCAACTTCTTCATAATCTTTTGTCCATTCCATCAACTGTCCATACTTTCCTATCTGAGGTTTTGGCAACTGACTTAATAGTTCTTTCGTCTCTTCAACCATATCCTTCTCTTCTAATAAGTCAGATGCGTTTATGAATGCATGGAATAGTTCATATAATATCTGACTATCCATGGAAGGGCCAGCGCACATGCATCCCCTTTGACCATTTTCCATAATATATGTATTTTCAGGAGATACGGATGGACAAGTAATCTTATTCCCATCTTCATTCTCAATTAAGAAGTCATGGAAAAACAATACTGCTTCCTTTAAAATATCATAATTACTTTCTAAAAATTCTCTATCCTCAGTATATAAGTAGTGTTCCCAAATATGTAATGAAAGCCAAGCCCCTCCCATTACCCAATAACTTGCAGGTATATACTGATCTTGTGGGGCTGTGTCTGCGTACAAATCTGTATTATGATGAGCGACAAATCCTCTACAACCATACATTTCTTTTGCTGTACGCGATCCATTTTTAACCATTCTACGTAATAGATCAAACAACGGTAAATGGCATTCAGATAAATTCGTAGTTTCTACTGGCCAATAATTCATCTGTGTATTTATGTTTATAGTATACTTACTATCCCAAGGCGGATCCATACGTTCATTCCAGATTCCTTGTAAATTCGCTGGTAATGAACCTGGTCTACTACTAGATATCATCAAATATCTTCCATATTGAAAGTAGAGTGATAATAAATCATTGTCTTCTTTATGTTTTAATTCTTCCAAACGTACATCTGTCGGTAAACAACGCTTACTCTTATCACCTAACTGCATGTACACGCGTTGATATAAATTTGTATAATCAAAGTTATGTCTATTCCTTACTTCTTCCCAGTGACTCTTACAAACTTCATTTAATACATTTCTACTCTCTACGATTGGATCTTTTGCTCGAAATGTAGTAGCTGCAGAAAGATATAGAATTACTTCACTTGCCTCCTCTACAATTAAGAATTCACCAATTGCCTTAACTGAACCCTCTCCGAGACAATTTCCTCGTAACATTCCGCAATACGTTATTCCACCGTCGCCAGTATCTGCATCAAAGCCAATCGTATCCATTCCCTCATGCCAAACATGATTTATAAATTTTCTGCGATTAAAATGACAATGAAAATTTAACTTTTCACTTCCTTCTGCCTTAAGATGAATCGCTATTATTTTATCTGGATAAGACGCAAATACCTCCCTTGTAAAAGTGGTATCTTTTATCTGATAAGAAGTTCTTACAATACCATCTTCAAGGTCCAATTCCCTCTCATAATTACTATACTCATTCATCGCATGTTCAAAGCGTAATTCTAAGTACCCCATCGTTTGATAGATTCTTTCAAAAGCAGGGGTACCTGATAATGAATATAGGGATAACTTTTCAGCGTCCCTGATTTTACCATCTAATATCAGTTCTCTGATTTTAAGTAAGTTTTCCGCACTCTCGGGATTGATGCGATTAAGAGGTCTCCCATACCATATGCTATCTTCATTTAATTGAATTTTCTCTAAAAACACATCTCCAAATACCATAGCGCCCAAACGGCCATTTCCTACTGGTAAAGCCTCTTTCCATGCAGTTGCTGGTTTATCATACCATAACCGCTCTTTTAGTTTTTGACTCATGTCACCTCAAGTTCCTTTCAATTTTTTTAACCTCATTAAATTATCTCTTTTTGCACAAAAGCGACTTATATTCTTGTTTGTATAATAACGCTTTCCATTTTTAGTATAGCAATAATATACAAAAAATAAAGGTTCAATCCTTTCATTTCGTACAATTATTGTATCTTTTTACTTGATTTTGTAAGTATTTTCATATAAACTACTAAATAAATGAATATAATGTAAACTTTGATAAGCTTCTCTTTTGGTTAAAATGAACTATCATAAAATAAATCTATTGGGGGATTTGGAGATGCTTTCCTTAAAAAAACTATATAATAATAATTCAATATTTCAATTTTGGACTTCTTATTTATTGGTACTAATCATTCCACTTCTTATTGTGTTTATCTGCTTTCAATATGTTTTTCGTGTTGTTGAAGAGGATGCCAATAAAACAAATAACACCATGCTTGAACACAGCATCATTCTTGTGGATAGTGAGCTAAAATCGATGGAATCCTTAGCACTTCAAGCCGCACAAAGCAATAAACTTTTGGAATTTTCTAAGGCTACAAAATTAAACAGCAAGAACGCATTACTAGCTCTTGAGGTAATGAATGATATCTTTAGTTTGATCAACTTCCATGGCATTAATGTAGTTGATCAAGCTTATGTATATTGTCGTAATTCCAACTATATCATGTATGAAAATACGCTTTATAAGCTAGATAATTTCGAAAAATACGTAACCAAATGGGGCTTTGACCTTGAGGATTGGTACGATCGTTGTATCAATAGCACTGATCGTCTCCCTTTTTATCTCGCCTCGGATAACAATACACTTATATACGTATTACCATTTTCTAATTACTTAAAGGGCGAGAATCAAGGTGTAATTGTTTTACAATTGGATACAAAAAAACTAGAAAACCTTTTAGATTTTTCCAACAAATTTGAAGAATATGCTGTTTTTATTTTAAATAGAAACCAAAAACTATTATGGACAACACGAAAGGATAATTCTTTTACTTCAGAGGATAATACAAATAGCCTTCTTTTAAATGAAACGGATATCGATGCAACTGCTATTTCGGATGCAAATGAAGAAGATGTTCCTACAGAAATCACTGTTGATGGGAATAATTATTCCACAAAGGACGATATCACAAATAATTATTCCGTAAATAACGATTCTAAAGATTCTTCTAAGGATTTAACTTTGGAACAAATGGCATTATCCATAAAAAATAAGGATACTCAAGTCATCCAATCAGAATCTGTAAAAAATGGGTGGCAATATTACATGATTGTACCTGAAAATGAAGTTTATAAAGAATTAAATTTCTTAAAGATTTTTATTTTTTCTTTACTAATCATTGCAGTGGTTATTGGCGAAACTTTTTCCTTATTTTTATCCATTCGAGCTGGACGTCCTATCAATGATATCTTCCGTCGCTTGGATCAAAAGGAGAATAGCCCAAGAAATTCAGAAAAGTTAGGCGAATTGGTTAGCGATATTATTAAAAGTAATCAGAGATACATAGAAGATTTAGAAAAGGACAAGCCATTGTTACAAAAGGCTTTCTTTCATGATTTAATTAAGTCCGAATTTGTTAATGCTGCTGAAATCAAGTATATGGCAGAAAAAGCAGGTTTATCTATCACAAGTCAGAACTATACGATTGTAGCTTTAAAAGTGTTTGCAAATAATGATTTTTATGAAGTTGATAAACAGACCATTGAGGATGTTCGTATACTTATGCAGGTGGTAACGAGTCGTTTAGAAGAATTGTCTAAATCTCAGATTTGGTTTTATAAGAAAGATTATTTAACAACTTTAGCTGTCTTTCTTGGTAATCAATCAACTGAGGAAATCAATGCTTTAGTTGAACAAGTATTTTACTGGGTAACAAACTCCTACTCCGTAGAAACACGTTGGGGTATTAGTTCAAATAGTAATGATTTGCTCAACGTTTGGAAAGTCTGTGAAGAGGCGATCACAGCTCTTGAAAACTGTGGCACTAATAACCACATCGTGCAATATCATTCTCGTCTGGATAATATTAAGGAATGCTATTTCCCTGATATGGCAAAAGAAAGCTTGAAAAATTGTATCCAGTATGGCGATGTGACACGAATGTATAATGTGCTAAATATTATACAAGTTGAAAACTTTGAAAAACGGAATTTAAGCAGAAAGCGATTTCTAAAACTAAACTCACAGATTGTATCCATGCTTTCAGAATTCTGTGATAGCATACCAGAAGTACAAGATCAAATCATAGTACTAAATCAAATTGTAATTGACTATGAAGAAGGTATGCAGGAAAAGTATTTTACGCAACTAAATACGATATGTGAATTTCTATGTCAGGAATCAACGAAAAAAATTCATCTTCAAAGAAGTAAATTAGTTAAAAATATAAGAAACTATATAAATGAAAACTATATGGATTCCAATTTAGGTCTTGCTAAGATTAGCTCCGTTTTTGGTATTTCAGAAGGCTACATCTCCACTATCTTTAAAGAACAAGATGGAATTAATTTTGCAGATTATGTAGAACAACTGCGTATTGAAAAAGCATGTCAACTATTAACAGAAAACCTATATAAAATTGCTGATATTTCAGATATGGTTGGTTATAACAGCGTACAATCATTTCGAAGAGCTTTTAAACGAGTTCTTGGTATTAATCCTACCGAGTATCGCTTGGATCAGGAAACATAGAATATGATACTTTATCGTCAAAATCAAGAATTATCGATGATACTTTATCGTCAATATTAGGAATCATATGTTATTATAAAAATACGTCAAAGCCATATAACACAGGGTTTGCAATGGAAGGAACAATATTTCAAGTCACTATTCTAGAATATTGTTCCTTCCATTTTTTTACGCCCATAAATACTGTGTTTTAAGCCATTTATGCGCACACAATTCTTTATTAAAAGTTTTGTATCTTGAGACTAAAAATGAACACATGCTAGAATGAGTACAACGAAGGAGGGATAAGATGCAATCTGAAACTAAGAACAAAAAACAAATGAAAAAGGCATCTGTTGAACGTAGGAGAAAACTACTCATTGATATATATCATTATCGATGGTTTTATCTCATGTTTTTACCTGTACTAATTATATTAGTCTTGTTTTGTTATTTTCCAATGGTAGGAATTTTCTATGCTTTCACAGAATACACGCCTTTCAACGACCCGATTTACATAGGATTAGAGAACTTTAAAACTCTATTCTCTAGTCCGAAATTTTGGCGCGCGTTTAAGAATACTTTAGAAATCAGTTTAACGAAATTAGTAATTAGTTTAGGCTGTAGCGTTGGATTAGCTTTATTAATTGATGAAGTTAAACCCAAAAGATTTCGTAAATTAACACAAACGATTATGTATATCCCACATTTTATATCGTGGGTAGTTGTTGCTTCAATATTTACCATTTTCCTTTCACCAAAAGGCGGGTTCGTGAATCAATTAATTCAAACCTTTGGTGGTGAATCCATTTATTTTTTAGCGAATGAAAAATGGTGGCGACCAGTCTTTTACCTCGTTAATCTATGGAAAGAAACTGGTTGGGGAACGATTATTTTTATAGCAGCTCTCGCTGGTGTTGATCAAGAAATGCATGAAGCTGCTAAAATCGATGGTGCCGGACACTTGCAACGAGTTCGCTACATCACTCTACCTGCAATATCCGTAACTATTTTAACTGTATTCATATTAAACTTAGCAAAAGTTTTAAACTTATTTGATTCCGTTTGGGTTTTACAAAATTCAAGTGTACTTGGTGTTTCAGATGTTATTGGTACCTATGTATATCGTTTGGGTATCACAAGCGCTGACTATGGACTTTCTACAGCTGCTGGCTTGTTCAAATCTATAATATCGGTTGTGTTAATTACCTTAGCCAATCGTATTAGTAAAAAAATTAAAGGGGAGGGTATCTTAGGATGAAAGAACGATTATCATTTAAGTCCGGGCACAGAGCAAGAACCATCTTTGTTCTATTCAATTATACCTTTCAAATTTTGTTAATGGTTATAATGCTAATTCCACTGTTAAAAGTCTTTGTAGATTCTGTCGATCCTACTACATATGGCATTCGTTTATGGCCAAAAGCAATTGATTTTTCTGCCTATCAACAAATTATAACAAAAGAAAGTTTATATCGTCCATTTTTAGTTTCTGTACTAACTACAGTACTTGGAACGGGCTTAGGCTTATTATTTACTACCCTTGCAGGCTATGTTATTATCCAAAAACAAATGCCTGGTCATAAAATTATTATCAATATTATCTTATTTACTATGTTATTTAGTGGTGGCTTAATTCCTGCTTACCTGAATGTCAAAAATTTAGGGTTAATGAATACTTTGATTCCTGTTATTTTCCCTAGTTGTATGAGCGCCTATAATATCATACTAATGAAAAGCTTTTTTGAGGCAATCCCCTCTACGTTATACGAGGCTGCTGAGTTAGATGGATGTACTCCTTTGACTACTTTTTGGAGAATCGTACTTCCATTATCCAAACCAGCACTGGCTTCCATTGGACTTTTTATCGCTGTTGGTATGTGGAATGAATATATGGATTTTATTTTATATATTACAAATTCAAAATGGAAGAATTTCCAGGTAAAGGTAAGAGATTTTATTTTAAATGATGGTTTATCCGGTACTAGTATTACTATTTCAGAAGACATGTTAAAAAGCGCTGTTGTTATTGTAGTAATATTCCCGTTTTTAGTTATCTATCCTTTTCTGCAAAAATATTTTGTTAAAGGTGTTACGATTGGTGCAGTAAAAGGTTGATATAAAAAATATAATTATTGGAGGATGGTAGTTATGAGAAAAGGTAAGAAAACGATGGCTTTACTTTTAAGTGTTGCTATTTTTGCAAGCTTAGGAGTGGGCTGTAGTAGCAAGAAGGGTCAAACAGGTGATAAAGAGGTTTCACAAAACCAAGGTACTTCTACTACTGCTTATGCAGATGTTCAGAAGCCAGACAGCATTCATTGGTGGGTGCATTCCGGTATGAACGAAGAAAATGGTGTACCTCAATGGGAAAAAGAATTTGAACGACTCACTGATATTGAATTAAATCTTGAGACGATATCAAACAATGAGTACTATACTCTACTTGAGTTAGCGTTTGCATCCGATACTGTACCAGAAGTTTTTGACTTAAGTGCAGAACAAAAACTTGCAACTTATGCTAAACAAGGAGCAGTTGCTGACTTAACTGACTTAGTAAAAGAATCTGGTCTTTATGACAAGGTTGACAAATCTCTCTGGGATGCAGTAAGTATCGACGGTAAAATCTATGGTGTTCCTATGGAAATCGCCAGCGGTGCTGTTACATATATTAGACAAGATTGGCTTGATCGACTTGGTTTAAAAGCCCCTACAAATTATGATGAGTTTATTGAAGTATTACGTCAATTCCGTGATAATATCGAAGAATGTAAGGTTCCTTTGACTTCACCTGGTCTTAAGGCAAATGCCAATTTACCTGAGTTTTACCAAGGTGCTAGCTACGATTTCGTTAAGGTTGGCGATACATGGGTAGATGGATTTGCTCAGGATAATATGGCTGCAGCTCTACAAAGAATGCGCGATGCTTATGCAGAAGGTTTAATCGATCTAGAAGTTGTAACAAATACTACATCCAATTGTCGTGATCAGTGGTATTCAGGTAGCGTTGGTGTATTCAATTATTGGGGTGGTCTATGGGGACAAACATTAACAGAACGTCTTCAAGTTAATGTTCCTGAAGCCAATGTTCTAGCAATGGATCCGATTGAAAATGCTGTTTACTACTATTCTGTTCCATCCGTATTATGTATTTCTGCCGATGTTCCTGCAGAAAAGACAGCACAGATTTTTAAATATTTCTTTGATTACATGCACGATGGCAAAGAAGGCCAAGTACTATTTGAAAGTGGCGTTGAAGGCCTTCACTGGGAACAAGATGGTGAGTATAGAAAGCCACTTCCTACCTTATCCAATCCTGATGAAGTTTTGAATAAGGCTTGGATTACTCCTTGGATGACGATTTCACCTCTTGAATTAACAGACAAGAAGATACAATTAGAAGAACCAGTTTCTTATTCCTTAAGTGTATTAGAAAAATATGCGGAACAAAAAGTTGCTTTCCCAGTATCCAATACCCTTAACAAAATTGTATCTGACTTAACATTAGTTCGTGAAGAAATCCTTGCTAAAGTTGTTATGGGGGACATGACAGTGGAAGAAGGAATGGAAAAATACAACAAAGAAGCTGACGAACTTAACGTAGAACAGGTACTAAAAGAATTAAATAATCAACAATAACGATTCATGATATGGTCCTAGTAAAATTGTAAAATTTATATAAATAAACGAAGAAAAAGAGCTTTTGTCTCATGATGCAAAACATCTTGACAAAAGCTCTTTTTTTTCTATCTAAAAATATTACACGACCAATGTTTAGAATATACCGTTCTCTCTTTCGATTACTACAATGTAAAAGCAAGAGTCAGACCAACTCTTACTTTTATAATATCGAATCCTAACCCGCACAAATAACTAAGCTCTTAACTTCTTCCGATTCTTTTTAACAATGATATCTACCACTCGATCATATCGATAAGCCGATATAATGAGCCCAATTAAAATCATATTTACCGTCACACTCATTGTGCCTTCTGAAATGAGCGGCAAGTTACAAAACTTTCCAAACTGGTAGCCAAAATTGCCAAGTGTGTATAAAATCATTTGTAATGTTATCAAAACACTACCGGATAATGCAAGTGCAAAACCAAGACTGTTACGTATTTGCATAGTAACACGGAACATAGTTACTATTATTAATGCCAATGCAGCTAAAAATAGAACACCAGCACACCATCCGTATTTTAATATAACATAAGCAACTCGATAATTATTTAAATAATGCTGTGGCAATATATTTTCTAACGTAACATCATCAATATCATAGTGCAAATATTTTACATCACGCATTTGTTCCTCTGAAGAAAAAAACCAGCTACCAATTCCATATTCCATCATTTCTTCTTGGGTTAGATTAATTTCACCAAGTAACTCAGCATCTGAGAGCAATTTTTTTATTAAAACTCCATTATAGCCATCTTTCCATGTGCTCGTTGCATGTTTCTCAGGATTCACCATTAATGTTATTGCTTCCTCTAATCTGGTGTACATAGAACTATCCATATTCCTTATGCTACCATCGTGAAACACCGAAATAAAAGCTGTAAGGATTACTACGAAACAACTAATCCCAAGCAAACTCGCCTTTTTTCTACCAACAAAAAAATATCCTCTCACAACTAATAACACATATGTAATAATTGCACCTAAAATAAATATTGCAAAAGCTGAAATCAAAAAAACATCATAATAATACAACTTTTGAATGAGTATCGGTAGCAAAATCAAAGAAAAAGGAAAAATTAATCTTAATATTCCATCATTTTTTCTACGATAAAGCATTATTACAAACATTGGAATTAATAGGAATATTATACTATAAGCAAAAGAAACTCCAAATATTGAATAGTGATAATTAGGTATTTTATGCATCATTGTAATTGTCAGAACTCTTATGAATAATACAAGAAGTATAATCACGCTTAGCAATGAAACTAACTTCGTATGCTTTGCTATCATATGGTACCCGAATGTTACCACTCCTAAAAGAACAACAATTCCCCATAAGAAGTAAGTAGAATACTCCAAATCATATCCATAATAAAAATTTGATACGATTCCGAACAAAACACTAATTCCAGCTAATATATAAAATAAATAAGCATTCTGTATCGAATGAGTTTTATTTAACTCGATACCGATCATCGTTGGATCGCCCATCTGCTTCACTGCACTTTCAAAAGCTTTTTCTGTACCCTCTCCTTCTTCTATACACTGATTTGCACTATCTTCAATATGATCTCTTAATTCATTTTCAATTTCCGCTCTTACTGCTTTATATTTGACTTGCTCACTCACCTTAGATAAAAAATGATTAACACTCTCAGATTTCGTAAACGACCTTCCCATATGCTACCCTCCCCATCACTTGATTCACAGCCTTTTGATAACTTTCCCAATCACTTTCCTTTTCTTTCAAAGTACTTAAACCTTCTTTTGTTATTTTATAGTATTTTCTACACCTTCCATTTTCTGCTGTTTTTTCATAACTTTCTATACAACCTTCCCGCTCTAACCCGTGCAATATCGGGTATAATGTACCTTCTTTCATCGAAAACACAGAATTGCTTCGTTCGTTCAACGTTTGAATCATTTGATACCCATACATGTCCTGTTGTTCTAATAATTTTAAGAGCATCATAGATGTACTAATCGTCATCAACTTTTTATCCATTTCACTTCCTCCTTACTATACCTAGATAATCTATGTTATTATTCTACATAGATTATCTAGGTATGTCAATGATTTTATAAGAATATATAAATTTGCTAAAGTTTGGTTTCAGTTTGAAATGATACATAGTGAAAGTATAAGGCTAAGAAAATTGCAGAAAAAAACTCCTTACCCTTTTGTGAATATTATTCAAGAAATTCTATGAATTACTCAAATGATACTCCAATAAGGTAAAGAGCTTTTTTTTGAAATAACAAATTGGTTTTCCTAACCCAATTTACTTAAATTCTTTGTATATTTAATCTCGTAATATGAAAAATGTCATGTCGATTCTTTTAACAACTTTTTTATAACATCAATTCAGTTCATCTTATGCACTTATTTTTTCTTTAAACCCACACATCCAGTCTGCCTTTGTATAGTAAATAATAAATACAACTGAACTAATAAACCATGTCAGTGGATAAGCCCAGAAAATCACACGAATATCTGGTATGATTTTAACCATAGTAACGATGTAAGTGATTCGAATTGCACACCAACTAACAAGCATTACAAACATAGGAATCGTTGATTTGCCGGCTCCTCGTAAAATACCAGAAAGGCAATGGGATAAGGCAAGCAAACAGTAAAACAAAGCTTCGGTTCTGATTTGCATCACTCCTATCTCAACAACTTCTGGCTGGTTGTTAAATAATCGTATTAAGATAGGTGCAAAAATCCATAAAATCGCACCGACAGCTTCTGCTAGTAGCACCCCTGTTATAATACCAAATCGCGCTCCTTTTTTGGCACGGTCATAATTTTTAGCACCAAGATTTTGTCCAATAAATGTTGTAAGTGCAACACTAAAGCTTGTAATTGGTAAGAATGCAAAACCTTCTAACTTTGAATAACTTCCACATCCCGCCATAGCGATGGAACCAAAATCATTTATGCTTGATTGTACAATAACGTTAGCAAAACCGATTACAGAGTTTTGAACCCCAGTTGGTATGCCCATCTTTAATATCTTGCTTAGCATGTTTTTTTGAATACGAATTTTTTTAATTTCTACCTTATGAACTCCATCTACCCTCATAAGTTTCACGAAAGATAAGATTGCACTTAAAAACTGTGAAATAACCGTCGCTACTGCTGCGCCACCAATTCCATACCCTAGTACCGCTACAAATAATAAGTCCAAAACTACATTGGTTATTGCTGATAAAATAAGATAATAGAGTGGATGTTTACTGTCTCCAACTGCTTGAAAGATTCCCATACAGGTATTGTACATTACAATTCCAATACCACCTGCAAAGTATAAGCGAAAATATTTTATAGATTCTGGCAATACGTCCACTGGTGTGCCCATCATTTTAAGCAGATACGGTGTTAAGCCCATCCCCGCTACGGTTACGAAAACTCCAGCCAATAAACCAAATGCAATCGTAGTATGTACTGCAATTTTTAGATCTTTTATGTTTTTTTCGCCGAAATACCTAGCGATTATAACACCTGCACCAACAAAAATACCATTGATAAAACCAACAATTAAAAATATCAAACTCCCTGAAGAGCTAACTGCTGCTAGTGCGTTTTTACCAAGTACATTCCCTACCACCAAGGAATCGGCCACATTATAAAGTTGCTGAAACAAGTTGCCTAAAAATATTGGCATTGCAAATAAAATAATTTTTTTTGAGATTTTTCCCTCTGTCACCGCTATTACCTTCCCGTCCGTAAATTCTAATGCCATGCAAATCTGCCACTATCCTCAGAAGATATTTCTCTTAAGTAATAAGTGTTTTCAAGTCTTATTATTCATGCTTTAATTTTGCCCTTACGCATGAAAAAGCACCTACCTTTTGGGTAGACGCCTTGATTCATAATCTTATTCTTTTCTATGAAAACTGCTTCTTTATTTAGGCATTTAACTACACGCAATATCTTTCGCTTATTTTCCTATCTTATTACATAATCCTATCAGAATTGGAAATAAACCTTATTTAAATATGATATCTTTAAATACTATACTTCTTTTTCTGATATATGGCAATAGGTTTTTGGAATTTACGTCCATTTTTCAGTTATATTTAATACATATCAAGAATATGAGAAAAATAAATATCCTTAATGCGAGACTAACTTTAGTTATTCCCACACTAAGGATATTTTGCATACTATTAAATAAATGAAAGATTTAAATGAATATAAAGCTGGAATGAATATTAGCTTCTTCCAAACATAATCTTATTCATTTCTTCCACTGTTACATTATTGGTTTCCTTCACCTCACCGCCATAGATAACAGCACTTTTCAGTGCAGATACCGCCGATGCACCCTCAGATTTTAAATCCTCACGCCATGTACTTTCTTCCTCAAAAACTTCAAAATAATTTGTTATAAATTTATCCATAACAAGTTTCCCTTGATACATATATATGCTAGTTCCCGAACCCGAACCCAGTAAGTGGGCGTTGACGGTTCCACCCGTGATATCAAATCTGCTAAATATCATGCGATTGCTTACTGTCACTTCACCATTTGTAATGGTAAACCTGCTACCATCATACACTTCTTCATTTCCTTCTTCTTTATAGCCAATGTTATCTATGTTCATTGTTCCACCATGCACGTTTACTCTCATGAAATTTAATCCATAGATTGCACTTTGTGAACTGCTAACACCATCAATTATTCCATTATATAAGTTAAAACTGCCTTCATTACCTAGGTACATTCCTATACTTTTATCTTTTGCAAGTAACGATATGAAGCCTCCCAGTTGCTTGATGGAACCTTTGGCAGTCGCCAAACCATAAGATTCGCCATAGCTCTCTAGAATCAATTTATTTTCATCCGAAGTTGTCGCAAAAGATAGATTTGCACTATTGCCTACAAAGAAACCAACGCTTTTCCCCCCTGTTTTAATTGTATTTTGCTTTTGAAAATTAATTAAAACATCGGACTGTCCACCGACTATAAAAAACATTTGATTCGTTTGATTTCTATAATCCACGCTTACATTTTCAAGCTCAAAACGATGCTTTCCACTATGTACTATAATTTGATTTTTTGAAGTTGATCCTGTGATTTTTATTGGAACTTCGCCATATCGTTTATACATTTTATTATTATAAATAATTCCATCCGCGTAGACATCCAAGTTGCTAATGGATACATCAAATACTATATCTGTCATTTGACTAGAATCTTGTAATACATTACGTGTATAACAAGATTCTTTTGTTGTTTTTTTCCCGGATGCAAAAGTAACTTCTAAAAAGGTTTTATCACCTTGAATCGGTAACCATAAACCTAAAATTCCATTGGAACTAATATCTTTACTGCCATAATTTTTCTGATACACTGAGATTTTCGTTACTTTTCCTACTTCAGTTTGAAATAACATAGGATACAAGTTTTCTCCTTCTGCATTCATTGGTCTTACCGAACAGTTATCCGCAAAAATCTGACCACCCGTTATGGTGATTTTTTCAGCGGATATATCATTTGCTTGTAACGGTTCCCATAAACGGGAGTCATTACCGTAGGACCAAGTATCATACATATTTATTCCGATACATCCAACTGCCTTTACCGTTCCCCCTGAAATTGTAACGGTTGTTCCGGTAGGCTTAAGACCATTCCCAATACCCACACCATGCGCATTTCCTATAGCAGTAACTTGCCCTCCACTAATTGTTATTTTATTTCCTTTTCCGTCAAAAGAATGATCTCCTATGCCCGCATTACCAGAGGTTGCATAGACTGTGCCGCCTGTTATTGTAACTGTACCAATTTTTTTATCGCTTGAATAACCGATACCGCCTGCTGCTTCTTCCCCACCAATTGCAGTGACATTCCCACCAGTAATGGTAATACTACCAGCCTCTTCTTTATTTGAAACGAAATATTGATACGCACTACCGCTACCAATTCCATACCCATATGTACCGCCGAGTGCTTTAATCTTACCACCATTGATTATAATTGCTCCACTTCCACCAATACCTGAACTTTCAATGCCGCCAGAAACTTCTAATGAACCCGTACTATAGGAAGATACAATAAATTTTCCACCCGCTTTTACCAAAATACCGTCATTGTATTTGTTCGTTATCTTATTCTCACCTTTTAAAATGAAATTAGCCGCTCCTCCGCTTTCCACTAAAATAGGATATTTATTAGTATCTGAAATTGATATATCTATATTTTGTACCGTTATGTTAGCTGACACACCTTTTTTTATCGTTATTGTATTTGCACTTGTTTTACCTTTGATTATGTAATTTCCTGACTTTTCAATGCTTACATTACCCTTACTAATATCATAGGTCTTCGTCTGAGCTGCAAATACCGTTTTGGATGATGATAAAAGATAAACAATTACTAGGGCAATGAACGTTAGAACGATGTGAATTTTTTTAATCTTCATAAGGACCTCTCCTTTTTTATATTCTATAAATTCTATGAGATAATCTATAAATCCTTCACGTCTATAATCCATATCTGCCTTACAAAGAACTCTCCCATAGTAGTGCTTGAAATACATATATTAAACTATTGCGTTGCTTCTTTAATTATGTAATTTCTAATATCCTTTTTTATTATCTTTTTCATTACCACGCTTAAAATTCCCAGTGATTTTAGCCATAATTAATTGTGCATCTTTTATACTCGCATTTCGCATTTTTGTTAGAAAGCGATCACTCTCTTTATCTCTTAAGATGCTAACTTGTTTATCATTCCAATATATAAAGACTTTATTATCTTTAACAACTTTATAAGAAAAAGGTTCTTCATCAAGAACATTACGTTTATCTATGTTGTTATCAATCATTATCTCCACCTCCTCATTACTAAATATTTCCATTGTATATTATATTATAATAAAGTTCATTATCTTTCAACTATACATTCGCAAAAATAGTGCAAAAATAAAAATCTAATTCTATACAAACTCTATAAACGCAAAAAAGTCCACGCATAAAGCGTGAACTTTTTTGTATTTAAGCGGAGATGAAGGGATTTGAACCCCTGCGCCGGAAAACCGACCTATCGGATTTCGAATCCGAACCCTTCAGCCTCTTGGGTACATCTCCAAACGTGTGACTACCACACGAGAATATATTATACTACAAAGTGGACGATTTGACAATAACTAATTCAACACCAATTTGATCATTTAATCTTCCGCTCTTAACAGCTTCTTCTATTTCAATGCCATAAGCAATATTGTTTTTGATGACATCCGACTTAAAATTCTTAGCTTGTCCCACGTATTTCGTTACTGCAAATGGTGGAATTCCTACTTTGCTTGCGATTACTTGATTGCTCATGGAATGGCCATATAATTCCTTTACTTGCAGCATAATATTAAAATGACGGATGATAAGATACAAAATCGACATTGGCTTTTCTTTTAAACTAAGCAAATCATAATATAGTTCCAATGCCTTATTCTGATTTCCCACTGCGATTGCATCAATCATAACGAATATTTTACCTGTAAGTTGTTCCGTGCAGACTGCGTCAATATCTTCAATAGTAATTACTTCTCTATCATAAGCATAACAGATTAACTTTTCTAATTCGGTCTTCAGATTTTCCATATCAAAACCAACTTTACCTACTAAATAAGTAACAGTTGCGTCGGTAATTTTTTTCTTATCCTTATTTAGAATTCCCGCAGCAAAAAGTTTAATCTGCGCCTCGTCAAGCCCATTCATTTCACTGATATGACCAATGTCTTTCACCGCCTTATATAATCGGTTTCTTTTGTCTACTTCCTGTTCTACAAAGACAACATGAGTCGTATCTGGCATTTCTTTAATATAATCAGCAAAATCGCTTTGTGATTTAAAACATCCACTGTTTTCAATGAGAATTAGTCTACGATCACTAAAGAATGGCATAGTCTCTGCGATATGAATCACTTCATTGACATCCATGGATTTTCCTTCAAAATAAGAAAAATTCATAGAATCACCATCTCCCATGATTCCTTCCTTTAACTTATCTTTATATAATTTTTTTAAATAATCCTCACTTCCATATAGTAAATAAACCGGTTTGTAAGTATTATTTTTTATATGCTCTTTGATTGCTTTCATGAATCTCAGCCTTTCCAAACTCATCTATTTTAAAACAATGTATATTCTATTGAAAAAACTACTCAATCGCCTTTCCTATACATTCGCCCATTTTAACGATTGTTTCATACCCCTCATTCGTATTCTTTAAAATATCTTCATGAATGGTAACTTCATCCTTCTTTAAAAGTAAGACAATCGTGGACCCACCAAATTCAAATTTACCTTTTTCTTGACCTCTTCGAACGACTGCTTCGCGGTGATAATTATTAATTTTTCCAACCATCAAAGCCCCAACTTCCATTTGAATCATTTTACCAAAGTTTTTTGTATTTAATACGCAATACGAACGACTATTTTCCTTGTATATATTTACATGATCTAATATTACTGGATTGACGGTATAAAGTTTCCCTTTTATGAAATGGTTTCTTCCCTTTTTTGCATCATCAACATAACAATATCTATGATAATTATCCACCGTTAATCGGATAATTACAATTGTACCACCAACAAATTCTTTCGCAAGCTTCTTATCCCTTAGGAGGGAATCTACCGTATAGTAAGAGTTTTTAATTTGAAATTTGGATTGTGAGTCAATTGAATATGCACTTACTTTACCATCGGATGGAGAAATTAAATTCTTAGCTAAACGGTCAATTGGTCGGTACTCACTTCTAACTTTCCTTGTGAAAAATTCATTGTAAGAGCGATATTTACAAGGGATATACTCCTGCATCGTAATATTGTTTTTCTTTATAAATGGGTCAATGAAAAAGGTAGATGGCCAAGTATTTAGTAGTGCTCCAGCCGCTTTTGAAATGCAAGGAGCGGACAATGCCTTCAATCCAAGCCTACCGATTGGATTAGAATACAAAACATGTAACAAATCGTCCTGCTTTGTTGAATTGTTAAATTCATTTCCTTCTCTATCCCTATATTTCATATCTTCTTATACCTCACATTCTATTTTAATCATCTTTCTTTTATTCTATTTCATACTTTTTCCCTCTATTATGTATGGTCTTGAACATCTATGTAACTGCCGATTTGACTTATACATACTAGATTTTGGAATCTAGATGTTCGAATGAATATTTATCAATCATTATTTATCGAATACTTAAAGTGTAGGTTTAATACTCAAATCTTACGACATAAAAAAGGTTGAAAGAATCCATTTAATCAACAATCTAAACTTTTTCTTTCAACCTTATATTAAGCTATTTAATTTTATAATTCAAGTAACAAAACATGTTTCACAAATATTATATTCGTTCTATCGTTGATAAAATATCATCAAGTACATAAGCCTGTTTACATGGTTACTGATAATAACGCTATGACAACTAAAATTCCAAAGGCTGTCATTAGACAAACCCCAACGTTTCCAGGTTTTTTTACTTTAAAATCAAGTACAAACAAAAAGGATACTATAATCATTATGATTGAAAATGCAGTTGGAAAATTCGGACGATTTAAAATACTGCCTACGATATACACCGCTGGTAAAATAATCGCAACCGTTGTTACAGGAAGTCCTTGATAGAATTCACGATGTTCTGTTGTAACCTGTTGACGTTCCTGCTCCATAACATTAAAATATCCCAAACGAATTACTGCACCAAGAACAAATAAAACAGATGCAACTCCACCTAGTTTTTTATTCTCACTCATTGCATATCCAATCATTGCAGGTAGCATACCAAAACAGATTAAATCGCATAAAGAATCGATTTGAATTCCAAATACTTTTTCTTGGTCTGTACGATTTTTCATTGCTCTTGCAATCTTACCATCAAACATATCACAAGTTCCCGAAATCATAAGGCAAAAGAATGCCCATGTAAAATTCCCCGCAAATACCTGCGTCATCCCAAAAATAGACGCTCCTAAACCAATATACGTTAAAATTACTGAGTAATTATAAAAGCCTATCATAATATTACCTACCACTCCCTATATTTTTCTTTCGACCAATCATTATCTGACTCGCTATCATTACTGCAGCACTCATTAAAATCAGTGCATAATATGTAATAGCCCGAGTCAACAACATTCCAGGAAGAACAAACTCTTCCGTAAATACATCTTGAAACAAGACCAAAAAGCTACTTTCTGTTGCACCAATTCCCCCTGGCAATGGCAGTGAATCTGCCGCTAACGCTATATACGACTGCAATGAAACAATTTGAGATAAGCTATGCCCTTGTAAGGAAAAAGACTTATAAATTAAAAACGTTACTGTAAATAGTAAAACTCTTTGTACCAGTGTAATAAAAAAACAATTTACCAATACACTTTTGTTCTCTTTTATATAGCCCGCACTTAATTCATACCTTTTCAATGCGTGAAAGGCTTTCTTTAATAATTGGGTATGGTTCTTAATAATTCGTTTTTTTCCAAGCCATAGTATCGTTTTCCCGATTAGTTTTCGTGCAAATGATTGTTTATAAATAGCAACTAACAAAAACCCAACAAAAACAACATTGGCAACAACTCCAAATAGAATCAAAAACCAAATACTATCAACCCTGCTGCTTACAAAACTCCAATGAGCGATTCCTAAAATAATACACATGAATATTAGTATTATTTTATACATTGCCGTTACGATCATAAGTACAATGGACGATATCGCAACTTCAATATCATCTTTCGCCATATAGTAGATCTGCATGGGTTGCCCACCCGATGCAGATGGTGTAATTGCACAAAAAAAGAAGCCAATGAATGAATACTTAACACACCGAATCATTGGTACTTTCTTTTTTACCGCCTTCATCAAATAGTATATAATATAAGACTCACTACAAACATATCCAACCACAAAAATAATGCCTAAAATCAAATACTTGTTTTTTGCCAGTATTAGTGAATCTAAAATTTCTGAAAACTCTTGATCACGAAACAATAAATAATACGTTATGCCAATTAATGCGATTAGTACAATAACATTCGCTATGTATTTTCCTTGTTTTTTTGACAAAGTTCCATCCTCCATGCAACACTTTCATGGCTTTAAATCCATTTACCATTCAAATATATTGCATTTTATCCCTATATACTCTTTTCTCCACATATTAGAAAGTATACTCTTTTCACAATGTCCTTGTCAATGATTTCGGAATTTTCTAAGCTAATTTTAAGAATCTTTTTTTATAATCTTTCAATGATTCTATAAGAAAAATTAAGATTTTTTTAAGAAATAACGTTTTTTTATAAGAAATGAAGTAGTCGAATGATCTATTATATAATAGTCAATACGTATGAATCTTTTTATTTTGTAGCTTTCTTAATTTACCTCAGTACTTCTACTAGTAATAAATAGGAATGATTTTAAGAGACTCTGATTTACTATGAGTGAATCAATAAAGTATTACTCTATTGATTGCCTGTGATGAAATGTTTTACTTTCATAGAAATCCCATCAGTAATTATTGTAATTGCCCCTTCGGTGCTTGTTTTATGTATCCTAGTCCCAACCTTCTCTAAGTTCACTATTGCTTCTTCATGTGGATGCCCATATCGATTGTGTTTTCCGCAGGAAATTATGGAGTGGAGAGGTTTAAGTTCAGTTAAAAACTCCTGATTTGATGAATATTTTGAACCATGATGGCTTACTTTTAGCACCTCAAATTGTGTATGCTGTTGACTTAATTCTTGTGTTTTCTTTTGGTCCTGCATTGCTGTTATCGTTTGGTTAAGCTCTCTTAAAACACGTAGCTCTACCGCTGCATCAATATCTCCTGTAAATAAAGCATCAAACTCACCATAATTTAGCCAAAATACGAGGGAATGCGAATTCACATCGCTTAAATCCATCCCTAGTTCTGGCGAAAGGCAATATAACTTAAGTTCACCATCCTGTAAGGATTCTCCCCTCTTATAATAACGAACCTGCACTCCTTTGTTTCTAGCAAGCTGAATAATTTCTTTATATTTATCGTTATACTCCACAAGTTCAGGTAAACATATCGACTCTATAAAAATATCACCTTGATACCTTCTTTTTACTCCTTTCTCGCCATCCTCCATTGATGTTAAAATCTCCATAATCCCACTAATATGATCTGTATCGGAATGTGTTAAAAATGCACAGGTAATGTTATTTACACCAAGTGACTTTAAGTATGGAATCATTCGTTTACCTCCCACATCTTTTACATCCGTACTTCCCCCATCGATCATATAGACGTTACCATTTTCATTTTGAATGACGATACACTCCCCTTGAGAGACATCTAACATTGTAATCTGAAATTCATTTTTTTGAATCAGGAAAAGCAAGGGACACAATAAGAATAAAGTGGCAATCCATTTCAACTTCGTACGATGCGCCAAATATACGATAACTACAACAATGCAATAAAAGCTTAATATCTGAAACATACTTGGCTTACCATATAAGTACAACGAATAAGGCAACTTTTGCATCCCATCACACAGTTTCTCATATAAAATTAGGATATAATAGGAAGCGCCTATGCATATATGCGCACTTGCAGTACTAATAAAAAATAAAATACCGCCAAGCACTGCCATAGGAAATAAAATCGATAATAGTGGAACAACAATTAAATTGATGAGAAAAGAATAAGATGAGGTTTCAAAAAAGAAAAACAAGACTATGGGAAACGTAATTATTTGAACACTTAGACTTAAAAAAATTCCTTCGGTGATGTTTTTTAAAATCGGTTTGCTACTTATAAACCCACGCTCTTTAAAAATTGGATACAAAATTGAAATTCCAAGAATCGCCCCGTAAGATAATAAAAAACTAACTTGATAAAGTTGCATCGGTGCTTTGATCAAAGCAATCAATGCACTAAAAGAAAGTGCTGATAAAGCATCGTAGGTCTTACCAAAAATCGTCGCTAACAACAGTAAAATCAACATACAGATCGCTCGATTCGCAGATACACTGTTATTCGTTAGAATCCCATATAATAAAATCATAACAAAAACTACCATAGTAGATATTGTTATTCGACATTTTAATTTTCGTAATAATTGATAGATACTTAGTCCAAAAAAAGACATATGTAAGCCTGAAATAGAAATAATATGTGAAATTCCATTCTCTTGATATTTTTCTTGAATATCCTCCTCAAGCATCGCCTTGTCTCCTAACAGCATTGCCGATAAAACTCCAGCCTCTTTTTTCGGAAGAATCGTTTTATACGAAGTTTTTAACTTTTCTTTGAGGTGGAACAGTGTCTGTTTGATCGAATCTGTTTTTTTATCTAACACTTTGACCTCATTTGCATATACTCGAACTGCAATGTCTTTTGCTTTGTAAAATATAAATTGATCAAACTGTCCTGGATTACTTGCGCGTGTGAGTGGGTAGACGTACCCTTGAACGGATAGAATGTTACCATATTGAACGATAGTCTCAATTGGTACATATACGATTACTTTTTTACATTCATATATGTCCTTAGAGGTTTCTAACTGAATTTTCACATCTTTTAAAATTAAAGCGTTGCTAGTTTCATAACATTGAATGCCTTCAATTTGCCCTAAAATTGTCGCATTCATTTTTTTATCAATGATTGTTTCTATATCTGCACATTTTATCTGAGCATTCATTCGAGAATGACCTAGTAAAAATAGAAGTGGTAAGATGACCAAAATCAATGAAAGATTTTTTTCTTTTTTCATTCTCCATAACTCACTCTGAAAGAAAAGCACTAACATCGCATAACTTACTAGAATCATCGGAATTAAAATTGCGTATTGCGCTTTATAACTGACAATTCCAAGTACGTATGCGATCATTATCCATAGTAGCGGTCGTTTCATACATTCTCCTTTATGTTATTAAATCCATACTTATCTCCTAAAATTGAATATCATATGAATTATCCTCTATAAGTTCTCGTCCCCTATTCCATATTTAAATATATTTATAAACTACGATATCCTCATTGTAACGATTCATCTTTAAAATATCAATTGTCAAGCACCACAATAAAATGTGAAAAATATAGCATTAATAACAAAAAAACTGCCATAGCACAGATTGGTATGCAAACTATGCTACAGCAGCTTCCTGCTACTTTTATATTCTAATAGAATCTAAAATTGCTTTATTTATCCCCTTCAATAATATCTAAATTACGATCAAACAATTCATCTAGTTCTACTGTTTTATACAATTTCACTTTTTTATTATTAATTAAAAATTGTACCTTATTAACATTTGTCAGTTCAACAAGAGAATTCACCACGGAATAAATCGTTACTTGCTCGGATACCCCATTTAGATTCTCAAGAAATTTTTCATTAAAATCAACATAACAAATTCCATCTTTTGTAGTAACTGAGTTTAATTTCGTTTCTGGATTTAACGTAGGTATCATTCCATATTCTTTCTCCACTGGTCCAACGATTAATTGATTAACAATCAATTGTTCGACGGATATTATGCCATCATAGTCAACTTCTCTTCTAGATTCTATCAATGCATCGCCTTTTTTATTGGAGAAGTATAAGGTAACATAAGCGTTTTGAGTAAACCCAGTCGTTTCAACAAAATCAGAGGCTTTCATCATTGTCACGGCCTTATCACCCAAACTTAGCGGATATCCCATTATATTAAATTCAACGTACTCTATGCCTTTGATTTGCGCAAATGTTTTTACAATCGCGGCTCTCGCTAATATTTCACGTGTTCCCGTCAATGAAGTCGTATAGGTTGCTGAAAAATCAAGAATTAACTGACCTGCTTCACCAAAGCTATAACCTAAAATATCCACATCTGCGGGAAGCACTCGTTCTAAATTCGCATCCGCTGGCTCTGACTTAATTGCGGATATGAATTCATTCACCATATCATTTTTACTCTCTTTGTTCTCAGGTTCGAAACTTTCACTTACTAACTTTGTTGCATCTTTATTGACGTAATATATTTTATATTCACTTACTTCTTCGTTAACCTTTTTGGAGCAGGCAGTTAACACTACTAAAAGAAAACAAAATAAAATTCCATATTTTTTCTCCATAATTCTACCATCTCCTACGCTATATAACTTAAAGGAACTCGAATAGTGAAAGTCGTTCCCTCATTTTCTTTGCTATAAACTTTTACTGCACCATTATGCATCAAAATAACATTCTTTGTAATGGATAATCCCAATCCAGTTCCTCCCGTTTGTCTTGTTCTCGCCTTATCAACGCGATAGAAACGATCAAAAATATTATTGATTGCGCTTTCTGGTATACCGATTCCCGAGTCCGAAACCTTAATATAGAAATATTTATGATCGGCATTTAAGGATACACGTACCCATCCATCATCTACATTGTATTTAATCGCATTTTCAATTAGATTCGATACTGCAAGGGATAATTTCACTTCGTCTACCTCTGCAAGTACAGGACGAAAACTTTCAAATACTAACTCGATATTACGTTTCATTGCAATTGGTTTCAATCGTTTTAAAATGATTTCTAATAACTCATTGATACTAACTTCTGCAATGTGCATCTCGCCAGTTTTCTTATCAAGCTTAACCAAGGATAATAAATCGTTGATAATTTTATTTTCACGTTCAATCTCATCATTAATATCTTGCATAAATTCACGATATATTTCAACTGGAGTATCTTCTTGCATTAATAAAGAATCCGCCAGTACCTTAATTGAAGTAATCGGTGTTTTTAATTCATGTGATACATTGGATACAAATTCTTGTCGTGATTCCTCTAATGTCTTAATTCTTGTAAGCATCGCATTAAACGAATCTGATATCTGCTCAATCTCATAGAATCCTTTAATGGACACTTCATCATCCATATAACCTTCGGTCACATGATTAATGGAAGCAATAATCGCTTTTAACGGCTTTGCTAAACTCTTTGAATATATAAAAGCTGCAATCACTAAAACAATAAAAATAAACGTCAACACAATTGTTACCTTTTGATCCAGCGTTGATAAAATCTTAAACTCTCTCTCTAAGGAAATATTAAATATAATGACACCGACAATTGTTTCGCTATCCCCTTGCACAATTGGGATTGTCATCTCTGCTAATCTACTATTTTTATTACGCGTAATACTATTATTACCACGTAAACACTCAATAACTTTATCCGAAATCAAAGTTTTCCCAACTTCACGCTCAAAGGTATCTGATAGAACTTTTAAGTTGGAATCAACAATAATAACTCTTCCATTATAAATGCTTGCGATTAATTTTGTTTCTGTGTTAATATTCGTTCCACCAGTATTGGTCAAATATCCACTATAAATAATCTGATTCGCAAGCCTAGATGCATAAGTTTGTGCATCTGAAATTTTGAGCGATATGCTCTCCTGAATATAAGCGCTTTGTATAATCCATCCAGCACAGATTGCTGGAATCATCCCAATACATATCAATGCAATAAACACATGAAAACGCATACTAGTTATCTTTTTTAACTTTTGTTTCATCTTAATGAGAATTGCCCACACCTCCTAAGCTGTCAAAAAAATTGCTTCAAAATTATAAACATACGCTTATGATTCCGAAGCAATCTAAATTAGTGATTTTAGTTTTTAAAATAATATCCAACGCCCCATTTGGTATGTACATATTTTGGTTCACTTGGATTATCCTCAATTTTTTCTCGTAAACGACGAATGTGAACATCAACTGTTCTTACATCTCCTGGATAATCATATCCCCATACGATATTGAGCAAATTCTCTCTACTATAGACCTTATTCGGATTGAGTATAAGAAGTTCAAGCACATCAAACTCCTTTGCAGTAAGGTTTACTTCTTTATCCGCAATAAATGCTCTGCGACCTTCGCTGTCAATTTGCATATCTCCATACGTTATTGTTTTAGATTCATTTTCGTTTGCTTTGCGTCCATTTCTACGCATAATTGCCTTAATTCTTGCCTTTACCTCTAAAATATTAAACGGCTTCGTAATATAATCATCTGCCCCATATTCTAGTCCAAGAATTTTATCCATATCATCACCTTTGGCAGTTAACATAATGATAGGCATATTTGAAAACTCTCTAATTTGCTGGCAAACTTCAAAACCAGTCAACTTTGGTAGCATAACATCTAATAGAACAACATCATATTCCTTTGATTTTGCCGCGGAGATTGCCTCTTCTCCATCATAAGCACAATCGACTTCCATTCCATCCTGCTCCAATGAAAAACGTATTCCCTTAACTATCAATTTTTCATCGTCAACAACAAGTACCTTTTTTCCCAATGAATCCACCTCTTTCTAATCGCTTTCATAATTACATTCAGAATTTTATTCTGAAACTGTAATAATATCCTTTATCTTATTATACACAGCTTCTTTAATACCACTTATCTTTTGTATGTCTTCGATGGACGAAAACTTTCCATTCTTTTCTCGATAAGTTATAATACTCTGTGCTTTTGAATCACCAATTCCTGGCAAGGTCATCAAAGTTTTTTTGTCTGCTACATTGATGTTTACCTTATTCTCATTTCCTTCCATATCATTAGAGGGATTATTAACTGGAGTGCTTGTAATTACAGGATATTCCTCCTGTGAAATATTCGTATTATCTAGATCGTCTAGGGTTGGTATATACAACCTTAAACCATCGGTTAGTTTCTGTGCCTGATTTATCGCATCTACTGCAGCATCCTCTGAGAAACCACCGGCTAAACTAACCGCATCAATTACTCGACTACCTGCAGCTAGCATATAAACACCTGATTGATTGACAGCACCACAGACATGAACATACATAAGTTCATCTTTTGTCTCTTTTTCCGCCAATGAATCTATTTGTGCTTTATCATTATTCATATTCTCAACTGGCTGTTCCTCAAATATGGAATCATCCACTGCAGCTTCATTTTCAAAAAAAAGTGAAGCAGCTTCTTTCGTTGAGTCTTTTCTATAATTCATAAAATAAATAACCCCTAAAATTACGACCAAGACAATAACTACATAATATGTCCATTTTTTATTCTTTTTCATAAAATCACCCATTAATATAGTAAGATGACCCTATTCCATGTACCCTCAATACACTTCTCTTATTATTGTACCTAATTCAAACCATGATTACAAGAGTTAATGCTCAAATATTCGTTACAATTGTATTAATTTTATTACGATTAATTGTCACATTTGTCATTTCTCTTCCCGACTCTAAAATAGTTACAATTACTGTATATTTGCTGGCATTTTATTCCCATTTAAAAGTAATAATACCAACGATAGTAATAAGTAAACCTATCAATTTCCTCCACTCAAATCCTACTTTTTCCATTCCAAATAGACCAAAAAGTTCTATAAGATAGGCAATTACCAACTGAGAAGTTACAATTAACATTACCGCTTTTGCAGGCCCTAAACTAGAAACACTTTGAATAACTGTAAAGGTTATGAAAGCTCCAATAACACCACCCAACAACATGTATTTGCCATCAATTCGAAACAAAGAGGCAAACGACCCTTCTCTTCCTGTCACGACCCAAGCGATTAAACAAACAATTAATGCAGTAAACTGCACGAAAGAAGAAGCGACCCAAACACTTGTCTGTTTTGTAACTCCTGTATTAAATACTCCTTGAATACTCATCAATGCACCAGAAATCAGTGCAACTATCCATCCTATCATGTTATATCCACCTTTCAATTCTTCAACTTATGTTCAATATCTATAGTTTTGCCGAAGAATTGGGTTCTATACCATTTTTTAGACTGTGGAGGCAAATTGAAGAAAACAGAAAGACTCATGCTTTAGACTGTGGAGGTAAATTGAAGAAAACAGAAAGACTCATGCTTCGATTCCAATACATAAGATGTCCTAATTCTCTGGTCTTTTTGTGTTAAACATAGCCTCAAACAGATAACTCGCGATGCTCAAACAAATCTGTTTGAGGCTATAACACAAAAACACCAGAGAAAAGGACTTCTAATGCATTTCCATAGGCGCATTCGTTCTTTCTGTTTTCTCCAATTTGCCGGTGACGTTTTCTCATAGCGTTTTCTCGTAGCGTTTTCTTAAGCGCTATTTACCTTACTTAATTATTTTGTTTTTCTAGCTATTGTGATGTGAGGTGTCTTTTGAGTTGTTTACTGTTAAATCCTTAATCTATTTATTTTCAGCGGCTATCGTATTGGTGAATAATATTTAAAGTCCCCTCCAAACTTGTTAGCTTGGAGGGGACTTATATATTTATATTTATATAGTTCATATCTGCTTTTGGAAACGCCTCCACCATCAGCTGAACTTGCTATTTATATACATTCTTTTAGAATCGCAATCATTTCATCTACATGTTGTTTTGTAATAATTAGAGGTGGCACAAATCGTATTACGTTCGTACCTGCCGAAAAAACAATGAGTTTATGTTTCATCGCACGTTCTATGATATCTTTTACAGGCTTTGTGAATTCAAGTCCTTGCATTAGACCAAGTCCACGTCTCTCCTTGATACAATCATAGTTTTGAACTAACTTATCTAGCTCATTTGCTAAATAGGTTCCAACCTCTTTTACATTGGTAAGAATCTGTTCCTTTTCGTATATATCAAATACTTTATTTACTGCTGCACACACAAATGGATTTCCACCATATGTTGTACCATGATCCCCCGGTTCAAACGCGTCGGCTACTTCATTGGTTGCAGCAAAGGCACCTACTGGCACTCCACATCCAAGAGCTTTCGCGCTTGTCATGATGTCTGGCTTTATTCCATATCCTTCGTATGCAAACATGCTACCACATCGTCCCATACCGCATTGAATTTCATCTAGTATAAGAAGAATTCCATGTTCATCACATAATTTTCTTACGTCATTAATAAATGTAACATCTGCTGGATAAAGTCCACCTTCACCTTGCACGGTTTCTAGAATTATAGCTGCTGTCTTCTCTGAAATCTTTGATTTTACGTCCTCTAGATTATTATATTCTGCAAATACAGTGCCACCGATTAATGGTTCAAATGCTTCTCGATATTTTTTCGTTCCAGTAACTGATAATGCACCCATACTTCTACCATGAAAGGAATGATTCATAGAGATGATTTGACTATCCGCCACCCCATGTTTCTTATAATAATATTTTCTAGCAAGTTTTAATGCGCCTTCGATGGCTTCTGTTCCACTACTTGTAAAGAATACGCGGTCCATGTTTGAAGCTTTTAAAAATTTTGCTGCTGCATTTATTGCTGGCTCGTTATAAAAATAGTTTGATGTATGTAGTAATTTATCAATTTGTCCCTTTAAAGCATCGTTATATTCTTTATTCCCATATCCAAGGGCAAATACCGCTATTCCTGCACCAAAATCCAAGTATTTCTCTTCATTTACATCATAAAGATAAACGCCATCTCCACGATCAAGTACTATCTGATAACGATTATAGGTATGCATCAAACATTCTTCTGCTGCTTTTATTAATTCCACCTGTTCCATATTCCCTCCAAATGATAACTGCATAGCAGTTAAGTAACTACTCATTTTAAATGAATTCGTTATGACGATTTGAATAACTACTCATTTAAATATATTCGTTTCATACTGATAACCTTCAACAATTTATAAGGCTGTTCCATTTTCATGCTCATATAAAATGCTCTCATCATTGATAATTGCAGTTCCAATTCCCTTGTTTGTAAAGAATTCAAGCAATAAGCAATGCTCCATTCTTCCATCTAAAATATGTACTCTTGATACTCCATTTAAAACTGCATCGATGCAATTCTTTAGTTTTGGTAACATTCCTCCACCAATGAATCCATCCTCGATCAATGCACCTGCCTTATCAAGTGTTAGAACTGAAATCAAAGAATCTTTATCTGTTGGATCTTTATAAACTCCTTCAATGTCGGTTAAAAAAGCTAATTTCTCTGCGCCAACCGCTCTAGCAATTGCACAAGCCGCATCGTCTGCATTGATGTTATATGCATTAAAGTCCTTATCCAATCCAATTGGTGCTATGACAGGTATGAAGTCATTTTCTATTAAGGTGTTGATTAAATCGGTATTTACGCCAATGATATTCCCGACAAAACCAATGTCTTGCCCGTTCACTAATTTTTTTTCAACTTTTAGTGTGCAGCCATCTTTTCCACTAATGCCAGCCGCCTTTACCCCAAGTTGCACTAACATTTGAACAAGATGCTTATTCACTTTTCCAAGCACCATTTCTGCTACTTCCATCGTCGTTTCATCGGTTACTCGAAATCCCTCCATAAACTTTGATTCATGGCCAAGAAGTTCGACCCACTTACTAATTTCTTTTCCTCCACCATGAACTATAATTGGCTGCATACCAACTAGTTTTAATAAAGCTACGTCTTTGATGACATTCATTTGCAATTCTGGGTCAAGCATAGCGCTTCCCCCATATTTCACAACAACTTTCTTATGATTGAATTTTTGTATGTAAGGCAAGGCTTCAATAAGCACTTGTGCTTTGTTCAAACTCTCTTCCATATAATCTATGATAACCTCCATTACTCTCTCACAAGCACTACTAGGATCGATAATCTGCATTAATCTTTACGTAATCATATGTAAAATCGCAGCCCCACGCAGTTGCACTTTCCTTTCCCATCTTGATGTCTGCAAGTGCGCAAACTTCTTTCGCAGATAATATTTTTGTTGCTATTTCTTCCGAATAATCAGTAGCTATCCCATTTTCAACAAGTTTAAGCTTACCTTCTACACTTTGGATATATAAATCAACTGCTTCTGGATCAAAATCTACTCCTGCATATCCCATTGCGCATAAAATACGTCCCCAGTTTGCATCATTTCCAAACACCGCAGTCTTTACTAAGCTTGAAGTAATGATAGATTTACTTAAAATTACAGCCTGCTCTTTCGTACTTGCTCCTTGTACCGTTACCTCAAGTAGTTTTGTTGCACCTTCTCCATCTCCAGCCATCATTTTCGCTAAGGTTTTTGTTACATAATTCAGTGCTTTTACAAAGATCTCATAATCCTCGTTTTTTTCTGTTATTGTATTATTTTCAGCCAATCCATTTGCCAATACAATTAAGGAGTCATTGGTTGATGTATCACGGTCTATCGATATCATATTGAAAGTTTCTTTGACATCTGCACTTACTGCCTCTTGTAAAAGTTCTTGACTGATTGCTACGTCTGTAGTCACTACTCCAAGCATGGTTGCCATATTCGGATGAATCATTCCTGACCCCTTACTCATACCACCTATGGTTACTTTTTTACCCCCGATTACTACACTTACCGCTGCTTCCTTTGAAATGGAATCTGTCGTCATAATCGCCTCTGCGGCTAATAAAGCTGCTTCTCTTGTATCGGCTAACTCAGCCTGTAGTAGCTTAGCGCCCTCACAAATCACATCAATTGGCAGATGTTTCCCAATAACTCCCGTGGAAGCTGTTAATACTGCATTTACTGGAATATTCAGTGCTTGTGCCACTGCATTGGCCATTTTTTCATTGTTTTCTTCCCCAAGACTACCCGTACATGCATTGGCTACACCACTATTTAGTACAACTGCCTGAACGTTTCCTTTTTCCTTTATTAACTTCATATCCCATTTTACTGGTGCTGCTTTTACAACATTTGTTGTAAATGTTCCTGCTGCCACTGCAGGTACCGTTGAATACACCAATGCCATATCTTTTCTTTTCTTCTTAATTCCAGCATAAACACCTGCAGCCACGAAACCTTTCGCAGCGGTTACTCCACCATTTATAATTTCCATATTTCCTCCCTATGTCAAAGACAAACATCTGCTATTTTAAAGTTCGAATGAAACCTGTTTCTGTATTAACTTTATAAACTCAATACAGTTCATAATCATGTATATAACTTGATAAAATTAGCTATAACTTAATATTTTGCTATAACGAATAACTTATTGATGCATCAATGATAACTTTGTGAAGTTACTTTGAATAAAACATTGTATTAGTGAAAACTTGTTGTTTGCTGAGCTTTAATCGAAATTCAAGTTTCTCTCTGCTTTTCTATCTTATGTCACTAATAACTTCTTTAAGCAAATACAACCTATGGAAACATCGGTATCAGTTGTAAACCTTCATTCTCTGGTAATCCAAATAAAAGATTCATATTCTGAATTGCCTGACCGGCCGCCCCTTTTACCAAGTTATCCATAGCCCCCATCATGATGATACGGTTTGTTCGGGCATCGATTTGAAAATTAACATCAACATAGTTACTTCCCTCTACCCATTTTGTTTCTGGACAGATTCCTTTTTCTAATACTCGAACAAACGGTTCCTGTTTATAATAATTATCATATATCGCTTTTACATCCTCGTAAGAAACGTTAGCAATTAAGTTCGCATATGCAGTGACTAAAATTCCTCGATTCATTGGAACTAGATGAGGAGTAAAATTCAACTTTATTTCCTCTTTCGCTGCTATGCTAAGCTGCTCTTCAATCTCAGGTGTATGTCGATGATTGGATACCCCATATGCTTTAATATTTTCATTCACTTCACAATATAATTGTTCCTGCTTTGCACCTCTTCCAGCTCCGGAAGTACCTGACTTTGCATCAATTATAATACTTTTAGGGTCAATCAAACCTTCTTTTACAAGTGGATAAATGGAAAGAATCGAACAGGTTGGATAACATCCTGGATTCGCAATTAATCTTGCTTTCTTAATTTCTTCACGATTGATTTCACACAATCCGTATACTGCTTCATTTATGTACTTTGGCGATGCATGCAAGATTCCATACCAAGTTTCATAGGTATGCACATCACGGATACGATAATCCGCACTTAAATCAATTACTTTAACCTTTGATAAAATGGATTCATTCATTTTTGATGCACAAAACCCTTGAGGAGTTGCTGTGAATATTACATCAACTTGATTGCTTAACGTCTCCATATCATCATCCATACATTTTGCATCTACAATCTGAAACATATTTCGAAAAACATCTGCGTACGCTTTGTCAATGTAACTTTTAGATCCATACCAAACAATGTTTGCTTGTTTATGTTGCATTAGTAAACGTACCAATTCTTGACCTGCATAACCAGTAGAGCCTATAATCCCAATGTTTATCATACACACCTCTTTCTAGCCATTTCTCATCATAATGTCTACTTTCTTTAATTTATTTTACCAAGCAATATACATTACTTGGTAAAATTTATATGATATTTGAAATTTTTCATAATTATACACTCTAATGAAATATTATGCAAGCACTTTTTTAAATATTTTTTCCAGTTATTAAATCAATACCATTTTTATATAGTTCTGCATAAATTGAAGAGATTGGAAGACCAACGATATTATAATAATCTCCTTCAATACCTAAAATATATGGTGCAAACTTCCCTTGAATCGCGTAAGCTCCGGCCTTGTCCATCGGTTCATTGGTTTCAATATAAGCCTCAATTTGCGATTCGTTCATCGGAGCTACCTTTACAGAAGAAGCGACTGCAAACGATAATTCACGGACTGTTTTATCTTCTTCTATGATTAAAATGCATACACCAGTATACACTTTATGTGAATTATTTTGCATAATACTCAACATCTCTTTTGCATGCTTTTTATCTCTTGGCTTACCAAAAATAATATTATTTTGTGCTACTACGGTATCTGCTCCAATGATGATTGCTGGTGATGATACACGTTCTGCCACATCCCGCGCTTTCATTGCAGATAGTTCTTTTACAAGTGAATCTGGATTGTCACTATTCATTACCTCTTCCTTGTCACTAACTTTTATAGTAAATGTTACTCCAACTTGTTCTAAAATTTCTTTTCTTCTAGGAGAACCTGACGCTAAAATTATTTGATACATATTATCCTCTCATTCTGCCACAGATGGCTTGTATTTCTTTTCACCTAAAATGCATGTTTCTGCGTTTTCTTTAAATTGCTATGCATAGCTATACTTCACATTTTTTCCAAATGTGCTGTTTGGTATTCTAGCATATTGAGAAAACCTTGTAAACACTTGACATCGGCTCTTTATAAGGAACAAAAAAAGCCTCTACCTTGTTGAGTAGACGCCTTTTTTGCTAATTTGCTTTTTGTAATTTTAACTTTTTACCAAGATTTCTATAATTCACTTTATACACCAATAGATACATAACGGCTGCTAAAATCATCGCCATATAAACATCAAAAATCGAATGTTGTTTAATAAATACCGTAGATAAGCATATCGAAACAGTTAATAAGAAAGAAAGAATACGAACCCAATGGTACTTCTTTAACTTCTCGCTTTTGTGTATTGCAATGTATGCTCCAATTGAGTTAAAGCTGTGTATGCTTGGACAAACATTGGTCCCAGGATCGATGTCATAGATTATTTTAGTCAATGAAATAAATAAATTATCTCTTCCTAGTGCGTCAAGGTCCGGTCGAAAATACACTCCATTGGGATAGATGGAATAAATAATAAGACAAATTGTCATTCCAATAAATAAAAATGCCGTACATTGATAATATTCTTTTTTGGATGTAAAAAAGAAATAAAATATTGTTAGTGGTATGTAAGGAAACCAAAGATAGTATGGTACGATAAAAGCTTCTATAAAAGGTATGCTAGCATCCAGTGGTACTTCTATTGGATGAAAACTATCTGCAGTCATTTGGTTCAAATAAAAAAACCAAATGAGATAGATAAAAAAATAAAGCAATACCCATGCATGCTTATATTGATGAAATATTTTTTTCATACATTTTTTTATCTTATTCGATAAAACTCCTTTCTTTCTCCTATTTATTTTACTATAACACACACTTTGCAAGAATTGAATATTATTTCCAAATATTAATTAATAATTCATAGTTTCTTCATTTTTAAGTACATGTTCCGTCTTTTAAGTCAAACTTCATTTACAAGAACTCGAATACCAAGACCCATTTGCGTCGATTGAAACGGATAATATGCAAGAATACATTATTACATTCCTTAACGATTTGCTTCGTGATTAATTTATTACTTGAGTAGTACTTTTCAACACAAAATGCCTTGCTTAAATTCTAAGCGGATCACCTTATCACTTTATATTAACAAAATTTTTCATATAATTTAAAAAGTGCTTGCATTAATTTTATATTTGTTGTATATTTATAAAAAAGTTTTGCATTTATATACATACATTTGTAATTGATTTTATCTAGGAGGTTTTTCATAATGAAAGAAAAAGTAATATTAGCCTATTCCGGTGGTCTTGATACGACTGCAATTATTCCTTGGTTAAAAGAAAACTATGATTATGATGTAGTTTGTTGTTGTATTGACGTTGGTCAAGGCAATGAATTGGATGGTTTAGAAGAACGCGCAAAATTATCAGGCGCAACTAAGTTGTACATAGAACATGTTACCGATGAGTTCGTTGATGAATATGTAATGCCATGCGTTAAAGCAGGTGCTGTATATGAAAACAAATATTTACTAGGTACTTCAATGGCAAGACCAATCATCGCTAAAAAATTAGTAGAAGTTGCTAGAAAAGAAGGTGCGGTTGCTATTTGCCATGGTGCTACTGGTAAAGGGAATGATCAAGTACGTTTTGAGTTAGGGATTAAAGCTCTTGCTCCTGACCTTAAAATAATTGCTCCTTGGAGATGTAATGAAACTTGGAACATGCAATCTCGTGAAGACGAAATCGAATACTGCAAGGCTCATGGTATAGATTTACCATTCGATGCAAGCCACAGCTACAGTCGTGATCGTAACTTATGGCATATTAGTCACGAAGGTTTGGAACTTGAAGATCCAGCAAATGCTCCTAACTACGATCATTTATTAGTGCTTGGTGTATCCCCTGAAAAAGCACCAAATGAAAGTGAAACTCTTACTTTAAATTTTGAAAAAGGAGTACCAGTTGCTCTAAATGGTAAAACAATGAAGGCATCCGATATCATAAGCGAATTAAATTCACTTGGTGGAAAGCATGGTATTGGTATTGTTGACATCGTTGAAAACCGCGTTGTTGGTATGAAATCTCGTGGTGTTTATGAAACTCCTGGTGGAACAATTTTAATGGAAGCACATACGGCATTAGAAGAATTAATTCTTGACCGTGCAACACTTACATGTAAAAAAGAAATCAGCAATAAATTTGCCGATGTTGTTTATGAAGGTAAGTGGTTTACTCCTCTTCGCGAAGCATTGCAAGCATTTGTAGAGGTTACACAAGAATATGTTACTGGTGAAGTAAGTTTAAAGCTATACAAAGGTAACATTATAAAACAAGGTACTACTTCTCCATATTCCTTATATAATGAAAGTATTGCTTCCTTTACTACTGGTGACTTATACGATCATCACGATGCAGAAGGATTTATCAATCTTTTTGGTTTATCCTTAAAAGTTCGTGCTATGAAAATGGCTGAAGCAGAAAAAAATAAATAAGCCCCCTTATCAAATTAATAATATAATTTTTACTGTCGTACAAGTATGCTCCTCTATCTTGTACGACAGTTTTGTTTTATTGAGAAAGTTTCTACTATAAGGTATAACTATGCCATTTTCACCGATAAAACAAGGAAAATCCATTGTTTCATGTCATCTGTTTTGTACTGTTACACTTTTATTCTCCACTTCCATATGGTATACTATTACCGTCTTTTACTTAGTTTGGAATGCAAATCAGATTATGTTCATATAGTTACATAGGAACTGGCAGCACATATAGCTCACAACATGTTTTTTTGTGATTCGTAACTAAGTTTATGGACATCATTTTAAATCATTGTTGTATCATTTTGTATATTTCATAGGAGGCATTATGTTTAATAAGAAAGGAGTCACACATATGTGGATACTATTCGCACTTGCATCGGCATTTTTTGCAGCACTAACCTCGATTTTAGCTAAAATGGGTATGAAAGGGATCAATTCCAATCTAGCTACGGCAATCCGTACCGTTGTTGTTTTAATCATGGCTTGGGGAATTGTTTATATCACTGGAGCACAACACGGTATTTCAGATATAAAAACAAAGGGCTGGATTTTCTTAATTTTATCAGGAATTTCTACTGGGCTCTCTTGGCTATTTTACTTTAAAGCCCTACAAATCGGAGACGCCTCTAAAGTTGTACCAATTGATAAGTTTAGCGTTGTTATTACCATGGTACTCGCATTTGTTGTTCTAAAGGAAGCCTTTACAATACAAACCTTAGTTGGTGGACTTTTCATTACCATTGGAACTTTTGTTTTAATATTATAAGAAACGATTCGAGTGTCAAAACTACAAGTTAAATAGGCAGATAAATAATGATAATAAATATTCATAGGCTAGACAGAGGAGGTAGTTTTGGTATCCGAATCAATGAACGAAACAAAAAGACATAAAAAAAGAGCCTTTGTAACTCATTTGATAGATGATTTAAGCGATACTTAATTGTATAATCATCTATAGTTACAACAGACTCTTTTCTTTTATCTATTTTTAGCGAAGAACTATTATTACATTGGGTTGCGTCAATGCAGGTATACTTCTCGTCGATTTACTATATAAAACAGTCAAGTACTTATTCGATATATTTTCACAATAAGGAATACCTAAGGTTTCATTGATAATATAGGTATTATTCGTAATTTCAAGTTGCAGTTGCTTATCTAAACTTACCAAAAAGCAATCAAAAAAGTCAGCTTTCACCATTCTTCCTGGGAGATCTAGGGCGATAACCCTAATTTGATATCGTGGTGGGTAGATCAGTGGCATTGGCATGCCTGTATCAAAAAATCCAACTACCTTCATACCAACTTCATAATAAAAGCAATCAACAAAAAGGGTATATCCACTTAGTATAAAGTGTACTTCTTCCTTATTCTGCGTCTGTATGCTCAAATCATAATATTGAGTACAATGCTCTTCATTGTCCTTATAAATCATTTCTACATTCACTACAGTTCCATAGATAGCCCCAAAGCCAAAAACATTTTCTTTTTGATCAATTATATCTACGTTCCCTTCCTTGGTATAATCGCATTCTTCAAACTCTTTTGTATTATAGAATGAATCTTCTCTTAAACAGAATTTTTCTTTTTTCTCCATCTTCGCAACCTTATTTTCTTTCTTCCTATAGAATATGCTAAATCGCATGATTGTTTCTATTCCACTAAGACATTCATAATAATTAGAATTATTAGTCTCTTCTTATCCTCATTCTTATTCTTGTTCTCATTCTTGTTCTTGTTCTCATTCTTATTCTTGTTCTCATTCTTATTCTGTTCTCATTCATATTCTGTTCTCATTCTTATTCTTGTTCTTACTCTTGTTCTTATTCTTATATTATTCTTTTTCTTTTATAATTGTATCAAATCCTTGTTCTTTTAAACTTTTTAGCAGCTTTTCAGCATTCGCTTTAACTGCAAATGTTCCAACTCGCACTTGGTATCTCTTCGCACCATTGATTGTTTCATTTACAATATAAGCATCACTATAACCAGCCTTTTTAACTCTTGATAATTGTATCATTGCATTGATTTTATATATAAATGATCCTACTTGGACTACATAATATCTATTTGTTACTGGTGGGGCTGCATTTATATACTCTTTTCCTTCCATCTCACAAATTCCTTTGCATATTTCTATTGCACACTCTTCCCAGAAACTTATATTTCCCATCAATTCAGTTGCTTCTCTTTCATTGGTCATGAACGCTAATTCTACGATAATACTACCCTCTGTGCCTAGACCAATGCAATTACACATACCTAAACTACCTGTATTTATTCCACGATTCTTTTGTTTTGTACCTTCAATTAAATATTTTTGAACTAAATTTGCCAATTTATTTGAGTTTTTTATTTTAGCTTTATCTGAATGAATATACGTGCTTACACCTTCTGCCGAGTTAAATTCATCTCCCGTTCCAAATGCATTAAAATGAACCGATACTGAATATTTGCACTTGTTTTTCCGTATTATTTCTTGCCTTTTTTCTATTTGCACATCCTCATCATCATATGCATTGTCATCATTCCATCCGGTCCTGATTACTTGAAATCCATTTCTTATCAACTCTTTTTCAAGAAATATGCAAACACCAACATTCGCAATATGCTCACGAAGGGATTCTCCTTTTTTCACATCAACAATTCCATCCTTATTGATATCTAAATCCTTCGGCATTGGTGGCGTACGCTTGCCTGCTGTATTACTCCCATGTCCCGCATCAACTGCAATAAGAACTTTACTCATTAATTTTCCCTCCTTTAAAAAAGATTCAGGTAATCATAAGAAGCTGATACTATTTCATACTGCTTACGATACCATAATTCCAATATATGACTTAATTCAACTTTTGTTCCTATGAGGATTTGTAACTTAGTTTTAATTGTTTCCTTTTATTACCTGTGATATAATATCTTAAAATACAATTTTTGTAACAAATGTAATTCTAGACTGTTTTAAATGCTGTACAACCGCATAAATTATGTACAACTAAGTTTCTACTAACGGTATTTTCAATTTTATTTAGTAAAGGAGAAAAGATATGAATTATGGTTACTTTGATGATGTTAACAGAGAATATGTTATTACAAGACCAAACACACCAGCACCTTGGGCAAACTATTTGGGTTCCCCTGAATACGGCGCTATTATTTCAAACAATGCTGGTGGATACAGTTTTGTAAAAAGCGGTGCAAACGGAAGAATTTCAAGGTATATCTTTAATCAAGAAGATAAACCTGGCAGATACTTATATCTACGCGATGATGAAACGGGGGACTATTGGTCCAATTCTTGGCAACCAGTTGGAAAAGACCTAAAAAGTTTTAAAAGCGAGTGCCGTCATGGTACTGCGTATACGGTTATTAAGTCCGAGTATAGTGACATAAGTACAGAAGCTCTTTATTACGTTCCGTTGAATAAAACACATGAAGTTTGGCGTATCAAAGTAACGAATCAAAGTACAAAAAGTAGAACAATATCAACCTTTGGATACATAGAATTTACCAATGAAAGCTTTTATGAGAACGATCAAGTGAATTTACAATATACCTTGTTCATTACTAAAACTTTATTCAAAGGTAATAAAATTCTTCAAACAATCAATGAAAACAAAGGAAGAGATGATTCTGGAAGCAATCATCAAGAACGCTTCTTAGGTTTAGTCGGTCAAGATATTGTATCCTACAATGGTGATAAAGCAGCTTTTCTAGGCCGATATCACAGTTACCACAATCCAATTGCAGTTGAGAAAGGAATGTGTGACAACGTACTAAACTATAATTCCAATGCCTGCGGCGCTTTACATACAATTCTTGAGTTAGAGCCTGGTGAAACCAAAGAATTCGTGTTCGTTCTTGGTCGTAAAACAAACAGCGAAGCGAATGCAATTTTAAAAGATTATGAGGACTTATCTTTCGTCCAAAAAGAATTGGATGAGTTAAAATCATTCTGGCATCAAAAATTAAATAATTTCATTGTAAAAACTCCAGATGAAAACTTTAATCATATGGTAAACACTTGGAATGCATATCAATGTTTTATTACTTTTATATGGTCAAGAGCGGCTTCCTTTATATATTGTGGTTTACGCAATGGATATGGTTACCGAGATACGGTACAAGATATCCAAGGAATCATTCATTTAGATCCTTCCCTAGCCGCTGAAAAAATACGCTTTATGTTATCTGCACAGGTAAACAATGGTGGTGGGCTACCACTGGTTAAATTCAACCATAATGCTGGTCATGAAGATACACCGGATGACGCATCTTACGTTCAAGCAACAGGACATCCTGCATACCGCGCTGATGACGCTTTGTGGCTATTTCCTACCATCTTTAAATACATCTCTGAAACTGGAGATAAAGCATTCCTTGATGAGGTTATCCCATATGCCAACGAAGAGGAGGATAGCGTTTATGATCATTTAAAACGTGCAATCGTATTCTCATTAGAACGGACGGGTAGTCACGGAATGCCTGCTGGACTACATGCCGACTGGAACGATTGTCTACGACTTGGAAAAAAAGGTGAATCCTCCTTTGTTGCATTGCAATTGTATTATGCAATGAGAATCCTTCGCAGTTTCGCGATTGAGAAACAAGACACTGAGTACATTAATTTCTTAAACAAGGAACAAAAAGAACTTAGTGATAAAATTCAAAACCTATGTTGGGAAGAGGATCGCTTCATCCGAGGATTTAAAGAAGATGGTCAAGTCATTGGCTCTAAACATGACCTTGAAGCAAGTATGTGGTTAAACCCACAATCATGGGCTGTCATTAGCGGTCTTGCTAGTCGTGACCAGGCTGAAAAAGCATTAGAATCTGTTCACCGAGAGCTTAATACCAAATATGGTGTAAGGCTTATGGCACCTTCATATCGCAATCATGCATTTGATGGGGCATTGGCAATTTTGTTTAATCCATCCACCAAAGAAAACGGAGGAATTTTCTCTCAACCCCAAGGATGGATTATTTTAGCCGAAGCACTTCTAGGACACGGCAACCGAGCTTACGAATATTTTGTTGAAAGCTCACCTGCCTCCCAAAACGAGAAAGCCGATGTTCGTATCCTTGAACCTTATGTACATGGTCAATTTACAGAGTCCGTTGAAAGCCCGTTTGAAGGTCGCTCACATGTTCACTGGCTCACTGGTACCGCCTCTACCGTTATGGTTGGATGCGTTGAAGGTATTCTTGGTATGCGCCCAGACCTTGATGGCTTAGAAATTGCACCTGCGATTCCAAGTGATTGGACAGAACTTACGATTACCAAAGAATTTCGTGGTAAAACTTTGCATATCACGATTCAGAATCCAAATGGCGCACAAGGCTCCTATCAAAAATGCTACCTCAATGGTGAAAAACTTGAAAGAAATTATGTAAAAGCAGATGCTTTAAAGGATGTGAATCAGATCTTATTGATTTTATAAACTCCCTATAAAATAGTTATATATTTTATGTATTTATTTTGTCCAAGGACATAGAATGTAATAAACTTGTATAGGAGTTTATCTATGAACTTAGATGATGTTAGTTTAGAAGATTGCTTGCTTCAATATGAAGTTAACAATCAGGTCACAATTATCAATGATGGTCACATTACAGGGTTTGAAGATGATACAAGCATCTCTTTGTATGTTGCTTATTTTATAAAAGATAAGAAATATTTCATTGCTAATCGCCTTTTACGCTTATAATGTTATTCATCGTTACCCCGATGGAAATCTAAATTATACATAATAAAGCCACAAGAAAATTAAAATATATCCCGGCTAAGGACAATTTTAATATCATGTGGCTTTTTCTATGTTATCTTAGCAAATTACAAAGCAATCCCTTATGAATAAACAGAAGCTTCCCAAAAAACTAGAAGCTTTGTAAGAATTATTCCAATAATAACAACTGGTCTTTTGGAAACGTAATATATTTAGGCACTTGGTCATTGTACTGGGATTTAAGAATTACTTTTGGAATATACCAACGTAAGTATGCTTCCTCATCTCCCTCTTTTTCAACCAGGCTCATTCTCTTATTTGATATTTTAAATTGCATTTCAAATGGTGTCTCATAAATTCCATCCATCTGAATCTCCAAACTATTTTCTTCAGATTCAAGATCACTTGGAATAAAACTATGGGCGCGTATACCAACATATTGAATTGCATCACTTATCTCTTGCTCTGTGACTAATTCAATGCCCCAGGATTCTGCATAAAGACGATTGGATGATAGTTTCTTAATCCTTGAAATATTTTTACATCCTGTTAATTTTGCTGCTTCTGCATATTTTGGATGTTTAAATATCTCTTTTGTTCCTCCATAGTGAATGGCATTTCCAGATGCAACTACAACTAATTTCTCACAAAATTTATATATTTCATCTCGGTTATGAGATACGATAATAACATCCCCTTGATACCCTTCTAACATTTCAAGCAATTGATCTTGTAAAACGTCTTTTAGAAAGCTATCCAATGCAGAAAATGGTTCATCTAGCATGATTACCTCTGGTTGATATGCTAATATTCTTGCAAGTGCTACTCTTTGCTGTTGACCACCAGAGAGCTGTTTTGGAAAGCGTTTTTCAAGTCCCTGCAGCTTAAAGCGTTTCATACAATCCGCAACAATTTCAGCTTTTTCACTCTTATTTCCTTTGATTCCAATTGCAACATTTTCCTCAACGGTCATATTCGGAAACAATGCATAGTTTTGAAATAAATATCCAACGTTTCTCTCTTGTGGCTTTAAGTTAATTTTTTTCTTGGAATCGTATAAGACTCTATCATTTAAAACGATCCTACCAGAATCTGGTGTTTCAATCCCAGCAATGCATTTTAATGTCATACTTTTCCCACCGCCAGAAGCTCCTAAGATGCCGAGGCGTTCATTGCCTTTTTGAAAATTTACATTCAGGGAAAATCCTTTTAATTTTTTATTAACATCAACGATTAACGCCATGAACTCTCCCCTCCAATGCCTTTCATTCCTTTTCCAGAAATTACATTCATAAGAAAGATAACAGCAAAAGATAAAATCATAATGATAACAACCCAAAATCCTGCCCGGTCATAATTCCCTGCAGCTACTTCTGCAGCAATTGCTACGGCTATGGTTCTTGTTTTTCCTAATATATTTCCAGCCAACATACTGGTGGCACCATATTCTCCTAGTGCTCTTGCAAAGGCTAAAATTGTACCAGAAGCGATACCAGGACCTGCTAGTGGTATAATAACCTTCCAGAATATTTTTGTTTCCGACATTCCAAGTGTTCTTGCTGCGTAGATCAATTGGGTGTCCACTTGTTCAAAAGCTGCCCTTGTATTACGGTACATCAGTGGAAATGCAATAACGCATGCCGCTACCACACATCCTGGCCATGTTTGTACTAGTTTTATATCAAAGTTTTCATATAGGTACTGGCCAAATGGTCTTTTTAAACTAAAAAGTAATAACAAGAAAAATCCTGCAACCGTTGGCGGTAACACAAGAGGTAGTGTAAATATTCCATCCAAAACCCATTTTACTCGCTGATTCACTCGCATAACTTTGGAAGCCGCAAAAATACCCATGAAAAAGGCAATTATGGTAGCTACAAATCCAGTCTTAAGTGATATGAACAACGGACTCCAATTTATTTCAGCCAAAAACTCTCCCATGGGTACTCTCCTTACTATATCTTAAATCTCTAGTATTGTTTCATCCTTCGATCGGTAAACTTAGAACTTATTCATTATATCCTACAAAGCCATAATCTTCAAATACTTTTACGACATCTTCTGTTTGAAGAAATTCAAGGAAATCTTTCGCAGCATTCTTTTGATTCTCATCTGCTTCTTTATTTACTACCATTCCAACTGGATAAACCACTGGTGTACTTAAGTATTCACTAGGAGCATTTGTAATAATCTCTACAGAATTAAGCGCTGAGTATGCATCTGTTTTATAAACAATACCAACTTCATTGCTAGCTTCACTTACTGCTGCTAAAACTGCTGAAACATTCGCACATTCGTTGATTTCCATTGCCATAATGGAATCGATGATGCCCATGTTAGTAAAGATTTCTCTTGCGTAAGCTCCAACTGGAACATCTTCGCCTGCTAATGCTAAATTCTTTGCATTTGTAATCGTATCAAATCCAGTAACCGCTGTATCCATTCCCTTTGGTTTGATTAGTACTACTTGATTTTCAAGTAATTTTACAATAGAATCTGTTTCTATGTATCCAGCTTCATCTAGCCCTGTCATTTGTTTCATTGCTGCTGAAAAGAAGATATCACATTCTGCACCTTCTTCAATTTGTGTCTTTAATGTTCCTGAACTGTCTGCATTAAAAATTAGCTCTACATTTGGTTGTACTTCTTTGTATTTTTCCTGAATCGTCTCCATAGCATTGCTCAAACTTGCGGCAATAAATACATAAACCTTAGCTTCTGGTAAAGCACCATTATCAGAAACATCCTCTCCCTTATTCGCTCCTTTGGTACTACATGCTGTTAACATTACAAGACTTAAAAAAAGTACCAACAATTTTGATAATTTACTTTTCTTCACAACAATTCTCCTTCCGCGCTAGGCCTTATATCTTCCCTAACTTTTCTTTGACCATTTTAGCACTTTTATGAAAAAAGTCAACCTTTTATGTTTACTTTTATTTGTTATTGTTTAGTTTTGTTAGTTATTGTTCATTTTAAAACTCCTAAATAAACCACTCTCCATACAGGAGCAATTGGACAACCAAGCTTATGAGCAGCATCTTTTTCGCGATAAAAGCTTAATGTACGTAAGACTTAATTATTCAGTCTGTTTATTTTTATGCAAATTATTATATGAATCTCTTCCTTCGTAAGATAGAAAAAGCTGAAGCCTTAAATCACTCTTCGTACCAGCGAATGATCTACTTCGATTGCTCCTTATTAAAAAGCTGTATCTGGTATCATTATCTTATTTGACGTTTTTTATTTTAACGTATATAATCAAGCTAAGAAACGAAAGATTGGAGAAACCGTATGGAACAAGATGTTTTAACACCACAAGAGGTGGCGGATCTACTTAAAATAAAGAAAACTACAGTATATGAAATGATAAAACGCGGCGATATACCGGCAACAAAGCTAGGGAAGCAATTGCGGATTCAAAAACGTGATATTATGCATTTACTTCAAAATAACCAGACAATTTCCCCAGCATACAAATCAAACGAATCATCCAATCAAGTTAAGACGTCTACTATTGTGAATCACAAACAAGTTAGCCACTCCACGGTTATAGATCACGATGTAGTTAATACTACTTCATCAAGTAACATACATGTGAAACAGAATTCAGCTTATATAAATGAAAGCAATTCTTCTATTATATTATGTGGACAAGATATGCTTCTAGATGTTCTTGCCAATAAAATCAATACCAACACCTTTCGTCCAAATATCCTACGTTCTTATTTGGGTAGTTATAATGGACTTTATGCGATGTATCAAGGCCAAGTACACATTGCAACTGCCCATCTTTGGGATGCTGAAACGGATTCTTATAACATTACCTATACTTCGAAACTACTACCTGGTATTAAAGTACGTATTTATCACTTAGTGAAACGTATGCAAGGTTTTTATGTACAAAAAGGTAATCCAAAAAACATTACTGGCTTTGGGGATTTATCAAGAACCGATATACGTTATGCAAATCGTGAAAAAGGTAGTGGAACACGCATTCTATTAGATAATATGTTAAATAAACTATCCATTCCAGCAAGCTTACTTCCTGGATATGAGATTGAGATGAATACCCATCACGGAGTTGCATCTGCCATAGCAAAGCATGAGGCTGATTTTGGATTAGGTACTTCAAAAGCATCCAAAGATTTTGATACCCTTGAATTTTTACCTTTAAAAGAGGAAAGTTATGATTTAATAATTCGAGAAGAAGATATGGAGCATCCTGTAGTAAAATTAATTATTTCAACGATTCAAAGCAAGGAGTTTCGTAAAGAAATCGATTTACTTGGTAGTTTTAATACGGACGACATGGGGATTCGAATCTTATAATGAATGTACAGTTCACTCATACTTCTATCGGGCAGTTGTAACATAATGCATTATATTCTTTTCATCGCAGTGTACATTTTAGTACAATGTACATTTTTTAAATTATCGTTATTTACTATCAATAATTCAAGAGGTTCTGTTATAAATGCATATGCAAGATTAATTCACTATCCCAAATTTTAATAAAAAAGACTGTTACAAAATAGATTTATTTATATGTTAAAAACACATAAACTCTATTTTGTAACAGCCTTTTTATAAATTAAGCCACTGTAAATGTAGCACACTCTGTTTTTTCAGAGTTACTTGCACCAGCTCCACTAATGCTTATTTGTTCTGCATAACATTTTAAATTCTTATTATACTTACATGCTTCTGCACTGCACTCGATGTTTGTTTCAAGTTTTGCGTCTCCAGTACTATTTCTAGCGGATCCATCATCATCACGAAACGTTGAACAGCAAGTTGAACAGGCATCCTTCGCATCGCGTCCTTTTACTTCGATGGTATTCATATTACATAAGTGTTCGCAATTGTGAACACAGTTAGTAACGCTACATTTTAAACTAGTCATAACAACACTCCTATCTCTTACATGAATTATTTTAGACTACATTTGAAAGTCTTACAAAATTAGTGTGCCTTCTTTTGATAAAAAAATTCATTTAAATTAATAATGAGTAAATTATCACAATTTTTAACTTGAAAATTGTGCTTCGCACACTCTCGTGAGCAACTACTGATATCGCACCTATAATTTTAAAAAGACATCCATTTCTATCAATAAAATGGATGTCTTCTTATATTTTCTTCATGAAATATAGTTTTAAATATATGCTCTATATTTTATCTATATTTTATTATAATTATGTTGTTATTTTAAAGGTACAACAGCACCTTGATATGTTTCTTCAATAAATGTTCTAATTTCATCGCTCTTTAATACTTCTACCAAAGCCTTAATGGAATCTTTGTCTTGATTTCCATCTTTTACAGCTAAGATGTTACCATAAGTTGTAGCACTGATGGACTGTTCGTCTTCGATTGCGATTGCATCTGTTTTTACATCTAATCCTGCATCAATTGCATAATTTCCGTTAATAACTGCCATATCAACATCTTGTAATGAACGTGGAAGTTGTTCTGCTGCAATTTCAAGAATTTCTAAATTCTTAGGATTTTCAACGATATCCTTTACAGTAGCTTCAAAACCAGCTTCTGGATTTAACTTAATTAAACCTTGTGCTTCTAATAAAATTAAAGCTCTCGCTTCATTGGAAGAGTCATTTGGTACAGCAATTTGTGCTTTATCAGCCAATGCATCAATCGTAGCTGTTTTTCCTGGGTAAAGACCAAATGGTTCATAGTGAATCACGCCAGCTGCTACTAAGTTTGCAGATTGCTCTTTGTTAAACTTATCTAAGTATGGTTGGTGTTGGAAAAAGTTTGCATCAATATCCCCATTGTTTAATGCTATGTTTGGTTGTACGTAATCTGTAAACTCAATTATTTCTAATTCATAGCCTTTGTCTTTTAATAATTCTGCTGCTTTCTTTAAAATTTCAGCATGTGGTGCTGGACTTGCTCCAACAACAATTTTCTTTGAATCCTCTGTACCCTTGCCAGCATCGTTTGATTTTAAGCCACAGCCAGTCAATAGTGAAATACTAAGTGCTACTGCTAATCCTTTTACAAATAAACTTTTTTTCATAAAAAATCCTCCCTAATTGCTTTTTTATATTAATTTTTAAAACTAACGATATTTGATATTGCTACATTCCCCTACCGGAAAAGTAATTCCAATTAGCAATATATTATTTTAACTTGATATATATTATTTTAACTTGATATATATTATTTTCACTTGATATATCTACGTATTTAAGGAGTAGATAACTTTATTTGTTAATTCTTTTATCCCCTGTTTTTGCTAGACGTATACCAAATTCTTGGAATATTTGAACTAAGATTACTAAAATTACAACAGTAACCATCATAATATCCGTTTGATAACGTTGATATCCATAACGAATCGCGATATCACCTAAACCGCCACCACCTACAAAACCAGCCATGGCTGTATATCCAAGGATTGTTGTAATGGCAATTGCTGCACCAACAATTAAAGATGGTTTGGCTTCTGGAACTAACACTTTATATACAATCTGAAATGGTGTTGAACCCATGGACTGTGCTGCTTCTATCACTCCAGCATCCACTTCTTTAATTGAAGATTCTACAAGTCTTGCGATATAAGGAGACGCAGACACTACCAATGCTACGATTGTTGCATTTGTTCCTAAGGTAGTTCCAACAATCAATCGTGTAAATGGAGAGATTGCTAATAACAAAATAATGAATGGCACCGAGCGTAAAATATTTACAATAAATCCAAGAACCTTGTTTAAGATTGGCATTGGACGAATTCCTTGTTTATCTGTAACAACCAAGATTACACCAAGCGGCAATCCAATTACATAAGATAGAAATGTGGAGAAGAAAATCATATATAATGACTCCCATAAGCCTTTTACTAACATCTGTATCGTTGCACTATCAAACATCTTCTTCCACCTCCTCAAATGTTACATTATGATCTTTTAAATAATTCAGTACACGATTTGTAATAACCTCTTCATCTGGTACTTGAATTATCATTTGACCCACAGCGTTTCCTTCGATATTTCTAGTTTCTGCAAACAGTATGTTAACTGCTGTTTTACATTCAAGAACCAAGTTTGATAAGACAGGTTCATAAGAAGAACGTCCATCAAATATGATACGATATTTATTTCCATGTACAATCTCTGCTTTTTTCGATGCATTGGAAAATACAAGTCTCTTTGCTATTTCTGACTTTGGTCTTGTAAAGATATCAAGAACGCTTCCAACTTCTGCAATCTGGCTTTGATCAATAATTGCAACGCGGTCACAAATTTCTTCAATAACTGCCATTTCATGGGTAATAACAATAACGGTAATTCCAAGGGTTTTATTGATTTCCTTTAACAATTGTAAGATAGATCTTGTAGTCGTTGGATCTAGTGCACTTGTTGCTTCATCACAAAGTAAAACTTTAGGATTGTTCGCTAATGCTCTCGCAATTGCAATTCTTTGTTTTTGTCCACCTGATAATTGAGATGGGTATGCTTTCGCTTTGTCAGATAATCCAACCATTTCAAGAAGTTCGTAAGCTCTTTTTCTAGCCTCCGATTTCTTCACCCCTGAAATCTCTAACGGGTAACATATATTATCAAGAGCTGTTCTTTGCATCAACAGATTAAACTGTTGAAAAATCATTCCAATGCTCTTTCTTGCATTTAATAGTTCTTTTGCTGGTAAAATCGTTAAATCTTTATCTTCAAAATATACAGAACCATTGGTTGGCTTTTCAAGTAAATTGATGCAGCGCACCAAAGTACTTTTACCCGCTCCACTAAGTCCTATAATTCCAAAGATTTCACCTTCGCGTATCTCTAGATTGATATTATCCAGAGCTTTTACTGTATTGTTTTTTGTACGATATATTTTCTCTAAATTTTCGAGCCTTATAATCGGACTTCTCATATCTTTTTCCTCCAATACTTTTTGTATCATCGGCTACTTTCACCTACTAAAAATCAAAAAAAAGGCAGGTAAATGAAAAGCAGCTTGTTAAAAACAGCTATGCTTTTTATCTCCTGCACCTAACTTCATTTCTAGTATGTACTAAAATGTTAGAATCTAATTAATAGATCATTGACACTTCAATTGCATGCATTCGATTTTTCACATAACTTAACATATTCATCATTTTCATACAACAACACATGACTAATCGACACATACTCAGCACCTCAATTCCTACTATTTAGATATGATTTACTTGTTTATTGATGAAAGTATAGCCTACCTTTTTCTTGTTGTCAAGAATTTTTTATTAATTATTCTAAATAATTATTCATGTGCCGAAAACCTTGTCACAAACATTATCTTCTAGCTTTGTCCCAGGCTTTCGACATTTCTACAACTTCTTCTAGTGTTGCTGTTTCATTTGACGGACAATTTCTTTTGCCTTTGGTGTTGCTGCAAGTCCACCAAAACCAGTTTCTCGTAAGGATGCGTCCATACTCTCCCCAACGGAGCGCATTGCATCAATTACTTGATCTACCGGAATTGCACTTTTGATTCCTGCAAGGGCCATATCTGCCGCAGCTAAGGCATTTACTGCCCCTATGACATTACGTTTTACACATGGTACTTCAACTAAACCTCCAACAGGATCGCAAACCAGACCAAGTAGATTTTTTAATGCCATAGCACTAGCATTTGCGATTTGATCATCATCTCCTCCTTTTAAGGAAACCAATGCTGCAGCTGCCATAGCGGATGCACTTCCTATCTCTGCTTGACAACCTCCTGCTGCTCCTGAAATAAAAGCCCGCTTAGCAATTACTTGCCCCATTCCCGCAGATACATAAAGCGCATCAATCATTTGATCTTCACTCAATTGCTTTTCTTCATGGATGCTTGTAAGTACAGATGGCAAAACTCCGCACGCACCAGCGGTTGGCGCCGCCACGATACGTTTCATACAAGCGTTTGATGCACCCATTTGTAGGGCCCGTGCAATTACCAATGAAACAAAATCACCACTGATACTCTCCTGATGATTTCTATAATCCTCCATGAGACCACCTTCTTTACCAACAAGACCGCTTGCTGATACTGATTCTTTGTCATAAGAGGCTGTCGCATCTAACATCGCTGTCCATAGAAGTCTCATTTTTTCTATCGATTCTTGCTCTTTTACTCCTCTTTCTTCGCAATCATCGTTTCGAATTACCTGTGCAAAATGGATTTTTTCTTTTTTACATATTTTCAAAATGGATTCTACTGAATTAAATGGCACGTTCGTTCTCCTTTTCACTTAATCGGTAAGTAAATACGTTACTTTATTCACTCCCTTTAATTGCTCTAAGTATCTAAGGGATTCTTTTGTAATTTGCTGGTCCATTTCAATTACCATAATTACATCGCCACCACGTTTTTCTCGATATAGCTGCATCGTTGCAATATTTATTTCATTGTCTGAAATTGTTTTGGTTATACCTGCAAGACATCCTTTTTCATCCACGGATTGGATAATCAGCGTTGGCTTTTCTCCAGAGAAATTCACTTCCATATTGTCTATTCTCGTAATAACAATTCTTCCACCGCCAATGGAGGAAGCTTGTAACGATAGGTTTTTCCCATCTCCATCTTCAATGTCTAGTCGTGTCGTGTTTGGATGAGCATCTTTTATATTTTTTTGTTCAAATACAAACTCCAAGCCTTTTTCTTTTGCGAGTTCAAAACTCTTTGGTATGTTGATATCATCTGGAAACATTCCAAGCACCCCCGCAATTAAGGCACGATCTGTACCATGGCCAACGCCAGTCGCTGCAAATGACCCATGCAAATAAATATGTGCTTTTGTTGGTTGACTACCAAGTAGTTTTCTCGCAATTAAACCAATTCGAACGGCTCCTGCAGTATGTGAACTTGAAGGACCCACCATTACTGGTCCTAAAATATCAAAAATGTCCATACTAACACTCCTACTCTTTTTGGTTAAATATTTCTTCATTCACAAGGTTTTCGCGATGTGCAACTATCGTTGTACAAATAGCGTCACCAGTAACATTTACAGCGGTTCTAGTCATATCTAAAATTCGATCAATTCCCATAATGAGCGCGATTGCCTCAATTGGTAAACCAACAGAATTAAATACCATAGATAAGGTAATTAAACCAACGCCTGGCACTCCTGCAGTTCCTATGGACGCCAAAGTCGCAGTTGAAATTACCGTTAAATAATCCGTTGGTGTTAGATGAATATTAAACGCTTGAGATGCAAATATTACGGCCACACCTTGCATTATTGCGGTACCATCCATATTAATCGTTGCTCCTAATGGAACAGTAAAGGATGATATCTTTTTTGAAACCCCAAGTTTTTTCGAGAGCGTATCAATGGAAAGTGGTATCGTTGCATTGGAAGTCGCTGTAGAAAAGGCAAATCCCATAACCGGCAAGAATTTCTTAATAAATCGAATTGGGTTTAGTCCTGTAAATCCTTTTAAAAAGATCATATACACACCAAAACACTGAACTCCCAATGCCACCACAACTGCAACTGCATATTTTAAAAGTGGAAGTATAGCTTCAAAACCGATGCTGCTAAAGGTTCTAGCAATAAGGCAAAATACACCATATGGAGCAACTTTCATAACCATCGCCGTCATCTGCATCATGATATCATTGAACTGACTAAAGAAGTTTCCTACCGTTGCAACACTTTCTCCTAGTTTTGCAAGAATGATTCCAATGATAATTGCAAACACAATTATCTGTAGCATATTTCCCTCAGCAAGTGCTTGTATTGGATTCTGAGGTATGAAATTTAAAATTGTATCTGGTAAACTTTGTTTGCTTGATGTATCAATATCCGATACTTCAGTCACTTGCATATTCAGACCAACGCCTGGATTAATTACTTTACCAATCATTAAAGCAATTGAGATTGCAAATGCTGTTGTGACTATAAAAAACAGTAATGTTTTTACACCTATCGTTCCTATCTTTTTCGAGTCTCCCATCGACATACTTCCACAGATTAAGGAGCTAAATACTAGTGGTACTACAAGCATTTGCATCAATCTAAGAAAGCCATTTCCGATTACATAAAAAACTCCATTTAATAAAATCCTGTCCTTTATTATAGATTCTGGAATGTAATAATGCAATACAATTCCAACAATTCCACCTAATATTAAACTAATAAATATTTTCGAAGTTAATCCTAATTTCTTTTTTTTCATCGTTATACCCTTCACACATGAATGGTAGCCTTTCTAATTTATTCTTCTTGTAATTTTCATACTATTATAAACCTCATATTTTTAAACATCCTAACATCTTTAAAAACTTTTCTTTTTAACCCTATTAGAATTCTATCGTTATTAGAATCCTAGTATTTTTAGAATTTTATTGTTTTTTAGTATCCTAGAGTGTTTAGAATCTTAATCTTTGTTAGAATCCTTGCGTTTTTATATTCTTTCACTTTTTAAATCCTACCTTTGTTAGAATCCTAGTATTTTTATAAATCTATTGTTTTTTAGAATTCTTTTCTTTCTCAGATTTCTTTACCTTTTCAGATTTCTTTTCTCTTTCAGATTTCTTATCCTTTTTATTTTGTTTTTCCTTTTTATATTCTTCTATATAATCCTCTAAGGCTCTTTGCCAAGGAGGCAATAAAGGAATTCCTAATAGACGTAACATTAAATTATCTAGTACGGAATATGACGGACGAAAACTAGTTAATTTATCTTGTTCACTGGACACTGGATGTAGTTTTGCTTTCGTTTGTGAAATACGTAAAACCTCTTCTGCAAATTCAAACCGGCTACATTCCCCTTGACATGTAACATGAAATAATCCGTATTCTCCAAATTCCATTAGATAAAGTATCATCTCTGCTAAATATTTCGCACTGGTAGGTGAGGCAAATTGATCTTTTGCAACTCCAATATTATAGTTCCGATTTGCTTCCTCTAACAGATTTTCCACGTAATTTTCTCCACTGCCAAAAATCCATGAGCTTCGTATGATGATATGTTTTGTGGTAAGGTCTCTTACAAAATTCTCACCTGCAAGCTTGGATTTGCCATAGACGGTCCGTGGATTTGGGATGTCAAACTCTGTATATGGTTGCTTTGACTGACCATCAAATACATCGTCTGTCGATAGCTGAATGATGCGAGCGCCAACTTTTCTAGCTGCAATGCTAAGATTTCTAGCGCCTATTGCATTTACTTTAAATGCGGAATCTATATTATTTTCACAAGCTATCACATCGGTCATTCCAGCACAATTAATAATATCATGTGGACGATTTAAGTCCGCATAGTTGATTACATCATCTAGTTTCACAATATCTACTTCATCTTCATCCGTATAAAATACCTCGATTTCTTTTTGCATGAAGATTTTTAATAATTCATGTCCAACTCTTCCGTTGGCTCCAACAATCCATACTTTTTCCATACTATTCACAAAAGAATCCTCCGATATTAAAAATACTCTTTTATGTAGTGTTCCAAAAAGTACAAATTTAATCACAGATGATTGAATTTTAAAAAAAGAATATGAGAAGCAATTTCTTGCACTTAGCGCTATCATGATATTGACAAATTTCATTCAGGTGTATTTTCACACGCACGAATGAAATAAAATCGAAAAGCGGCCGCGCATATCAGTTATAAAAACCTACAAATATGCCTTGCACATTATTGCTCTAAAGTAGAAAATTACATAAATATAGGGCTGTCACAAAAAGTTAAAAATTTTGCGACAACCCCACAGATACTTAAATTACAATTGTAGTAGAGAAAATCATGGACCTAGTCCATATTTTAAAATTATTCCTCATCGTAAGTATCTAAGAAATGATGTCTTTCTCCATCCTTTTGATACGCAATGACTGTATTTAAATTAACATTGTAAACACTTTTAAAAATATTCATTTCAATTGCTTCATTGGTTTGTCTAAATTTCTTAATGAGACTCTTCATTTCTTGTCTCTTAGAACCACCACCACCATTGTCACATATTGTACAGTTTTCAGTAAACCTACATGCACATTGAATAAATTGTAGATCATGATAATCTTTCCATGCGATGATGTCAGCCTCTTTGATTAAGTACATTGGACGAATTAGTTCCATGCCTTCATGATTTGTACTTTTTAACTTTGGCATCATTGTTTGGATTTGAGCTCCATATAACATGCTCATTAAAATTGTTTCAATTACATCGTCAAAATGATGACCAAGGGCAATCTTATTGCAACCTAAAGACTGTGCATGCTTATACAAATATCCTCTTCTCATTCTTGCACATAAATAACATGGGCTCTCATCGATATCAGCAACGATATCAAAAATCTCAGTGTTAAATATATGAATTGGAATATTTAATAATTTGGCATTGTTAATGATTGTTTGACGATTGATTTCATTATAACCTGGGTCCATTACAACGAATTCTAAATCAAAATGAATGCGGCCGTGACGCTGTAATTCCTGCATACACTTAGCAAGTAACATAGAATCCTTACCGCCAGAGATACAAACTGCAATCTTGTCGCCTTCCTGAATTAAATCATACTCTTTCACACCTTGTGTGAATTTTCTCCAAATTGGTTTTCTATATTTCTTAATTATACTTCTTTCAATTTCTTCATAACGTTCCATACTATTACCCCTATTTTGTTGGTTAGTAAAACTTATTTATTTCTAGTTATTATTGCTATCACTATTTATTTTACATCTCTATTTTTATTTATATTGCTTATTTCATTATTGCTGCGTTAGAGCTTCATAACATTCCTTAAAAATCTCAAGAAATTTCTTAATTTCCTCTATTGTTGTTACATGGCTAAAGCTGATTCGAAACGAGGATTGCGCTCTTTTCTTATCTTTTGTAATTGCATACACTGGTCTTGATGGTGTATTCACTACCGAACATGCCGATTTTATCGAAATACATACTCCATGCTTTTCCAATTCTTCTTTAAACAATGTTGCTTTTACACCTTTGATTCCCATGTTTAGTATATATGGAGAGCTACCCTCTGGACTGTTGATTTGCACCAGTTTATTCTCTTTTAAAGCATCGATTACGTACTGCTTAATCTCCATAACATGTTGGTATCTTTGCTCATATTGATTATTTGCTAACGATAATGCTTTTAACAAAGCCATTGCTTGTGGCAATACTGGTGTTCCGCTTCGATATATTGTCGTACTAGCTCCACCATGAATTAGGGGTTCTAATACAATCCCCTCTCTTTTTATCAATGCCCCACTGCCATTGAGACCAAAGAACTTATGCGGTGTAAACGTCATTAAATCCACGCCCTCAAAACTAACTGGTACTTTACCTATTGCTTGTGTCGCATCGGTGTGGAAAAAACAATTTGGATAATTGGATACAATCTCTGCGATTTCTTTGATTGGCTGTATTACCCCAAGTTCACTATCCACATATCCAACACTCACTAATACTGTGTCTTTCCTCATTAATTCTTTCAAATGTTCTAAGTCAACGGTACCATCTGGTAAAATGTTAACTAAGTCTATTTCATAGGAATGATTTTGCAAATAAGTCAAGCTACCACTAACGGAAGAGTGCTCTAAACAGGTAGATATGACATGCTTTCCGTTCTCTCGATAACTTCTAGCAATCCCTTTTATCGCTAAATTATTGGCCTCACTTGCTCCTGATGTGTAAATGATTTGATCCTTTATCGGACCCCCAATCTTTAATCCTAATTCATTCGCGATGTCTTTTGTAACTTCATTCATTTTTTCATTTGCTTCTTTGCCTAAGGGATGCGTAGAATTTGGATTGGCAATATACGTAGTTGTAGATTTGATAAACTCCTCTAGAACAAGCGCATCCACTGGAGTATTCGCTGCATAATCAAGATAAATCATTGTACCCTCCATTCTTTGGCGACATCTTATCTTTAATAAATATCTTTGGATTCATAACTTTCTATCATTGGATTCCAAGTCTTATGACTTTGGATTTATACTTACTTTCATTAGATTAAAGCTCTATGACTTTAAATGTGTAGCTTTCCATCTAGATTCATGTTTTTAAACAAAATACTCAGCCACTAACAAATTCCAGTATGCTAAAGTACATTACAAGAACGCATCTTAGATACCTATGTATGAAAGATACGTCCCACATAAATGAGGTTCTACCTCATAATATATTCGTTAATCCCTATCATTTTAGTATGTAATATACTATCACTTCTTTTTTAAATTGTCAATGAAGTCAAGGTGTTATACCATAAAAATCCGTCCCCACGCATATACCAGGGGACGGAAATAAATTTTACACGATATCAAATTTAACATTTTAATCATCCAATTCTGTCTGAAAAACCTCATCAGCTGCCAATACCCCACTCCACGAAAACCATATTCAGGAATAGTAAAATACATCTCTATCCTTATTAATTGGCGCAACTGCCATTGGTGGACCGTATGTGTATGGTTACTCATAGGTAATTCTATAACTATAACGCAGATTTCATGTATGTAAATTAAGGTCTAGGTGAACCACTTATAATTGCTAATACTGAGAAGAAAAATGCAAAGAAAAGAAGGGTGGTTGTTATAGTGAGCAGTATTATTAAAAACATAATTTGCTCTCTAAAATTAGTTATTTTTAATTTCTATACTATATTAAATAATACATTTACTAACAACCAATTTTGCCTGAAATATCTCATCAACTGCCAATACCCAACTCCACGAAAACCATATTCAGGAACCAATTTCAACTTTGCTAGAATGCTTCTTACATCTTCAAACCATACAATATGGTCTACTCCATCTCTTCGGTATGTAAAAAACGGTGATTGTGCTACTTCATCATATTGAATCACTGCATTATTTGCTGCTGCAATTTGAATTGCTTCTACATTACCTATACTCCTTGCTGCAGTAACTCCTTGTTCAAAAGGCAACGGCCAATCATATCCGTAGTTTGGAATTCCCATATCTATTTTTTCAGGAGGAATCACCGTTACGGCATAATCAAGTACTTCTCTTACCTTATTAATTGGAGCTACTGCCATGGGCGGACCATAAGTATACCCCCACTCATATGTCATTAAAAGCACACTATTTGCTATTTCACCAAGCAGTGCATAGTCCACTCCCTCATATAATAACCCCGGCTGATCTGCCGATACTTTCGGTGCAAGAGCAACGGAAACAGTATATCCTTCCGCGTTCATACGTGTCGTTAAATTACGTATAAATTCAGCATAAGGTACTCGGTCTTCTGCCCGAATAAATTCAAAATCAACATCAACTCCAGTATATCCTTTTTCACGAACTGTAACGAGCAAGTTATTAATTATGTTCTCTTGGACCACTGGGTCCGTTGAAACAATATGAACCAATTCATTATTAAAGGAACCATAGACAGAAAAAGGAGTTAAAACTAAAATCGGATTTACTCCCATTTCTAATGATTGTGCAATCAATGCTTCATCATCAATTGGTATTAGTTCTCCCTCCATTGTGAAGCCGTACGAAAAAATGGATAAGGATGTTAAATACGGTAATGTTTCAGTGATGACATAATCTTCTACAAACGGATATACATAACCGTTCGTTTCCATTGTACCCATCACCTCACCCTCGTATTTTATAATTATATTTTGTCCTGGTAATAGTATGCTCTCCCCTGCTAAATAAGGATTGTTACGTATTAATTCAAGCGTTGTTACCCCATACTCGTTTGCAATTGTATATAGAGTATCACCTTCTTCTACTTGATGTGTTATCTCTGGGTAGAGTATTAATAGCGCTTGACCAACCACTAACTTAGTTAAATCTAATATTTGATTATCAAATATTAGTCGTTCAACACCAACTCCATACTCCTGAGCAATAGAAGCTACTGTTTCATTTGGTTGTACCACATGAATATCCATATTAATATACCGTTTTTATTTATCATATGGCAACTTCAATAGAAACATTCTATCCTTTCTTATATTTTACATAATGTCACATCCAATTACAGTCATAATATATTAACAAAGCTCAAAAAAACAGAAAGACGCGTGATTAAATCAATACACACTACTTTCTGTTTTAGAAAAATCACTAGCCAGCTAAACACTTCAGCTTTCACTCATCGAATTACTTTTTATTACCTAGCTAATATCATTACAGTTTACTCCCATTGCTTCCAAATCTCTGGCTGATATCCAATCGTTGCCTTTTTACCATTTCGAACAATTGGTGTTTTAAACAACTTCGGATGTTCCAATAATTTTTCTTCTTTATCTTCATCTGATATATATTTCATAAAGCAGCTTTCATACTCTTTTGACTTTTCATCAATCAAAGGTAGGAATCCACCAACTGCTTGCTTAACATTCGTATACTCACCCTTACTCATTCCATGGGTAGCAACATCTATCAATTGGTATTTTACACCTCGCTCTTTGAAATAACGCTCCGCCTTTTTTGTATCAAAACATTTTGATTTCCCAAATATCTGTATATTCATAAATTATTTCCCTTCAATGATTGCAATTAATTTTTTATCATCTTCAATTTTTATTCCACCACGAAACAAAGAAATCATTTGCTCCGATTGAAAATATTTTAGCATACGTGATACAACTTCCCTTGCACTTCCAAGATGTTTTGCGATTTCTTCATGGGTCATATAGATTGTATCACTGTCATCAATTCTACTTTCATCGATTAAAAATGTTGCTAAGCGATGGTCAAAATTTCTAAATAGAATCTGCTCCATTAGCCACATTACATCTGAAAATCTCGAAGAAATTAATTGGTTCGTAAAATTTGAAATTGTCAATGATTCATTCATAAGCTTTTTATACACCGCAGTTGGAATGATATATACTTGCGAATCTTTTTCAACTTCAATGTGAACTTCAAACTGGATATTATTAAAGATACAAGAAGCAGAAAGTAAGCAGATATCTCGTTCAAATAAACGATACAGTGTAATTTCTTTTCCCTGATCCGATATCATATAAATACGTAGCTGACCTTGTTTTATTATATACAATCCAGTACAATCTAAATACCCTCGATGGAGTACTTTGCCCTTTAAATAATGCTCTTCTTTCGCTGCACGGTTAAGCATCTCCTGTTCTTTTTCTGTTAGCTGATTCCAAATAGGTAAAACATCTTTTAAATATTCTTCGTTTAAAATATGAATCCCCTCACTTTCTATCTAATATATTGGCATTTTGTAAACACCACTGCCCACAAAAATAAGGTTCTTTTTATAATGTTAGAACACGCTAACCCTGTCACTTTTGAACTTTTGTTATATACTGTCGCTAATCCACGAATCATTCTGTAACTTAATCACAGAACCATTTTTGATAATCGCATATAATGAACTAAAATTAAGAATTCTCTTAGGAGGTTTATATATGTCAATATTATCATTAACAAAACATAATTTTAAAAGCGAAGTGTTATCATCAAAAGTTCCAGTCTTGGTTGATTTTTGGGCACCTTGGTGTGGACCTTGTCGTATGATTGCTCCATTGGTTGAGGAGATATCAAAAGAAAAAGGCGACGATTTAAAAGTAGTTAAAGTAAATATCGATGAAAATCCAGACCTAGCTCAAATGTTTCATGTAATGAGTATTCCAACTCTTATTGTGTTAAATGAAGGAAAGGTAACTGCAAGTTCTATCGGCTTTAAACCAAAGCAATCCATTTTAGAATTATTAAATGCATAACAAACATAACAACTGCAATGATACATCTTATGGGGTGATGTAAAAACTTCATCACCCCAATTCATTGTTTACGCATTAAATTAATTATTACATTTTCTTCATTGCAACGTATCAATCTAAAATTACAATACATTGTATTGAATCAAATGTTTTATAATAACCCCAAATCCTTTATCAGTTGACGGTATTTTTCTGATACTAGATACGCTTTTCCTTCACGCATATAGTTAACAGCACTCTCTAACACATCCATTCTAACCCAATCCGGAAGCTCTTGATTTAATTGCTTCTCTTTTAATTGTTGCTTCATTTTTAAGCTGTTGTTTAATAACTCTTTTTGGTGGATTTGTTCGCGATATTTGGCATAGCGGATTGCTTCTCTTTCTACGGATTCTCTCAAAGCTTTTTGCTGACTTTCTTTCGCAATTTTTAAACGCATTTGTTCTTCTTGACGTCTTATCTTTTCTTCTCTTAATTCTCGCTCTTGATTTTCAATGCGCTTTTCTAAATTATATTGAAAGCTATCACATTGTTTATCAAAATCACAGCGAAATGTTCCATCCATATTTAAAGTCAAATCTTGTATTTTATATTCCTTGCTAAAAATCTCAATTGACCTACTTCCATTGATAACATATTCAAAGCTTTTTTTAAAAAGAAGCGTTTCCTTAAATACATTCAAAAATACAGCAAAATCCATAGATTTATGTATCAACTCTTGATACCAGGATAATTGCCGTTTGTCTTTATCCAAATCAATTGGCAGTACGAAAATCGATCTAATATTATGTTCCTTATAGTATGCTTCTCGAATCCGAAATTGTTCCACACTTAGGTTTTGTCTTCGAAATTCTATTGCTATATCAGAAGCATTTGGCAAAACAGCATAAACGCTTGCGTAAAGACCATTTAACAATTTGTATCTTGCATGTATTTTAGCTTCCGGAAAACTCTCTTTCAATAACATATAAAGCAATCGTTTCGCCTTTCTTGACTCTTCCGATTCTATGACATTGCCGTAGGAACATTCCTTTTTATCATAATGCGCAAAATAAGGTTCTACGATTTGCCCAGCTGCAAGTCTTACCTTAGCACCACATTCTGGACAAAAAAGTTTTCTCTCATGTGCCAATTCTTTCCACGAAATCACCAAATCATTATCATATAAACCTTGATGATTCTTCAGCTTATATACACACAATTCTTTTCCATCCGATAAACAGTTTTCCATAGGACTATCACAGCTCCTTCATAATTCCTCTTATCACAGAATAACCTAACCACTGCTGTTTATTATCTTATCATACTTTATTCCGTATTTATATAATATTTTTATGACACTATTTTTGGTAATAACTACAAAAGAATAGGTGCCACTTCATAAAACCCTATTCCTATAATTTTTTCATCCATGTAAAAAATTATTTTCATAACATTTTATAAAATAGCACCCTATTAATGCATTTAAAAACTATGCAATTTTACTTTGCTTTGCTTCTTTACGTTTCATAACAAATCTTCTCCAAGATACCCATAAAGTACCTGCAATACATATTGTTGAATAACAACCTGTAATTAAACCAAATAACATTGGTAAGGAGAATACCACAATGGATTGTATACCATAAAGGTAGGAAAATACAAATACTAAGAATATACAAACTACAGTTGCCATGGACGTATTAATTGAACGACCAATTGTTTGTGTAACACTGCTGTTTAAAAGTTCTGTTAAAGACAACTCTTCATTCTTTTGATTCTCTCTTATACGGTCATATATAACAATCGTATCGTTGATAGAATATCCTATGATTGTTAAAGTAACTGCCACAAAAGCATCATTTAAAGGAATACCAAACAGAGCAAAAACAAATAAAACAATGGCATTATCATGTATTAATGCTATCAATGCCGTGATACCTGCTGAAATTCCTGAGATTGCTGAGAATCTTATGGCTACGTAAACTACGATAAAGATTGACGCTATTATAATAGCTTTTGCTGAATTTTCTAATGCTTGTCTACCTATGTATGGTTCAACAATATAGGATTCTGACAATTCAACACTAACATCTGGATTCACTTTCACTAACTCATCGTATAACTTTGTTTGATCCTCTGGGGATAGGCCCTCATTTCCTGCAAGGGTTATCACCATCTTATGTTCTTTTGTTATTAAATCCGTAGTTACTTGAATGGATGCAGGACGATTTAGGGCATCCGTTGCTGCTTTCTCGGTCTTCGTAATATCTATTTCGCCGGTGTAACTATATTTTAACATCGCTCCACCAACAAAATTAGTATCGAGGCTAATACCTTTAAAGATACAGATTAATATACCACCAATGAGTAAACCAGCGGATATAATGTAAGGAATGTATCTTTTTTCATAAAAACGAATTACTTTCTTTTCTTTTTTAATTCGGAAGTATTTTTCATCGTATAATTTTCTAAAACCTAAAACACTATTTAAAAGTTTCTTGGTAATCGCTACAACTACAAAGTTTAATACTACTCCAGTTAATAAAGAATACCCAAAACTTAACATTGTTCCAGAGCCAAATATCATTAAAATGATAGCAACAATTCCTGTTGTCATATTTCCATCAAAAACGGAACTAAATGCATTTTGATATCCTTCTTTGATGGCGGAACGTATACTTTTTCCTTTGTTTAATTCTTCTCCGATACGTTCAGAAATGATAATATTTGCATCAACGGCCATACCTAGAGATAATATTAAACCAGCAATGCCTGGTAGTGTTAGTGTAAATTGTGGTATTGATAATAAAAGCAATTGGCATGCAGTTTGGAAGATCAATGCAATACATGTAATCACACCAGACAATTTGTAATGAAAGATCATAAATAAGCAGATAAATAAAAATGCTATTACGCCTGCTTTAATCATGATATTTAAAGCACCACTACCTAAGCTTGGGCTAATGGTACTGTGGTTCGTAGTTTGCATAGAAAATGGTAAAGCCCCTGCATTGATTTTTGTTGAAAGATCCTTTGCCTCATCCATGGTACCAATGCCTTCAATAACCGATTCACCATTTTTAATGACAGCAGATACTGTAGCTGTAAATATCTTCTCTTCATCCATATAAATGCTCATCGGTTTATTTAATAATTCTTTTGTGACATTTGCAAAAATCTTGCTACCTTCGCTATTAAATTCAAGGGTAACAACTGGTGCATTTGTCTGCTGATTTCTTCTTACTTCACTATTCCTTACATACGTACCATCAATCATTACCTTGCCACTCGAATCACGGAATGTAAGTTTTGCTGTTTCTCCTAGTTCAGCAATTGCTTTTTCAGGATTAAAATCCTTTTCGTCTGATTTCCATGGGAATCGAACGATGATTGTACCATGTTCATTATCACTTGTAACTTCACGATCCAAAATATTACTCGCATCTAAACGAGTTTCTATAACATTTTTCGCAGCTTCTAATTCTGCCGCTGTTGGTTTTCTATCCAAATCCACTGGTTCATAAATCGCTTCAACGCCACCTCGGATATCAATACCAAAACGCATATCTTTGGCACCTTTTATACTACCAAGCCCAAAAATAGAAACAAATGCAAGCATAATTACAAGTAATGTTCCTATAAAAAACGGTCTAACTTCTTTATTCACACTATAATCCTCCAATTATTATTATTTGGTTTATGAACCCTATTTAAGGCAAGTCCATATTCTAGCGAATCTATTTTTATTTCTATGTTTTATTAAGGCTTTTTTAAATTTGAAACAATTTCATTTTTTTTCAAATAACTAGCACTTTATATCATAGAAATCACAAAGAATAACGAAGTATGGTCCGTTTTTTTCCATCCCTCTTATGTAAACAATCAATCATAAATTGTAAAAGAAACGTTAAAGTCACAATACAACTTTGAAACCACTTACGACATCTGTGATATATTAAAAAACAACTTGCATTAAATACAACAAGAAATGCCGGAAGTTTTAACAAAAACTCATCTTGAACACTGGACAACATCATCTTATCCTCAGATGAACGATAAGAAATCGCGGTATTTTGTGATATGTATTTTGTACTTAATTCATAAGCAATGATATTTTTTATATCCTTATGTATACTATTCATAAAAAAGCCATCGTAGTTGTTGATATCAAACTCCTGCTGCGTTTGCATTAAGGATTTGTTATTGTTATTAAAGCACAAAGAGTCAAAGCAATATATAAAAAAAGATAAAATAAAAAAAAGGATGATAACCGTGGTTATCTTATTCAATTTATTTGCCTTATACCAAACCATCGCAATCACCATTTCTCTCTTTTATTTTTTATTTTAATAAATCTATGTACTATAAACTAATTATAATTTGTAACTGTTCAGAGCAAGCAAATTTTATGAAAAACATGTGATGAATGCTTGCATTCGTGAGCACGCATTTCATAAAATTTATTTGGCGGATACGCCACATCGAGGAAACGCACAGTGTTTTCGAGATTGGCTCTGAACAGTTATTATAATTTAATGAATGTCATAAGAAGATTTTATCAAAGTTTTAACTTAAATACAATCCTGTTTCTTTATGCATGAATCTTATATATAAGTAAATACTAAATGAAAATTGCAAAGGAGGTGATGTCATGACGAATTCTAATGTAGTACCCAATAGATTAATCCACGAAAAGTCTCCATATCTACTACAACACGCATACAATCCAGTAAAATGGTATCCGTGGTGTGACGAGGCTTTTTCGCAAGCTAAAGCTGAAAATAAACCAATTTTCTTATCTATTGGGTACAGCTGAATTTGTTATATTTAAGCACATGTCACTGGTGTCACGTTATGGCACACGAGTGTTTTGAGGATGATGAAGTTGCTAGCTTATTAAATAGTACGTTTATTTCAATTAAGGTTGATCGTGAAGAACGACCAGATATTGATGCTGTTTACATGGCTGTTTGCCAAACAATGCACGGTCATGGTGGATGGCCACTTACCATTCTTATGACTGCCGAACAGATTCCTTTTTATTCTGGAACCTATTTACCCAAGCATACTAGAAATGGATTACTAGGTCTTACTGAATTAATTCAGAAGGTATCCGACATATGGAGAACGGATAAAACACAACTTATAAACTTTGGTAACGATATACTACAATATTTACAAAGGAAAGAAGATGTTAAAAACGATACTCCAACAATAGAGTTACTTCACACAGCTGTAACTATGTTTGGCCAATCCTATGATCCAGTGTATGGTGGTTTTTCTTCTGCACCTAAGTTTCCAACTCCTCATAACCTAATATTTCTTTTACGTTATTCTGAGATTTTTGGTCAATCCAATGTTCTACCTATGGTGGAAACTACTTTGAAAAAAATGTACCAAGGTGGGATTTTCGATCATATTGGAGGCGGATTCTCTAGGTATTCTACGGATGATGCTTGGCTGGTACCACATTTTGAAAAAATGTTATATGACAACGCACTGCTTTTATATGCCTATGCTGAATGCTATCAAAAAACAAAAAATCCTTTATACCAATTCATTGGTGAGCGTATTATTAAGTATGTACTTTTCGAGTTAACCGATGAACAGGGTGGATTTTTTTGTGGACAGGATGCTGACAGTGAAGGAGTTGAAGGTAAATATTACGTTTTTACACCTGATGAAATAATATCTGTCTTGGGAAGTCATGATGGTAAACGTTTCAATGAAAACTTCGATATTACCAAGGAAGGGAATTTTGAAGGGAAGAGTATACCAAATCTATTAATGAATAAGAACCCAGTGCAGCAGCCCTCGGAACAAGAATTGCAAAAGCTTTACGATTACCGCAGGAACCGAACTAAGTTGCACAAAGATGATAAAATACTAACTTCATGGAATGGTCTAATGATTGCAGCTCTGGCAAAAGCAGCCCGAATTTGGAACGATGAAAATTCACTTTCCGCTGCAAAAAAAGCATGCGATTTTATTCAGTCAAAACTAACAAAAGCAAATGGCAACCTTTATGTTAGATATCGTGAGGGAGAATCCGTCGGAGAAGGTACCATCGATGATTATGCATTCTATGCTTGGGCACTCATCGAACTTTATGAATCCACTTTTGAACTTGAATATCTAGAAGAGTGTATTCGAATTGTCGAGATTATCCATTCTGATTTTTTTGATGAAAGGAATGGAGGGTGCTATTTATACGGAACGGAAGGGGAAGTCTTAATTCAACGACCAAAAGAAGTATATGATGGTGCCATCCCTTCTGGTAATTCAGTATTTGCGTTCATCCTTTCTTTACTATATCGCCTTACTGGCGATCCGAAGTGGAACTCAGCTTGCACGAAGCAATTATCTTTCTTGGCTGGTCATATCAAAGATTATCCAGCAGCATATAGCTTTTCATTAATTGCTATGCAAAGTGAATTAACCCAATCGTTAGAACTCGTGTGTGTTACGAACCAAATGCAAGATATTGGGCCTTTCCAAAAATTTCTCTCAAAGATTTACCAACCAAATCTGACCGTGATTGTTAAAACGAAGGAAAATGAAGAAAAATTAAATGATATTGCTTCATTTACAAAAGAATATCCGATCCATGATCAAGAAACAAGATTTTATTTATGCAAAAATCACACCTGCTATCCCCCAGTTTCAACTCTTCAGGAATTAGAAGCACTTTTATCATCCTAATTGTAAATAGGCTTCTAGTATCAACACTACAATTTAATAAGTTGTAGTGTTGACGTTCAAAATAATTAGTTTACTCATTAAATTATCTCTTGACATTTATTATTATGTTTACTATATTATGTATGTAACATTATGCGATTTTGAATCTAGATTCATTGTATCTTACATAATAAGGTCAAACTACAAACTAACAAAACAAAGAGTGTGCAAAGCACATTCTCGCGCTGACGCGTAGTCACATATATGACAGATTATCTTAACGCGTCATGCGCATTTTTAGCAGATAGTTTTTATATTAAGACAGCGCATTTATGTTTTTATCTACTGTTACATGAAAAGAGCCGCTGCTAAATGGATGTGTTAATCTCATTTTGCACCAGCTCCTTATATTAACAAAGATATATCTCTAATGTATATCAGTTATCGTTTATGCATTTACTATTTTATCATCCTTTTCACATGATATTTCTAAAGCCTCGATTTTACTACGTGCCTCCCGAATCATACAGTACTGAACTAAATCAAAGTGTTTTTCAATTTTTTCATATGTAAGAAATCCAAAGTGTTCATAAAAAGAAACATTATGTCTATTATGAGTTTCCAATGATACCATTAAATCATATTCATCTGCATAATCTAAGACGGCTTGAATCAATTTTCTTGAAATACCATGATGTTGCATTGTTGGTGAAACAGCTAAATAAATTATATGCAATCGATTATCTTCATCAAGCTTTTCGGTCCATTTCGAGTTTAGATAATTTCTTCCAATTGAGAAATTCCATAATGTCTTTAAAGAAGGGTCTTCTTTGATAAGATAATGATCCGTCTTTAACTCAGCGACAATTACGTCCCAAAAATACTTAATCACATTATAATGCTCTGACTCATCGGATACGACTATAATTCCATTTAATTCTTTACTATCTGCATAAATCACGCAACTTTCAAAAAGTTCCTCTAAATCACATTTAAATAATTCTGGTAATAATCTCTTTCTTGTTTTTTCATCTGGAATAAACTTGCAATACAAAGGATCATTTAGAAAACATCTAGTTAACAAATCTTCTAATTTTTTAATATCCTTTTTCTCTACTTGGTACAACCTATCGGTTTCCAAAAAACCACTCTCTTTTCCTAATTTGTTATTGGTATTACTAAGCTTAAGTTGTCTCTTTTCGCTTTCATTATACCATTTCAAATTATACTTGCAACTATTATTTTCACTATTTTACCAAAAGTTTTTCGCATATTTTTCTCTATTTTTCATTCTCAAAATTCTACTATAAAATATCGTATACTACCTTATAATATCTCTTATATCCTATAATATCTCTTAGGCCCTATAATATCGCTTAAACACTATAATATCTCTTAAACACTATATTATACTTAGGCCCTATAATACCACTTAAACCCTATATTATCTCTTATACCCTATAATATCTCTTAAACACTATAATATCTCTTAAACACTATATTATACTTAGGCCCTATAATACCACTTAAACCCTTTAACACCTCTTAGATCCCATTAAATCTCATCGGACCCATATATCATAGAACCAATAAATAAATTAATTATACTTGTCCGTTTGGCTAAACAGGCCGTAAGACCTGCTTATTCTGCTTGTGGAAAATAAGAAGCATTTATTTTTTCACTCATGACAAACATATATGGATTATTTAATTCATCTCTTACTTTGAACATAATCCTACCCAGCGCATTGTAATAATCTTCTTCAAATTGAGTTTGTGCTGGATTACGTACTGCAACAACAAAAAAGCAAGTTTCACTCTCAGAACAATCCACACAAGCAAGTGAGCGCTCATCAATGATTGCGTTAATGTATATGCCCGAACTTTTAAATTCCTCTCGGATAGCCAAATTCCAAACTAGATCAACATATACCTTATTCGGAGCAACCTTACCAACAAAAGCTATAATTATTTCATACTTTTCTGTAGCTTCCATAAAAACCTCTTTTTACTTTATCATATGATAACAAATGCAATTTGATTATACTTATATAACGGAAAATGTGAAGCAAATTTACACCAGTAATTTTCTATATATCCAATTGTAAGAACAAAGTCTTTTCTCTAATCAACAAAAGAGTGGTTTGCACATCTTCACGAGTAAATACTTTATTGCACACCTTTTGTTTCGGTGCGTAGCTGCACATCATTACCCCGTAGGGCCAAGGTGTACGTTTTGGTAGATAGTAAGAAGAGCATTTTATATGAATATGAAATGCTCCTCCTACACTTATTCTTTGCAATTAACTTCCTGTCATTGTTCCTCCATTGACATGCAGTACCTGACCTGTCACATAAGAAGAATCATTTGACGCTAAATAGACATACGTAGGCGCAAGCTCATATGGTTGCCCAGCACGCTTCATAGGAACATCCTGACCAAATTTACTTACATCATCCTCAGAAAAAGAAGATACAATTAATGGTGTCCAGATTGGACCAGGTGCTACTGCATTTACACGTATATTCTTTTGTACTAACGACTGTGATAAAGTCCTTGTAAAAGATACAACGGCACCCTTTGTAGATGAATAATCAATTAATTGTACATTACCTTTATAAGCTGTTACTGATGCCGTATTAATAATGGTACTCCCCTGTTTCATATAACATAACGCCGCTTGTGTTAGATAAAACATAGGAAATACATTTACTTCATAAGTCAGATATAATTGATTTATTGTGATTTCTTTAATAGATGGTTGTGGGAATTGAACACCAGCATTGTTAACTAAGATATCGAGAGAACCAAAGTCCTCAACAACACAATGAATTAATTCTTTACAAAAAGATTCACTCCGAATATCACCCGGGTATAATTTGCACTTTCTACCATAGCTTTCTACGCATTCCTTTGTTTCCAATGCATCCTCATCTTCATACAAATATGAAATAGCAACATTGGCCCCCTCTTTAGCAAACGCTATTGCTACCGCTCTGCCTATTCCACTATCGCCACCCGTAATAAGTGCTACTTTATCCTCTAATTTTGAGGCCCCTAGGTAGCAAGGATCATCATATATTGGTCTCGGGATCATTTTAGATTCAATCCCTGGTTGAATTTCTTGATGTTGTGGTGGAAATCTTCTTGGTAAATCATTTTCTAATATACAACGTTTGAATTTCATATAATCCCCATTTTTTTTCATTACTTTAATATATGTTTTTAAACACTTCTTGTGATAAGCTTTTCTTCAATACTTGTTGCCTATGTTAACATAGTATTATCCGTTAGCTACATATGGACAAACCAAATTTTAAAAATGATATCCGCAGTCCATCATCTAAGCCTAAATTCCATTTATAATGGGTAACTACCACACGACAACTACAATGCTTTCTTTTATAGCCATACTTACTACAGTGGGTACATAATTTTTCAACCATATAAAAGCAATTGCACCAACTAAAGAAGCTGAATATAAACATGTTTAATGAAAACAAATGGAGTTCGCAGTTACATTACATTACATTACGTAGCACTCCTCTTGATTTTCACACTCTCGCGCGCAAATACTTTTATAGCACAACTTTTATTCGTACGTAACTGAGCATCATTGCCAGTATGATAATTTTTAAATTATAGGAAACATAGTTTAACACTTTAGTTCAACATGTTCTCTTCTATAATAAAAAAAAGAGATGATATCATCTCTTCTTCATGGTCAATATTATATTTAGTTTCTCTTGTATCATCTCTCGTACATAGTATTTACTTTACCATTCATCGAAACTCATTTACAAGTCAGCATAATAGCCTATCACTTACATTAGTAAGGCTACAATAACTCCTAATATAGCTCCTGCAACTACCTGTAATGGCGTATGACCAACTAACTCCTTTAATTTGACTACTGGTTCTATCTTGTGATCCGTTAGAAGTTCGAACAACTGATTTATCGCTTCTGCTTGTTTTCCTGTTTCTAGACGTACTCCTCTTGCATCATACATGACGATAATTGCAAACACTCCTGCTATTGCAAATTCGAAAGAAGAAGTTCCATATTCTAAAATAGTTGCTGTTACTAACGCACACACCGTCGCTGAATGTGAGCTTGGCATTCCACCCGAACCTACAAAACGCTCCAATTTTAATTCACGATTTATGACTGCATATATTATAACCTTTAAAACTTGCGCAATTAACCACCCCATAACTGCACTCATAAAGATTCTATTTGTCAATAATCCGTCCAAAAGTTCCAAATACAATACCTCCTGTCTATCTTTCTCCGCAGTTCAATGCTAAAACAAATAAATTCTATACAAGGTTTGCTAACTGTTCCATCCGTAAAATTTTCCTTGTATCTTGTGATACATTGAATTTTTTAAACTTACCTTTACAAGTATTTTCCCTAATTCAGTAAAAGAAAATACCTCGTTCTCATATTTTCATTTGTAAACTTCTTTATACGTAAACAAAAAAATGAAAGGAATACTGGACTGAAACATAACAAATTTCCATTTAAAAGTATAGTATAATACCTGAGTAAAATCAAGAAATATCGCGAAATTTGTATTATTTTAGTCTTTTTGTGAGTAAGCATCCAGCTACAATTGCTGTAAATGGAGCCACTGTTACAAGTCCAAAACTACCAACTACAGTATGAAGGATTTCTGCAGCTACGTATTTATAATTTAGGATATGTAACATTGGTGTACCTTGCGCCATAAAAACCATTAATAATGCAATATAACCGCCTGAATATGCAAATAATAATGTGGTAGTCATCGTACCCATAGCAGCTCTGCCAACGTTCATACCAGATTTAATGGCATCTTTCCTACTTATGCCAGGACAATTTATAACGACTTCATGTATCGCACTTGTAATATCAACCGCCAAATCCATCATCGCTCCTGAAGATCCAATGAAGATACTTGCCATAAATATTTGTGTTAAATTCAAATGCACAAACCCACTATATAAAAGACTCTCTGAATACGACATGACTGCCCCATGAATTTTGAAAGCATCTGTAAATAAAATACCTAAGATACAAGTTACGAATACACCTAGTATCGATCCAAGTGTCGCCGCTGCTGTTCTTTTATCAAATCCATATACCAAAGATATGATAACTATAATTAAAAATACTGTAAGTAGTAAGCCAATATAAATTGGATTATTTCCATTCAGGTACCATGGAACTAGAACTTTCCATATACAAAGCACTGTTAAGACAAAGGATAAAACTGCGCGAAGCCCTGTTCTACCTGCAAACAATACTAAAAATAACACAAATATTCCGGCCAATATAAGCTCAACGTTGATTCGGTAATGATCAACCATATTTACATATAAAATATCTTCTCCTTGATAATCCACGGTGGCTAAAGCAATATCTCCAACTTGAAATAATTTATCCGACTCTAAAGACCCTTGTAACTGATTTGTCCCCTTTACTATTTTCCCTTTAAATTTACCATTAAGCAACTTTACCTCGCACTCTTGTTCCCCGGAACGTACGAGTCCCGTATCTATGATTGAATCATTATCTACCTGCAACACTTCTACTCTGGAATGATCACTTGTCCGATAATTTTGCGCTTCTTCATATCCCGTTGGTAAAATAAGCAAAATAAGAATTAGCACAAGACAAACAAATAGGGGGCTCTCCTTTTTTAATTCTGATTTTATTTTAGATATTCCTTCAATAAATTTCTTCATATTCATATCCTGCTCTCCATTTACTTAAAATAAAGAGGTCGTTGCTTTGGTGAACAACAACCTCTCCTTTGGTATCTTTTTGATATTGCCTTTATTACCCCTATAAACTAGTGCTTACTACTTAACCCCAGTAAGTGTAGCAAGTTTTTTATATATTTCAGTATTATCATAATATCCATTGAATAATTCTGCACCTGCTCCATTCGCCAAAACTGCTACAGGTAGACCAGTATGGGCATATGAACTAAAGTTCACACCAGACTTATTGCTTAAAATATGTGTAATTGTCACTGTTAGTGGCTCATATGTGCCATAAAGAACATATTCTTCTTGGTCACTTACATTGCTTGTAGTTTTTCCCATTGTTTTGTTATAAGCAGCTTCTAATCGTTTTAATTCATAATCCGTAAGCACAAGTTTTGGACTTTTCGCTGCATCTGTATCTTCTTTCGTTATTAGTCCAAATAGTTTTTTAACATCCTTTAAAACATCTGCAAATGAAGTCTTTTCCTCTTTATACTTACTTACATAATCACTATCATATTTCGCATAAGAAATTTTCTGATTATCGAGGTTTGTAAGGAATGTATCATAATTTGTACCTGCAAATCCAATCGTAAGTCCGCCTGTTTCATGATCACCAGTTACAATAATTAATGTCTCATCCTTATGTTCTTCATAAAATGCAATCGCCTCATCAACCGCATCTGCAAGGGCAACTGTATCTTGTATTGTTGAACCAGCATCATTTGCATGACATGCCCAGTCGATTTTACCGCCTTCAACCATCATGAAAAATCCAGTTTCATTGTCAAGCACTTCAATACCTTTTTTAACATAATCGGATAATGCCAATTCATTTGTCTTACGATCAATTTCATAAGATAGAGAACCACTATCTGCAATCTTTTCTCCAATAACAATTGCTTTTCCATCCGAAGCCTTAAGATTCTTAACACCCGTATTGGTTGTTACTACTTTATATCCAGCTTTATAGGCAAGATCATATATGTTCCCCTTCTCACCATCTGGCTTTAGAAATTCTCCGCCAGCAAAATAATCAAAATTACTATTTACTAGTTCAAGTGCCAATTCATAATAGTTGCCACGACTTGCTTGATGACCATAAAAAGCGGCAGGTGTTGCATGGTTTAAATTTACACTTGAAATTATTCCAATTTTATATCCTAACTGCTTCTTTAATTTTTCAGTAATCGTTTCATAAGCAATGGTCTTTTCTTCATTCATATTTATAACACCACTATATGTTTTATAACCCGTTGAAAGTGATGTCGCTGTAGATGCTGAGTCCGGACAAAATGAACTAGAATCATAAGTAACTGCAGAACCTGCTGCCTCAAAGTTCATAAAATTTAGCGCCTCATTCCCAATAAGTACTTTACTATTTTTACTTTGCTTCATAGCTCCCAAATAATCAGAGGTTATCTGTATTTGTGGATAGCTCATACCATCACCGATAAATAAAAATATGTATTTTGGTGTTTTTGTATTTCCTATCGCTGTTGTGTTCACTGTATTGGCTGTACCTGAATTTGCGGAAACTGCATTGTTTTTATTTTGAAAACCAACTACTCCTATGATAACTGTTACAATTAAAAACATTCCTATGATACGCTTTACTGTCTTCGTCATTTTTTTCTTCCCAACCTTTCTAAATTTCATTAAACTTATACCCTTCATAGTTCATTTCCATGTAACTTCGACATACTCCTTTAAAAATATCTACCCTATTACACCTCCTGTTTTTTATACAACTTTACAATAGCAAAGACTTGTAAAAACAAAAATCAGTCCGTGGTAAAATATTGGTAAAAATGAAATCTGCTTTCTAAAGATTTCTGACGTATTTACTATAAACAATAATTAATTACTAGTTCCATTTTTTGTTGTAAAAACGACAAATTGAAAATAAAAAACCGTAGCATGTATCTTACAGTAATGTAATTACAGCTACGGTTTAATTCATTCTCCTACAAGCTTACAGCTACAATTTCTTCTAGCACTAACGATATGCAGTCTTTAATGCCTTTAAAAGAACCTTTGGATCCTTTTTATATGGTGTTACTGGACATATTTTTTTATCATTCACGCCCATTAAAGTATAGACTGCAATTCTTGCAGCTCGTACAGAATATTCTTCTGTGAATACCATGTCCTCCGGTATTTCAACAAATTGACTCATCATTGCAAAGTTTGTGGAACCTTCTGGCACAACCTTTGGGCGATCTGTCATTTTACGTGGTTGAAATTGTGCATCCACATAAGGCATCATACATGGAATTACATTTACTACACTTTCCATGATTTCATCCATATGCTCTTCCATATGAAGATGATGTAATAATTCTGTCAATAGCTCTTCTCCAGTACAGTCACGCATTGGTTTTTTTACGTAATCGCCAATACGGTCCGTGTACAAACCATATCCCCAAAAGATTGTGGTATCCATCGGTTGGTTTTTAAAATGTGGTTGTGCAGCTACTACTATGCTCATAAGCCAATTTGAATCTTTAAATGTCATAAGCGCACCACTACCAGGAATATTTCCAGAAAATTCTTCAATTAATTTTAATAGTTTATTTCCTTTCATTGTTACCGTAAAGCTTTCCCAATTCGTCTCCTCTGGATGTCCAAAGAATGGTTCTGGATTGCCAAGTCCTTTTTTCTTCTTCGCAACTTTACTCCAAAGTTCGCCTGAAATTGGCTTGTCTACGTTATAACTAGCCGGTGTATACAAATCACCTAAGCTAGCACTATCAGTCATACACGCGTTGGTCATGAAACATAAATCTCCTTGATTTAACTCAATTATCTCTTCATTTCCATCTTGCTCTACATGGATCGCAGTTGCTGTTATTGTATCATCGTCTGCAAAATCAATGTCAGTAACGGTTGCATTGATACTAAAATCTACGCCATTTTGATCCAAGTAACTCTTTAAAGGTAAGATTACGGACTCATATTGATTGTATGGTGTACGTGTTACACCTTCTAATGTCTCAATGCGTGAAAATTCAAAAATCATACGTTCCATATAACGTTTAAATTCAAATAAGCTAGACCATTTTTGGAACGCAAATGTTGTTTGCCACATATACCAGAAATTTGTTTCAAAAAAGTGTGGAGTTTTCGAAAACCATTCCTCAATCGTCATATCATCCAATTTTTCTTCTGGTGTAATCATTAATTTTCCAAGTGCCATACGATCTGCATTGTTAAATCCCATGCTTTTAACATTTAAAATATTTCCATGTTTATCAATTAAGCGGGCCTGTGCATGAGTTGGATGAAGATGATCAAAATTTAATATCTCTTCGGTTACACTCTTTCCTTTCATATCTAGAGAAGGTATGGATGAAAACAATTCCCAGAAATTCTCATAGGTCTCTTCGTTTAACATTCTACCGCCTCGACATACAAATCCTTGTTCTACATTACCAGCACCATCGTTGCTTCCACCAAGTATTTTCATTCCTTCTAAAATATGAATATTCTTACCTTCTACACCACAATCACGAATCAGGTATGCTGCTCCTGCCAAAGAAGCTAAGCCACCACCAACAAAATAAAATTGACGATCATTTGAGTTGTTTTCTTCATATGAAGTATTCTCATTCTTAGATTTAGAATTTATTTCATTGTGCGCATCGCTTCGTTTTTTTGAATCATGCTTTTGACTTTGCCTTTTTGCATAGATCGTAGCGGCAGTTACTGCACCTACCATCGCACCTAAAATTAATACATTTTTCTTTTTGGACTTTTTATGCATCTGTTTGTAATACTGTTTATAATACTTTTTATAATTCTTTTTTAAATCTTTCTTATTCATAGTTCTAACCTCCGCTGATTACATATTTCTAATTTCGCTGTTTTACTGTTTTGTTGTTTTACTGTTTTGTTGTTTTATTGCTTTTGCTTTTACTTTTTTGATTTTTTGCTATTTTACTTATTTACTGAGATTGTCTGTAGTATACCCAAAATAATACACTTTGTAATTAAACAAACTTTTTTCTGTGTCATAATTTACGACACTTTTTACAAAATGAAAAAAAAATAGACAAATTTAATTATTTGTCTATTTAGAATACATACTAACATTGATAGTATGATATTAAATTTTAGTAGTGCATTTTTAATATAAAATTCATTCTATTATTATCTGCATGTTGGAGGATTATTATGTCATTGGATAAAAAATTAAAACAAGCAGCGTTTGATACACTCTTTGCCTTCTTTATTCAAAATAAGGACCGCTCTAACAAATACGCTGCAAAAGGAATTATAGACGCTGCGCATTCAATCAGCAAGGAAAACTTAAGTGATGAGTCAATCAAGGCTTTGACGACAGAACTATTAGCTCTTATGAAAGATCTAAAAAAACATAAAATTAACGAAGTAGACATAAAAAACTGGGTAATTCTTGAATTTCACTTACGATAGGACCTCATATATTCCTACGTTAAAAATCGTTCATAAGCCAGTTTTTCACAACTAGTTGCCAAATATTTTAAACGTTTTGCTAAATGCTCAGGTGCTTCCTTCATTCCATGCTCAACCCAAGAAATTACAGTACCACAAATTCCATATGCAAAATACGAAGCGAAAAATTTCTGATCTTCCGGTACTAATGCATGATGCACATCCACCGCAGCAATCGCCTCCTCGAACAATGTTACGGTAATGTTAAACAAATATTCTTTAAAACACGTCTCATCTGACTTTATTGTATTGCTAAAAAAAATCTGTTCCTCTTTCATGTGTGCAAATAAATTTACTAGTTTTTCATCCCAATTATCAAGTGTAATCCCATCTATAACAGGTAAAAAACCTTCATTATAATAGATCCAATTCAACAACTCATATTTATCTTGAAAATGATAATAAAATGTTTGACGATTTAATCCACAGATATTAGTAATATCGGAAACCGTTATCTTGTGAAATGGCTTTGTCATAGTTAATTCTTTTAACCCTTGTGCAATTGCTTTTTTAGTAATCAATGCTTCTGACATTAAAAATCATACCCCTCTTACTTTAATCAATATAATCCCTTGAAGTTTCAAACGATACTGTTCGTATGTTAGTTCCAATGTAAAACTAATTAATTTATAGAGATAGTATAACCTAAGATTTTTTTAGCCGCAAGTAATTACTATATTTTATTACAGACACTTGTCCATTACAAAACTATGATATAAACATTTTACACGCATTGCATTCAATCGCATTCTATAAATAACATTGTATAATAATCATTATTTATCATCTAATTATAAAAGATTTACAATTCTATCATTCATTGCTATAATACAATCGCTTTGCGAATCGAATTGATTGCAACTGCATATCTATCAGATATAGCATCTGAATATACTAATATGAAAGAAAGATGAGTGTAACCAAACATGAAAGACAAATTGATCAGTTCTATTATGGCCGGAGCCTATGTTGCTCTTGGCGCATTGACCTATCTTCTGATTCCAAATGCCATTGTCGGTACAATGTTTTTCTCTGCTGGAATCTTACTTGTATTTAGTTTTGATCGTTCTTTATTTACAAAAGTAGTTCCAATGTCTATTATAACAAAAGAATTTACAATCTCTGATATTATAATTACTTGGGTCGGTAATCTCATAGGCGCTGTTGCTATTGCAGTTTTATCCTTTTACTGCAGGTTCCAAGACAAATTATTAAGCACGCTACAACCAATCGCTGAAAAAAAACTTCATGATACTCCATTAAGCCTTTTTATAATGGGAATATTCTGTGCAGTGTTGGTAAGTTATGCAGTCTTTTTAGGTAAACGTTTTAAAGTAGGCTCCTTTCCTCATGTTTTTTATGTATGGCTTCTTATAACTGCCTTTGTTTTTGGTGGATACGACCATATCGTTGCGAATTTTTATTATCTTGCTACTTATATATTAGCATTTGGATTTGACGCTATTGCAGTGTTAAAAGTTATCTTTTTCGTTACGGCTGGCAACATCGTTGGTGGTATTGCAATTGCTACGATTGAGAAAAAAAGAGTTTTAGATTTTCTACATAGTGACTCTACAAACGGAGGTTCAGAACCTAAAACTCTTCTTTGACGGAATAACAAAAATCCATAAAACTTACTGACCCTCCAACTGTTTTTGTTGAGTACATAAAAAGCCCCAAACGGCAACCTGTAAAGTGATCCAACTTAAAGTATAGCTTAACTGTTATTCCAAGTTTCACCCATGACTTTGCCTCTTTATAATAAAACTCAACTTCATCAATATTATCCTGAAAATTAGCCTTTAGTCGAAATGTAACTTTACTTTGGGTGAATGGTATCCTTTCAAATTCTTTCCCTGATTGTTTATCAGCGCCCTTAGTCCCCCAGATGCTCTCACCTTCCTTCGGTTCTTTCGCAATCATAGCAAGGTAATAATTATCATCTTCTTTGGTTAACGCAATTAGTCCATAACAGCCCTGCAATGCACAAATTCCAGTAAAATCTCCATTTTTCAAGTAACTTCCATCGACTGTGACAGTGGCTGTTGTGACTGGTCCTACCATTCTTTGTGTAAGTGTATTGGTTGCTAATGTTACATTCGCACTGATTTTACCAGAGACAATCCTCAAAGCTTGAGGCTGTTTTGTTATGCACCATAATTTATGGTCTGGAGTATGGTTCCATTGCCATACTTTTTTCAACCGAACTCTACCACTTTCATCTGGTATATAATTAAAATTATCGCTTTCACACAATGCTTCATATACATGCTTAGGATGAGTACTTGGAATTGTTACTAAATGCGGTACCTTACCATTAATGCCAAACACAGGGAAGTCATTGATAAATTGAATCGGAACTAAGACTGGAATCCGTCCAATTGCACCATGATCTTGAAAGCACATAGCGAACCAATCCCCCCAAGGAGTATCCACAATTCCACCTTGAGCTACTCCCTGATTGTAATATCCCATATCATCATCTAATACATCGCTTCCAACAAATTCACCCTCAATTGAATCTGCTACATAACAAGCCTCTGTTCTTCTACCATAGCAATCCTTTGGCCAATGTATTAAAAATAAATAATACTTACCATTAATTTTATAAAAATGAGCACCTTCATACCCTAGTATTACATTTCCTTTTTCCATAACAATGACTCGTGAAATACCTCCTACCTTAGGACCAGTTAATTCTTTATTTAGTTCTACTAAATGAATCTTACTATTTCCATATACAATAAATACACGGTCCTCGTCATCAAACAATAGCGAACAATCATGATAAAATCCCTCTATGATCTGTTTATCCCAAGGTCCCATGATATTATTTGCCTGATATAAATATGTTTTACCTGTATCATTGCACACAAAGCAAACATAAAATTTATTCTTATGGTAACGAAGTGACGCTGCCCACATGCCTTTTCCATAAATAGTTTCATCTCCAACAAGGCGCTGTGCTGGAGTGCGATCCAAATCTTCATAAACATAAGTTAATATTTCCCACTGAATTAAGTCATATGAACGTAAGATCACTCCTCCAGGCATAAAATGCATGGTCGTACTTATCATATAATAGGTGTCTTCAACTCTTATTACATCTGGATCCGGATAATCAGACCATATAATTGGATTATTCTTCATAATTATGTCCATGCCTTTATTGCACATATCGCCCTGAAATTGCTGGTATGGACTCGGCCCCCCCTTTATTCATTCATGTTATTTCTTTCAACCTTTTCACCTTCTACTTATTAAATATTAATTGTACGTAATTATAAAAACCTAGGTACCACACCTTAAAATCATGCGCACCACCTTCGATTTCTTGCCATTTAAAATTCGCATCTTCACTTAGTCTTTCTGATAAAGATGTGATGTTTAAAACAGCATTGGTTGCATGTGGCCAAGCAATTCCATCTGCAGTTCCACAGATGTTATAAAAATAATTTACCTCGTAATCCTTAAAGTTATCGAGTGCACTTACTATCTTTGCAGATGTATTTGTCGTCGGACAGGCTGAAAATGCACCAAAGTAGCTGATAATATCTAGCGATTCACACAAGCCAATATTAATTGTTTGCATTGCACCCATAGAAAGACCACCCATCGCACGGTGCTGTCTTGCTTTTGTCAAATCATAACCTTGTTCGTTAAACTCAGCAAAAGTTGCAAAGTTCGCATCAATATATGGAATCAAGTCATTACGTAACTCCTTGCCAAACTCATAAAATGAATTAAAATCAGAAGATGTGTTTGCATAATTTACACTGGATCTTCCATTTGGCACAACCACAATAAATGGTTTGATGTCTCCATAATAGATTAAGTTATCCATAATTGCTTTAATAGTAGAGGCATTGTGATACATTCCCCACTCTTTTTCATTTCCACCAATGCCATGCATTAAATATAAAACATCATATTCGCAAGTTTCATCATACCCATAAGGAAGATATACATAAGCAGGCTTCTTTATCGGAGCATTATCACCAAAATAATCATATGTATCATAATATATTTGATTAATAGTTCCGCAATAATCCGAACGTATGGAGGAATACTTTTCTGGAATTTCATAGCTGATTTCCGCAGTTGGATCAAAATTCTCAGGCGATAATGTGGGAACTGGTGTTGTCGCATGATTTAATGTTTTCGATGGTTGACCATTTAGTATAGAAGCTGCTGTATTTGATTGCTCCTCTATTTTGGTTGCTTCCTCAGTATTCTTCTTTGGCTCATCCGTTTTCTTCTTTGTTTCCTCAGTTTTCGTTGGTATTACTGTGGATTTTAGTTCCTCATTTGATGTTGGTGCCACAGATTCATTTTGTTTTGTATTTGGTTCATCCATACCTGCAACCTCCGTATTAATCGACGTTTCCATAAACTTTGATGGGGTTCCTTTATTGGAACATGAAATCATAAATAAATTAAGTACACAAATTACGACAACTATGAAAAACTTCATACAACAAACTTTATATGATTTTATAATCCAATCATACTCTCCTTTCAATTAACCTTCTATTTAAGCTTATTTCAATTTTAAATTAAGGCATACAAAGCTTATACTTTTCTTCTACCTATTCGGTCTAAAAATCCAGAATCCGATAAAATGCTTCTTTCGGCTTATGCTCCTCATCAAACAACATCGGCCAATTTTTTCTGTTTCTTACAGGAAAATTATCCAACCATGTTACATCGTCTGCAACACCCCACAAGGTAACACAGTCAATATAATCTTTATATTCTCGGAATATGCGAAATGCAATTTCGTATGCCTTTGCTTGTTTTTCAAGTAGTATATCCGATGGTTTTAATAATCTAGTGTGATCATTGTACTCAAAAAGTGAGACATCCATTTCTGTGATATGTATTCTCATATTCAAGGAAGCATAAGTTTCAATTGTCCGTCGCAAATCATCTTCTGATGGAAAGTAAATATTATGATGACATTGCAAACCTACCCCATCAATCGGAACGCCTCTTTCCTTCATTCCTTTTATCACTTGAATTATTTTTTCTCTCTTTTCAAGGTTACACTCATTATAATCGTTATAAAATAATTCGGTATCAGGTAGCTGTTCCTTCGCCATGTGAAATATGATATCCATAAAATTTTCACCAAGTGTTTCAACCCATTTTGACTGACGCATCACCTGACCGGTTTTATCCTCAATCGCTTCATTTACTACATCCCAACAAAAGACCTGTTCCTTATATCTCTCCCCTAGGATAGCAATATGTTTTTTCATCCGATTTAACACTTGCTCCTTATTGCCCTCAAACACCCAATCAGGTGTCTGATTATGCCAAGCGAATGTATGTCCACGAACGAGAAGGTTATTTTCTTTTGCAAACTCAACAATTTTATCCGCTTTCTTAAAATCATAAATTCCTTCCTGCTCCGTAACACTGGAATACTTCATCTCATTTTCACATGTGATACTATTAAAATGTTCTTTAATAATTGCGGCGTGACTTTCTATGGTTTTATCACTAACTGCTACTCCAACTTTAAAAAAATTCTTATACTTCTCTTTCAGCATATTATTCCTCCATGCACCATGCACTTGAAACAAAATTGACAGCAACTACTGTGTTTAACTTTTTTGTTAATAAATTCGATACTTCCCAGCTAGCATTAAAAGGCAAAAGAAATATAAACAATTATCATAATATCTACGATCACCTTTTCTAAGAGGAGTATTTAAAAATGTCTTCACCCATTCCATTCGATATTTACCGGTAGCTGCTAAGGATCCCGCCGCATTGGTAGCTATAATAGCAGTTGGATGCAGTGCTGGTTGTTCCAGTGCCGTTCCATCGATTAAGTAATTGTAAAACTCCCTTAAATTCGTTGTTTCAGAGAAAAACGTTTGTAATCTATCAACAATTACACCAAGTGACGCATCTTTATGAAACCAAGCTGCATCTAAACCAATGTTCATTGCCACACGGTATGCATCAGAATAAAATTGTCCATCATGGAACAAACGCTTAGGTAAACCACTATATTCCGCATACTCTGGAGCCATACCCGTAACATCATGACAGGTAATATGTAAGAACTCTCGACTTGCTATAGCTGCCGTTTTCCAGAACCTTCGGTCTTCCTCTTTTGCCCAAAGTGAAAATAATTCATAAAAATGAGGCAAATGATAGGATGGATCGGTATAATCCGCCTCTGGGACGAACCTAATATAGTAATTGTCATGATCCCACATAGCACGGCCACCCACTACCAATTCATTCTGATGTAGGCAATGCCATAGAATGTCCTTGGCCTGTTCACTATAATTAAAGGGCGGTATGCCATCACCCCAGCGGTGACTTGCAAACATTAAAGCCAATGCGAAATATTCCTCACCATCTGGCGCTGGGCCTTCTGAATTCTTTATTCCCTCAGGTGATACTGACCATGCAAAATACCCTTCATATTTACCAGTAGATTGGTACATGTATGTTTTTGAAAATAGCCAAAGACGATCAAAAATATCTTTACGATCCATTTGAACCGCCATCATCATACCGTAACTCATACCTTCGGATCTTACATCAAGGTTACCTGTATCCAGTAGGTACCCCATATTCTCTCCAGATTCAAAGTAAAACTTTTCTTCATTATCCAAAAATATCGTTTGAAAAACATCTTGTATTCTTTTCTCAATTTCTTCTTCTGACATCCCTAACTCTTTGAAAAGATTAGGATATATTCCTGTATAAAATGCACCATCCATCATTTTATTTTCTCCTTTTTTTTACTCTGAATACCCAAAGGCTAGGATTGTAAAACTTTTATCTAAACTATCCTTTGACATTTTAATTTCAACAAGGTGGTTATTCGATACATCTTCCTTGATTAAAGATACGGTGATTGGATTATTCCATCCTCCACTTTGATAACCATCAATGCTCATTACTAGTTTTGAATCAACATATATATCCACAGTTCCATATGAAGTATCCGAGCTTGCCTTATAAACCAGTAGAAGATTTTTACAATTTAAGTTCATTACAAATCCATCATCTTCTTGGTCCTTATCCTTCATCCAATTATTTGGAAAAGTCAGTTTATTGCCCGTAAATCTTCCTATCTTTTCATCAATCGCTGAAAAACCACCAGGAATTATTTCAATCTCATCCCCATTATAAGAACTGTCAATCATTTGGATTTCTTCATAAGCGTTACCAATTTTAGCTTCCAAAGGAACCGTTATGTCCTCAGTATGTTTTTCCATATCATCAATAGTTTTATAGTAGTTGATGATGCAATTGGCCATTATCGTATGGCCATACGTCGTAGGGTGATATTGATCTGAAAAAAATAATGCATCCGTCATTCTTCCTTCTTCTAACTCAGGAACTACTGCATCTTTTACACTTATCATAGGAAGATGATAATACTCTCCCAATGGAATATATAAACTCTGCATATTCCACTTTGACTGAAATACACTAAACATTAGTACAACAGCAGGTGATTTTTTTGATGATAGTACTTTTCTTATTAAACTTTCATAAGCCTCACCATTCGTTGGTTCTTGATAATCATTCACGGCAAACTCAATAAAAACAATGTCTGGTTCAATGTTTTCATACTCAGTAACATCTCTATCATACCTTATAATTCCAAGGGCAGATGGTGTTCCCCCCATACCAGCATTTACAAATGAGACGTTACTACCATCGCCCTTCCCATAGGTATCTTTGAAATATTCGTATGACTGGTATGCATAACTTTTATTAGCACCGGATGCACCTGCTCCCTCGGTAATCGATCCCCCAATATAAGCAATCGTTACATTCTCGCCATTCTTCGCTTTTTCAATTATCTTCTTCATGCGATAATTATTTCCAGTAGATATCAGTGATCTTTTCATCATAGTATCATACACCTCTTTTTTATCAGACTTCAAGTTTCCATCCCTCTCATCTACTTGTTCCGATAATGATTCCTTACTATTTTGTACTATTCTTGTATCTAACTCATTTTCTAAGTCTTTGCCTTCAGCATTATCAACCAAATCATTTTCTACAAGATTAAATTTATCTTGATATATCTTATCTTGTATCGTCACATCTGCCCTCTTTTTGCTACACCCATTACATAAAAGAATGAATATAGTAATGATACTTAGAGATACAATTTTCCATTTAACTTTCATTCGATTCCCTCTGTATCATAGATGATACGAAAGTCCACAATATCAGCTGTATTTCTCGTATCCCTTCCACAAGAACTTGCATAGACTCCTATTGTATTACCAACAAATCCACCAGCTACTTCTGTGCTCATTTCATGAATATCCACATCCTTTAACACTTGATAATCCACTTGCTTATACTGAAAAACAAAATCAGCTCTTTGACCGTGTCCTATTATTTTAAATCCAATGGTATGATCCCCTGATTCTGTAATAAAATCGGATAGTAATCTTTCTGCTAAAAGCTGTTCTTTATCTTTTATGTACTTAACAACTTGTATCCTACAATGATTAAATTCACACTCTTCGCATTGCTTTATACGAAACAAGATATGATATTCATTGCTTTGTAATATTGAAATCCCAGCCTCTTCCTCAGCAAGTAACATATCCAACGTAATCGTTAGATTTGCTTGATAAGAGTACTCAAGCTGACGAAACGCAAGATATGCTGGGCTTTCTAGCTCTTTTAACGTCTCGGGGAGAAATCTTATTGCGACTTTGTCTTCTTCTACTGTATAAAAATCACTACTTGGATTACGTAGCATAAGTACATCCTGTTTTTTAGTCAAGGACTCTAGTAAGGATTGTTTTTTTATCTTTTCTGTCTCGTTACATGGAAAAGGTAGGGAAACCCAATCTTCTAGTTTACCGATTCCTGGGTTTATGACTGGCCATCCATCTTCCCACACTACCTTAGCAAGGAATGTTTCTCTACCTAATCCTATATAGCCCTCGCAACGTCTGCTTGCTAACATCACCATATACCAATTGCCATCTGCATCATCTACGAGATCTCCGTGACCAACATATACAACAGGATAATCTTTTCCTAAGTGTCTATGTGTTAGAATTGGATTTTTCGGATTATTTTCATATGGTCCAAAAATATGTCTACTACGTGCAACTGTAACTGCATGATCTGGCCCTGTACCACCTTCTGCATTTAATACATAATAAAAACCATCTTTATAATAAATGTGGGGACCTTCTGGCCATATTACATCCTTTAATGCACCTTTCCAAATGGCGTGGCTCTCACCTACCAATTGCATATTATCTAAATCAAACTGTTGTATCCATATTTCCCAATCTCCATTGTATTGAACTCCAGTAGGATTTGGTCTAGTACCAACATAATAACACGTTCCATCTTCGTCAAAGAATAAGCTAGGATCGATGCCAATCGCCTTCTCACCTAAATAATAAGGTTCTGACCATGGTCCCCTTGGATTTGTTGCTGTAACAATAAAATTACCACCACCTGAAACATTCGTTGTAATCATATAGTAGGTATTCTCATGATAACGTATTGTTGGTGCAAAAATACCGCCTGAGTGCTTACTGTTTTTTAATGGAAGCTGTGATTTGCGATTTAATATATTTCCTATTTGCGTCCAATCCGCTAAGTTTTTACTATGAAAAATAGGAACACCTGGAAAATAAGCGAAGCTTGAGTGAACCAGATAAAAATCATTTTCTACTCTGCAAATCGATGGATCTGGGTAAAAACCAGATAATATTGGATTCTTTACAACGTTCATATGGATTACCTCTCTATCATACATGTAGTTTTTTCAAGAAACATTTTACATTAACTTCAAAATTTTATCCCTTAATTCCTATTGATGAAATGTCCAGGAATGAATTCGATATCCAGAACCAGAAAAAACAAAAAAAAGATCATGAACTCCTGTTATCTCTGCTACTGAAACCGTTACTTCCATCACCTTATCAAAGCTTCCCGTTTCACTAATCTTTGCGAAAGTTATTGCTTTGCCATTTAGTTTATCTGCGCAAACCTTCACGGCACCAGAACCTTCACTTGCAAAGCGTATGGTTAATTCTTTTGCTCCCTTATCTCCAAAATCCAGACCACTAATCTTTAACCAGTCACCACTATCAATGTCAGAAACCGTAACTTTCGTAGTTTCTTTGAAGCTTTTTTTCTTTTCTTCTGCTATAGATATTCCAGAAGAATTTGACATCGTCGTAGCTAATATTTCCTCATAAGGATTTAGTGTTGACAATTGTTTTACTCCATTTTTATCTGCTTGAACTGGACTTATTGTTCCATCTTCATTCAAAATGACTGCATTAACACTTGTACTACGATAACCACCGGTTAGTTTTTGTGAATCTTGTAATATCTGAGTGTGATAAAATATATACCACTGACCTTTAAACTCAACCATACTATGATGATTATTTCCCCCCGTTCCAAAAAAATGTCCCGGGTTCTTTAAGATAGACCCTTGATAATCCCATGGGCCAAATGGCGATTTGCTTGTCATATAAATAATTTCACCAGCAATAGGAACATGTTCTCCCTTTGCATTATCTCGACTGCTAAAATTGGAACAATAGGAATAATAATAAGTATCACCTATCTTGTTAATGCCCGAGTCCTCAAATAAAAATGGGGCATCGATTACAACAGCATCACCAACCGTGCTTATCATATCCTCTCCTAATTCAATAACTCTCGCTGTTTTTGGTGACTCCTCAAGACCTTCTGGTACTCCACCTCCAAAATATAAATAGGAGCTTCCATCGTCATCATTTAATACTGCTGGATCAAACATCCATGCTACTCCTTCACAGTTTGGAGTTTCTCTTGTTATGAAAGGTTTTCCAATTGGGTCTCGAAACGGACCGATTGGACTATCTGCCGTTAATACACCAATACCCCTTGCACTATCTGCAAAATAAACAAAAAATTGTTCTTTTCCATCAATTACTTTCCAGGTTGCAGCAGGTGCCCATGAATTTTTCGCCCATGTGCTCACACCTTGTATCCCACCAATATGGATCCAACCATGATCTGTCCAATTTACTAAATCAGCAGAGGATATACACCGCAAACTATTGATATTCGCATACGTGTTTTGAGACAAATTTCCTGCAGCATCGTACATGTACACATCTTGAGTCATATATACATACACGCGATCATTATAAACCATTGCAAATGGATCTGCTCCATAATCCTGTGCAATCAATGGGTTATTCTCCCATAATTGTTTGATCGCCTCTTTAACTTCTACATCATGAAATAATACTTCTAAATCTTCTTGAATCATATCTTCTTTTTCCTCTCCATTATTTTCTTCCTGTGTTGCTCCGTCTTGATTTAATTCCTTTGCATCTGAATTCTCCTCTATAACCTTTATCCCTTCCGTAGTTTTTAATTCGTTTTTATTACTACATCCAATTAAAATAATTGCTATAAAAAAGCTTATGAATAAAAACGATCGTTGGAACAAATGTGAATGATTCATAATTTGTTCATGCCTACTGCACAAATTATCTCTAACGTGTCGGCATGGATTTAGGCCCCCTTTGTTCATTTATTTTTAAACTGTAATGGCTATCCCGTTTTCCCTATTCTGGATGAATTACCTATTAATATTTCTTAACTGATGGATCTAACAATGCACCGAAAAATGCTCTCTTAGGTTTTAAATTTTTATCAAATAGCAAAGGGTAACTAGGTTGATCCGGTTTATTAATCCAAGAACGATCGTCAGATAATCCCCATACCGTAACACTTGTTATATTTGCATTTCCTTTATTTAAACAATTAAGCAATATTGAAAATATAGTGCGATATCTTGTTGCTAATTTCTCCTGTGCTTCCTCCGTATCTTCCGGACATGCAATATCAAGTTCTGTAATCTGTATCTCTAAACCTAGCTCTGAATATTTATTAATTGCATACTGGTAATCAAGAGTCGTTGGATAGTCAATTTGTATGTGGTCTTGCAAACCAACACCATCAATGATCCCTTTTTCTTTTAATTTATTTACTAGTTCACATATTGCGAAGAGTTTACTTTTTTCATAAGTTCCATAATCGTTATAGAACAATTTCTGATTCTTATCCGCATATTTCCTTGCAAAGGTAAATGCTTGTTCAATATAATCATCCCCAATTATTTCATACCAATAATTATTTTTGATGCGAATACCATCTTTATGCCCATCCCCAATTTCAATAGCCTCATTTACTACATCCCATGCGTAAACAACGCCCTCATAATTTGTATTGACATACTCCATCTCTTGCTTTATATAATTTTCCATTCTTGCTAACATTACTTCTCTTGTTACAAACGGAGCATCTTCACTCTTATCAAAACCTTCTGTAAATAACCACCTTGGAGTCTGGGAATGCCAAACTAAAGTATGAGCACGCATTTTAATATCATTTTCTTTTGCAAAATTTAGTGCAACAACAGCATTTTTCATATTTACAACCGGAAATTCTTCATCGCCTTTTTTAAGTGTTGCAGCGTGATCCAGTGTAAAGTCTGCTTTCATTTCATTTTCACATGTTATACTACTAAATTGAGAAGCAACAAAATTGGCTTTTATCTTGTTTTCAATATCATGTTTCGCCAATGCTACTCCAATATGAAACTTATCTTTATATACATCCTTTATACTTGCTAAGACCCCTGTCTTAGTATAATTTTCATAGTAAGCGTTATCTTCCGTTGTAGAGGCTACGTTATCTTCCTCTTTCTCCTTTCCATCGTCAGGGACAGCAGTAATCTCTTGACTTACCTCTTGTGTAGGCTCTGCGGAAGTTTCCTTCGTATTTTGTTCCTTTTGATCACATGAAATGAATACAAAACCACAACATAACACGGAAAATAACAGTATCAAGTTTCTATATTTAATAAATAGTTTCATTTCCCCCTCCTAGCAGTTGAAATCACTTATATTTAGATAAAACAGGGGAGTTATAGCTATCTCCCCTGTTTTCTTAGGAATTCCTATGTAATACTTTATTTATTGATTGAATTATTATTTGTTGAACTATTTATAATTGATTTATTTTCTATTGTTTCTTTATTATTTATTTGCATCGTTTAATAACGCTTCCCATGTTCCGGATATTTCTTCTGCTTTTTCAGCAGGAGTCTTACCTAACGCATAAGTATCCCATGCGATATCTCCGAAGCTAGTACCGTAAACAAACTGCAAGTAATCATTATTTATAATTGCACCATCATACATCATTGCTAATGTTTCATCCACTGCTCTTTCATCACGGAATCTAGTATAATAATAATCTTTCCAGGAATCTGCATCCTCTTCATATCCTGGTGTAGGATTCGTCCATAAGTTATAAGCAAATGCTATCTTTTCAGCAGTCTCTTTATCGTAGCAGGATGGAATCACTGCTATATTATCACTAAAGTATGCAGCGTATCCCTCACTCTTAGGTCCCTTTGGAAATAATACAAATCCGAAATCATCTGTCATGTCTTCCCATGTTCCAGTTCTATATTGCTCACCAACTTGCATTGCTACCTTAGCATCGTGGAATGCTGATATAAACCAGTCCCAGTTTGCATCTGGTGATGGTACAGGCATCTCATAACCTTTTGAAATTAAGCCTACTGCCCATTGCATTGCTTCTAACCAATTCGGTTCTTGTGTTCCATTATAGAATTTACCTTGTGCATCTTTTCCAATAAAACGAGCATCGTTACTAGTTACAGCTCCTCTAAATAAATCAACTGAGAAACTTACCATTGCATAACTATCCATAATACCATCGTTATTGTTATCAATTGTTAACTTCTTGCAAAGTTCTTCAAACTTTTCCCAAGTCCAATCACCACTTGCTTGCAAATCATAAGGAAGATTTGGATCTAAACCTGCTTCTTCGAATAATCTCTTATTCCAATATACACCTAGTTTTGGCTCTGCTCTTCCGGAAGCCATACCATAGATTGAATTACCATAAGTCATGGTACTAATAACGGATGGATTCCACTTACTTTCCTTAAAGTCAAAACTCTCAAGTGTTGCTAAGTCATATAATAATCCGTTTGAAAGTGGCTGAGCAACCCAGTTTGGTGCCATAATAAATACATCCGCTGCAGGATCTTCTGCCATAATAGAGGTTGTAAGTACTTCTTGGTAAGTATCCCAATCACCAACCGCTATTTGAGTCATTTTGAAGTTATACTTTTTCTGAATCATTTCACGGTATTCTTGAGTCGCTTCTTCTTGAGCAGTTGTTGGTGGTGTTGCTTCCCCAGTAGACCACCAATCACCAATTGTTATTTCCATACCTCCAAGATCCATTTCTGGTTCTGGTTCACTGGTTGGAGTAACTTCTTGCGTCGGTGTAGCTTCAGCAGCTGCTTCCGTTGGTGTTACATTTGAATTTGTTTTCTCAACTTCTTTTCCCCCACAAGCAGTTAACATAGCCATACTCAATGCTGCAACTAATGTTATGGCTACTTTTTTCTTTAACTTTTTCATCATAATACGTATCCTCCTTTAAATAATCTTTCTATAGAAAGTGTCGTACACTTTGCTATCTTGCTACATCTTAATTCCCGTTTGACTTAAACTTTCAACGAATCCCTTTTGTGCAACAATATAAATTAGTAAAAGTGGTATAATCGCCATAATCATTCCTGTTGATATCATCATCTGTCCATAAGCAATGGATGGTTTAGTTCCTGTTCCATTAATTGCTGTTAAATAGTCTGTTAATAGTCCAGTAATTGCTGTTAGTTTATTTGATAAAAGTGATATTTTCCCCAAAAACATCTTTGAGTAGAAGGAGTCCGTCCATTGCCAAACAAATGCAAATAAAAAGCAGGAAGTTAATATTGGAGTTGCATCTGGCAACATGATACGTACAAACGTTGAAAAATTACCACAACCATCTACATAAGCTGCTTCTTCCAATTCTTTTGGAACCCCTCTAAAATATTGACGTATTAAAAATATGTACAATCCACTCTTTAGCCCCATACAAGTCATACATAGTAAAATGTAAGGAATCATGGAATTTTGTAAATTCATAGTCTTACCTGTCGTGGCTTTCAACACTCCAAAGAAGTCAAAAAATCTAAAATTCAAGTAAAGTGATGACATGATTGTCTGTGGTGGAACAATAATAACCAATAATACACAAGCAAACCAAAATCTTTTTAATGGGAACTGGAATCTTGCAAATCCATAACCAACAAGTGTACAAAATGTAACTTGCAATAAGCTTGACATAACCGATACACCCAGTGAGTTTTTTAAAGATTTCCAATAACCAATGAGTGAATTCACTAATTTATAGTTCCCTGTTGTGAAATTTCTTGGTATTACGATAATCGTTGGATCGTATAAATCCTTCTCTTGCATAAAGCTTAAAGAAATCTTATTGAAAATTGGTTGTAAAATTAAAAAGCATAAGCCAAATAATAATATTGCTCGTATTAATTTATAGGCCTTATTCGCTATTACTTTTTTTAGGAGATAACCACCTGATTGTTGATTTCGTCGTTTAAAATCTTTCCATTTTTCTTTTTGGTTTTTATTCATAATAATACACCCACCTTGAAGTAATGGCACTGAAAATACCAATGATTAGCATGACTGATACAAAATAGATCCATGCCATAGCAGAGCTAAATCCATAATCCATTTTAGATATCATAGTTTCTGAGATTTTACTCATAACCTCGCTGTCAGTCCTTGTAAAGAAATCAACAATTGTATAGATTACATTTACAAGAATAACAGGACTTACAAGTGGTAATGTAATCTTCCAAAAACTTTCCCATGAAGTACATCCTTCAATGGTTGCTGCTTCATACATACTCTTTGATATCGTTTGAAGCCCTGAAAGGAATATGATAATTTGGATACCAGAAGCAATAACAACATCATAAACATTGTTTACAACATTATAAACGGTCTCCAAAAATCGATCTCCAAAACCACTGTTCGCTAAGATGTCTTCGAGTACTGCGGTTATATTCGAAGTTTGCGAATTTGCTTCTATGTATTCCTGCATTCCGGATAATAAGCTATTATTAAACTCTAGTCCAACTAAAACCCCCGAGGAGAGTATAACTGGAAGGAAAAATATAGCACGAACAATTCCTCTTCCTTTAAATGTTTGATTTAATAATAAAGCCATGAAAAAACTAACAATCAATGTAGTGGGAACCTGAGTTGCCATACGTGTTAACTCTTCTGTTAAAAATCTAGTATATTCAGGATCAACCGTTAAGGCTTTTTTAATATTTGCTAACCCGGTAAACTCCAATAAAAATCCACCATTTCCTACACCTATTACTACGTTACTAAAACTCATCCTTAGTGACTCAAACAATGGAACAACCATAAAGGCTAAAAAACCTATGATAAATGGAGAGATGAATAAATATCCTGCAATTGCTTTTCTTTTACGCATATTTTTTTGTTTCTTTTTTGCCATGTTACTACCTCCTCTCCACTTTATAGTCTCTTGCTGGTATACTTAGGTCATCAAATTTATAAGCATCATAGTTATAATTCGTATATACTTTTGTACCATCTTCATAAGTAGTAACGAATACTCCTGGAGATAAGATCTCGTGTGTTGTTATAAACTGATTAAAACAATGCCCTAGTTCTTCATTGTATCTACTATATAATCGATAAGCCTCTTCTTTCCACTTGCTATAATCGCAACCAAACAAGTAGGTATATAGTGTATCTTGTAATACATTGGAGCTCTCCTTCATAAATGTAAAGGAAAGGCCTGCTCCCGTTTCCGCACTTTTTAAAATCTGCTCCTCATAATCTCCAGAAAGGTTAATGGATGAACCAGTATAATTTACTAAACCATGGATTGCTATGGAATAGAACGGAACCATCGAATCAATGATTTGGAATTGGTTACCCTTTAACTCCATGTCTGTTACCAGAGTTGCATATGGAAGTGCATAATCATTTCCATATTTTATCATTACATTAACATTTTCTTGTTGTATCTCACTTAATTTTTCCTGTTGCATATGGATTACTTCTTCTCTCGTAGTAAGGTTTTTCGGATTATAATCCGCACTTACTACATAACCAATATCAGAAAATGCTACATTGGTTCCATATTCCTTTGCCTTTGTTTTTAAATTCTCCATGTAAGTAATTGTTCTCTGTGGTTTCAGTAAATAAAAGGCATCTTTCCAATCCTCAATTCCATAATAAACAGGTGAAAACGAATATAGTTTTATCACTTCACGACTTGAATATTTTGCAACATCTTTACTGATGCTAAAACCATTGAATCCACTCTGTGGAAAAGCATAGGTAACAGTGCCTTCTAAGTAAAGATCAACTCCCTGTTCTTTAGAGAAATTAATTAACTTCTTTAAATCCTTCTCACTTCCAAGCTGCGAAATTGTTTTAACATTATCGAGAACTTTTTGCTTAATTCCATTATTCGTCCATCCACTATAACGTATGGAGAGATTCTTATATCCTCTACTTATAAAATCTTTCACCATTTCTTGTGCTTCCGTATAGGAAGTTAAGGATGTTGGTACCGAGACTGGAAATCCAAGACGTTGTTTAATGGTGTCAATCGCTCCAATCAACGTTATATTTACTGGTGTATTACTATCGTCACGTTTTACTAATTGGTTGTGTTTGCTCATTAAATACTCTCGATATGCAACTGCCATATCTGTGTAAGTATCTGACTCTAAAAAGCAATATCTTTGTTTGATGGATCCAGTTGGTTTTTTTGCTTCAAATACCATTACGGATTTGTCTGTTTTTGCTGATACATTCAGTGAAGATGCATGCAGTACAGTATACGTAGCTCCAATGTAGTTATAGCTATGAGAACGTCCACTAATGTCTGCTTCTATGGATGCAACTGATGCGTAATCTTCTAAAATACCAATCATTGAACTACCATTTTTGGAGATACCAAATACCGGGAAAGAACTTCGTCTCTCATCAATGACTGCATCTCTTTTAATTCCTTCATCCCATCCATATACTTCATTGTAGTAGGAACTTTGTTCTACTTTCCCATTATTAAACTGAATAATTCCACCATTGCCTTCTGGAACAAATAAAAATCCTTGATCTACTGTACTTCCTGCACCAAAATAAGGTAGTAATTTTACTTTTGTTAATGGAAATGTTTTGGTCCACATCATATCTTCAAATGGTAATTCAATCACTAATTCATTGTCTTCCAAACGATAAACAATGGACACATTAAAATATGGTTTGTTTTCTCCACTTTCACCAGAGTACCTTTTGTTGTCAGCTTCAAAATCTTCTCTCGTATATCCAGCCGCAGCAAAGATTTCTTCTATTTTAACCTTCAAATACTCCTGTATTCCTTCTCTTATAACATAAACATTTTCCTGCTCTAAATCGGGATATAATTCTAAAAGCTCCGCTTTGTTGTCGGTAGGACGTAAATTATTGATGTCTAATTTACGATAGTAAGAATTTATTTTCTTTTTCGCACTTGCATCCATTTTATCCATAAATGTTGTTATTCTAGATTCTGAAATTGCTTGTGGAAATATGTACTCTTTCTGAACATCACCAATAGTGTAATTTACCTTTACATAATCCTGCTCTTGAATTATCTGAAAATTATTCTTACTGATGCTATACTCAAAATTATTAAACAATGTATTTATACCAGCATCATTGCTATATTCTAATAGCAGTGTAGACTGTAGATATTTTTTACTCTTGGCATCTGCGCTAGGATCATTTTCAGCATCCACTGGATTCGAATTCCATACAGAATTATCCTTCTTGTTTCGTACTTCAAAATACGTAGTGTTGGGATCTAGCGTAAATACTAACGAATCATTTTCAAGTACATAAGTACTCTTATCCTCTACATAACTATAGGTATCCATGATATCATCTTGCGCAATTTCTTTTGTACAACCGACCAATAGCACCGATGATATCAGGATTAATCCTATTTTAATAAAATGTTTCATCACTTGCCTCCTAATCAGTAAAATCGAAAAACTACTTCCTTGTACAAAGAAATAAAGTAAGCTGCAGCATCTGTTACTAAACTAAAGAATAAAAGGAACACAAAGATAATTACCATAATACCAATTGCCGTTGCAATTAAAGTTAACACCGTCTTTCCTAACGTGTAATCATGTATCATCATGGTAGCGCAAACAATTAAAAATGCACACCAGATATTAGAAAACGATGTTAGATAAAAATAAAATGCCCCTTCCTGAACTGTCATCAAATTACTGATAAAAATCATTGGTAATTGTATAATTACATATGGTGTTAACGCATAGCCAATCGCCATATATATTTGTTTCATTGTACCTTTTCCATTAAAAAGTGTAGTCAATGCCCAATTTGCTACGCATCCTAAAATTATTGGTAATATAAATCCTAAGATTATTTCAATTATGTTAACATATTCCCATATTACTTTATTGAATATAAAACTTGTAAATTGAAGTTTAAAGACTGTTGTTAATAATGAAACAGCAATTATTATATTGGCAGCTGCAACAGATCCTCTCTTTTCATGAGTTAAATCCCAAAAACCATCCAGTGGATGAGTTATTACATATAAGGAATAACGCAATGTTTTTCCTACATGTGTTACCTTGTTTTTATCGAATACACTATTTAATTTCACGCCTCATCCACCTCTCTCTTTATTTTTTTCAACTTTCCTATAAGAGGAGGAATTGCAATGATTGCAAAGAATCCGCATGCAATCCAAGCGATATGCTCTTCAATCCACTCTTTTCGGTATAATTGGAATGCTTTCGAATAATTTTCATCGTCTAACTTTATTTTAAAATATTCCATTGCTTCCTTATAATTTTCTTGTCTTAACAACGCTCTTCCTATTCCAATATAGGCAAGATCATAATTACCATTTTGCATTAATACCTGTCTCCAATAATCCGCAGAGATATCGTAATTCCCTTTTTCATACTCTGCCAATGCATCATAAATTAATTGACCATATTGAGTCATTTTTAGAATTGTAATACCAGCAGATTTAGAGTCTAGAACGACTAAATCATTGCCCATATGATCAATCGCAGTTGGATACTGAAAATATCCCTGTTTATTACCTAAACTACCAAATGCATATAGTAAATTTCCTTGAGAATCATATCCAAAAATTCTACCTCTTGTACGATCAATTGCATAATATGTACCATTGTCAAGGGCTGTAATGTCAATTAGTTTGGAAGCTCCAGATACACCAGCTGCATTTCCCCACCATAAATCTCCGATTGGAGGATACTCGCCATTTTTTATTAAAATATCGGCTCCCATAGCGTTTAATTTACGGATAGGTTTTGCCTTATCATCTTTCAATTGATACTCTTCAAACACTGAAGTTGTGCAATAAATAAAATCATCTTTATCAAGAGCGAGATTATTATATTCTGTCGGAACAAACTGCTGTAATTGCGCTCTTTGTTTTTTAGTAGCAATCATCTTCCATAAATAATCTCTAATATTAAATTTAACTTCATTCGCTCCAATGTAACCGCCAAACTCTCCATTGTTTTTATAAGTTACAAAACCCTTATTATAGTTTTTCACCAAAACAATACTTCGTCCTGATGCATCCGTAACAACTTTCATCGGAAGAAAATCAGATCCTGTAGCTACCGTTTCATCCACGGGGCGTTCCATTTGTTTTACAAATTGAAGGTCTGCCGTAATATGAACTACTCGTTGATTGTTCGTATCACAAATATACATATCTCCATTTTCCATTACGTAAATATCCTGTGGTCCAGAAAATGTCTTGATTTCGTTATCTCCAGTAAACTCGTTAAACTCCTTTACTAAGTTTATTTTGTCACCGGATCGCTCAAGTATGACGATTCTGTTATTTCCAGTATCGCATACATACATTCGATTCTCTCGAACAAAGATACCTTGAGGATCTTTAAAATCACCGATTCCAAATTCGTTTCCTGTTAACATTCTCTCCGCAGTATAAGCATCTGGAGATTCTCTATTTTCTCCCCAATAATCATAGGTATAGGTATAAGTAGTGCCTGCTGCATGTACTGTAATTGTTGGAAACAACAGCAATGCAACGCATACTAGCATAAATGCATAACTTTTTTTCATTATTGTTTCCTCCTTAATCTTTAATTCCAGAACTAGCCATCGTTTCAATGATATTGCTTTCGGAAATGATAAATATTGTAATAGGTACAATCATCATAACCAAGGTTACTGCAGCACCAACACCAGCTCTTGAAACACCACCATTAATTATTTGTTGTAATGCATATGGAAGGGTCTTTAATTCTTCCGAATAAATAAAGTTCGATGCTTTGGTATTCCAAAGACTTTGAACGGAAAGTATTAACAGGGTTAACCAGGCTGGTTTTACCATTGGTATAACAATCTTTGTAAAGACTCTCCATTCCTTCGCACCATCGATTTTCGCAGCTTCTAATAGTGCATCGGGTATTCCCTCCATATATTGCTTCATAAGGAATAATCCCATTGGAGCAGCAAATGCAGGTATAACAACTGCCCATACCGTATCTACCCACCCTATTTTCGACATAATTAAATAGTTTGGTATCGCTGTAACATACCCATTAAACATAAGGGCTGTTATTACTATATTAAAGAATGTCTTTCCTCCTGGAATATCGTATTTTGCAAGTACATAAGCACCCATGGACGCTATGAGTAAATGTCCTGCTGTACCCACTGTAGTAATAAATACGGTATTAAATAAGTATCTTGTAAAAGGTATCCAAGATTTACCCATGATAACGAATAAATCTTGAAAATTATCCATAGTTGGATTTTTCACAAATAATCTTGGAGGAAAAACGAATATTTCATCCAACGGTTTAAACGCACTATTGATTGCATATACCAATGGAAATGCCATAAATAAGCCAAAAAGTATTAATATGATCCAGATACCGATATCTCCTGCAAATGATCGATTCGGCTTATTCCGTTTTAAATGTTTTCTACTTTTCATACCTTTATCTCCATTTTCTACGAACTTAAGTTCCTACTCGTCTTAGCATCGCTTGAATTACCTTATTGCATAGTATCATTGTAATGAATAGCAACGTCGCTATCGCCGATGCATATCCCATCTCAAAACGAATTGAGCCATAGTCAATCAAGTGCGTTACTACCGTTTGTGTCGCATAATCTGTACTTGGAAATCCTGTCAAAGCAATTGGCACATCTGCAATTCCAAAGGACTGGGTTATGGTCATTACCGCACCAAACAAAAGCATTGGTTTCATACTTGGTAACGTAATATACCATAATTCCTGCCATCTATTTTTGACTCCGTCAATATATCCTGCTTCGTATTGCTCTCGATCAACACCTTGTAAACCTGCAACAAAGGCAAGGAATCCTGTTCCAAGACTCATCCATAATGTTACAATTAGAACCACTTGTAACATATAAGCAGGATTTGTTAACCACAAAATAGGCGCATTGGTGAAACCAAACTTCATTAAAAATGCATTTATATAGCCATAGGCATCCCCAGAAAACATAATTGCCCATATTAAGTATACCTGACCTGATATTGTAGGTGCATAGAAGATAACGACTGCAAATGCACGCAACATCTTTGGTAATTCATTGATGAACCAAGCAAATAAAAATGCCGCCATATATCCGATGGGCCCTGTAATTGCTGCAAGTAAAAATGTATTCTTTACTGCAGTTAAAAACACATCGTCTGCTAAAATTAAGTTTATATAGTTTTGAAGTCCTATAAATTTAGGTGGTTCTAAAACATTAAAATATGTAAAACTTAATACCAATGATGTAACAACTGGAATTACATAAAACAGGGTAAATAAAACTGCATATGGTGCTAAAAACAAATAATAGGTTTTACATTTCTTTGCTTTTTTCCATGCAATGATTGCATTTTTCTTCTTTATACTAAGGTATTTCTTAAAAAACTGAATCATCCTAATCCCCCCTATCTTTCATCCAGTCCGAATTCTAAGCGCTTTTTACTTATTTCCTCGTTAATTGTTCTAGCATAATCTAAAAGTGTTTCTCTGGCGTCTTCATTTCTATTAATTATTCTACGTATTGCGTTGGTAATATGTCTTCCCGTGTAATATCCACCGGCTACTTCTCTAAGACCTACGGTATACGTCCTCTGCTCTTTTAATACTTCTTGCTGACTTTTACTCCATGATAATTGTTCAAATGCGTTCATGTTCGCAGTTGCATATCTCGCAGAAGCTCCCATGACACTTTCCATTTCTTGACCAAAACGAACCTGCGTCTCGGTACTTACCCACCACTTCATAAACTCCCATGCATTTGCTTTCTTTGATTCACTCTCCTGAGCCAGCATCATAGTTCCACTTCCACTGGTATGGCAAGAGCGATCAATTGTACCATCTTCTTTTAATGTTCCTGGTATTAGTGTAAAGTCCCAAAGGCCCCTGATTTCAGGTGCAAATACAACTAAGGTATTGAATGCGCTATAATCTTGTATACCAATTGGCATTTCACCAGACCGGAATCGATTTACAAAATCATAGATGGTTGGTAATTTATAATGAGTAAAGAACTTTGTAAATGTACTAAATGCTTGAACTCCACTTTCTTCATCTATTAATGTAGAACGCCCATCCTTACTATATAAGGCACCACCATTTTGATATAACAATGCAAAAAAGCTTGATAAGTCAGGAGATGAAGCATTACCGATGACACGCTCAGTTGTAGGAATCGCTACTGCCATATTGTTTTGCTGAATAATAGGTAATATAGCAATTAAATCTTCCCAAGTATTTGGTACATCAATCTTTAACTCTTCTAATATGTCTTTTCGATAAAACATAACGTTAAAATTCTGAGTTTCTGGTAATGCATAAATTCCATTTTCAAATTTAAATGGTTCGTAGGCACTTGGAAAAAAATTCTCAAGCACTTCTTCATAATCTGAAAACTGTGTTAAATCTTCTACCGCACTTCTTAGTGCATAGTTAACAGGTTCCCCTTGCCCAACGGATAATACCACATCAGGCCCCGTACCCGCGATTACTGCATTGAGTAAGGTTCCTGCTTCTACGAGTTTTACGTTTACTTTAATATCTGTATTTGGTATAAATGTATCATCAATCATTGCCTTTAAAATGGTACTTTGATCACGTCCCGATAATATCCATACCTCAATCGCTTCATCTTTCTCATAAACATCACCAACTGCATTATAATCCTCAGTGAATGATGCTACAAACGATCGAACTTCATGAATTACCTTATCAAACAAGTTCTCTTTTACGACGTTTGGTTTTGTATCTAATCCAGTGATTGTGATATAATCAATATCCAGTGGTGCCTCGCTCATAGTTAATATAGAAGTTCCTAGCGCACTAATGTTGTCTCTAAAGTTTTGAAAACTTTTTGGTATTTTATCGGGATTCTTAACAAACCGTTCTAATTGTTGCGCTAAGGTAAGCGCCGCTGCAACCTGACTTGCCTTCTGCCCAGTGTATTTAACGATATCATCCACTATTTTGTATAACCTTTTACTTTCTAATTCCATTGCATTGATAATCTCTGGATACACCTGATCAATTTTATAATCTCGATATTTATCCGGAGTCGTCCCTGTTAGTATCAATATTTTTCGATACATTTCATTCAGACGATACACAGACTCTTCCATCTGATTTAATATAAGACCAAGATCGCCTAGCGTAACCTCTAATTTAATAGAATGCTTACCTTGTGTTAAATAAAATTGATATGGATTACCATTTACATCTTCCAAGTTTAATGACTCCCATTTATTACTATAGCGGAAACTAATCTCGTTTAACTCTGAAAATGGTATCTCCCCATCAATATAAATCGATCGATTGGATACAAATCCACGATTATAATTCTGTCGTCCTTTTAGGGCTATATTGTAGTAACCATCTTGTGGTACTTCAAATTCCCACTCAATCCATTGTCCAGCAACTCTCCAAGCATTGCCACCAATCATATTTAATTTTATCTTTGAAACGCTATATGGTACTGTATTAGAGGAAGAACGATCATAGATCGCGTAAAGGGATGGTGAAGATCGAAGTGTAGCATTCTCTCCCTGTACCACTTGAATATAATTTTTTGCTTCTTCTGATACAGCAACCGTAGGTAAACTTTGTTTATATGCTTCATAGTTTTTCTTCTGATCTAGACTTTTTAATGTTAATGACTTAATAATAACCGGTTCATTTACTGATTCTAATCCAATGGTATTATTACCTTCGTCAAAATAAAAAGTATAAGGTTCCGCGTAATATCCTGAGTGATCTTTAAAAAATCCTCCAATCCAATCTGGAACATCTACCTGACTCGGTCGAATATCATTTCCTTGATTATCCTGTTTGACTTCATTTTTATCTGTCCATAGTCTTGTAAAACTAAGAGTATCTGCGCCTAAGAATGGAACTTCTCCATTTATGTATAGCTTTCTTTCAATATCTACGCCTCTTGATTGTACTGGATAATATTCCATATATATTTGATAAAATCCCGCCTGTGGTACCTCAACTTCCCATTCCACATAAGATTCATCCGATGTCGAGACAACATTCGTTACCCCTTCAAAATTATCAAGTAATTCTACATCGTTTCCTTTAACATAATCCTTAATTGTTACAGAAACATCCGTATCTGGGTAAGATATCCCCTCATACACCTGTAGGTATTTTAAGTATGTATTTTCACGTCCAATTCCTTCGATATCGCTACTTAAATTTTCTTCATTTGCATACTTGTGTTGATAGTGTACATCTCGCTCTTGTGAATAAATGATAAATAGAATTGCAATTATGATTACGATTAATAAAGCAAATAAATATTTTTTCTTCGACTTCATACCTACCTCTCCTGTTAATTAAATTGTTAGTTACGTGCTAACTTAAGTTCTTTCGTGTTTTCCAATAAAAATCAATTAACTTTTTTGTATTTTTATATATATATTTTACATATATTTTCCTTTATTTTCTTACTGAGTATTGCTAAATATTGACCAGATATTGCTATATTAAAAATTAACTATAAAATCCATTGCATTTTTTCCATATTTGTTCCAATTTTTTTAATATATTGTCATTTATATTTTAATATGATATCATCATTTATAACAACATGCTGTGCTTAACATGATTTTTCATGGTTTTATTGTGCATTTTCTATACTTTATACAATTTCACTTTACTTTACATTAGCAATAAAAGTGTCTATCTTCAAACTTACCAATCTGTACTCAGCAAGTTGTATTCTTAAATGTGTACCTTCAAAAGCATGTCTTATGAAAGGAGGCTATAATGGAAGCGAATCTTCACCATATCTTAAACGATGATTTACTTATTAGATATCGACAACAACCAGTACACGAAGAATTTTTGCGAGTGGTCGACGGCGACTACGAAGTTGTAAACTACCTTCCTGGTTCTACCATTCGCTTTTGGGTGAATAAAGAAGTTGCTAATTTCTCAACTCATTGGCATCCAGCACTTGAAATTATTATGCCTTTGGAAAATGGCTATACCGTAATCGTTGGGCAAAATGAATATATTCTTAAACCAGGCGATATTTTTATAATTCCAGCAGGAGAGCTTCATCATTTAATAGCTCCATCTTCAGGAACTAGACTCATATTTTTGTTTGACGTTTCCATGCTTACTAAAATAAAGGGATTTTCTTACCTTACACCATATTTATCACAACCTATCATTATTAATAAACAAGATTGTGGTTCTATCTATGACAAAGAGGCATTTTTACTAACACAGATGTGTAATGATTATTTTAGCCAAGATAGCTTTCGAGAGTTACTTATATACTCACACTTATTAGAATTTTTTGTCAATTTGGGGAATTTTAAGATATCAATAGAAAATATCAATAATATCGAAGGCCTTAATATGTTTAAGCAAAAATACCTTATAGAAAAATTAAATAAGGTATTTGATTTCCTTGATGAACACTATATGGACCCAATTACACTTGAAATGGTTTCTGACATTGCTGGTTTTTCAAAGTATCACTTTTCCAGACTTTTCAAACAATGTTCTGGATATAATTTCTATGATTATCTATGTTACCTAAGGATTAAATCTGCTGAAAACTTACTAATTCACCCTGGAGTTTCAATTACTGAAATTGCTTTACAATCTGGTTTTACAAGCCTTTCAACATTTAATCGTATCTTTAAAAAGATCAAAAATTGTACACCATCGGAATATAGGAATCTTTACAACATAAGCCTGCACTCATAATAAAGCGCAGGCTTATGCTATTTAAATATTCATCCAATGTGAGTTGATTGGCTTTTGGTACTTGCTTTCCCATTTCGTTTGAGCCAAACTATTCATATCCATTTTAGTTGGCAAACCCACCTCTATTATAGGATAGGAGGTCTTTTACTTAAGGCTAAAGCTAACTTAGGACACACCTTCATAGCTGGTGCTGTTTTTTACGATATATAATAAGAGGTTATGATAAGTTTCGTACTTAACATAACCTCTTATTCTCTAGTCTTTTTTCTATACTTTCAAGTTTTTTTAGACCTGTTTGAACTCCTTATTGATTAAAAAGTTTGTATCTATCTCTTATATATTTCATTATATAACTTTGCTAAATCATCACACATTAAGTTCTTGCAACTACTTACATAAGCATCCCAGTCTTTTTGAATGTCTTTTTGTCCTGTAGCAAATTGCAAGGTCCAGCTATTAACATTGTCAATTAACGGAGTTTTCCATAGATTCATTTGTTCATTTTCATCCTCTGTACCAGCAAAGGTTGGGTCAAGTGGTTTTAACTCTCTGTATTCATTACTTCTTCTAAAATAATCTTGTAATACAGGGTTATATGCATCTGAAATCTGAGCTACTGTTCCACCGTAATAGAATACACCGCCTGCATAACCGAGTTCAATTCTCATATCTTTTTGATCCTCTGAAGTTTGTGCAATTGCTAAACCACCGCAATACCATTGTGGTAATAGTTTTTTAATATTCTTACCAGTTGTTTCGTCTTTCACTACCTCATACGTTTCTCCTTCTACACCCCATTTTCTAAGGTCGTAGGAAACCTCTGAATAGAATAGCCAATCGACAAATCGAATAAATTTAATAAATCCTTCTTCTCCAAGATCTTTAAGTGCTTTCGATGCAATCATAACACCATTTTCTAGACGATAATTTTCAGAAGTATATGGCTTATTTCCCATTGGATAAACGGTAATATAAAGTTCGTAATTACCTTCTCCTAACGTACTATTTAAATTTGCAATATAATCAGTATACACTGCTTTATTGGAACCGAAAATAATAGTTTCACCACGATAGAATTTTTGACAAGCCTGCTCGTCTGTCTGAGTAAAGGATTCTGGGTCTAAAATTCCACCTTTAATGAATTTGTTCAACATAGTAATAAATTCTTTATAATCCTCTGAAATAGAAGCAAAATACCATTCGTCCTTTTCCGAACTATATGTCATTCCATTACCAATTGCCCAACCTGCTGGTACTCCATAAGAAGATCCCATTAGTTTTAGTAAATTACCACCGGAACCATCATCGCCAGGCCATCTTTCTGACCAAATATAGTCACCTGCAGCACACATACCCTTTGAAACCATGTATTCTTTAACTTTTACTAATGCGTCGTATAAATCATTCCATTTCCAATCTTTTTCTATTGCAGCAACATCAACACCTGCTGCATCAAAGATATCCTTCCTTATAATTAACGTATAATCCTGTTCTGGTGCTTCTTTTAAGCCAGGCAATCTGTAATACTTTCCATCTGCCTTTTTTAATGTATCTAAATCTGGCTGTAATTTATATTTTTCAACAAATGCAGTGTAATTTGGCATATACTGAGTCCATTCAGAAACAGCTACTACAGCTCCACCATCAACAAATGCAGATTCATCATAAGTTTTTGGGATAATATACGCAGACTGCCCTGAATTAATCATCAAAGCCTTCTTTGCATCATAATCGGTACGTGCGATAGAATAATCTTTAAAATCTAAGGTTACATTGGTAGCTTCCTTTATTTTGTCAAAGATTTGCCAAGAATCCTGATATGGATACATCTCATGGTCACTCCAAAACATTGTATAACTTACTGGATCGTCCGAATGAAAATTTTCCCCAAACGTATATCCCAGCTTTTCATCTGTAGATGTCTTACCACCATCCACTTTTTTTGACTTATCCCCACATCCTACAAGGGAAATTACCATGATAGCACATAGCAGCATACACAAAAACTTATTCTTCATCATACATCCTCCTTCTCTTATTACCATTCTCTTTATATTTCACCGGTCCCCACCGGAAATATAACTACATAATCTTTATTCCTTCACCCCACCAAGCATCATTCCTTGTACGAAGTATTTCTGTATAAATGGATATATACATATAATAGGTAGTACCATTAGTACCATTGATGTAGAACGTATATTGGCTGCGACCTGTGCCGCCCCCGCATCATTTGCACCAATTTCACTTGTTGTAGTTGCACCTTGAATGATTTGACGTATGTAGTAAGCGACTGGCCATTTTGTTCTGTTCTCTAGATATAAAAATGCATTAAACCAGTTACTCCAATAACTTGCTGCATAAAACAAAAGCATTGTTGCAGTTATTGGTTTTGATAGAGGAAAGATAATCTTAAAAAAAACTCCGAACTTCGTTAATCCATCAATTTCTGCTGCTTCCTCTAGTTCTCGTGGAAGTCCAATATAAAATGCACGAATCAATAGCACATAATAGGTCCCAATCATTCCCGGAAGAATAAATGCAGCCGTTGTATTTCGTAAGCCAAGGGCATTCATTAAAACGTAGTTCGGAATTAAACCGCCGCCGAAATACATCGTAAAAATGATAAACGGTCCAAAAAATTTATTTAAACGTAACTCTGGCTTAGATAAAGGATACGCTAGCATGGAGGAAAACAATACAGAAAGCGTAGTCCCTACCAAGGTATAGAGAATGGTATTGCCATAATATTTTATAAAGTCTCCCTTAGATACTACGGACATATAGGTCGCTATTGTAAAATCCACCGGATAAAAAGTGATTTTCCCCTGGTATATTGCTGCCTCAGATGAGAACGATTGTGCTACCAAATAAAGGAACGGATAAAAAGTCATAATTGCAATCAATGCTAAGATAATCGTATTACAAACGGTAAAAATCTTATATCCCGTAGACATCTTAAGCTTAGGTGCCGATGACATTAAATCAGCCTTTGATCCTTTTGCTTTTTTAAACATATGCACCCCTCCTTACCATAATCCACTGTCGGATACTTTTTTTGATGCAATATTAGCAATCGTAAGTAGAGTTAGACTAATTAGTCCTTCAAACAATCCAACTGCTGTTGCATAACTATAATTCCCTGAACCAACGCCCATTCGATAAACATAGGTAGAAACAATGTCCGCACTTTCATAGATCATGGAATTATATAGCAAAAATACTTTTTCAAATGCACCACCTGAACCAACAAGTCCACCAATATCGAGGATTAGTAGAGTTGTGATCGTAGGCATAATACAAGGTAATGTAATATGCCAAACACGTTTAAAACGATTTGCTCCATCAATCTGCGCTGCCTCATATAGGTTTGGATTGATATTCGAAATAGCTGCAAGATAAAGAATCGTCCCCCATCCTAAACCTTGCCAAATACCAGAAGTCACAAATATGGTTGGAAACCACTCTGGAATCGAGATAAATGATATTGTTTCTTTTCCTAACATTTTAAGAAAAGAGTTAATTGGTCCATTGGTTGAAATAATTTCTTTCACCATACCTGCAACTACGACCACTGAAATAAAATGTGGTAGGTAAGAGACCGTTTGAACAAATTTCTTCCAAGGCAATCGCCGTACTTCATTTAACAAGAGTGCAAATATTAAAGTAGCTGGAAATCGAACTGACAAATAGGACAAATTTAATGTTAATGTATTTTTAAATGCTCTCCAAAAGCTAAAATCTTTCATAAATTGCTTAAAATATTTAAGTCCGCTCCATTCGTCTCCAAAAATATTGCTTCCTGCACGATATCTTCGAAAAGCTATGATATTTCCAAACATGGGTATGTAACGAAAGATGATGTAATAAATTACAGGTATTAATAAAAATGTGTAAAGACGCCAATTTTTCTTTATATGACGCAACAATGGTTCTTGTTTTCTTTTTGGTACTTTCGTTCTATCTTTTTTGCTCATATTCTGTTCCTCCCTCTCAAGTGTTTTTCTGATAAAACGTTTGTTATTAAATTCATTATAATACCCACCCAAACTATCTGCCTATCATATATTGCTATGTCACTTTACACTTATTGCTCTTTTTTTTATGTAAAGATATTATTTTTTCAACATATTGCCTTTTAATTTTATTCGTGTTATCATTAGTTATACACAACATGTCGAAATTAATCTCATTTTCCATAATATACTTGTGCACTTCTTACATGTTGCGCTATTGTTCTTTTTTTTACAATAGCAATAATAGCGTGCTATAACATACGATATTAATACCTTACTTTTTAAATTTGCATCAATAGTCACTATACTGTACAGTTCTAATACCTTACTGTTTTGAATTAGCTATGATTATTCACTATACCGTACGATATTTTACCTTATTTTTTAATAGCATTATTGTCGCTATACCGCACAATTTTAAACCCTTATTTTAAAGTTTGTAATAAGTAAAAGTCACATCAAAACATAACTTGAAGGGAGCTCATTATGGAAGCTATTCTACATCATATATTAGATGATGATTTACTAATTCGATATCGACAACAGCAAGAATACGAAGAATTCTTACGAGTAGTAGACGGTAATTATGAAGTTGTAAACTATCTTCCTGGATCTACGATACGTTTTTGGGTAAACAAAGAAACCATTGATTACACCACTCACTGGCATCCTGCGATAGAAATTATTATGCCATTAGAAAATGGATATACTGTTATCGTTGGACAGAATAAGTATGATCTAAAACCAGGCGATATTTTTATAATCCCATCAGGAGAGCTACATCATTTAATTGCTCCACCTTCTGGGACTAGGCTTATATTTTTGTTTGACTCTTCAATACTTTCTAAAATAAAAGGCTTTACATATCTAACACCTTTTTTATCACAACCTATTATTATTAATAAAAATAATTATGGTTCTATTTATGATAAAGAAGCTTATTTATTAGCACAAATGTGTAACGATTATTTTAATCAAGATAGTCTTAGAGAGTTACTAATCTACTCAAACCTTTTAAACTTTTTTGCTCAGTTGGGAAAATTCCGAATGTCAATGGAGGATACCAATGCTTCTACAGGGCTTAATACAAGTAAACAAAAATATCTAATTGAAAAATTAAATAAGGTATTTGATTTCCTAGATGAACATTATATGGACCCGATTACACTTGAAATGGTTTCTGACATCGCTGGCTTTTCTAAGTTTCATTTTTCCAGAATCTTTAAACAATGTTCTGGTTATAACTTTTATGATTATCTAAGCTATCTACGGATTAAATCAGCGGAGAATCTACTCCTTAATCCAGAAGTAACAATTACAGAGATTTCCTTACAATCAGGTTTTTCTAGTCTATCTACATTTAATCGTACCTTTAAAAAGATTAAAAATTGTACACCATCTGAATATAGGAATCTTTATAATATAAGCCTGCACTCTTTATAAAGCGCAGGCTTATATTAAATACCTGATAAATTAAAATACATGGATGAATATTTACTACCTGAAAAATTGAATGGAATGAAAGTCGACTTACTACCTCATAAACTGGTAGGAATGAAAGTCAAACTTATTACCTCATAAACTGGAAAGAACGAAAGTCAAACTTATTACCTAATAAACTGGAAGGAATGAAAGTCAAACTTACTACCTAATAAACTGGAAGGAATGAAAGTCAAACTTACTACCTGGTAAAAATACAAAAGTTACCATTCCCTTTCCTTTAAATTTATCAATCTCAAAGGATTGACTTACGTAATCAAGGTCTGAAGAACTCCCATCCCTTTTATCAAATTCTACAATACAATTTTGTTTTGTACCGTCCTCTTTCGTCAAATGAATATGTATTGTATTAACAGGCAGAGGCGTTCTACCACAAATCTCTATTCTGCTAACCCCTTCCTCACCAAAATCCATCGATTCAAATTCTAAGCTTACGTTATTTCCGATTCCTGTGACTGCCTCTGGTTCAATTAAGAAATCATCACCATACACACGGTTGCATTCTGCTGCATTAATTTTGCTAATTGCTTTATTCAGTTTTTTAAAACAAAAACCTTTTATATGTACCTTATTCTTTAAAACAAATGCAATCGTGGCTATTCCTTTTATTCTGCAAGGTAAGCGATAAGTTTCTTCTTGATAGGTATTCCATATGGATTCTTTTTGATACGATACCGTTGTTAGCTTTTCACTTTCTTCCTCCAAAGGACTTCCCTGCCATATCTCAATTTCATACCTCTCACTGGATAAAGCAAAAATTGGTATGGTAATCTCATCCGATCCATAATCTCCAAAATCAATGTTTTTATATATGACGCCACTCATCCCGTCTCTAGAAGTCGATATTCCTCTTTCATTCCCATTTCCAATGTCACCGATTGTATCTGAAAATAATCCTGCTGAAATGAATTCATAAGGATTTAAGTACGCCTGACCTAAGCCTTTTGCATAAGCTTCAATGGTTGATATTATCTTTATCTTATCTGTACCGCTTTTTGACATACATTTCACGTAAAATTCCCCATCACCATATGCTTTTATTCTTGCAGAATGAACGTTCCCCTCATTCCTAATTTCTTCAATTACTGCATAAGATATTTCGATTCCAGCATTATTAACTAGCATCCATGTTAAGTCCGTATCGGTAGCATTTTTAGGATAAATATATGCATTACAAATCAATTCTTTTACATTTTCACTTAATTCATTTCCCTCTTCATAGGAAAGTTCAATCTTTCGAACTGGTATGTTTGGATGCCCGACACTACTTCTATCACAGTCACGAAAATCCTCCCTTGCACATATTCCTTTTCTTATTTCAGAATTCATGGCTATTAGTTTAATTGAACTACTTTTTAGGCCTTCTCCAGACACCGTAACATTAATTTCACCTTCCTCAAAAGTAGATCCTATTACCGCTAAAAGCTTTCCTTGAAAGAGTTTTCTTACATTGCTTTTATATTGATCGTAGTCGGTACTATCGCCGTTGTCTAACCCTAGAAGTCTACCAGAACCATCAATATCAACTTTTACATAGTTCATTGCATTTTCCACTGGATTCTGGTTCTCATCTACAACAGAAATAGTTAGGAAGCATAAATCCTCTCCATTGGCTAATAACGTTGTTTGATTCGTTGATAGTACAATTTCTTTCGCATCAAAGAAAGAATGTCTCACTTCACATGCAATTGGTTTACCATCGATGTCATAAGCGATTGCTTTGATTGTTCCCCTTGAAAAAGGAACCTTCCATTCGCCTAATAATTTTTTACCATTTATATGATCAATTGCTTGGCGACCATATGAAATATCATTTACAAAAAGCTCAACCATTGCACCATTGGTACATGCACGTATATCGATTAACTGTCCTTCGTTAAAATCCCAATATGGAAATACATGTACCATTGGGTTCTTCGTTGCATCTGTCCATGCAGATTTAAAAATATAGAATGCATCTTTTGGAAAACCTGCCGTATCTATCTGTCCAAAGTAAGAGTTTTTCGTGTGATATGGTGTTGGTTCACCGATGTAATCAAATCCTGTCCATATAAATTGCCCGAAACAAAACTCAGCATCACGATCATCAATAATACATTGCTCCACACTTTTTGCTCCCCAACTCGTCGTAGAATTTCCCAAAGCGGAACACTGTTCATCTTCATCGGATAATATCGTTCTTGATAGAGGAAATTTATAAACACCTCTGCTTTGCACAAGTGATGCGGTTTCACTTCCATAAATCACCCAATCTTTATACTTCTCATGATGAGCCTCATAATATTTTTCAGCATAATTATAGCCTGCAATTTTAACAATATCAGCACACTTTCTTGCATTTTCCCAAGGCATATAATTGGAGCCGATTGTGATAAGTGCATTTTCTTTCGGATCATGCTCACGTACCATAGCAACTAACCTTTTTGTTATTTCTTGACCGTACTCATCTGCATGTGTATCGTAAATCTCATTTCCAATGGACCATAACATTAAACTTGGATGATTTCTGTCACGGCGAATCCAACTTTTCACATCTTCATTTGCCCACTCTAAAAAGAAACGTCCATAGTCATATTCTGTTTTACTTCGTTCCCACATATCAAAGGCTTCATTTACAACTAAAAATCCCATTTCATCGGCCAATTCCATAACTTCTTTTGCCGGCATATTGTGACTTGTTCGAAGTGCATTCACTCCCATCTCACGGAGAATTCGGAATTTCCTACGCATTGCTTCTTTATGAAATGCCGCTCCAAGGCATCCAAAATCATGATGTTCACATACCCCATGGACTTTTAATCTTCGTCCATTTAAGATAAATCCTTCTTCTGGATCGAATTTCATTGTACGAAACCCAATTGTAATTCGTTCGGAATCAAGTTCTTCTTCATTGGACATGTCATACAATGTAACTCGTAGTTCGTAGCAATGTGGAGATTCAACATCCCAAATATTTGGATTCTTTACTAGCTCCTTTAATGATGCAGTGTTGGTTTCATTTATATCGCTATTTCCTATTGATACCTTCTTTAAACCAAAATCCTGAACCATTTCATCCTCATACCATAAGGAATATTGACACATAATGTTATTTGTTATTTGTCCATCGACCTCTGTTCCAACTTCTAAGAGGTAATCATCCCCTTGCACTTTACTCGTGATATATGATCCATCCAACGGAAGATATGCTCTACTACATTCCTTAATCCAAACATTACGATAAACTCCTGCACCAGAATACCAACGGCTGTTGGGAGATTGATACCTAACCTGAACAAGCACTTCATTTTCACCATCTCTTAACTCCTTGGTTATATCTAGTGTAATGGCAGAATAACCGTATTTCCAATCACCGACTTTTTGATTGTTGATATATACCGTGGAGTCCATATAAACCCCATCAAATCGAAGAATAACCCTCTCTAAAGAATCTAACGTAGAACTTAATTGAAACTTCTTATAATACCATCCACAACTATTTTCATACAGATTATGTACATTATAAATCAACCAATCATGAGGTACTTCAACTGGACTAAATTGATCCAAACTAACAAGTACCTCATCCTTAGCCCCATCAAGGTTTGTCTTTAAGAACCGCCATTCGTCGTTAAATAATCTTACCATTCCTATCCCCCCTGGTCTATTAATCTTAATATGAATAAATCTCACATTGTTGTATTCCCTATATGATTTTGTTACCTATGCATATATTAGTCGATGAAAAAGTTTTAAGCATGGTAATTAATATACTGTTTTGACTGAATTTATCAAGATAGAGTAGTTTTTGAACTGCGAAGTATGAATTATAAAATTTATATAAGCTATATTTAAAAAATATTCCATGACAGCATAATATAAGTTTTATATAGAAATATATCTATATTAAATTATGGAGCAATCTAATATAGGTATTCATTTACTCTTTATAGAAACTTTCCATCGGCCCTAAATAAGAAGGCTTTATGGCTTTATCCTTTGGATATATTAAAATTCTCTCCAATACCAATCCTGCTTCCATGGCTCCGATTGTGATTTCTTCCATTCCTGTACCAAAATGTACTTTGTTATAGCTTGCACGAACCTGATTCAATACACCATCACACCATCTTCCGTCACCATGATCACCAGCTCTAAAGTCATTCGCCACATGAACAACAATCTGTTGTTTTTCATCTTTGGTCGTAATCGTATAATGTATCCCTTGATTCTTTACTACCGGGTTTGTAGGAGCAGTCCGTACTTCAATGATATATTCACCAGATTCCTCAATGAGAAACCGATATGTAAGAGATGGTTTATCTTCATGCTCACCAAACGTAGCAGTAGTAGGAAACACCTTCATTGCATTACCACTTTTCCCATACTCCCTTAAATGCTTAAATACACCTTTCTCTGTATCATGTTTTTTGCAAAAATGGTGGGCATCCATAGTAATCACTCCACAGTATTCTAAAAACGTCATAGGTTCTAAGTTCTTAGTATTCACTGCTTTCCCATATACATGAACCGCTACGGTTGTTTCACTTTCTTTTATTAAAAGCCTTACCTTTTGAAGTTCCTTTGGTAACAGGGATTGATTACAAACCAACCTTACTTCTATTTGGTCTTTAACTATCCCCTTCATCGGAGTCACCGTAAGCCAATCACAAGCCCACCCAGACATTTCAATTACTTCGATGGAATACTCTAGTTCGCCAATGCCATCGTTTGCAATTTCTAATATAACTTCTGGCTCTAATAAATAATCTGGATCATTTACATTGTGGATAACATTTATATTACCTGTATTCACTATTTTGCTTGCATATAAAAAGTCCTTTACTTCAATGGTCATTGGTGATCCATAATTTTTAACTGCAATTTTATCATCATCTTTTCTTGATACTATCATACGAGGTTTATGGGCTGGTTCAACTTGCATTCGGACTGGGTAGCGATAATTATCTTCATTCCAGCTAACAAAACCAATATGTTGTGCTAAATGCATTCCATCCCATTTACCCTCTTTGAAATGTGAAAAATCCTCTGCCAACTGTTTATCTAGGTGGATGCATTCCGTTACTTTATCCGAATAAGTATTTGCAATTGTTTTTCCTTGGGAGGCGTAAAATGCATTTTTCCCAGCATAAAGGTGCATTCTTAGTAAGTTAATACTAGCTTTTGCTGGATAATATATCAAACTGTAGAAGGCCTCTTTTTGAATATCGTTTAAATTCTGATAAATCTCTTCGTTTCTATATTCCACGAATTCTGCAAAGGCAAGCATTCGATCCGTCTCTAAATAATGACATGGATGATAAATTCCCGCATGTAAAGATTCTGGTCTACGTAAACCGTTAATATCAATATAATCTTTTAAAACTCCTGCCATCTTATCTCTAGTTTCTGCTAGAATATCAGGAAAAATCTTTCTTAACAGTTCTTCCGTAAATAATGCTGTACTATTTGGTGCCGTTGAACCCCATGCTTCAAAATCGTATGCTAAAGTTAAAAAATAAGCGAGGGGTATTTCATTGAATTTTAAATCGCCAACATTTACAATCCATACATCCTTAACCCCATAATCATAGGCCATTGTCATCTGTTCCCAAACCTTAGTAAGTGGTGTTGAAGTTAACCACTCATAAGAAATCGGACCACCATGGTAATCAAAATGATAGTACATACCAAATCCTGCGTTACGATTTCTAATTTCTTTGGTTGGAAGTGTTCTCAAGTAACCAAAATTATCTTCGCAAAGCATTAAAGTCACACCCTCAAGTCCATCCCAATCTTTTAGACCTGGCGTAGTCGCATCCCCATAGAAATAATCCTCCACTTCTTTGTACAACGCAAGTAGTTGTGGAACCTTTAAAAGGTCCTCATCAACGATTTCTTTGATTAATTCTCTTTGTTTCGTTATTATATCCTTTAACAGTCCAATGTTATCTTCCAGGCTAGATTCTTCTCCTAACATAGAAGAATCGCGTTCTCCACGCATACCAATCGTAATAATATGTTCGTATTTTCCGCTACGTTTTAAACCGTCCTCCCAATACTTTAGTAGTCCCTTCTCGTTTTTGTAGAAGTTCCACTCATTTCCATACGGCGATTCTTCACCTCTAACTTTATCCCATTCTTCACTTGCTCTAAGACATGGTTCATGATGTGAGAATCCAATCACAACTCCGTAGATATCCGCTAACTCTTCATTTAGTGAACCTGGTCCATCCAGAGGAAACGACGAACTCCACATAGCCGGCCAAAGATAATTTCCTTTTAATCGTAGTAGCAGTTCAAATACATGCTCATACATATGGGCTGTAAACCCACCATAATGTGAAAATGTCCAGTTGCCAAAACAAGGCCATTCATCATTGATAAAGAATCCCCTATATTTCACACTAGGTTCTTTGGATACCCTTACAATGTCCTCAGAAATAGTGATTCTGCTCTTCTTCAATGGAGTTACATCACCCCAAAAGCACAGCGGTGATACACCGATATATTCTGATATTGCAAACATTCCATATATAGTCCCTCGCTTATCACTACCACATACGATTAACATCTGATTCACGTTTTCAAAGGGTTCTTCAATAATTTGTATTTTGAATACTTCTCTTTTACCAACCAGATTTTCTGTACTGAATTTTCTTCGTTCTACTAAATCATCTACTAAATTACTTTCTCCTAAGGTTGCAAATAAAATGAATTGTTTTGGCCTGCTTCCGTGCTCATAGTATATCAGTTCTGGTTTACATTCACTTACTCTTTGTACATCTTCTGCTATTTTATGCGAAATTCTTTTTACCCCTTCTAGTGCACTTAACTCCACTATAAAAGGTATCGCGGTTCCATCCTTAACGAAATCTATCTGCATGAAGTTACTCTCCTACTTATTCATTTACTTTTTTTATAAAAGTATTAAGTTCAAAAGAAGTTAAACAAAAAAGCCATATTTATTCTACATATCCAAATCCTAGAATCGTGAATTTCTTATCTTCATCTCCTGGCATCATTTGAATTTCTACTTGATGCTCTTTTAATTCTTCCTTACGGAACACAATTTTAGCATTGCAATGGGTCCATCCATTGACTTGTGGATCCGCAACAAAAACATCGTTTCCATCGACTATCACTTTTGCACATCCTGCTTCTTTTTCCCCAGAATCCTTAAACACTAGTAATAAAGCTCTGCATCGTATTGTTATCTTGAAGTTTTTTTCTCCTTTTATATGCATCCAATTATTTGGAAACTGATTCGTTGGAACAACATTCGTATCCATTTCAACTCTTTGGAGATTCTCATCGGTATTGCAAAAATCACCACAATCAATCGTTGCATACTCTACATTACTGATTCGATCTAGCAATTTAACATTTTGAAATTCACCACCAAGAATAGGATCTATACTACGGTCATCTAGTTCCTCATCCCATGGTTGCTGATCAACCACTTGAAATAGATGAGCAATGCTATCCGCCATAATTGTATGTCCAATATTTGATGGGTGATAAACATCATAGAAGAATTGGTTTTTACTTAAGATGTTTTCGGAAGAACTTCGATAAAACTGTTCAACAACTGCATCCTTCAAGCTAACCATTGGCAATTGGTATCCACTTCCTACCGGGGATAAACGTTCTTGAAGATTCCAATCGTTTGCAAAAACAGAAAACAATAAAATAACCGCTGAATTACTATCCCCATTAAGTATTTTTCGAACTAAACTATCATAACATTCTCCCTTGGTCTCATCTCCCTCATCATTAACTGCGAATTCAACAACTACAATATCAGGAGTCATAATACCATCCCGTAATACATCACGTTCATATCGAATCATACCAAGTTCCGATGGAGTACCACCAACCCCAGCTTTGATAAAATGTATGTGTCCCGAATTCTCTACACCAACCAACTCACAAAATTTATTATACGCTTTATACGCAAAACACTGCGTATGAATTGGTGTTGCTCCAGCACCCTGTGTTATAGAACCGCCAATAAATGCAATGGTTGTGTCTTCTCCACGTTTTGCCTTCTCAATAGCATTCTTTAATCTTCGATTATTTCCACTTTGCATCAAAGAATTTTCTATCATTTTTTTATAAATCACAGAGCTAGTATCTACCGAAGTTTCTTCCACTGGTTCTGGTGCAGAGAATCCATCGTGTAAATACAATTTCACATCAACCTTAGCTAATTCCCCTGGTTTATCAAATTCAAATCGAATCTGTCCTGGGACATTATCGTCCTCCGACCATGTATAATCATTCAGGTTGATTATACTCTCCATACCATCACCTTTTAAAGTTAATCTTAACTGAGTTCCAGAACCATATGGATCTTGTTTGCCATACATTTGGAACACAAAATCTATGCTTTCTTCCTTATCTTCTGATGTTACTGTTACACCAATGCTATGTACAAGTTTACGAAATCCTTCTGCCGTCTTAAGCATGTCAATCATAGTACTATCCGTGATATCACCTACGATTCTCGTAAAACTTAAGAGTCTTTCGCCATCTAAATATATAAATTGTATCCCTCTACCATCCGGTTGTACTCCTAAAAATATTTCTTTGTTTCTAATAATATAAAATCCACATTTTTTTGCTACTGGATCTTTTGGTGCAGTTGGTCCACTCATGTAAGAACTCCTTTCTAACTACTTACTGATAACCTCATTATCACGATGTTTCATATCAACAGAAGCTATCGTTTTTGTAAAAATAAAACAATCCCTGTTGAGGCTAATTCTATAATTATTTTCCATAAGGGGCAAGTCATCTGTTGCTATCTTTAAACCTATCAATTGCTCAATTGTTTTTGAGCAATCATTCATATATCAGTATGTGATTCAAACCATGACGTAGTTTAAAAAACGTCCCAAGACTGTATGATTGATACATCATACTTCCTGGGACTGTTCTTTTCTGGTTTATGGTAATCTACATTCTGATAGTAATTCTTTCGACCAAGGTGCAAACATTCTACCTTTTTTCTTCACTCGATAAAGTACCTTATGCGCTTCTTTTATTACGCTATCGATTGTTTGAGCATTTTCATATAATAAATATCATTGTATAAAATTCCGCACCAATCAAAAGACCATTAATACTTAGCATAGTGCCTGCCCCCTATTTAACGGTAATACTGCGCTTGCGCAGTAAACATCTCAGCGTAAATACCGCCATCCTTTTGCACAAGCTCATCATGCGTGCCATATTCTTTGATTTTGGCATCTGCAAATACGGCTATGCGATCGCAAAACTTACAACTAGAGAGACGATGAGATATGTAAATGGCAGTTTTACCGCCGACCAATTTATCGAACTGTCGATAGATCTCATATTCCGCAATGGGATCAAGAGCAGCCGTCGGTTCATCTAATATTACGATTGGTGAATTCTTATAGAATGCTCGGGCAATCGCTATCTTTTGCTGTTCTCCACCGGAGAGTTCAATCCCATCCTTGTCAAAGGATTTGAATATGATTGTATCTATTCCCTTCTCTAAACTTGCTACCTTTTCTTCAATACCTGCTAGTGAAGATATGTTTCTAATCTCTTCCTCCGTGGCTTCTTGATCGAGTAAAATATTCTCTTTTATAGAGAACGCTAACAGCTTAAAGTCCTGAAAAACAACAGAGAATAGCTTCATATACTCATCGTATGAATAGTCCTTAATATTTACTCCATCCAATAAAATTTCACCCTCATCAACATCATACAGACGACATAAAATCTTAACAAAGGTAGTTTTACCGGCTCCATTTAAACCAACGATGGATAGATGTTCACCGGAACGGATGGTGATAGAGATGCAATCCAAGACCTTAACCTGTGTTCCTGGATAGGTAAAGGACACATCTTTGAATTCAATAATATGCTCCTTTGTTTCAGGAACGATATCACCCTTTTGCATAACCGGTGGATAATCCATGAATTTAATAAACTCATTGGCATAAGCAGAACGTTTTATAATATTTTGAACCGAATAAACAATATTTGTTATTGAAGAAGTAAAGGTACTTATTGCAGCTATCATCTGTGAAAAAGTACCGATTGATATCTTTCTTAGTATAACCAAAACCCCAAGGTATAGATACATAATGCCAGTATTGGCTGAACTAATGAATGAATCAATGATATACCAGGGTAGAGCTGTATTCGCTTGCTTCTTCCATACAGCCGTCAATCCATTGATTTCTTTCTTTGTTTTCTCCATCATCATGTTAACTGCTCCATAGAGCCTGATATCTTTTGCATATTTAAAATCCAAAAGCTCAAACAGTGTGTAACCAAAAGAACGATTGAGCTTTGATAGATTTTTAAAACTCTCCGTTTCAATTCGCATAAAGACTCGATTAATCAAAGCATGAAGAAATACAATAACCAGTGTGATAGCTAGCATAAAAGGAGCATAAACTGCGATTAAGATAACCACACCACTGATAACTAATATATTCTTAATAATGTCCAAAAAAGGAGTTATGATCCCAGGAATTCCTCCAGAATACCAGCTGATTCCTTCTTTCGCTTTTTGAATTTGGTCTAAGGCTTCCTTATTCTCAGTTAAGGAAAAGTCCATCTCCATCGTTCGCCTGATTAGTAGCTCATTTAAACTATTATCATATAGGTTACTATATTGCCCAGCTTTCATACTACTATAGGAGCTAACTCTTCCAAGAAGCGCATTTCCTAACACAAGGATTGCCACATAGGTTACAACCCGTTCAACTCGTCTCCCACGAATTAATTCATCAATAATCATTGGTAATACTAAAATATCTACAAAGGGTAACACTGAGTTTGAAATGAGATTGATCATCATAAGGATAAAATAGCTTTTCTTTTCTCTCCAAGCAATTGGTATAAAAAAACGGAGTGATTTCACTGCAATGTTAATATCATTGTTTATTTTTAGCTTATTATTTGACATGGCTTATCTCCTATGTGTAATATTGCGCTTGCACATTAAACATCTGTGCATACGCACCACCCTTTGTCAGTAACTCTTCGTGGGTTCCACTTTCTACCATCTTCCCCTTAGCAAACATCGCAATTCTATCACAGAAACGGGTGGAAGAAAGACGATGAGAGATATAGACTGCTGTTTTTCCACCGATTAACTCATCAAAATCCCGATAGAGCTTATATTCCGCTAGAGCATCTAAAGCTGCCGTAGGCTCATCAAGTACTATAACTGGAGCATCCTTATAAAGGGAACGGGCAAGGGCAAGTTTCTGTTTCTCGCCACCAGATAGATCAATGCCATCCTCATGTAGAACCTTAAGTAATTCAGTATGTACCCCATTTTCAAGACTATTTATCTTCTCTTCCATTCCGGCGAGAATTAACTTATCCTCTGCCTTCTGAGTATCCGTTTCACATGGAGGTTTCATGGATACATTTTCTGCCATTGGAAATGCAAAAAGTTCAACATTTTGAAAAACAGGGGAGAACAAACGATAATACTCCACTCGATCAAAGCACTGAATGTCAATACCATTTAATAATATCCGTCCCTCCATAGGGTCATAGAGTCGAAGAAGTAATTTAATCATGGTGGTTTTACCCGCACCATTTAGCCCTACAACGGCTATTTTCTGACCAGCTTTAATCACAAGATTTAGGTTTTCTAGGGCGTAATCCGTCTGGCCTGGATATTGAAATGAAACATTTTCAAATTCAAATTCAAAATTATCACTGTCTGGTAATGGTATAATATCCTTTTCTGCATCTCTGTCTGGTATCGCAAGGAAGGAACGGAAATCATCGGTTTGAGCCGAGGTCTGTTTATAGCCGCCAAGGTTTTTGAAGAAATTGAGAACCGTATCGGATAAAGTAAATGCACTAGTAAGATATAGTGTGAAGTTACCAATCGTTAAATCTCGGTATAATACACAATAGGCAAGATATCCATATAGAACTAAATTCCGAAGCATACCAGTGGTTTTCTCGAAGGCATCATAACGAATCCACATATTACTGGATTCCACCAACTTTTCCTGCTTTAGTTTGTAAAAGATGGAAAGCTTCTTACTAAGCCATTTCTTCATTCCAAAGATTCGTATGTCCTTCGCATAGGAAAAATCAGTGCCAATCTGATACATATAATTAATCCTTCGACTGATTGGTGCCATTTCATCCCAAGTAAACCTCTTATCCTTTTTAATGGCTTTATCAAAAAAATAAAACTGAAATATTGATAAGGCTGCGACAAAAATCACAAGAAATATATTCAAAGTAGATATAATTGCACTCGCCATAACAAATGATATCAAGCTTATGAAAATCTTCTCAATGTTATGCATCATTCCCTCAACGCCGTTGTTATTACCACCAGTAGCGTTATTGGCATTGAACATTCGATCAAGCATTTTAGGATCCTCAAGAGCTTCATAATTCATAGTCAGGGTCTTCTCAATCCGCACCCGACATAATCGCATTCGTACATAGATATAATTGTACCACAGCTTGTTACCGCATACTGTATTCATAACGGAAATAGCTGCTAAAATAGATACAGTAATTAAAATCAACTTTATCAACGGCTTTGTATCGGTTATCCCTGAGTTCGTCTGTGCCTGCACTAAATCAATACCAAGTTTACTGATGATACTCCACATATAGGAATTTGCAGCAGTACCAAAGGCGAAGAGTAACATGATAAAAACAAGTCCCTTTTTATACCTATTCATCATGGATAAAATGTACTTCGTATTGCTTAAGAAACCGAATTCAATATGGAACTCATCCTTTTCCTTATATTCTTGTTTTTTCTTTCTAAATAACATTGTGGGTCTCTCCTATTAACCATACTTGTTATAAGTTATATTCGTTATGATTTGTAATCACTGTGAATTCGCTTTGTAATGAAAGAATTGTAAAATACATTAAAAATCCACCAGAAGGTATGACTTCATCTGTAGTTAGAAAAATGGATGATGAAGATCTTTTGGATATGGATTATTTCCTAAATGAAGATATCTTTGATGACTCAGACGATTTTGAAGAAGGTTTTTATATTTACTAATTTATATCGTGGTTTTACCATGCCGTGAAAATGGTGTGGTTTTTTATTGCCTCTTTATAGGAAACTCGCAGTTTCCTATAAAGAAATAAAGAATGATTAATAAATCATCCTTCCTTTTGCATCCGCAACTGCGCTCTTCCTATAAAAATAGGAATTCACCTGATCTCTCCACTCTTTTGCATTACATAATTGTTTTAAAAATCGATTTCCTACAAGTTCATGAATCGGTTGTGGAATTTTATCCTTTAAACTATTCCAAGAAGCCATCATTTCTTCCACTTCACTTACACCATCAAAATGACTGTCATAAATATGCTGAATTAATGTCTTTCCACTAGATAGTTTATAGGTATAAGGTACATGATGAAAGAACAATAATAACTCTTCTGGACAAGTTTTAATGTTATTATACATCGTGGCATTTGGCTCATAATATTGACTCACATATGCAGTGCCATTCATTGTTCGATCTACTCCAATACCAAAGTGATCCGCTCTATGATACGTCCCCCATCTAGAATACTCGTAACCATCCACACTTGGTCCATAATGAGTATGAGGTGTCACCATCCAACCAATACCAAGTGGAGATGTATAGTTTTCATAGATTTCTCTTGATTTCATCAGGATGTTTTTAATAGTGCTTACCACCTGTTCATCATTTGAGATTGTCATCCGAATCCATTCTTCTGCAATTTCTTCTGATGTTAATGATGTCTGAAATGCTAGACGTCCAAATCCATATAGATTCGCTGCTGCAAGATCATTTCCTGTCCAATTCCCATCGTTTCCTGTGTTGGTTACCGCTGCAATTCCTGTGTTTAAATTACCGAAGGTTCTACCATTAATTATATCCGCAACCGTATCGTTTTTTTCCTTACAATAGGTCTTAAAATCCAATACTTCTTTAAATAATGGTATCAGATAACAAACATCGATTTGATGACCTGTATACTCTTGTGCCACTTGCACCTCTAGCATTTGATTCGTTTTCTTTAGCCCCCCAAGCAAAGGAGAAACTGGTTCTCTCACTTGGAAGTCCATTGGTCCATTCTTGATTTGTAATATAACATTCTTATGATAATCTCCATCCATTTTAATGAAATTATCATATCCTGCTCTTGCACGGTCTGTTTTATAATCTCTCCAATCCTGCGTACAATTATATACAAAGCATCTCCAAATAATGATGGCCCCATAATTATCTACGATATCCGCTAGCATGTTGGCTCCATCCGCCTGTGTTCTTCCATAGGTAAACGGGCCAGGTCTGCCCTCAGAGTCAGCTTTCACTAAAAAACCACCTAAATTCGGGATGTTATTAAATACTTCTGCCATCTTTTCTTCCCACCAAAGGACAACATCTTTATCCAATGGATCAGCACTATGAAGCCCCCCTAATTCAATTGGAGATGCAAAGTTTAGACTTAGATAAAGTCGAATTCCATAACCAGAAAAAATTCCAGATAGCTTTGCTAATCTTTCATAATACCTTGTGCTTATAAGTTCAGTCGCTGCTTCTTTCACATTTACATTATTAATTACAACGCCATTGATACCAACACTTGCTGCCATCCTAGCATAATCAACAATTCGATCATCAATTATAATTTCATTATGCTTAAAAAAGAAGGAACTCCCAGAGTACCCGCGTTCAATGCTTCCATCCATATTATCCCAATGATTAAGCATACGTAGCGGATTATCCGGTATCTGACTTTCATCGATTCCCTTAATATTTTTCTCCATTGCTAGATATCGCAATATACAGAACACTCCATATAGTAATCCGTTCTCATCCGTAGCTTCTAAGTTTAATATACCTTCTATTTCCTTTAATATAAAACTTTCTTTTGCTGTATTCTTGCTATTGCGAAATATCTTGATTCCTTTTATAAACTGATCCAAAGCTACTTCAGTAGGTTCAATATGTAGCATCTTGCTTACTCCTGCTTTAAGCTCTTTGATTGCATTATTAACAATTGGATGTTCTCTATCAAATCCATAAATTGTTATATTGGATACATAGGAACGATTCCCACACTCTTTTCTTTCATCATAATTTAACCATAACTGTGTCCACATAAGCACCCTCCTTTTAACCGCCAAACTATTCTTTATCTTATACAATGGAAAGCCGCTAAGAAAAGATTACTTTCCTTAAGCAGCTCCCCATTTTCCGTATTCACCTTGCAGGAAATTATTTCCTTTATTTTTTATTGTATATCATTTCCAATCCATAAATCAATCTCTTTTACTTTCTTTCCAGTTAATTTTTCACTTCTAGCATCAGGAGCTTGACCGCCAATATACACACAAACCTTTCCTTCTTGAATGCGAAGCTTTCCATTTTCATCATATAAACCAAATGCTTCAACTGGAAGATGAATCGTGATTTCTTTTTCTTCACCTGGTTTAAGTTCAACTTTTTCAATGCCTTTTAGTTGAGCATTCGGAGTATTTTCTTTGCATACTTTAACATACACTTGGACCTTTTCTACCCCGTGCATCGTTCCTACATTTTTTACCGTTGCTTTAATGTCGATTCCACCAAGTTCAACTTCTGTTTTATTTGTTGTAACATTGCTAATTTCAAAATCTGTATAAGATAAACCATAACCAAATGGATATAACGCTTCCTGAGTCATATAACGGTATGTTCTACCAGCCATATTATAATCCGTAAAATCTAATAGTTCTTCGCTGGAACGATAAAATGTAACAGGAAGTTTACCTTCTGGATTCTTAGCTCCAAACAATATCTGGGCAATTGCTCTTCCACCCTGCGCTCCTGGATACCACCCTTGAACAATCGCAGGTATATGATCTTGCGCCCAGTTCACTGCAAGGGCACTACCAGATAGTAAGACCAATACCACTGGTTTACCGGATTGATAAATGACTTCTAATATCTCTTGTTGTATTCCTGGAAGATTTAGATTCGGTTTATCACCACTTGCAAACTCATTGCCACGATCTCCTTCTTCTCCTTCCAAACTCGCATCCAATCCCATGCATGCAATAATAACATCGCTATTTTCACATACACCTTTTACTTCTGCTAGTCTGTCATTCGGCTTTCCTAATCCTTGGATACGATTATGACACAAGTGACATCCATCGGAAGTCATCACTCTCACTTCATCGCCTAAATATTCTTGAATTCCCTCTAAAATTGTCCAGTATCTTGAAGCAGTACCTTCATAATTACCCACCAGTGCTTTTCGATTATTTGCATTCGGACCTATTACCCCTATTGTTTTTATATTGTTTTTATTTAAAGGTAGTAGATTATCTTCATTTTTTAACAATACAACACATTTTGATGCTGCTTCTAGATTTAACTCTTGCATTTCTTTACTATCTACTACTGTATATGGAATCTTATCATAAGGATTATCTCCTTTATTATCAAACACTCCCAACTTCATTCGTGTCGTGAATAGATTAATTAGTGCTTCATCAATTCGCTCTTCTTTAACAAGACCTTCTTCAACTGCTTGCTTTAAATAGTAAAACAGATTTCCGCAATTTAAATCACAACCATTATTCATGGCCATAGCAACAGATTCTACCGGTGTATTTGTTACATTGTGCCCTTCATGGAAATCCTTGATTGCCCAACAATCACTCACCACATGCCCTTCAAATCCCCATTCCTCCCTTAGTATGTCGATAAGAAGTTCTTTGCTTCCACAACAAGGTTCTCCATTGGTTCTGTTATATGCTCCCATCACTGCTTCGACCTTAGCTTCTTGTACACAAGCTTTAAACGCTGGTAAATACGTTTCATACATATCTTGTTTGCTTGCGATTGCATTAAAACTATGTCTTACATCCTCTGGTCCACTATGTACTGCAAAATGTTTTGCACAAGCTGCTGCTTTTAAATAATTTTCATCATGTCCTTGCAGCCCTTCAACAAATCGTACTCCCAAACGTGAAGTTAAATAAGGATCTTCGCCAAAAGTTTCATGCCCTCTCCCCCATCTAGGATCACGGAATATGTTCACATTCGGTGACCAGAACGTCAAACCTTTATATATATCAGTGTCATCAAAACTTTGTTGCATATTGAATTTTGCCCTGCCCTCTGTAGAGATAGCATCGGCCACTTCTTCGATAAAATCCTCATCGAATGTTGCTGCTAAACCAATTGCCTGTGGAAAAACAGTAGCAACTCCTGCTCTGGCCACTCCGTGTAACGCTTCACTCCACCAGTTATAAGCCTTAATTCCCAAACGTTCAATTGCTGGAGCACTATGTAAAGTTTGATCAACCTTTTCCTCCAATGTCATCTCTGTTACCAACTTTTTAGCACGCTCTCGATACTGATTCATTTTATCGTGGTTTTTTGTAATATCCATAACATCCTCCATGTCACATAATGTCTTAATGTTTCATAAGTATAATTGCATTTTAACCACATTATAATTCTCTTTATGAATCTACGCTCCCTATTCGTTGCGTTTTTATAGTCATTTTTTGCTATATTCAGATATATCGAAGGGTTTTAATTCTATCCGATTCAAATTTACAAATATAGTAAAGTATTTTAAAATAGAAGTATATTATTGTTAACATACCTTGTTAAAATATGAAACGGAGGCTTTTATAATGCTTGAAACATACCAAAATCCAATTATTCCAGGATTTCATCCTGATCCTTCCATTTGCAGAGTTGGTGATGATTATTACTTAGTAAATTCAACATTTTCTTATTTTCCTGGCGTGCCAATCTTTCATAGCAAAGACTTGATTCACTGGCAGCAAATTGGAAATGTTCTTAATCGAATGGAACAACTTAATTTAGCAGATGCAGAACACAGTGGAGGAATTTTCGCACCAACAATACGTTATCATAACGGTACCTTTTATATGATTACAACAAATGTTGATCATGGTGGGAATTTTGTTGTTACAGCGAAAAACCCAGCTGGTCCTTGGTCCAATCCATTTTCTTGAAGGTGCGGATGGCATTGATCCATCACTTTTTTTTGATGACGACGATAAATGTTATTACTGTGGGACAAAAGGAAAAAGAGAAGGTGGAGCATTTTGGGGAGACAATGAAATATACATACAAGAATTGGATTTAGAAACTATGAAACTAACAGGTCCAAACTATGCAGCTTGGCATGGTGCTTTAAAAAACTGCGAATGGCAAGAAGGACCTCACATTTATAAAAAAGACGGATACTACTATTTAATGATTGCCGAGGGCGGTACTGGTTTAAATCATGCTATTACAATTGCAAGAAGTGAAAGTCTTTTCACACCATTTGAAGGCTGCAAGCGCAATCCAATTCTTACGCATCGGCATCTTGGTAAGAATTATCCTATTATTAATACTGGACATGCAGACCTCGTTGAAACTCCAAACGGTGATTGGTTTATGGTGTTACTTGCATCAAGACCTTGCGATGGCTATTGTAATCTTGGACGCGAAACTTTCCTTGTTCCAGTGACATGGGAAGATGGCTGGCCTGTGATAAATTATGGCGTGGGATTGGTAGAAGAAAAAGGTACGATTCGTTATGAGCACTTCAGTGAGACTTTAACTAAGGATTCTATTATAAATAATAGCATTAAGAATCACTTAAAGAATACGATCAAGACAAGTCTTACTTCTACGACGCATTCCTTCCTAGAGCATTTTGAGTCCGAACACCTACCTCCTTCTTTTATGTACCTTCGTAACCCAATAAAAGAAAATTATAGCTTATCTGAAAATAACAGCCACTTAAGACTATATTCCTCTCAAAATAAAATGCGTGATAAGAGCAGTCCAACTGCAGTGTTAATTCGGCAGACTAATTTTTCTTACATACTAGAAACGAAGTTCACACTAAACTTACAAGAACCTTCCACCGAAGCTGGTATTGTATTACTACAAAGCAACAAATTTCATTATCGCTTTTTTATTTCAAAGACAGAAGACGCACAAGATAATTCCTATAACATAAAACTCATACAGTGCCTGGATGGCGACGAAGCAGTGTTATTAGAACACAAAGGGATACACATTGATAGTATACACAAACATGGTGCGATACCTTCCTACATTTCTTTAAAAGTGATTGTAAAAAGACAAAATCTTAGCTTTGCTTACTCAGAGGATGGAGTGAATTATCATACGCTTATTCAAGATATTGATGCGAGCATACTTAGCACAGAAAGAGCAAGTGGTTTTGTAGGAACATGTCTAGGTATTTACGTGCAAGACTCACTAGATAACTACAAAACTCCTGATTCTATTTCCACACGTGACTATGCAGATTTCGATTGGTTATCTTACCAAAACAACGACTAAAAACAAAGGAGGTTTCAATACGATTTGCTTCGTATAAAAACCTCCTTCTTTCTTCAGCATTCATTCATCCTTCTTTGTACCATTCCGATAGTCCCTAGGACTACACCCACATAATTTTTTAAATTCTCGATTAAATGTTCTTGGATTTTCATATCCACATGTCATACTAATACTTAGAATACTATCCTGTGTTCCTCTTAGTAAACTTTTTGCATAATCTATTCTTAACATATTTACATAGTTGGTAAAACTTACTCTAAGCTTTTCATTGAAGATTCTTGAAATACTATATTTGCTTATCCCAAAATATTCTGCCAACGAATCCAGAGAAATCATTTCATTAAAATGTTCTGAGATATATGTAACTAAATTTTCAGTACGCCCAGGTGGCTGTACATCCGAATTTTTTTGTAGTGTAAACTGTGGTAACACCAATGCTAAAATCAACTGAATATATGCTTTCATAACAGTTGCATTCTCCTCAGACACAGTTAAGGAAGCAACCGACTTAATTAAATGGGATACGTCCTTGTGTACATCTTTTGCATGTAGAAGAGGTATTTTGGGATGATTCTTTATTAAGGTAGAATGAAAGTCCCCTGCCATTTCTAAGGGGCATAATATAAGAATTGCTTGGGATTCATCTATATTTTCATAACTGTGAATTCTATTTGGAAACACAATTGCAAAGTCTCCCTTTTTTAAGGAATACTCATTTCCATCAATTCCAATTTGCAAGCCATCTCCGATTGCATAAATCATTTCAATATAGGCGTGTAAATGAGATGGAAATGTTAAATTTCTTACGCTAAAAACACTAAATAGTTCTGATCGCTTTTCATAATTTAGCATAACTTCCCCTCTTCTAAGGTGCGTTTTTAAACTGCAAGATATGTCTGATTTTTAATATCTTATGTCACGTATTATATCTTATCCAGTGCTACAATACAATTAGAATTCTAAATAATGATAACGGAAGAAGCAACAAGATCATGAACCGTATTTGTTCATGATATATAACGGAAGGAGCTATTGCAAGCTTGCTTGCAAATAGTGATTGGAGTAACAAGATCATGAACAAGTATTGGTTCCTAATCTAACGGAGATATTGAGTTAATCAACTTTTATGGAGGTGCAGTATGAAGCATTGTTTGGCGATTATCGGATACGGAGGCATGGGGGCATGGCATGCTAAGAATATCTTATCTAGGATTCCTGAAATTCATGTAAAAGGAGTTTTTGATATTCGTGATGATGCCTTAGAAAAGGCAAGAGAAAACGGTTTGTTCCTTTACTCCGATGTCGAGGATTTACTAAATGATAAGGAGGTTGACCTTGTTACTATCGCCACTCCCAATAATTTTCACAAAGATTATGCCATCCGATGCTTAAGGGCAGGAAAACATGTTGTATGTGAAAAACCAGTCACAATGAATGTTGCTGAATTGGAAGAAATAATAGAGACGGCCAATGCAGTTAATCGAGTTTTTTCTGTCCATCAAAACCGAAGATGGGATAAAGATTATGCTATCGTAAAGCAACTATTGTCTGAAGGAAAACTTGGTCAACCTTATTTTATCGAAAGTCGAGTTCAAGGTTCAAGACGTGCTATGCATGGCTGGCGAGGTCATAAAATCAATGGTGGCGGAATGGTACTTGATTGGGGCGTACATCTCATTGATCAAATTTTAAATTTAATCGATTCAAAGGTTATTTCGGTCACTGCACATCTCTTTAATTTATATTCAGATGAAGTTGATGATAATATTAAAATACTACTACGCTTTGAAAACGGTGTTTCTGCTTTGTGTGAAATGTCTACAAATTGTCTTATTAACTTACCAAGATGGCATGTTTCATGTACCGATGGTACATTGATTATTAACGATTGGAGCTGCAATGGTAAAGTTGTAAAATTAAATACAGATACAAATTTGGAGTGGTCCGATGATATTGTATACACGGAAGCTGGCCCAACAAGAACCATGGCCCCACGTCCAGTTCACACAACAGAGGTATTCGATTTACCAAAAGCATTTACGGACTGGTCAGATTATTATAAAAATTTCATCAAAGCGATTGAAGGTACCGAAGATTTAATTGTAACCCCAGAACAATCTCTTCGAGTTATGAAGGTAATCGAACAAGTCTTTTTATCGGAAGAATTGAATTACGGAGTTTCCTGTAATATTTAATTTACAATGAAGTTATCAATCCTTGTCTGCAATATTTATATAAACAAGAAATGATTGATTATTTACTAATTTTTCACAAATAAGAATTGATTGATTCCCACATCTTATAAACAAATAATTATTGATTCCCTACATTTGAATTATGATTTTTTTTCTAGAAAGGAGGACTTATCATGTGTAAAAAAGCTCTTATTTTTCAAGGTGGCTGGGATGGTCACGAACCAAAATTAACTTCAAAGCGTTTTGCAAACATGTTAACTCAAAATGATTATGACGTTACGATTTCCGATACGTTGGATTGTCTTTCAGATGTTAATGAATTAAAAAAGCTAGATTTGATTGTCGCTTGCTGGACCATGGGAGAAATTAATCATCAGTATGTAAAAAATATTTCAGAGGCGGTTGGATCTGGTGTAGGTCTAGCTGGATGCCATGGTGGAATGTGCGATTCCTTCCGCCAAGATACCGAATGGCAATTTATTACGGGTGGTCAATGGGTCAGTCATCCAGGTGGTGATGGAATTCAATATACCGTTAATATTTGCCATGGTTCTAGTAACATTACTGAAGGCCTTACTGATTTTGAAGTTTGCAGTGAACATTATTATTTACATATCGATCCAGCCATTGAGATTCTTGCTACTACCCGCTTTCCATCGGTTAATTATTATCATATATCGAATAAACCAATTGATATGCCAGTGGCTTGGACGAAATATTGGGGAAATGGTCGAGTGTTTTACACATCTCTTGGCCATCATGATGATGTTTTTGATAAATCTCCGAATGCTGCTACAATTATGGAACGTGGAATGCTATGGGCTGGAGAGGGAAAACAATTCGTGGTAGAACACAACTTGACGACCGATCGTTTTATGAACGATGCAAAGATGTATTAAAAGGAGGTTGCTATGATTAAAATTGGTATGGTTGGTGTTGGAGATATCAGTGGTATCTATCTTAGGAATTTTAAAGAAAAGTTTCAAGGCATGAAACTGGTTGCTGTATGTGACCTTGTGCGCGAAAAAGCAGAAAAAGCAAAAGATACTTATGGCATCCCAAAAATCTATGACACGATGCATGAAATGTTTGCAGATGAGGAAATTGATATTATTCTTAATTTAACTAGACCATATGAACATTTTGAAGTAAGTAAAGCAGCACTTTTAGCTGGTAAGCATGTATACTCTGAAAAACCTCTCGCTGCGACCTTTGAAGAAGGTAGAAAACTTGAAGACATAGCAAAAGAAAAAAATTTAATGCTTGGTGGTGCCCCTGATACCTTTTTAGGATCAGGCATCCAAACTTGTAAAAAATTAATCGAAGACGATTTTATTGGTAAGCCAATTGGTGCAGCTGCATTTATGATTTGTCATGGGCATGAAAGCTGGCATCCAGACCCTGAGTTTTATTATAAGCATGGTGGTGGTCCAATGCTTGATATGGGACCATATTATATTACTGCGCTTATTAATTTATTAGGTGGTATCAAAAGCGTAACAGGAATTGCGAGAACTCCTTTCAAACAAAGAACAATTACAAGCAATCCAAAGAAAGGACAAATGATTGATGTTGACGTTTCTACTTATATTTCAGGTCTAATGGAATTTGAAAGTGGGGCTATTGGTACTTTATTTACTACCTTTGATGTTTATTATCCTGGGCAGGCAAGATTTGAAATCTATGGTAGCAAAGGAACCTTGTTTGTTCCAGATCCAAACACTTTTGGTGGGCCAATAAAGTTACTACGTCCAGAAGATGGTGAAGTTAAGGAAATACCTTTATTGTATGACTATTCCGATAATAGCAGAGGAATTGGATTACTAGATATGGTAACATCCTTAGAAACTGGTAGCCCATTCCGGGCTTCCTATAACCAAACACTTCACGTTCTTGAAGTAATGAATGCTTTTCAAGAAAGCAGTGATGCGAAAAGTGCAATCGAGATTAAAACTTGTAGCTCTTTTCCTTATCCAAAATAGGGAATGCACATGCTCCACAAGGTCTTTCCTATCATTAAAAAAGCCGCATAAACCTTATGTTTTGCGGCTTTTTATATAATAAGAAGCAAAGAGTAAGACTACACCTCCACATCGGAGGTTCGGTTCAGTAAGCAACCTTTCACTACCCTGGAGACCTAATTCGTTAAATCCAGCTCCCATCGTTCCTCAATTACTCCTTCGCCCCACTCAGACTTATCTTGACTAGACACTCTATAAAATCCGTGAGTCTCATAGATATGTCTAGCAACCACCTGAGCAGTTATCGTTAACAGGAATACCTTCTTGTAACCTTTTTCTCTACAGAAATCAAGGGCAATGTCCATCAAATGATTTCCATAACCTCGTCGTCGCATCTCAGGCTCAAGAAGAAAAAAACGAAGCTGTGCAGTATGTTCATCCACGCACGCGACTGCAATGCTACCAGCTGGTACCCCGTTGCATTCCATAATTTTTAAGCAATCCGTATCGCTATTATAATTCTTCTCGAAATGATATACAATTTCATCCACATAAGAAGAAAAAGCATCGGATAAATGGCGTTCTGCGTAGTAAAGCGTCTTATGTCTGGATATTACATACTCTATGTCACTTTGTACAAATGTTCGAATGATAATCTTATCATTGGCATCTGATAGTTTATTTCGAATTACCAGCATTGCAGAAAGGACCGTATCCTGCTCCTTTTCTGTCAGATTCTGAAATAACTTCGCAATCTGCTCGTTCTGTATATCACTCAATCGGTTGAATTCCTGCCTTCCACGCTCTGTCATGCGGATATAACGAACCCGGTTATCCGTAGAGGACGGAGTTTTCTCAATCAGTCCGTTTTTTTCAAATTTAGCAATCATGCGACTCATGTAACTACGGTCGATACACAACTGATTGATTAGTATATTGGCAGTGCTGCGTTCCGTCTTGCTGATTTCTAACAAGACATCTTTCTCCGTTAGAGAATAGCCCGCTGCCAAGACCGCCTCATCCATCTGCTTGCAAAGATTTAAATACACCTTATTAAATCCTTGCACATCTGCAATCTTATCTGCCGATAACATCCTTATCCCTCCATTCTGACAATATCATATCACAACTCTAGAGGTTTTTCATTATTGCGCTGTTTTTTCATTCCAGAATGTAAATCCCAAAATCATCATACCTCCGATTACCTGAAGAAATGTTATACTCTCACCAAGAATAATAAAAGATACAAGAACAGCAACCAAAGGATCGATATAGCTTAATATTGCTGCCTCTTGCCCTCTTAACTCCTTCAAAGAAGAGAAATAAAGGCAATAGGTGATCCCTGTATGCAAAATTCCTACAATCAACAAGTTACCCCAACCAGCAGTATCAAGACTTCCCAGATGGAAACCACCCGTAAACGCAACGTATGGTAGTAGTATGAAAATTGCTGCTATAATCTGCAAAAATGTCCGATGAATTCCTTCAATTTGCTTTATAAATTTATTGAGCAAAATAACCATTGCATAAAATACTGCTGCACCCAGTCCGAACATAATACCTATCAATTCATTTCCTAAACTGCTAAATCCACTGACTCCAATGATTAGACAAAAGCCTAGCGTGGACATGAAAAAGCAGAAGGTCTGTTTTGCTGTCAACTTCTCATGAAATAGAAATGGACAAACTACCGTCACAATGACTGGCGCAAAATAATAGCTCAGCGTTGCAATCGAAACTGTCGTATACTTATATGCTTGAAACAACAAAATCCAGTTAATTCCCATTGCAAAACCTGATAGAATAAGCAACATTAGTTCCTTCTTTATATTCGAAAAAGAAATCTGAGTTCTAGACACCAATAGGTATCCGCCAATTAGAATTGCTGCCAGTACTGCTCGATACAAAGCTAGTTCCCCCGACGCCAGTGGAATATTACGTACAAAGATTCCTAATGTTCCAAACACTGCCATGGACACGATTAATTCGATCTTCGCCTTATGTAACTTACCAGTTTGTTTTTTCATTATCTTTTCCACTCCATTTCTTTTGGAGTCTTTGACTTCTGAACATTAAATACTGTTTTCATTTCATCCTCCAAAAAATAGTTGACTTAATCCACTTTTCATTATACTGACTTAATGGACTCTGTCAACTATTTTACGAAGTTTATATTTTATTGTACATCAACATAAATATATGGCAACAGCAAGCCCCTCTAGTAGCTCTGCTTTGTTATACCATTATTCAACGGAAAACTATTGCTTCTTTTGATACCCTGCATTGTAATATCTATGTCTATCTTTCGTCTTATTCTTGTATTCAATTGCGGATTTTGGACATCTACTAATGCAAGCCATGCAATGTGTACAGTTATCCCCCCACTTTGGTCTTCCATTCACTATCATTATATTATTTAATGGGCATAAATCTTGGCATTTGCCGCAATGGATGCACGATTCTGTGGAATAAAATCCTTTGGCTGATACAAAGAATTGATAAAACATCGGATTTACAACACTACTTTTTATCATATCTAAAATGTTCTCTTTACCTGCTGGCAATTCAGCTCCACTCTTGATTGTTTTTGCTAATCTATGTAAGCTCTTATCTGCATCTCGCAATAATTGCTTAACCTTGTGATTGTCAACTACATCATACATAACAATATAATTATCTGGCATAACAATCCCAGCTACCCCTTGTAAGTTTAATTCCTTCTCTAGGCAAAGCTTTTTAATATAAGAAGTGGCATTGCCAATATCAGCACCACAGGTGAGTATAAAATACACATTCTTATTACCGCTAAACTCTGATTTCTTTATAAATGTTTCAACTACTTTAGGAATTCTCCATGCATACGTTGGACAAACAAACACCAACGGCTTTTCTGAGTGCAGTGTTTCATCCTTTAATTTTTTTATTTTATCATTAATGGAAACTATCTCATCTCCAATTATATTGCCAATATATTGTGCCGCATAACGGCTATTTCCAGTACCACTAAAATATAAAATCATATTTTATCCTACCCTTCTAACATAACGTTCCAATATTACCTTACTTATTTAATTTTTTACGAATAAAGCAATACATGAAACTCGATAATATTCCATTATACCGTAAACTAATACAGTCCATGACCTGTTACTCCATTCCGCCTTCACTATAAGAACAAGTACAGTCCATGATCTGTTATTCCATTCCGCCTTCATTATAAGAACAAGTACGGTTCATACCTGTCCTCCATACACCTTCATTATACCATGAACGAAAGCTGTTCATGGTCTTGTTGCTCCATATGCCATCATTATAGCACAAAAAACTACTATAAAATAGCTTATTCGACTTATGTTAAGAATTACTAACAAGATTTGAAAAAAAGTAAAATACGAAATAATATTTAATTATTTAAAAATGTATTTGACAAATTTAAATAATGGGTTTATTATTAGGTTAAACAAAACGACTACATTTGTAGACGATAAGAGAGAGGGTTTTTATGATAATCTAAAATTTAATGTACATTCTAATTAGATAACCAATATTTTTCATACTACATATTGGTTTTAAATAGTGACAAGGCATGAATTTATAGATTGTTTCTTTCTATATAATATAAATCATGCAGTAAGCTTATTAAACAATATATCACAGGAGTTGGTATTATGGAGGAACAGAATAGAAAAAGAAACATTACCCCAACGGAATGGGAAGTTATGAGGGTCGTTTGGGCACAAGGAGAAACAACGAGTAAAGAAGTCTTTACTGTCTTAAGTGAAAAAAATGACTGGAAATCTACTACTGTAAAAACTTTATTGGGTCGTTTGGTTGATAAAGGAATGCTTTCCACAAGAAAAGTTGGGAATAAATTTCTTTACTCTCCTTTGGTAGAACAAAGAAAAAGCGTTCAATATATTGCGGATGACTTATTATCAAGAATCTGTTCTACGAAAGTTGGAAATTTAATTGAAACTATAATTACAGACAGCGAATTGAGCTTTGATGATATTAGCCGCTTAGAAGAACTACTGAAAGAAAAGAGAAAGACTGCTGTTGATGTAGTTATCTGCAATTGCAATCCTGGTCAGTGCCAGTGTCACATAGTCGAAGAGCCACCTGTGGAAACTGCAACCACACACTGCCATTGCTCCCATGAATAATTTACTGTCATGGAGATTGATGTGCTAATTTTAATATTATAGTAAGGAGTTGATGTTATGGAAAATAAAGTATTTAATATCGAAGGTATGTCTTGCGCTTCCTGCGCTTCGGCTGTTGAAAAAGCTACTTCGAAATTATCCGGTGTCTCCAAGGCATCCGTTAACTTGGCTACTGAAAAGTTAACAATAGAATTTGATAAAAGTAAAACAACAGAGAAAGACATTCAAAAAGCGGTGGAGGATGCTGGTTTTAAAGCAATTGTTAATGTACAACATAAAACTTTTGCGATTGATGGAATGTCTTGTGCCTCTTGTGCGCAAGCTGTAGAAAAGGCGGTAAATAAATTATCTGGCATCGCAAATGCTAACGTAAACTTAGCAACGGAAAAATTGTTTGTTGAGTACGATCCTACTACTCTTAATATTTCAGATATCGTAAAATCCGTTACGGAAGCTGGATTTACTGCTACAGAAGAAATCGATTCTGCAAGCACTGTAGATAAGGATAGAGAAAAGAAACAAAAGCACATAAAAGAAATGTGGAATCGCTTCTGGTTATCCGCAGTCTTTGCAATTCCATTGCTTTATATCGCTATGGGACACATGATTGGTTTACCTATACCAAGTATTATTGATCCTATGATGCATGCTAGTAATTTTGCATTATTACAATTAGCATTAACGATTCCTATTATATATTTAGGTAGAAGTTTCTTCTTCGTTGGATATAAATCTTTATTTAGAGGACATCCAAATATGGATTCCTTAGTTGCATTAGGAACAAGTGCTGCTGTCGTTTACAGTTTGTATGGTACAATTATGGTGGTAAATGGTAACCATCATTTTTCTATGGAATTATACTATGAATCTGCTGGTGTTATTTTAACTCTTATTACTTTAGGTAAATATTTTGAAGCAGTTTCCAAGGGTAAAACATCCGAAGCCATTAAAAAATTAATGGGTCTTGCTCCAAAAAATGCTATGGTTATTCGTAACAATGAAGAAGTAGAAATACCAGTGGATGCAGTTTTAGTGGATGATATTATTGTAGTTCGCCCTGGTGAAAAAATCCCAGTGGATGGTATTATCACAGAAGGAAGCACTTCCATTGATGAATCTATGTTAACTGGTGAAAGTATTCCTGTTGAGAAAAAGATTGGTGATAGTGTAATTGGTGCAAGTATTAATAAAAATGGTAGTTTTAAATTCAGAGCTACTAAAATCGGAAAAGATACTACCTTATCACAGATTATTAAATTAGTTGAAGATGCTCAAGGTTCCAAGGCTCCAATCGCTAAAATGGCAGATAAAATATCTGGTGTATTCGTACCTATCGTAATTGTTTTAGCAATATTATCAGGTCTTGCATGGTTCTTCCTTGGTGGAGAATCTTGGATTTTCGCACTTACTATTACAATTTCTGTTCTAGTAATCGCATGCCCTTGTGCTCTTGGTTTAGCTACTCCAACTGCTATCATGGTAGGTACAGGAAAAGGTGCTGAAAACGGTGTTTTAATTAAGAGCGGTGATGCATTAGAAACAACTCATAAAATTAAAACAATTGTATTTGACAAAACAGGTACAATCACAGAAGGTAAACCAAAAGTAACCGATATCGTCACTGCGCAAAACATTTCACAGGATGAATTACTTCGCTTAGCTGCTTCTGCTGAAAAAGGTTCTGAGCATCCTCTTGGGGAAGCAATTGTAAATGGTGCAGTAGAAAAAAATCTAAGCCTTACAAATACAGATTCCTTTGAAGCAATTCCAGGTCATGGTATTGAAGTTTCTATTGAAGGAAGTACTCTTTTACTTGGAAATAGAAAATTAATGGATGATAGAAATATATCATTAGGAGACCTTTCACCTGTTTCAGATAATCTAGCGGAACAAGGAAAAACTCCAATGTACATTGCAAAAGATGGTCAAATCGCTGGAATCATTGCTGTAGCTGATACAATAAAACAAAGTAGTGCGATGGCAATTAAAAAACTTCACAAAATGGGTATTGAAGTTGCAATGATTACAGGCGATAATAAACGTACAGCAGATGCAATTGCAAAACAAGTTGGAATTGATCGCGTATTAAGTGAAGTTTTACCAGAAGACAAAGCCTCTGAAGTTAAAAAGCTTCAAGCGGAAGGCAAAAAAGTAGCAATGGTAGGTGATGGTATCAACGATGCTCCAGCACTTGCACAAGCAGACATCGGTATTGCCATTGGTTCTGGAACTGATGTTGCCATGGAATCTGCAGATATTGTCTTAATGAGAAGTGATTTAATGGATGTTCCAACTGCTGTAGAATTAAGCAAATCAACCATTAAAAATATCAAAGAAAATTTATTCTGGGCATTTGCTTATAATACTTTAGGTATTCCAGTAGCAATGGGTGTATTACACTTATTTGGTGGCCCATTATTAAACCCAATGATTGCCGGTGCAGCAATGAGTTTTAGTTCTGTATCTGTATTACTCAATGCATTACGCTTAAAACGCTTTAAACCTTCTTCTATCAAATAAAGTTGAAGTTTAAAAATAAATGAATAAGGAGATTTTTATTATGAACAAAACAGTATTTATTGAAGGCATGAAATGCCAAGGATGTGTAGATTCCATCAAAGAAAAATTTGAAAACATTGCAGGTGTAGAATCTGTTGATATTGATTTAGAAAATAAAAAAGCTACCATTACAGGTAATGGAGATGTATCTCTTGATGAATTAAGAAACTCATTATCAGGAACTAAATTTACAGTTTCTGAATAATAGTTATAAGTATATCGATGCAGTCTAATTATCTTATGAGAAAAATCAACTGTAACTAGATAACATTTTCGATGAAACAAGATCAACTGTAACTATGTGATTTTAAAGAAATAAAAGGAGCTGTCCTATCTTAGTACTCTAACATCCGATCAGTATTTGATTTCGTGTATAGGAACTATTTTAAGACAGCTTCTTTTTTATTTTTCTTCTATTTTATTTTTACACTCTTTTCATTTTACTACTTTTTAATGTTACTACTTTTTAATGTACTACTTTTTAATGTACTACTTTTTATTTTGCTACTTTTTAATGAACTACTTCTTAATTATACTACTTTATTAAATTTACTACACTTTTAATTTCGCTAGTCTTTAAGTTTCACTTCTTTTTCGATAGTAAAGCCTGGATCTTTAAATGTGGGTCTAAAATATTTGATATTGATTTCCCTGAATTTACACAATATATGTAATACGCAATGTATTTCGATATATCTACACCTTTATACCAAGGAGCATTTAAAACTTCCTCACAGCGATAGGTAGCATTCGTTATGAATACTGCTTCAATCACTCCATCCTCATAAGCTTTATTAAAACTAGCAATCCCTTCTGTAAATAACCCAAACGTTGTAGCAATGAAAATACGTCTCGCTCCTTGATCTTTCATTTTATTTGCTACATCTAACATCGTTTCTCCAGACGCTATAATATCATCTACGATTAATATATCTTTATTATTTACTTCAGGTCCTATGTATTTATGTTCTTTTACTGGGTATTTGCCTTGTACCATTTTACGAGATCTTCTTTTATAAAATAAACCCATATCCAAACCCAATTCGTTTGCATATAACAAATTACGATTGGTTCCCCCAATGTCTGGGCTAACCACTAACATATTCTCTTCACTTGAAAAAATATCAGGATAATTCTTATTCATGGACTTTATTACCTGATATACTGGCATAAGATTATCAAATCCCATAAATGGAACTGCATTTTGAACCCTATCATCGTGTACGTCAAAGGCCATAATATTCCTAACCCCAATGGATTCTAGTTCTTTTAGTGCAACCGCACAATCCAAAGATTCTCTTGAGATTCTACGATCCTGTCTTGCTGCATATAACATCGGAGAAATTACAGAAATACGGTTTGCTTTACCTCCAATGGCAGAAATCACGCGTTTTAGATTTTGAAAATGTTCGTCTGGTGACATGATAACTTCTTTTCCATACATACTAAAATTACAACTATAATTGCCAACATCTACTATAATATAAACATCCATGCCACGCACGGTATTTTCTAATATTGCTTTGGCATCACCTGTGGCAAAACGTAAGAGTTTCGTATCAATGATTCTAGAATCACTGGTATTATAAATACTCCCTAAGTAAAAACTAATCTTTTGCGTCAATTCCTCTGTTCCATACAATGGAATTATGGCTAGTGGGACTGTTTCATTATACTGATCACGCATGCAAAACACCTCCTATATTTTCCATTATATCCTTTGTACTTAATTTATCAATATGTTTGTAAAATTTATACATTTATCATTGAGATTGAATATTCAAAAACACCGAAGGAAAGTTTCTAATTAGAGCTATTAAGTAGTTTCTAATTAGGTTCTTCCTTCGGTGTTCTAAGATTTATTATTTTACACTTCAATTTATTAATTTATAAATCATACCTTTAAATGTGCAGTTATTATTGTATAGCTTAAGAGTAGTTCACATGTATCGTTATTATAACTCATAAATTCTTGTGAATTTCTCTTTTAAATACTCAACATAATAATTTGGATTAAAGGACTCATTCATGATATCCTTTAAGAAATCTTCTGTCTTTTTTAGTCTTCCATACTGATGAATGTGCTCTCTTAAGAAGGAAACGATTTTGGAAACTTCACCTTTGCGTAAAATTTCATCCACATTCATTTGTTTTTCCATATACGCATAAAGCTGTGCTGCAATTGCATTACCAAGAGCGTAAGATGGGAAATATCCAAAGCTACCACCAGACCAGTGAGTGTCTTGTAAAATACCTTCAGCGTCTGTTGTTGGACGCAAACCTAGATATTCCTCATATTTTGAATTCCACAATTCAGGAAGTTCCTTCGTTGTCACCTTACCTTCAAAAATAAGTTTCTCAATTTCGTAACGTACCATTATGTGAAGGCAGTATGTTAGTTCGTCTGCTTCTGTACGAATTAAGCCTGGTTCTACTTTATTGATGCCTTTAATAAAGTTATCAAGAGATAAGTCTTTTAACTCTTCAAAGAATGTTGCTTTTAATCTTCCGAAAATCGGTCTCCAAAAAGCCTCACTACGACCAACTACATTTTCAAAAAATCTAGACTGGGATTCATGCATTCCCATAGAAGCCCCGCCACCAGCTAAGGTCTGAGTAAGCTCATCCGCCACACCCATTTCATAAAGTGCGTGTCCTGTCTCATGAATGGTGGAAAACATAGCACTTTCTAAATTATTTTCGTAATAATGAGTCGTGATACGAACATCGTGATTATGTATTTCAGTCGTAAATGGATGCTCACTTTCAGCAATTACACCACGATTAAAGTCAAATCCCAAATATGCAGCGAGCCAACGATTGAAAGAATCTTGTTTTTTTGTATCAAAGGTTCTGTAATTAAAACTTTTATCAATCATGTTGTTTTTAACGACTACTGCTTTTAAAAGAGGAACGATTTCTTCTTTTAATTTGGCAAAAAATTCGTCTAACTTCTCGGTTGTAAATCCTTCTTCATAATCATTTAATAAAACGTCGTATAACTTTTGTCCTTCTTTTGCGCGGTAAGATGCAAAACGTTTATTAAAATCAATTAATTTTTCAAGGTATGGTTCAAATATACTATAATCATTTGCTGCTTTGGCTTTCTGCCATATCATACCGGATTTCGCAGTTAACTCTGAATATTCCTTATATTCATCTTTTGGTATTTTCTCTAAAGATTGAAATTCTTTTAACCAAATCTTCACGATTCCTTTTTCTTTTTGAGACAAATCCGTTTCACTTTCCAATTCCTTTAAAATTGCTCTGACTTCATCATTCATGATTGTGCCATACAATTCTCCTGATAAACTACCCATAGCTTTTGCTGTAAGGTCTACGCCACCTTTTGGAGCTAATGTTTCAAGGTCCCAGTTTATCAAAGTTAATGCAGTCGTTAAACCGTTGATTTTTTCCATATATGGTTCTAACTTTTTAAAAATTTCGTTCATAACATCCTCCTTTAATATTTATTATATTTTGCCACTATTTTTATACTTCTACTACTTTAAAATTCTACATTCCTGGATAACTTGAATTGTTATATCTCTAGTATTATACCACATATGTAAAACCACTGGAAGAAGTTATATAATTATGAAATCTGTTCCTATTTTGGTTCTAATCCTTGCTTAAACATTTCAATCATCTCGTTTGCTAAACTGATTTTAATCGGATTGTCTGGAATCTCCGTTCTACTTAACCAAACTGCTTCCGATAATTCATTTTGATCCAAGGTAACTATATCTGTCCCATCTAAATCTGCAAAAAATCCAACCAGCAAAGAGGAAGAAAATGCCCATGGCTGATTCTTATAGTAACGTATGTTTTTAACTTTCAGCCCTACTTCTTCCATCACTTCACGTTGTATGGTCTGTTCTAATGTTTCTCCAATCTCAACAAAACCTGCAACCAATCCATATCTTTTATAAATTCCTTTGGAATACTTTGTTAATAATAGTTTATCTCCGTTTGTGATTCCAACCATAATCGCTGGTGATATTTTAGGATAAACTATGTTATTACAAGAATCACACTGCATTGCTCGTTCAACCTTGCGTTTTACCATCTTTTTTCCACATCGACCGCAATATTGATTGTCCTGATAGAAATGGTACAAATGTTTTCCTGTGATACCTGCAAATGCAAGCCACATCGGCTCGTATGTGCGCAGTATTTGAACATCATACATTTTAAAACCATCCCTATCACATATATCTAAATTGATATCCTGTACTAAAAAGAAAGATTTCCCATCAATTTCAAACAGATAATCTGCTTTCTCTTCTATATCCTTATCTAACTTCTTTAGTTCACCAAAGGTCGGAATAAGGGGTTGGTCGCCATTTTTTAGCAGTATCTCATTGTTTTTATAAAACATAACATAATCTGCTTCACTTGGTGTACTTATCTTAAATTCATTACGTAATCTTAGTGGTTCTATATCTTGAATCATAATACATAGGCCTTTCCTTTTGCACGTTTATTTAGACGATAGTTCGTTACTTATAAGAAGTAAAAAAAACTTTCATAGCATATGAGCTATAATTCTCTATTTACGATTCTTTTCGTATCTTTAGCATCTATATAAACAACATATATTTTGTCAATAATAGCAGAATTATTTCAATTTCAAGCGAATCTCTTCCGCCATTAACTTATCTTCCTCCATCATATGTGTAAACACATGATCCTGGATCATATCCTTAATTTTTAATAATTCTTTGCAAGGATTTTTTGAAAGCTTCGGCATATCAATATGAAGAACCTCACTTCGAAACATCGAATGTTCCTTGACATGTTCTTCTAGCCTGGAATACTGTGCCAATTTCATCAAATTCTCTTCCTCATAAAAGTGATAGGCAGTATAATCTCTTAAGTCACCAACAATTTTTAATAGTTGTTCTGGCTGTACACCAATACAACGAATCATTAACAATTGCTCGATATCTCTTCCAATCCGAAACAACTCCTTGTGTTGTTCATCTACATCTTTTATTTGTAATGATAAATCATCATTCCAATCAAATTTAAAATCAAACATTATTTCATCTCCCCAATTTGTTACGCTTTTCTTTCGTGAAAATCTAAATTAATATTCCTTGTTATACAAAATCAAGAGTGTGCCGACAACTAGACTTCATTACTTTATCGTTTCATCGCTCTTATCATTTGTTTTGTATTTTCATCTATTCGAAGAGATTCTGTGATTTTTTGCAAAGATTTATTGTAGGTAAAATCATCTAACGAATTATGTTGTAAGAATTTCAAGGTTTGTTCTGGTAATCGAATATAATAAATAGATATAGCCCAGGCAACCGCCATTTTCACATAATAAGCATCGTGTTTTATACTATTTAACAATTCTAATGCACGTTCACAATGCTCTTCGTCCACATAGTAATTCAATAACATTACCACTGCGAAGCGAATATAATACTCTTTGTTGTCCTTTAGATATGGCTGAATGAAATCCCACATTTCTTTTGGATACTTTTTTGTTATTTTTAAACTCGCACAAAAGCTATCACAAACAGACCAGTTATTTATTTTAGGTAGGAATTTTTTGATATTATAAAACACTGCATCTAAATCTCTAAGATTTCCAATCACCATGCCTTGTAACATTATTTCTTCAAAAAGTTCACTGTTTGCAGTTTTTAAGTACTCATACGAATCTTTGCTCCCAATTTCCTTCGCAAGTTTTCGTAACGCCGGCAAACGGGCCCCTATGATATTTTCTACTCCCGGTATAAGTTTGCTAGAAAATTCTTGATAGCTTGGCTCTGCAAGTTCGTAAAGCCTTTTTCTTATTTCTATCTGCTTCATTCCTGTTCACGTTGGAGTAGCAGCTCAATTTCCTCTCTGCTACCATAAATAGTACCTTGTACCATCTCTGGCTTTCCACCACCTTTTCCCTGAAAGGTGCTATTCAACACTTTAGCAATTTCGCGAACGTCCATACCTGAGCTTCCAAGAATATATCGATATCCATCGGTGTCATTGCCACCAAATGCTCCGCATAATCCGCCACACGTTTCCATTGCTGCATTGACATACTTTCTCATTGCATTTGTATCCAATTCTTCATCAAATAATAAAGCCAGTGAAGATTCTTTTTCCACTTTTTTTAGTTCTGTTGCTATTTGTATATCTTCCAAACGGAAAATTCGTCCTTTTAAAAGACTTACTTCATTCTTTAGGTTTTCAATATAATCCGTTATCTTATCTTGTTTTGCTGACAATAAAACAGAAGCTTGATTCACAATCTTTTCTTTTTGATTATAATCTTTTAGAGCTCGTAAACCACATAAGATACTTAGTCGTATACCACCTTTATATTTTTCTGCATCCACGATTTTAATCATTCCAACTTCGCCTGTATAACTAACGTGTGGTGCACAACATGCGCAGCAATCGATGCCTGGTATCTCTACAAGTCGTACCTGACCAAGTATTTCTATTTTACTACGATAATGCATGGATTCTAATTCTTCTTTGCTTGGATATAGAACATGAATTTTCATATTCTTAGCAACAACTTCATTCGCTTCATATTCTATTTTTCTTATATCTTCTTCTGTTAACTCGCCATTAAAATCCATCGTAACATTTTCATTGCCTAAATGAAATCCAACGTTGTCATATCCAAAATAACGATTTATTAATCCCGAGAGGATATGCTCTCCCGTATGTTGCTGCATTTTTGAAAAGCGTTGGCTGTAATCAATACTTCCAACGATATTTTCACCAATCGTTAGTGGCTCCTTCGTGAAATGATAAATTACATCATCCTTCTCTCTAACATCATACACGAAGATATCCATCAATTTCCCCGTATCACTTGTTTGTCCTCCGCCCTCTGGAAAGAAAGCCGTTTGATCTAATATAATCTGATAACCTTCATTATCTTTGATACAATCCAGTACCTTTGCTTGAAACTCGATAAGGTGGCTATCTTCATAAAACAATTTTCTTGTCATTATAATCTCCTTCTTGCGCTAAACTTTGCGTTTGTCGAAGTTTTAGTCATATAAGTCCTATGATATATTAGTCCTAAATATATAGGTCTTATGATGTATGAGTCTAATTCACTTACTTTATAATTTTACCACGAATTATCAAACATGAGAAGTTTTTTGAATGAATTATACCAAATATAGAAAATAAATAATAAAAACGAGAAAAAAATCTACTAAAAAGCATCTCTTTCTCGTTTTCATTCATATTTCATTGTACTTATTCAGTTGTATTTACTCAGTTACCCCGAATCAATTTCTCCTATTAAGATAGAAATCATAAGCGCCAAGTCAGATACGCTTATTCAGTTACACCATCTTTAAAAATAGCCATTTCGTGAATTCCATTTTTTTCATTGTTCGTTAGCTCGCCATTGGCAACACTTACAATATATTCAAAGAATTCTGCACATAATTCATTCATTGGCTTATCTTCTAATAATTGGCCAGCGTTAAAATCCATCCATCTAGGTTTTTTCTTAAAAATATTATCATTCGTAGCGATCTTAATTGTTGGCACAAGGCTACCAAATGGAGTTCCTCTACCGGTTGAGAATAAAACCATCTGACAACCAGCACAACCAAGCGCAGTCGTTGAAACTAAATCATTACCAGGTGCTTGTAACAAATGAAATCCATTATGCTTTAAGCGGTCCCCGTATCCTAACACTCCACTAACCTTACTATGTCCACCCTTTTGTGTGCAACCAAGAGATTTTTCCTCTAATGTACTAATACCACCTTCTTTGTTTCCTGGTGATGGGTTTTCATAAATAGGTTGATTGTATTGTTCAAAATAATCTTTAAAGTCGTTAATTAAATGTACCACATCTTCAAAAGTTGCCTCATCTTTTGCGCGGCTCATTAAGATAGTTTCCGCACCAAACATCTCAGGCACTTCCGTTAAAATAGTTGTACCCCCATTGGATACTAAATAATCTGAGAACTTACCTATCAATGGATTCGCTGTAATTCCTGAGAAACCGTCAGAGCCACCACATTTTAAACCAACTTTCAATTCAGAGATTGGAACTTCTTCTCTTACATCATTCTTCATTACTTCATAAATTTCTTTTAGTAGATTTTTTCCAATCTCAACTTCATCTTCTACTTGCTGAGTTACAAGGAATTTTACTCTTTCCTCATCTGTTTCACCAAGAACTTCTTTAAAGGAATCCATGGTATTGTTTTCACAGCCTAATCCAAGCACAAGAATTCCGCCTGCATTTGGATGTTTTACTAAATCCGCTAAAATTTTTCTTGTGTTATGTAAATCATCACCTAATTGTGAACAGCCATAGTTATGCTTAAATACACCGACATGATCGATCTTTAAATCTCCAACTTCTGCTTTAAATTCATTTATAATAATATCAGCTATTCCATTCACACATCCAACAGTAGGCACAATCCATAATTCATTACGAACTCCTACTTCTCCATTTTTTCTCTTAAATCCCTGGAAGCTCTTTGGACCATTGATTGTTTTTATATCCTGGAAGTTTTGTGTGTATGTATATTCCAATTTTTCGGAAAGATTCGTTTGAATGTTATGTGTATGTACCCAGGATCCTTTTTTAATATCCATTGTAGCATTACCAATTGGATATCCATATTTTATTACATTCTCACTTTTCTTAATGTCGGTAAGAGCTATTTTATGACCAGCCTTTATATCCTCTAATAATGTAACTTGATTTCCATCCACATCAATAGTCTTACCAGCTGATAAATTCTTAAATGCTACTACAACATTATCGTTTTGATTAATTCTCAAAAATTCATTCATTCTCAATCTTCATCCTCTCTATTTATATAAAATTATCTTGTTACACATCTTTGAAACCAATCGTTCGTGACGACTGATATAGGGCGTCCCTTCTCCATATTCGAAGTTCACACAGTATTTGAATACTTTTTTTATATTCATCGAATTTTATTATTAATACATAATATTCTAGTATTTTATAGTATATTTGTCAATCTTTCCAAATATTTCACCAAATAAGAAAATAATTTCTGGCGATTGAAATAATAAAGCTAACTGGTGACACACCGGCATAGCCGGTGGTTTATTTTTATTGCGATACAAAAAAATCAGCTGATTATAAAAATAACAGCTGATCTTACTCTCTATTCTTTTTTGTTATTACTTTTAAATAAAATTCTACATACCAATGCAAGTCCGCCAAATATAAACACCAAGTATAACAACCATTCATATAACGTTATGCTTGCTAAACGCATCGTTGTCGATGAAATGATTGAAACTAAGATTAAAAGAAAGCCCAAGCCTGCTACAAGTTTTGATAAAAATGATTCTGGCTTTACAAAAATCATAATGATTCCAATAATAAAAGGAACTACTACCAATCCTGTATTTACATGAATACCACCTAACCTAAAACTTCCTTGAAAGAATCCGGTTGAAACTGTTACTTTCTGCATAAACAAATACGAACCAACTACAAACATTGCCAAGCCAATTACAAACTCAGCCAATTCATTTCTTGCTTTTTTCATTGCGCCCCCCAATATTCTTATATTCAGATTGTAACAAACTTCATACATTCCATAAAATTGTTTCCATTAATCAATTATTATATATTCTTTATCTCACGAACAAATACCCTTCATGATCTTGTTACTCCAATCGCTATTCGCAAGCGAGCTTGCAATAGCTCATTCCGTTTTCATTATACCATGAACAGCTTCTGTTCATGATCTTGTTACTCCAATCGCTATTCGCAAGCAAGCTTGCAATAGCTCATTCCGTTTTCATTATATCATGAACAGCTTCTGTTCATGATCTTGTTACTCCAATCGCTATTCGCAAGCGAGCTTGCAATAGCTCATTCCGTTTTCATTATATCATGAACAGCTTCTGTTCATGATCTTGTTACTCCAATCGCTATTCGCAAGCAAGCTTGCAATAGCTCATTCCGTTTTCATTATATCTTTAAATGTAATTTTTTTCAAGTTAAAGTCACGTTTTCTTTATTATTGATTGAGAATATCTTTACCATCTAAGTAGGCTTGTACCAATTCATTTCCTTCGTATTGTAACTTAAGTGAGAAAAATGGTACATCCTCATTTAAAAGCTTTAAAAATATTTTATCTCCTTCCCATAAGTTTAAATCAAGAAGCTTTTCTTTATCAACCCATTCTAATACGCCCTCATTACATGATATCATCTCCCCCTCGTAGCGGTCTGCCGTGTAAAGGCACATATATTCTGTCTCCCACCCGCTTGCTATAAATGTTACAATTCCGCGAAAACGATACGATAAAAGATCAAGCCCTGTTTCCTCTTTTACCTCGCGTAATAAGCACTCCTCTGGACTTTCCCCTTGCTCGAAGTGCCCGCCAACACCGATCCATTTATCTTTATTTACATCATTCTTCTTAACAATTCGGTGTAACATTAAATATTTATTGTCTTTTTCTATATAACACAATGTTGAAAGTTTCATCTAAATTCACTCTAAATCACATTGAAACAAACGGAACGCTCCTTTGAATTTCCTTTTCCTTTGAATTCCCAATATGATTTCCTTTCTTCTTTTATAATCACATAAAACACATACTGTTTCACTACAAAAAGCAAACAATTGCTTGACTCCATTATCCAAATGTTTGAGTAAGTAAAATTAAGCACTTATGTTTATTCTAAACTTTTCATGTTAAATATAACAAAGGTATAAAAAGATATCAAGCGCTAACCCAAGTTCAAAATGTTTTAGTAACTTAATCCTTTATCTAAGCATATTTATTGGCGCTATATTTGAATGACTTGCAATTTAAATTAGTTACACTATAATAGTAGTTGTTTCAAAGGAAATAAAAACTGACGAAATAACAAATTTTTCATGTGCAACCAACACATGTCGATTTTTTTTCGATTCAACATACAATTATTTTAAATGGAGATAAAAATTATGGAAAATAAAAACAACATCCAAACACCAAGATACCAAAAAATCGCTATAGACATCGCTTCTAGAATAGCAAATGGAAAATATAATATTGGGGATAAAATATATGCGAGATCTTCTCTAGCTAGCCAGTACGGTGTTTCTGCAGAGACAGCCAGAAGAGCAATCTGTGTTTTGTCCGATCTTGATATCGTTACTTCTGAAAAAGGCAGTGGCGTTACAATAAAATCCTACGAAAATGCAGTAAGATTTGTAAAACAATATCAAGATGTTCAAACCATTCATGATATCAAAAAGAATATTCTTGATAGCGTAGATCGACAAAAAAAAGAAATGGAAATTTTCAACCAATGTTTGACGGAATTAATTATTAAAACAGACCGCTTTCGTTCGTTGAATCCATTCATGCCTTTTCAAATAACCATTACATCAAAAACTCCATATTTAAATAAAAATATTTCCGACTTAAACTTTTGGCAAAATACAGGAGCTACTGTCATCGGTATAAAACGTAAGGATGAGTTGTTAATTTCACCAGGACCTTATGCTAGTATGTATGATCAAGATATCTTGTACTTCATCGGTGAAGATACTTGTATGGAACGAGTTACTAACTTTTTATATCCAGAGAATTAATTAATTTCCTGAAATATCATTTATTTATAATACCGTATTTTATAGGGGATCTATCTACCTTATAAGCTCTTTTTGACTAGAAATTCTTTATGTTTTTTAAAATTTTATAATCCTAATATGAACCCAATTTCTTAGAGATAATTTTTTTCAGATTATCTCTTTTTTTTATTTTTCTCTTGACTAAGTAACAACTTTGTAATATTATTGGATTGTTACTTGCAACAACTTATCAAGTTATGTAGGTTGTTAGTTGTAAAAAACAGGAGGTCGTTATGATTACATTTAAAAATATTTCGAAAAGGTTTAAAGGGAATGTCATTCTCAAAGACCTTTCCTTTGAAATTGAAAGTGGCAAACTTGTTGCTATAATAGGGGCGAGTGGCTGTGGAAAAACGACCACTCTTAAAATGATTAATCGATTGATTAAACCTACCTCAGGTGCAATCTTTATTGATGGTAAAAACATTGAGCAGATTGATGAAATCGAACTGCGAAGAAAAATCGGATATGTCATTCAGCAAACTGGTTTATTCCCACATATGACAATTCGTGAAAATATTGAACTGATACCAAAAGTTGAAAAAATAGAAAAAGAAACAATTGCCAAAAATACCATCCGATTAATGAAAATGGTTGGTTTAGATCCAGATGCATATCTTGATCGCTATCCTACCGAATTAAGTGGTGGCCAACAACAGCGAATTGGTGTTGCAAGAGCATTTGCAAATGATCCAGATATCATTTTAATGGATGAACCATTTTCCGCTCTTGATCCGATTACCCGCTCTGATTTACAAGAAGAACTTATTCAATTACAAGAAAAAATGAATAAAACTATCGTATTCGTTACTCACGATATGAGTGAAGCAATTAAAATTGCAGATTTGATTTGTATTATGAAAGATGGTGAAATTGTTCAATATGACACACCAGAAAATATCTTGAAAAATCCAATAAACGATTTTGTTTCTAGCTTTGTTGGAAAAGATCGTATCTGGTCCTCTCCAGAATATATCAAAGTATCTGATATCATGATTGAACATCCTATCACTTGTCAACGCGATTTATCCATTCGAAGATGCTTAGAAAAGATGAGAAGTAATAAGGTAGATAGTCTACTTATTATTAATCCTGATAGAAAGCTAGAAGGCATTATAAAAGCCAAGGAATTACGAAACATTGAAGATAAAGCGCAACCAGTTGGAACGGTAATGAGAACATCATTTCACAAACTCCTTCCAGAGCAAACAATTATTGATGCACTATCCCTTGTTAATGAAAATCATATTTCAACCGTGCCAGTCGTTGATGAGCAAGGATTTCTTAAAGGACTTGTTACAAACAGTAGCCTTGTAACCACTTTAAGTCAGCAATATGTAGATATCGAAGAGAATGGTTGAAAGAAAATCAAACAAACAGAAAGGTCTGCCAGAAGTATTATTTCAACCTTAAAATGGCAGTATCACTTGAAAACAAGTGATAGGAATAGGTGTTAATATGAAAATTATTGAATTTATTAAATATCTTATAGATAACCAACAACAAATTTTAAGTTTATTACTAGAACACATTAAGCTAACTGTTATATCCGTTGGATTAGCTATCTTAATTGGCGTTCCACTCGGTATATTTATTAGTTATGTCAAGAAACTAAACAAACCAATACTAGGAATTTCTAGTATTGTACAGGCGATTCCAAGTATGGCGTTATTAGGATTTATGATTCCATTATTAGGTATTGGATCTACACCTGCTATCGTTACCGTTGTTCTTTATTCGTTGTTACCAATTATTAAAAATACGTACACAGGAATTGATAATATCAATTCCCAAACACTTGAAGCTGCGAAGGGTATTGGTTTAACAAAATTTCAAGTACTTACAAAAGTACAAATTCCTTTAGCACTACCTGTCATTATGGCTGGTGTTCGAATTTCCGCTGTAACTGCTGTTGGACTTATGACAATGGCTGCATTTATTGGCGCTGGTGGTTTGGGATACCTCGTATTCTCAGGGATTAGAACTGTTAACAATTTTCAGATTTTAGCTGGTGCAATACCTGCTTGTCTTCTTGCTCTTCTTGTAGACTTCATTGCCTCGATGATAGAAAGTTTAGTTACACCAATCAGTCTACAAAAAGGAGGTCCTACTACCAATCGAAATAAAAGAAACGGCAAGAAACTTGTGCTATCACTTGTATCCCTTGTTCTTATCGCTTCTTTTATACTCTCTTATTTCACTGGTGCTAAAAAAAGTGATAACGTTATAACAATTGGCTCTAAAGACTATACGGAACAAGCAATTCTTGGTAATATGGTTGCAGATTTAATTGAAGAACGTACCGATATTTCCGTTAACCGCCAATTGGAACTTGGAGGAACCCAAGTTTGCTTCTCAGCACTCAACTCAGGTGAAATTGATATGTATGTTGAATACAGCGGAACTGCTTATGGTGATATGTTAAAACATGAACCAATTAGCGATGTTGATAAAGTATATGAGACTGTTAAAGCTGATTTCAAAGAAAAGTATGGAATTGAAACATTAAAACAGATGGGATTTAACAACACTTATACTCTTGCAATTACAAAAGAAACAAGTGAGAAATACAATTTAAAAACTATTAGTGATTTAGCTAAAGTCGCCAATCAATTTGTATCAGGAACTACGTTTGAATTCTTAAATCGAAATGATGGTCTACCTGGTGTAGAAAAGAAATATGGTTTTAAATTCAAGGATTCAAAAGCTCTTGATAGCTCACCTAGATACATTGCCTTAAACAACAATGATGTTGATATTATTGATGCATTTTCAACGGATGGATTACTTAAAAAATATGAACTTGTAACATTAGAAGATGATTTAGGTTTCTTCCCTCCTTATTATGCGATACCAATTATCAGTGAAGATGTTCTAGCAAAGTATCCAGAAATTGAGCCTCTCATGGATGAACTTGGTACAGTTCTTACCAACGATGTTATGGTGGAACTCAACTATAAAGTTGACGAATTACAGGAAAAGCCTGATGTCGTTGCACATGATTTCTTAATTGAACAGGGGTTAATTAGCAATTAAGTTAAGTGATTTTTTGCATGTATGTATATGAAATTGAACAATATCTGCATGCAATATAATTACAGATCATTCCTATAGCCTTTGCTAAAAAAACGTGCCTACCAATAGTTTTTCTTAAAATATATGTATGAATAAGCCAGAGCACAGTTTCATCCCGATGAATCTGTGCTCTGGTCTATCTAATTAAGTATTTACTTATTATTTCCATTATGTTACCATTATTATAAGTTTGCTCTCAGCGTTCGCTGAATCTTTATTCCTCGCATTCTTTGAATGGAGGATTCTATGAAAACTTTTAAAAAATTTTTGTATTCATTCCTTATATGTTCCCTACTGCTATTTTTTTCTATACCAAGTCAAACAATATCTGTAAAAGCATCCAATTTCATTGAATTTATTGTACTATCAAAATATGAAGCTACTGCTAACATTGGTGATGAATTTTATATCATTGCAGTTACTACGAATGGAAAACTACCTACATGGACAAGTAATAATTCTAAAGTTGCTTCGGTGAGTACATTCGGTAAAGTAACAGCAAAAAGTTCTGGGTCTGCAACAATAACAGCTAAAATTAAGGGTGCAGAGGCTTCTTGTAAAGTCACCGTGAACAAAACAAAAGTTACAATCAGTAATACAAGTGCAAAAATGGAACGTGGTGAAACACTATCACTTTCCGCAACTAGTTCTACTGGTAGCAATATTCAATGGAAAAGCAGCAAGAAAAGTGTCGCTACCATCGATGAGAATGGAAAGATTACTGCTATAAAGCCAGGAGAAACAATTATTACTGCAACAGCAGATAAAGTTAGCGCTACCTGTAAACTTACTGTTAAGTCTCCTACGGTTAAATTAAGCAGTACAAAAATCAAATTGTATCGTGGTCAAAGTGCAACGCTTACTGCTACGGTATCTTCTAACATCAATCCCACTTGGAAAACGAATAAAAAAAGTGTTGCTATTGTAGATTCTAACGGTATCGTTACCGCTCAAAAACATGGCACCGCTACGATTACTGCAACGATTGACGGAGTATCGAAAACATGCGAAATTATCGTTGAGCAACCTGTCATAAAGCTAAGTGCGGCGGAACTAAGTATAAAAAAAGGAGATACCGCTAAGGTTACTGCAACGGTTTCTTCTGGGAATATTCCTATATGGACTACTAGTAATCCGAATATTCTTTCCATAGATTCCAATGGAACAATAACTACTTTACAAAAAGGAACCGCATATGTCTACGCCTCAGAAGATGGCGTCAAGATGCGATGTACAGTTCGTGTAACTGAATAATAATTTTGTGAGGAATAAAGAGAGCAAGCTTGCTAAATAAGGTTAAACTAGACAAGGATACAATTCTCCTTTACAATATTACTATTGTAGAAATAGGAGAATGGCTATGGAAATTACAATTGATAATAAAACAATATACTTTCAAGTACAGTATGCTAAGAGAAAGAAAACAACATTAGAAATAACTCCGGAAGGCTTAATCACTGTAAAAGCACCAAAAAATACGGAAGAACAAGAAATACTAAAATTCGTACAATCAAATGCTAAAACATTATTAGCGCACCAAAATCGTCTTGAGAATCGAAAATACATTTCGAATAAAAAAAGCTATAACGAAGCCGAAAACTTTTTATACCTTGGAAAAGTGGTAACGTTAAATGATCTATTAGAGGTTATTCCGGAAACCGAAGAAGAAGTTCAAGTAGAACTAAAGAAATTCTATACAAATCAAACGAAAAAAATTGTGAAAGAGCGCGTACAACATTACGAAAAAGTGATAGGAGTAACCTCCAAAGGAATAACAATCGTTGATTCCGCTAAAGCATGGGGAACTTGTAATTCTTTAAAACAACTTACCTTTAATTATCGACTCTCCATGGCTCCAATGAGTTCTATTGATTATGTAGTGATACACGAGCTATGTCATATATTACATCTAAACCATGATCGTTCCTTTTGGAGAAAGGTTGGTATGTACGATCCAGACTTTAAAAAGCACCAAGAATATCTAGATCGATTCGGGTATGTTATGACAATTTAACCCCAGAACGGTCTTACTTTATACTAATGTACTTTATGGTACTAATATACTTTAGAAAACTAATATACCTTAAGATACTAAATGATACTAGTATCCTTTATTGTGCTAATGTACTTTATTGAACTTGTATACTTCAAAGCAAAAAACGCTGTTGTAACATAGAGTATTTAATACTCTCTATCTCACAACAGCGTATTGACTTAGCTAATATAACATTCGTATTCGTTAAAGCCCCCTTTAACGCTACAAAAATGTCTTATAAAAATATAATTGATTCCCTCATTAATTCGTATAAACTAAATACTTGCTAAAAATTGCTTGAACCTTTGGAATACGTTACTATAATTCTTTTTGTATCCTTTTAACTCTTCCTTATCCTCTAGCTCATGATATGTATAATCTTCTTGAACCTCTTGAATGTAACCCCATTTATCATCCTTGTGTTCTTGTAAAAACTCTACAAAATCATCGAGTGGCAATGTACGATCAAACTTAAGTGGGATTCTGTATTGAAAACAATAACTAGTTATCAAAGAATCCAATATTGCCCATTGTATTGGTATAAATGTTTTGTACTGATGTCTTAACTCTTCAATGACCTCATAATTCTTGGTATCATTTAAGTAGCCCGCGATGATTAAATAATCAATGGATTGTGATTCTGTTGTTTTTAATACCTGTTGCTTATTCTCCACCACCCCAACGACATAAATACCTGCAGCAATTAAAAAATTAGACAATGCCTTTGCACAATCTAATAATCGGTCCGAAATAATCAGGACCTTGGTTGATTCGCTCAAACCTTCTTTTTTCATCATAATAAATTACTCCCCTTTCACTATTATTTAATGATAAAATCAGTCCATAGTCAAGAACCTATTCGTATTATTTTATTCCTATGTCGCTACTCCATTATAGCATAATTTTCCATATAATGCTATAGATAATAGCATTTGTTCATAATTTTAACAATTGCCTCCTTACTTTATGTAAAAATGTATATTATCCAAAGATTTTGAAGAAATTATTTGTAACTACTGTATAAATAATTCTTGAATTTTTAAATATAATATGCGATAATATTTCCACATAATATTTTTGAAAATGAAACTCATATTTATCGTAAGGAGGCACTATTATTAGCATCGAAAATCAAACAGAGAAATCTCTTGATTATACTTTAATTACGAACAAAGTAAAGTATATCGTACTAACGTCTTTTTCCCTCGTATTCCTACTGATTGGAATACTCTCAGATTCATTATCCAATATTCTTTCAGGACTTCTTAAAATTATCATTGAACCAGATATTTTAATTACCGATTATATTGAGGTAGGAGGAATCGGAGCTACTTTTGTTAATTCTGGATTGTTAATGCTTATATCAATATTTATCTTATATTACTTAAAGGTAGAAATCCGTGGCATTACCATTGCCTCAGTATTTCTAATGGGTAGCTTTGGTCTATTTGGTAAGAATTTAGTTAATGTATGGCCAATTATCTTAGGCGTGTTTCTGTATTCCAAAGTTAGGAAAGAAAAATTCTCAGATCATGTATATGCTGCTTTTTTTTCAACCAGTATTTCTCCTATTGTTACAGAATTGTTATTTGTTTCTGAATATCCTTTGTGGATTCGAATTATAAAAACAATGGTTATTGGCCTTAGTATCGGTTATTGTGTTCCTCCCGTTTCAAAACATTTATTTCATGTGCATAAAGGGTTTAGTCTTTATAACACTGGTTTTGCTGTAGGAATCATAGGTACCGTTTTCGTTTCATTTTTTAAATCTGTCGGGTATGATCCAAGACAGCGGCTTCTTTGGAGCTCAGGTAATGACTTATATTTAGGTATTTGGCTATCTATAATTTTCGCCTGTTTGATTATTGTCGGTTATTTCTTTAGTAATAAATCGCTAATACATTTTAAACATATCTTTACATATTCAGGACAGCTTAATTGTGATTTAGTAATTTTAGAAGGCTTTGGATCTGTCCTAATGAATATGGGTATGAATGGTTTTTTAGCTATGGCTTATGTATTACTCGTCGGAGGTCCACTGAATGGTCCTACGATTGGAGGTATTTTAACGATTGTTGGTTTCGGAAGTTTTGGTAAACATGCTAAAAATATTTTACCAATATTTATTGGTGTAATTCTTGGTGGACTTACAAATCTTTGGGATATTAATAATCCTTCGATTTTATTGGCTGCCTTATTTGGTACCTCACTTGCTCCAATCGCTGGCCGTTATGGATTTATATGGGGAATTGTTGCTGCATTAATTAATTCAGCCGTTGTTTTAAATTTAAGCATACTTCATGGTGGAATGAATTTATATAATACTGGATTTTCTGCTGGTATCGTATCCGCATTTATGGTTCCAATCCTAGACACATTCTACAGCAAGAAGGAACAAAGTGAAGAAAGAACATAAAATGATATCCGCTGCACCGTATTGAATTTAACAAAACTTAAAACGCTATTACAAAGCGCTATTTAACTATAGCATTCACTTTTACTTATGCTATGTTAAGTAGCCTTTTTTGTATAAATATTACTTATACTCATCTTAGATTGGATGGTGATAAAATGAATGATAATCTACTAGCAAAACGCCTTAGAGAACTAAGGAAATGTCACAATTATACGCAAGAATACATAGCGTCTTATTTAAATATCATTCGACAAACATACTCACATTATGAAACAGGTCGAAATACTCCAAGTACCGAAGTACTTTATAAACTTGCTACACTTTATAGCATTCCTGTGAATGATTTAATGCAACTAACGATTGAACTGACTCCGAATATTTATTACGAACCTCCGGCGACTCCAAATTCCGTAAACGAATTATCCAATTACTTAAGCTATACCAATGATCCTGAAAATGAAAAAAAATTAAAACATTTAAATAGAAGGGAAAAAGAATTACTATATTACTTTGAAAAATTAAATTTAAGAGATCAAGAAGACATACTTGATTTTATTCGAATCAAAGCAAAGAAAACACAGTTTTATAGTTCAAACGATTAATTACTCAAACTTCGCAGTATAAAAGTTAAATGAATACTTGATAAATTCAGAATTAGAGGATCTATATTACCATGATTAAAACTTTTACGTCTCTGTTCCGTTTCCTCATTTGGAAGCTACTAATGGTTTAGCACTTTGATAAAAGCAGATATAAAAAGTTAAAACTCCTCACGATGTTCGTCAAACAGTTAACTTTTTATATCGAAATCAAAGTTTTAAACCATAACTAACTTCACAAATTCGTCATAGTCACGTCGATGTAAAAGTTTTAATCATGGTAATTCCTTTTCTGTATTGACTGAATTTATCAAGTATAGTATAGATTTTGTAACTGCGAAGTTTGAGTTAATTATATCTCTTAAAAATATTTTATTAAAACGTTAACATTGTTCAGAGTGACAGAATACAATATATTACGACATTATGAAAGGAGAATCGACATGCTTTCATTCGTAGAATATAATAATAGGTTCACTCTGAACAATTTTGAGAAAGCAATTACATTAAGTCGTGTGCACCAAGATACTTCCGCTCAAACGATTTGCCATGCGCAGTCCATACAAAACAACGATTGTAACAGGTGCAATCGTTCTTACTATTCAAACAAATATGACTCATTTTATGGGAATAGCCGGAATGCTCGGAATACTAGAGGTACGTCCTACAATTCGCCTTCGCGTTCTTCGATACCACGAATTACTAAAAATGTATTTCCACGTACAGTACTAGAGAATTTATCCCCCGATTTTCTGAATATATGGAACGAACGCACCCATGATTTTTTTTCCCTCAATGCACTAGAGGATTATATTATTAACCCACTATACGATGTTATTAAAACCGGCGATGATGATACTTTAACTCCTCTTACGGTAGAGGAATTAAATAACGATCTCGAACCTTATGGATTTGCATATGATGCAAGTAAAGATTTATTTTACTCCAATATGGAATGCTGGCAGAAAGCCTTTGGTTACTGTAGGTTTTATGACGAAGGATGTGCTCCACTTAGCATGATTGTAGATTCCGAGCCGATTTACTTTGAATACGATGGTAAAAGTTGGCTGATTGAATTATGGAAAGGTCAATATGGATTAAATACAGGATGTGAAATTGGTGTATACAATGTTAATAAGACATCAATTGATATAGGTGATTTAGACCGGATTCTTTACAAGGCAGTTGAAGGTGATGAGCTCCTTGAATTAGAGTTTAGCCTATATAAAAACAAGAAATTAATACTTACGAGGAAGGAACGACATTGGTGGCTAACCGCATTTAAGTTGGGTTTGTTTAGTCATCCACGTGATTTAACTCTAGATTGTAAAATAACACTAAAGGATGAAGAAATGCTCTCCGCTTTTATTGGTGGTTTACACAACACTGGGTATAAAAGTTCAGATTATGACATCAATGATTTAACCGTTCATATACTTTTTAATAAACCAAAATCAAAACAACCATATACGCGCAAGTCTTATATCGATTTTATAATGCAATTAAACAATAAAACCAATTGTAGAGCATATCAAATAATAACAAGAGATTACAATGATACCATAGATAAGGTTAATTATTTAAAACAAACAGCTCCTGGGCTATATGATATGTTATTAGATTTAGGGAAAACTACAGCTCTTATTAATACGTACCAACTTCTAACGGAAAAGATAGCTGAATTCCAAAAAACGAGTTCCGAATAAGAATGTAAATTTATGCATTCATTAAAAATAGCAAGGGTATGAACAGATACCCTTGCTATTTAAATTCAATATAAAATTTTCAAGTTGCAATATACGATATTATTCTTTAGTCAAAGATTCTCCAAGCAACGATGAATCTTGAGCTCCACCATGAGTTAATTGAACGATATACGATTCTTCCTTCTGAGGATGATGCATCAATTACCATTCCATTGCCTGCTGCAATTCCTACATGTCCTTTTACTACAATAATATCACCAGCTCTTACATCAGATAAGCTAGAAATTCTCTTATACTTACTAACATTTCTCCATCCACTTGAAGTTAAATAACTCTGCTTCACGCCAATCTGATTTAAGCACCAGTAAACAAATCCAGAACAATCGAATGCATTCGGTCCTTTTGCACCTAATACATAAGGTTTTCCAACTTTTGATTTCGCAACGCTAATTAATTCACTTACAGATGAATTGTTCGAACTTGAAGAGTTATTGGAAGAATTACTTGAGCTTCCAGAACTACTTGAGTTGTTGTTTGAACTACTTGATCCACTGTTTGAACTACTTGATCCACTATTTGAACTATTTGATCCACTGTTTGAACTATTTGAGCTACTTGAGCCATTGCTTGATGAACTAGAACCTGATGAAGAACTACTTGCTTTAATAGCATCTCCAGAAGTTAACTTATTCATCGTCATTACACCAACGTTACCATCTGCAGTAAGTCCATTATTTTTTTGGAATGCTTTCACAGCGTCTTCTGTTACTTCTCCGAAATAACCAGTCATATTACTTGCAGAAAGATATCCATATTTATTTAATAATTCTTGAACACGTTTTACTGCATCACCATTATCACCAAGCATTAAACCGTTTGGTACAGCACTTGAGCTCTCTAATATTGCTCTTGTAGAAGGTCCTAAGAAACCATCCACAATAAGGTCATTTCTTGATTGGAATTGCTTTACAGCAATTGAAGTATCATTTCCATACGTTCCGTCTGGAGTAGTTGTCAAATATCCCAATTCTTTCAAACGTTTTTGAGCATTTAATACAATGTCTGATTTCTCACCATATACAATAAGATTTGGTTTTGCCTCTTCACTATATAACAGTTCAACTGTTTGCACGCCTACTTTACCATCTGCTGATAATCCATTATTCTCTTGCATCTTCTTAACAGCGGCTTCAGTAACATCTCCAAAATGTCCAGTAACCATATCCGCTGATGCCAAATATCCCATTTCATAAAGTCTTTGCTGGATACGTTTGATATCTGCACCATCCATACCTAATTTGGCTGCATAATGTTTTGCATTATCTGAAAGTAATGTTTCATAAGTTTCAGGTCCTAGTATTCCATCTTGTTTTAAATCTTGTTGACGTTGAAACATCATAACTGCATCTGATGTAATTGAACCATAATACTCTGTTGGTTCTGCATATTCCATGAATCCAAGATCCATTAATCTTTCTTGAATTGCTGCTACAGTACTATGTCTTACTCCAATTGTATAAAACTTAGGAGCTGGTTCTTCCTCTTCCACTATTTCGGACTCTGCATCTTCAGCCCCATCATTTTGTTCATCTGTTGGTTCTGTCACTTCTTCATTCTCAGTTGTTTCTGTCGTTTCTGTCGTTTCTGCAGTAGCGTCTTCTTCGCTTACATCTGGAGTAGGTGTTAGACTTTCATCAATATCACTTCCAGTGTCAGAAGCTTCAGTGTCATCTGATGCATTATATGTAATATCATTATTAACAGATTCTCTTAATAAGTTATTATTTATGTTCTCACTCAAATTGGATAAATCAAAATTAAAACTTGCCATACTAAGTAGCGTATTATCATCTTCTGCTACATCATGTTGCTGTGAAATAATTGCAACTTTCTTACTTGCTTCAACTGTATTTGCATTAATTAAATAATTAGGAGCAACTACAGAAGAACCCAATCCTACTACTACCCCCGCAACTGCTATGCGTAATCTGTTCTTTCTTGTAAATGGTAACATGAGTAATATTCCTTTCTCGACTCCTTGAAGCCTTTTATCTCTATTTTTATCTCATAATTTTCTATTTTTGTATAAAACTTGTTGTTATAAAATTCTCTTTTACAATTATACGACAAAAATGTGTCTAAATTGTGACATAAATGTTAAATTTTCAATTTAAATGTTATTTTTTTGACTAAAAGGTTAAGCAGCTGTAAGATTTTTGTAATATCATACAAATAATACATGCAAAAAAAGTTAGATTCACTTTTTTATTGAATAAGAAGCTCGTGAATCTAACAAGTACATAAAAATATATTAATAACATATTACTTCTTTATATCACGCATATAATCATGCCGTATCGATTGGCAATATCGAACGTATCATTTCAACGGAACAGTACAAGAAATGTGATATGCAAGTGTGCATCCATAGCAGAGCGTATAAATAATGGGAAAAGAAAAGCCACCTAAATTAAACATTTAAGTGACTTTTAAGCAATTCATGTTATTATATTAATCATATATTTCTTCTATATTAATAATAAAGAGAATCATTTGGATAATAAATATCAATAAACACACAGATTTGTGTTTGTGTACTACGAACTTGTTATACCCAAAGAACGGTTGCAAGGATTAGAGTAAATAACTATTTGTTAGCTATAAATTTATCCAACCAATCAACAAAACCATTAGCAATCGTTTGCATATACTGAATTGTTCGATCACTAGAAATATTTCCTTGCTCATCAATGCTATCTGTTATACTAGATAGATATGCTTCTGGCTGCTGCATTGTATATACATTTAAAAAAGAAAGAACTTGACGCAAATGATGATTTGCACCAAATCCACCGATATTACCAGGTGAAACACTTATGATAGCACCAGGCTTACCTGACCATACATTTTGCCCATAAGGTCTTGAAGCAATGTCCAATGCATTTTTAAGGACTGGAGGAATGGAGCGGTTATATTCTGGCGTTACAAATAAAAAACCATCCAACTCCTTTACAGCTTTACGGAATGTTTCCCATTCCTTTGGTGTAGTCCCATCATCATCAAAGTCTTGATTATACATTTGCAAACTGCCAATATCAATTATTTTCATTTCATAATTTTCTGGCATAAGAGAATTAAAAGTTTCCGCTACCTTTTTACAGAAGGAATCTCTTCTTAAACTACCAACAAAAACACCAATTTTAATACTCATTTTCTTACCTCCTTTATAATAAGTATATCCTTAATTTATAACTATATTATAAAGATTTAATAAAGTTAGGTCAAGCTTACTTAAAATGTTTCTTTGTTACTGCTTTTTCTTCTAATAAACAATAGATTGAACATATAAACCAATTCACTCAGCATCTCGTTTATTTGAACGTTTAACAGGAAGAGATTCTGGCAAGAGACCTAATGGAAGGGGTTCTTCTTACTACTCCGTTCAAAAGCAATAAGTTTCTCTTTTCTTACTTCACAATTTCCATCTTTAATCGCTTCTACTACTTCTTCCCAGAGTTGTCTTAACACTTCATCTTCCCCTATAACATCTAATCTCTTTACACACTTTCGCATAATTGCTTTCGCCCAAAAAAGAAGCTCATTATCACTTTCACTCAGAATAATGGTTCTCGATATTTGATATAGCCGTGGGATCTCTTTTAGTTCCAAATCCAGTACTAATGTACTTAAGTTTTTTAATGCTTCTTCTCTATACTGGCGTTTATCATCGCAACAATACTCTAGTAAGTCTTCTAGATACTTTTTCTTCTTTGTATGAATATATAGATATTTGGCTAGATTTGGGGTATCCATAGTTTGTTTTTGTAACCTCTCATAATTTTCTGCAACAATTGAAATACCATCAAATGTAGTTAGCTGTTGCATAAACTTTAAAACACTTATATCTTGTTGTTTTAATAAAGAAACTAGGTGGGTTTCAACCTCTGTCCGCTCCTCAGGGTATATTGATTGTAACAAATCGTCCCGATACCCTTCCCTTTTGAGTGCATAGTCGATTGAATCTTTTTGTTTCATAAACAATTGATATGCTTCGCTATGTTCCATTTCATTCTCCTTTATTCTTTACATTTTTATTTACGTTACAACACAGCAATAAAGGTTGTGATGTACAGAGTACTTTTCACGTTAAAGACACCTTATTTCGCATTTATAAAAAAATCCAAGCTATTAGGATAATATCTTTTAAATTTTATATTCCTCATTACAATATAAAATTCCTGACTTTGGTATAGAATTAAACTCTTGTATGAGTTTTTTCAAGTCCAATAAATTATACACACTATAATTACATTTTTTTAAGTTAATAACCAAAACTTCCAACAACTTTTTCCATTCTTCCATAAACGAAGTCTTATCTACCCTAATACTATTAGATTCATTTAGTAAATCTTCTGTATGTCCTAAAACCCTATTCCAATTTGTATTAATTAATAACTTATTTTCTTCCCATTGTAACTCCCATTTTGATGAAAAAGTATTGGATGCCCAGTTGATACTCATATTGCCTTGTTTTTTCGCCCTTAAATTATTCAACATTATTAAGATATCTTCAATCATTACACTTATATCATACTTGTAATTTAAAGGAATATAAATTGTATTCCACACAAGAAGTGCTTCTTCTGTCATCATTGGAAATATTGTTTCTATTGCTTCTGATATTTTCTCATCTTCACTACAAAAACAACCATTATTACGCGGGTTACTTGCTTGAATTCTAAACTCCATTTTTTGCTCCATTACTATATACCTCTAACCATAATTAAGCAGACCCTTAATTATATTTATTGTAAATTCTATTTTCTCTTGTTAAAAACTCCAAACTGATTTCGTAATATATTACTTCATCAATTTGGAGTTTTACATCTTTTAGGCACTCTATTTTGTATACATTCTATGGCATCATATTAACATTAACTATCGTACTTTATCTGAAAACCATGCCAGAACAGAAAAGCTTTTCTACAAAATTAGAACATGTGTATCCCTTTTACAAAACCTATTCGTTTATATATGTATCAAAATCAACCATTGCATCAATATTAGCTATAAAACGAATTGTTTCACTCTCTAAATAGGCAGCAGGTACATTTCCATTTTCAATTATACTTATAATATCAATGCTATAATCTAAATTGTACTTTTTCTTTAAATTTAATAATAAATTTACTTTTGGTGTAAATATCTTTATTATTTTACTTAATTGAGTATTAATATCGAGTGTTTCATCATATCCTGTACTAAAAATCCACCCAGTATATTTTCTTTTATTCCCTGTATTGCGTATATCATCGCCTTTATACCAAAATCGTACAGGTTCAATATTAAGAACATTTGTTATTACTTCTGGATGATAATCTTCTCCCATGATTCTAAAATCAACACTCACATTTGTTTTATCCATAATTATTTAGTGAATTCAACTTTTAGAATTCCTACTCCCTTACCGCTTTTGTTCTATATTTATCAATGAAATAGTAGCTATACTTTATTTGTATATATGCTACCTTAAATATGTATAACTTTATACATCAAAAATATAAAAAGTACTCTTATTATATTTATCGACCTATTTATTATTTCCTTGGTGTAATCTGATAACAATTAAACCTTGAAATGAATCATCTAATCTGAACGTATAGCCCTAATCAAAGCGAGCACCCTCACCTGTCATTACCAGATGTTCTTTATCGCTATTATATTCAAATAATCTCCAGCGCTCAGAATCATCAGATGAATTCACAAAAATCTCTAGACCATCCCCATTAGAAAATATTATTAACAAATCACCCCAACGGTTTATTCTATATTCCATTACATAAATTTCTTGGTTAATACTAAACCACTCTTTCGCTTTTTCATCAAATAAATTATTTCCTAAAACATCCTACTCAAATTCATTTGACCATTTCATTAAACTACACGGAGAATAAAAATCTGAAGAAGCCACTATTATATCTTTTTTTTGCCTATTATTTATCCTCCATGATGATTGTACATGTAAATCGAATTGACTCTTATGAACTGTGTTACCATTAACATCACGAACATTATAGACTTTTCCAAATCCAACCATCAGCATATTACTAGCTCTTCCAATATAAATAAGTGGCTTATGAACTAGTACATCAAGATGATTATCAATTGATGTAGCTATAATATCATCCCACCTTTCTATTGAGCATATCCTTAACAATGATAATGTTTTGTACGTTGTCATGTAACAACTACATAATTGATTTTACATATCACAGAACCATACTTCGTCCTTTGTCTTTACACTGTTAAACACCTAATAATAATTTCATTTCATTTTCTAGACTATTGATAAATTTTACAACCGCTTCCTCGTTTGCTACAAAACGAATGCCTTGATCATATCCATATATTCTGCCATTAGTTGTACTCCCAATATTGACCCAAAAATCTATACTATAACAGTTATCTTCCTTAATATAATCAAATACTATTTCAAAATAACTTTCATAACAATAAAAGCGAAAGGTCTCATCAACATTTTTTTTAACTAGATTTTTCAAACTCATAATCAATACTTTTAATTCATACAAAGTAAAAGTAGCTCCAATTTCCTCTTCTAAATGAATCTTCATTGTTGGAGAAGTAACATCTAAAATAAATGGTATCCAATTCTCTACGTCATCTCCTCTTTCCGAACTTATATCTAAAAGTTCTGTTTTTAATAAAGTTATATCAATAAGCACGTTATTTTCAATGTTACTTAATCTTATCATGATTATTCTCCTAATCTATTTGCTCTATAGGTATATGTAAACAAACATCCTTATCAAGCTTTTTAACTCATTTGCATCAACATATAGAATTTTACCATCTTTCTCAATTGGAAATTTTAAATTTCCCTTATTCCATTCAGCAATTGTAGTTTTTGCATTAAATCCCACACCTTCTGGTTTTCCCTTACATTTTTTAAGAGTTTTATACCTATGGTAGAATCAAAAGGTAAAAAATGATAAGCGACACTACACCGTACAAAATTACTATCGTGCTTTAAAAGTTCTTTCAAAGCATTCTTTCCTTCAACCCCATATTTACATATATCAATAAAATAATTTGTATACACTTTATAATAAGTATTAGCTTTTTTATAGTCTCCTGCCCAACTCTCTTTCCCATGAATCATCACAGCTTCAACATATTTCTGAATTAATCTGTCGAGCTTATCCATACTTGATCTCCTCTTTCATGAATATAATTGTAGCTCTTAATTCCTTAGCCCCACCTCACGGCGGCCCCCCTGCTATGCTATCCCAATAAAAAGATACATACAAGACTTTCATTCGGATGCTATCGCCTATGTATAGAAAACAAAAAATATCACCAAACTTTAGCTTCAATGTAACAATTGTATCACCCAATGCATTTTGTCTAACACCTAAATTTTGTAGCATCTTTTCATAATGAATTTTCGTATGCTATACAATACTGCCTGTCCTATTGTTCTATACTTATTCAACCATATATGGAGAACTAATATTTTCAATGAAAAGTCCACTGTTTTCTATACTAGTTCTACATTTAACTAATGTTTTTCCAGATCCAATATACATATAATAGTCATATCCAAAATGTACAAAAAAGTTGCTATTATTTAATTTGCCCCACAACTTTTCTCTTAACACCAATTTCATAAATATGATAATCTGATTAGTCGCTAATTCTATACCATCTTCCATAGAATTGAAGGTTTCTTCCATGTTTTTATCTACATAATCATAATCCTTAATATCATTCTCTCTCTCTACATTTTCTATTTTTAGTGATGTTATATTTAATTCATCAAGTATAGTTAATATAGCTTCTATATAAGTATTTTCTACTTCTAAATATGCCTCGAAAGTTAATTCTATCTTATTAAAAACATTACCTATATCACAAATTGAGGTCCATTCATCATTTTCAAATCTCCCAAATGAATCACGATATTTAGGATCATACTTTGATATTCTCCAACAATACATTATAATCTCCTTTTTAATAAATTATCAAAGGCTCTACTACTAAGACGTGCTAAAGATTAGCCTTCTCTACCAATAGCATGCATCTCCCACTTAACATCCATTTTATCCTTCCACCCTTTTCTTTTATAAGTATATATGTTTGTAATGACATATAATAAATTATCGTCTGCTAAAGTGGCTGAAATAATAAAGCCTTTCATTTTATAAGTCCATAGCTTTTCACCTTTCACAGAAAATACTTCAATCCATGAATCATATTGAGGATATTCTTGCATAAAGCTTTGCTGAAAAAGTCTCCCATTGCTTCCTACAATTGGCGCCTTTAGAGTAGCACCTGCTATCTCATTCTTCCATAATTCCTTTCCATTACTATCTAATGCCACTAACCAATAAGGTGTCGTGTTAAGATAAAGATTTCCTTCATTATCTATTGCAGGTGTATTTATTACGCTCCCTTCACTAGGTTTATATTTCCAGTTAATGCTTCCGTCAGAATTAATTGAATATAAAATACCTCCTTGGATGACGGTTCATGTGTTATTGGTAATTGCCATAATTTAATGCCCTCTTTATTAAAAGCAGTTAATGTTTTACTAATATTTAATCCTATATAAATAATCCCTTCTTGTGAAATAATAGGATCACTCCAATTAACGTCTATAAGCTCATATTTCCAATTTAAAGTTCCTTTTTTTGAAATACTAAATAAAGTGCCATTACCAGCCAAAAAAGTGAATAAATATATATTACCTTCAGCGTCCAATACTGGATTTGAATTTGCCAAATGGTTAATATCATATTCCCACATTAGATTACCATCTGAATTTAAACAGAACAGTTTATGTCCTATAGAATCAGAATGTCCATCTGTGGAAAGGTATATCAGTCCATTCTTACCAATAATGGGTGATTTTAGTGTTCTTTTATAATGAAATATTTCCTTTATTTCACCATTATAACTTATCTTTAGTAGCCTTCCTGTTCTAATATCACCATCCAAATTATTATCATTTTCAACGACTAGAACTTCGTTGTTTTTATTAATTACAAATGATGCTCCCTCACACATTTCACCCAAATACCCATTGTTCAATCCAGCTTTCCATAATAAAGACGGAATATCAGGGATACAAAATCGCGAATTTCTAGTCCAGCATGTGTTAATTGGATATTTTGCCTCCAAATCATAGTTTCCTTGTTCAAAACCACCAATACCTTCGTTTGTACTAAACAGAGAAATCTCTTTTTTCATATGTACCTCCAACTAAATAATACAGTTTATGAACGAACTATTCATTCTCAAATACTATGCTTACATTTTGTTTTGTTCTCTAATATTATTATATGCCTTATATAGACTTGGGTCTGCCTCAAACTTTACAGTATTACTTTACACAATTCTATCACTCAACACGCAATTCACCATAGCACTCCAAAAGATAATCATCTGTATCCTCAATATCTCTCCAACTATATACAATATCGTGCAATGGTAAGCACGTATTAGTTCTATTATTACTATTAAGTATAATAGTGCATATGTTTAATTTTTCATCCCACTTCCACTCACCGTTAAACTCGTTAATAAGGGAATTGCCATAGTATGCAGCCATCTCTAAAAGTAATCCTTGCATATCATCATATTCTACATCTTGCTTTTCTTTCATTAGTTGTAGTATTTGATGAATACCATCTTTTGTATTATCAATTGAAACTTTATACTTTTCAATAAAACGACTACATAAACTATCATGATTTACAAATAGCCTAGTTTGCATTTCCAAGGTCAATACAATTAATGACTCCCTTGTTGGTATGCTAAGTTCATCTAATGCATCTAGCCCATAATCAATTATTATTTGTGCAAAATCATTTAAAATTTGAATAAATGAGTCTTCATCTGCATAGTCCCAAAAATATATTATTCCATATTTCTCCTCCCATTTAGGATGAAAATCTCTTATTTCAATAATTTTAAAAACGTCAACTGACGTAAAGATTTCTAATCTTATTGACTTTGAAAAATTGCTTTCAAAAACACGAACGAACTGCTCTACATCATGGCATTTACGACTAAAAATCCATGTATTTGGCTCTGATCTATTGTATCTAAATCCATACTTCTTTAATCTACTACCAATTGTTGTTTTTATTAAATGTATTTATTCACTATACTACCTCATATGTCCATATCCAATGTTTATTGCAGAATCTAATCGGGAATTTTAGAACTAACAATATTTTATACAATAAATAAATCATTATAGAGGAGAAAAAGAATATTTTCTGATTCACTTATTGAAGTCCATGCTGATAAAATATTCTGTAATGGAAAACTATATAATGTTCTATGTTCTTTTTTAATTTCTATTTTCGAAGTATTTAATTTTTCATCTAACAACCATGTACCATTAAATTGAATAACGATTGCTTCACCATAATATGCTGCCAGTACTAATAAAACTTTTTTCATTACTTCATAATTGGTATCTTTATTTTCTTTCAGTATTTGGTTTATTAGATCGATACCTTGCTTCAAATTATGAAAAGTCACACCATATTTTTCAATAAAATGTTTACACATAGAATCGCGATTCTCAAATAATTCTTGATGCATCTCTAATGTTATTTCTATTTCTGATTCGCGTGTTGGAATACTTAATTCTTCTAAAGCCTTTAATCCATGTGATTCTATAGCATCAACAAATTCTTTTAAAATTTCAATAAAGTCATCTTCGTTTTTGTAATCCCAAAAATCTTTTTCACCATACTGTTCTTCCCAATACGGTACAAAATCACTTATTTCAAAAACTCTAAACATATCTATCGAGGTATAGAGCTCTAAACGAATTGATTGCGAAAAATTACTTTCATAAACTGCAACAAATTGATCAACCTCTTGATATTTACGACTAAAAATCCATGTATTAGGTTTCTTTTTATAATAATGGAAACCGTATTTACTTAATTTCGTACCCATTATTTTTTTTATTGAAGTAATTTTCCGCATCTTTTTCTCCTTATAATAGAAATTATACCATTGCAAGTCGACGTCTCTTTAGAATCTATCGGAGTATTTCTTTAAATACATTACTGGCTCGTTGCTATTCTCTGTTACCTTAGCATTTACACGTTTTTCATCCCATTTTTAGTATTAAAAAAGTCACAACAGGTGAAGCTGTGTGACCTAAGTTAGCTAAGATTGTATTATTTTAATTATCATAAGTGATAGTTATGTATTCTTATCTTCCAACAATTCTTTGATATTGATTATTTCATTTATCTTCTTCATTGACCATTATAAGGGTCCACTATTTCATCTAGTGGTGTGGGATATATTATTTTTCTTATTGTCATATACGCCTCCTTTTTGAACAAATATTAAATAACATATTTTGTTACTGTTTGCTCATAATTCTAACTTACCTAATCCAATATCTCGGCAACGATAGTTTCTCAAATACTCTTTTGCAACATCAACCACTTCTTCTATTTTCTCTGAATCTGTTGGGTTTCTACATATCCTAACAATCTCTTCACTTAGATTAATTTGCATATCTATAGGCATCTTAGGAAGAATTTTAACAATAACCCAATACTTAAATACTTCGTCTTTTTCATCACCTCTTAACGATTTACGAAGTAAAGGAAATAAGCTTATTGGAAATTTAGTTATTACCTGAGTTATTTCTGCCGCAATTGGCCAATTGAAATCTTTAATCCAATTAAATAATTCCGGTAAAATTATACTTATTTCATCACATTTAATTTCATTAAATCATTAATAGTGCTATTATCAAATTTATTTTTAGGTATTAGGTTCTCTAGTCCTTCTTTATCCATTACATCCTCCTAGTTAATTTACTCTTGTAGAAATTCCTTGGAGTATCCGTGTGTATTCATGAGGTGACGTATTTGACATTGGCCTAGATACTAATTTCATGAAGATACTTTCCATCCCCATGCAATTTTTGCATATTCAACACAAATATATGCTAAGCCACCCTCTAAATTTGAGGTATCCAATCTAATTGATTCTTCCTTGCCCAATTTTTTACCTGAAGCGAGTAATGTATATATATTCTTTTCCCTTTCACCATCCAACTTAATTATTACTATCCCAGAGTCTTCTTTAATTTTTTGTATAATTGGTAAATAACAATCAATTCCTATTAATTCATCAATATTTAATATAAGTTCAAAATCATTGGCCATTTTTATAAACAATTTCTTATAATAATCAAGATCTATTTTAAAACCCCCCTTAATGCTTTTACAACATCTTCTATGTCATTTAATTCTTTAATAGCAATTATATAAATTACATTTCTCATAGTTGCCTCACTAACTCCAGATGTTATTCTATTTCTTTCAATTAATTTGAATAACCTGGATACCTGTTCTTTAATTACCATTATCAAAAATGTAAACTATATATGTTACCCCTTACCATCTAATACACTTACTACATCTACGCTATAATACATTTTAATCAGAAATACTATCTTTAAATTTCAGATACTCATCATATGCTTCAGATATTTTACTCTTACAAATATCTTCCCATTTTATTAATAATTGATTCCTATTGAATTCATAACCATCGCTATCTATCTTAGCATCCATTTCACCACCGAAACTTATATAATCATCAACCCCTTGAATCAATCCCGTATTTCCTGAATAAGCAATCTCATTGGGGCAATATGTATAGCTCAAATATTTGCAGTTATTATCAAAGCAATGTATCCCTAACTCGTTATTTTTATGATTAAGACAACATTTTTTTCCCTAATACAACAATCTCCCCTTCACTAATACCTACTCTTCTATCTGTTGTATCTCCTAGTGGTAATGAGTCATCTAAGGCAGCCTGTCCATTTTTAGGTGCTTTACTCTTTGTAGAATTCCCAGTCTTACCATGGTATGGTGCATCTTTGTATTTACCATTCGGATGTTTTCCTCCTTACTCACTCCTTTACTTTGTAATATAAACGAAGTTTGATCTACATTTGATAAAGTAAAATAATTTGGAAACGTCTTTGGTTTAATTCCAAATAAAGAGCCTATTATATCCTTAGCTTTATCTACAAATTTGAGATTATATTCAACATACTTTTTGCCTAACCAAACAGTTCCCGCAGCCTGAAGTTTACCAGCTACAATTACTCCATCTTTAATAGCAGTGGCTCCCCTATTAATGGCGTCTTTGCCCTCAGGAGAATGGATGTATCTCTCATAAGTACTAATTGCATATGTTCCAACAACTAGAATAATTACGGCGGCTGCATACATAAGTGGAATAGCAATATTTCCACTCGGATCCGAATACTTAACTAGATTATTTTGTACATAAGCATATAAATTAAAGCTAATTGGCTCACTTTGCTCCCCACGATAATCCTCACTAATAATCTGCCAATCTTAGCATCATAGTAACTTGCATTGCATAGTAAATCCAGTACTCTCTTCATACACATGTCCAGTATAGAAGAATAAATTCTCCGAGAAGATATTCCCATTCGTCTTAAATGCTTCTGAATTAAGAATCACTCCATATTCATCATACTGAATGCTTGCCTGTACCTTCCCTGACTCATCCAGTGTCTCATCAATGACAACGTAATAGGAAATGCTCTCAGCCTGTTGATCCATAAGGTTTATAAACGGCCATTTTATAAACCAAAAATGCAGTTAAGACCATTTCAGTCTCTACTGCATTTCTGGTTGATAATTATAAGTATTCTACCTAACATACCTAATCTGCCTAAGCAAACATTTCGATGGTTGATTATTTTATATCCTTTTACAACCATATTATTTAAATTTTATTAATATCTAGTTATTTATACTACTTTATGATAGATAACGTAATACATTCTCTAACTGCATTCGCTAAAGCATCCTTTTCAAAATCATGGCCAAGCACAAAGATTTCATTATCACCTAAATTAATATAGCCTTTTTTTTGAAGTTTGCATGTTGGTGTAACTGTAAAACCAGTTTCTTTACTCCATTCAAATGTTATAAGTTTTTTGTCTTTTACAGCCCTTCCATAACCTTTTACATTTAGAAACTTTTCTATAGCAGTTGATTTAAGATCATCACTTGGTTCTTTAGTATAACATAACTGCATAGCTTTTAATAGTGTTTCCTCTAACTCATCATCTGTATATGGAGAATTTAATTGTGTAATCAAATCAATTTCCATAATTGCCCCTCCCCATTTTTCAGAACGAGATGTAGGAACAACATAAAGATTATTCATAACATCTACATATATCTGTACGCATTTATAAAGATATTCCATAATATTATCTCCTAACTTACTTAATAATTTTAATTATGATTTCGATTCCAATGCCTTTTGCATAGTTTGTAATCTTTTCTAATTGTTCTGCTTGTCTACTACTTAATTCTACAGCAGGTAATGCCAATTCTAAAATACGCTTAGTATTATTAGCAACGACAACTCTTATTCCACCCCATGATGTAGTTTTAAATCCCGCAATATCATCGATATATCTCTTTAACTTGTTATATAAATTATTTCCTTTATTATATGTTTTAGCTGTTATATCTAACGATTTTATACTAGTAACACTTTCAGCAATACCATTTAGTGCAGTCTTAAATTTATCAATGACAGGAAAGTTATTCATCATTCCCCCTAAAGCTTTTTCAATTTCCCATCCTCGGTCAAATGCCTTCATTGCCCAGACTCCAGTTTTCTTAAAGTCATCCGCCTTTGATAGTAGTTTAGAACCCGCTTTTACACCTTTTGATGTCCATGATCCTGGTATAAATGGTAATAATGCAGAAGCAACATCCCACAACAAAAAACCTGCATTTTTTAGACTAGGGTTTTTAATAAAGTCTGTAATGCTCCAGCCTATGCTTGCGATATCAATAACGGTTTCAACAATATACCCACTCGGATCAATATACTTAACAGAATTATTTAATGCATAAGTATATAAATTTAATGTTATTGACTCCTCTTGCTCCCCACGATAACTATCCTCACTAATAAATCTACCAATCTTAGCATCATAGTATCTCGCCTTCGCATAGTAAAGCCCAGCACTTTCATCATACACATGTCCCGTATAGGAGAATAAATTCTCCGAGAATATATTCCCATTCGTCCCAACAGCTTCTGGATTCAGTATCACACCATACTCATCATACTGAATGCTTGCCTGTACCTTCCCTGTCTCATCCAGTATCTCAGTGACACTATTCTTCTCATCGTTTCTATAATAGCTAATTTTACCATCCGTTTCAACACTTACTTGCTCATTACCAAAGGTAAATGCAGAAACTTTACCAGTCACCGTATCCTTAGCCATAATAATATTCTGATACGCTGTCATCGTATCAACGACATAATTCGTGTTACTGATTACAGAACCATTCTTCGTCACCTTAGCATTTACACGGTTTCCATCGCCATCATAGCTATAAACTGTTGTCGTATCTTCTACAACAACTTTCGTTAACTTATTCGTGGAATCAAATGTATATACTTGCTTTGTATTACCATTCTCTTCTACCGTTGATAAGTTACCTCGCTTATCATAGCTATATGTAGTAAGATCTCCACCCTTAAACTCATATACCAACTGATTTAAATTATTGTAACTATATTGAGTCGATAACTTGCCACTTTCCTCTTTGGTGATTCTGTTATTAAACTCATCAAAACCATAGGTTCGTGTACCATTCTTATCCGTTACGTCGGTCAACTGATTTAATACATCGTACGTATAACGGATGATTTCCGTCATTCCAGAAGAAACTTTTATTTCTTTGATACGGTTACCATTCTTATCATACTCGTACGTATACGTATCCTTAAGAACTCCACCATTCTTTTCTTTTCGTTCCGTTAACTGACCAATCGAATCGTAGGTATATGCAGATTCTGCACTGTTTGGAAGTTTTCTTGTCTTTACTTGATTGAGTGCATCGTAGGTATACGTTGTAACCGCATTATTTGTATCTGTCACTTTACTGAGATTGCCGTTGTTATCATACACATAGCTTACGACTTCACCATTTGTATAAGTTATGGATTTCTTCTGGCCAAGTTTTGTCCATGTGTATTTTATTACTTGATTCTTTGGATCGGTTATTTTAACCGTTTGACCATTGGCATCGTATTCGTAAGTCGTAGTACCGTTCCAGTCTTTCATTGATTTGAGCTGATTGATACTATCATAGGTATACGTAACGCTTCTATTATCACTATAGGTGATTTTCTTAACATTACCAACTTTATCGTATTGATATCCAGTGGTTGTTCCATCTTTTTGTGTTTCCTTCGTGATTTGACCATTCCCATTGTATACATAGGAAATGCTCTCACCCAGTGGGTCCGTAAGCTTTGTTAAACGACCATTTTTATCATATTCGTATTTTGTTGTTTGGTTGTTTGAAGAACTAAGTCCCACACGAGTTTCTTCGGTTAAATTACCAAGCTTATCATAAGTATAGTTTGTTACATGACCTAAGGCATCGGTTACTTTCGTAAGGTTACTACTAGTGTCATATTCATAGTAAGTTCGATTTCCTCTTGCATCCGTTTTGCTGATTAGATTTCCAAGGGCATCGTACTTATATGAAATCACATTTCCTTTTGCATCTTTTTCTTCTAGTAACTGATTCTTAGCATCGTAAGTGTAGCTTGTGATTGAACCTAGCGCATTTGTAACTTTTTCTTGGTTTCCATTCTTATCATAACTATAAGAGGTAACCTTCCCCTTTGCATCGGTTTCTTTAATTAACTGACTCTTTGCATTGTATTCGTATTTTGTAACTTTGTTCAATGCATTTGTAATCTGCGTTACGTTATTGGCTGCATCGTAAGCATATTTCGTTGTATTACCAAGTGCATCCTTTTCTACTACCTTATTACCAGCAGCATCGTATTCATATGTAACTTTATTGCCTAAGGCATCAGTAATGGAGGTTACTTGATTTTCTTTATCATAGGTATAAGTTGTACTATTACCGTTGGCATCGGTAACCGTTTCGATTCTTCCAAATAAATCCTAGTTATAGCTTGTGATTCCACCATTCGCAGCTGTAACGGTGGATATATTGCCCATAATATCATACTGATATTTCTCTACATTTGATGAGGCATCGGTGATTTTGCTTAATAATCCAGTCTTACTATCATAAAGATAAGAAGTTTTAAATCCCTTTAAATTATAAAATGTAAGCCTTGATAGAGTTTTATAAATTCTTACTCCATCAAAGCTTACATTTAATATATGTATAATTATTTTGAGCTTAGCTACACATTTCTGACTACATTCTCTTTGTATATTTCTGGTAATAACGAGTAGTTAAGGTTAATACAGTAAATATTATTCCGTAACAAGTCTGTAAGCGAATCTAGATAAGTAGTCAAATCGATCATTTTTCTTTCAATTTCATGACTCTTCCTATTAGGTGACCATGTACAATGTAGTTGTCCCCAATCATATAAGCGTCTTAATTCAATATCCCTCCATTCCCATTTCGGGTTATTATTTTCCGCTAATATTATTCCATTATCTAATACTAAATCAAGATCACTTATATAATGAGCCACTTTCTTTGTGTTTACAGAATCCATATAATAATTTTTAGTAATTATTGAAGGCCAAGCTTCAAGCAAATTATTTTTTTGGTTTCTATTTTTACGAATATGATCTCGATCCATATCCATGTCCCAAATTACTTTCCTAAATACTAAACTCTCATACTCTTCTCTATTCTGACTATATAAACACCAAGAACAAGACTGTTTATTATCCCACTTTCTTATCCTTAAAATTTGCTCATATTCAATCTTTTCACTGTTTTTCTCCTTTTGAATTGATAAAAGGGGGGGGTCTTCAGATAAAAAATCAAATATTTCTTCATATCTAATCATTGTAAGTTTAATAACTGGTTCACATACCTCCTTTATAATTTCAGCATTTCCATAATTTATAGGATTAGATTTATTCACCACCCAAATACCTCCTATTCTCTTGGTATCCAATCAACCCATTGAGGAGGACCTCCACGCTTAGGAACTGTGTATACATTACCCTCTTTATCCCAATATAAATCTGATTTACTTTTTCCACTACTTCTTTTAGTCCCTTGCGTATAATCCTCTCCTCCTAATTCTTTGATTTTGTTTTTAGGTAATCTATCCAGATCTTTAATATCAGCATCACCTAAATCTTCAACCACATTTTTTGTCTTTTGTTTTTTATTCTCTTCTTCACTCTTACTATTTCCCTTACTTTGTAATATAAATGTATTTGATCTACATTCGATAAAGTAAAATAATTTGGAGACGTCTTTGGTTTAATTCCAAAGAGCAGTTTCTACTAGCATGTAGTTTATAAGTCACACCCCAAATTAGTTATTATGGAAAGAATAAGATATTCTCTCTAAGTCTAATAAAGAGGTGGATTCCGAAGGAACCCACCTCAACTATTTGTACAGAACCTTTTTTAAATGGCAACTTCTTGACAGTCACCCTTTTCTTTTATCTTCAATTAACCTAGATGGTGAAAATTATTTATATTTTTTGAAGATAAAATACTTCTTTTTTAAACAATATCGTATAACGCTACATTTAGAGTAACTTATCTTTTATTAAAAAAATAATATTCTCTAGTTTAATTTCTCGAATATCGGACTTTTCCTTTATTAACTCAATAATATAATCGTACTTAGGATATTCTAGCTCTTCTTGTGATATAAATTTCTCTTCGATATTGATTTTTTGACTTCCGAGAAGTATTATGACCACATTATACATCAACTTTAGAATTTCCTCATGAGTTTTATCCCTTAGAACTCCCTCATAAACAACATTATGATATGTATCGCTACTAGTATAATTAACTTTTTGTTTATCATCAATAAACATTATCTCTTTATCTAATATAAAAATAGAAGTTTGATGACCATAGAAAGTCATGAAAAAATCAAGCTTGCCTCCATCAAAGCTTATAAATCTTATATTTGTATCGGAGTTACTTAAAATTTCGTTATCATCATTATCATAATATATTATACTTATCTTTTGATGTAATAATAACGGATCTACTAAGAATTTTTGTATTTCTTCATTTGTGAACTGCATACAAAATTCCTCAACATTATAATAATCGTTCATAAAATAAATCTCCTTTTGCACTTTAACTTATTGAAACGGTGTTCCTGGTATAAAATTATCTCTTGTATACTTAGTTTGGCACTTTTTACAAACAGGTATAATCTCACCCGTTCTAGGTCTTATTGCTGGTGTCATCACAATATTCTTAATTTGGGATGTTCCTCCCAATTGTGCTACAACTAAATCTTCAACACAAACATTTTGCCCAATGTAATTCTCACTTAATTTAGCTGCAACTGCAACCCTTCCTGTCTCCCTATTATACCCTGCTGCTACAGTAGTATACTTACTTCTTTGCGTCCTACTCAATGTTGCTATATCGGCTAATTGAGCGTCTCTTGCTGCTATAGCCTTGTTTTGTAGTCTCCTTTCCACAATTATAGATTTACTAGCTTTTTTACTCTGCAATATCGACGTTGTTCTATCAATATTAGTAAAAGTATAGAGTTTCGAATGCGACGGTGCATTGACTATCTTTTTAGTACCAGTAACACGATCATAAATATTACCTATTTTATCGCCTACCCAGTTTATTTCATATAAAGTTTTTATAAGTATTAAATAATAATATCCTAATACGATATTACCAGCGATTACTCTTCCTTTGTGAATAGCAACAGCACCATTCCTAATGGCTTCTTTTCCTGCTGGAGTGTTAAGGTAAGCATAAGTAGCAACATATATCGCCCCTATACCATAAATTATTAAAATTGTTGCCTCTGCAACTATCTTTCCACTCGGATCCGTATACTTGATTGGGTTATTCATTACATATGCATATAAATTTAAACTTGTAGACTCACCTTGCTCCCCACGATAACTATCCTCACTAATAAATCTACCAATCTTAGCATCATAGTATCTCGCCTTCGCATAGTAAAGTCCAGTACTCTCTTCATATACATGTCCTGTATAGGAGAAGATATTTCCATTCGTCCCAACAACTTCTGGATTTAATATCACTCCATACTCATCATACTGAATGCTTGCTTGTACCTTCCCTGTCTCATCCAGTATCTCAGTGACACTATTCTTCTCATCGTTTCTATAATAGCTAATTTTACCATCTGTTTCAACACTTACTTGCTCGTTACCAAAGGTAAATGCAGATACTTTTCCTGAAACACTATCCGAAGCCATAATAATATTCTGATACGCTGTCATCGTATCAACGGCATAATTCGTGTTACTTATTACAGAACTATTCTTAGTCACCTTAGCATTTACACGGTTTCCATCTCCATCATAGCTATAAACTGTTGTCGTATCTTCTCCAACAACCTTCGTTAACTTATTCGTGGAATCAAATGTATATACTTGTTTTGTATTACCATTCTCTTCTACCGTTGATAAGTTACCGCGCTTATCATAGCTATATGTAGTAAGATTTCCACCTTGGAATTCATATACCAGCTGATTTAAGTTATTGTAAATATATTGAGTAGATAACTTGCCACTTTCCCCTTTGGTAATTCTGTTATTAAACTCATCAAATCCATAGGATCGAGTGCCATTCTTATCCGTCACGTCGGTCAACTGATTTAATACATCGTACGTATAACGAGTGATTTCCGTCATTCCAGAAGACACTTTTGTTTCTTTGATACGGTTACCATTCTTATCGTACTCGTATGTATACGTATCTTTAAGAACTCCACCATTCTTTTCTTTACGCTCCGTTAACTGTCCAATGGAATCGTAGGTATATGCAGATTCTGCACTGTTTGGAAGTTTTCTTGTCTTTGCTTGATTTAGTGCATCGTAGGTATACGTTGTAACAGCATTATTTGTATCTGTCACCCTACTTAGATTACCATTGTTATCATACACGTAGCTTACGACTTCACCATTTGGATAAGTTATGGATTTCTTCTGGCCAAGTTTTGTCCATGTGTATTTTATTACTTGATTCTTTGGATCGGTTATTTTAACCGTTTGACCATTGGCATCGTATTCGTAAGTCGTAGTACCATTCCAGTCTTTCATTGACTTTAGCTGATTGATCTTATCATAGGTATACGTAACGCTTCTATTATCACTATAGGTGATTTTCTTAACATTACCAACCTTATCGTATTGATATCCAGTGGTTGTTCCATCTTTTTGTGTTTCCTTCGTGATTTGACCATTCCCATTGTATACATAGGAAATGCTCTCACCCAGTGGATCCGTAAGCTTTGTTAAGCGACCATTTTTATCATACTCAAATTTCGTTGTCTGGCTGTTTGAAGAACTTAGCCCCACACGAGTTTCTTCGGTTAAATTACCAAGCTTATCATAAGTATAGTTTGTTACATGACCTAGGGCATCGGTTACTTTCGTAAGGTTACTACTAGAGTCATATTCATAGTAAGTTCGGTTTCCTCTTGCATCCGTTTTGTTGATTAGATTTCCAAGGGCATCGTACTTATATGAAATCACGTTTCCTTTTGCATCTTTTTCTTCTAGTAACTGATTCTTAGCATCGTAAGTGTAGCTTATGATTGCACCTAGCGCATTTGTAACTTTTTCTTGGTTTCCATTCTTATCATAACTATAAGAGGTAACCTTCCCCTTTGCATTGTATTCGTATTTTGTAACCTTATTGCCTAAGGCATCGGTAATGGAGGTTACTTGATTTAGTGCATCGTAGGTATACGTTGTAACAGTATTATTTATATCTGTCACCTTACTTAGATTGCCGTTGTTATCATACACATAACTTACGACTTCACCATTTGGATAGGTTATGGATTCCTTCTGCCCAAGTTTCGTCCATAGTTGGCATCGGTTACTTTTGTAAGGTTATTGTTTTTATCATATTCCAGGGGTACTTTGGGATAAACACCATCTCCATAAATCTTATCCGCTCCCCTATTTTTATGTAATTTATCCTCACTTCAGCCTTACTATGTAGTATAAATGTAGTTCGATAATGCAAAATAATTTTCAGATATCTTTGTTTTAATCCAACTATGTATAATTTTAAAGAGTCCTACATGCACTTATTAGTATTTAAAGGGAAGTTAATTTCTTAAATGCACTGTATAATGTAATACTCTTAGGAATAGTCTAATAAAAAGATGGATTTCAAAGGAACCCGCCGACAATCACCCTTTTCAATTATCTCTATTAACCTAGCAGTTGAAGTTTTGATGATATCATACTTGGTTTTATAAAACAATGAACTAGCCTATTGTAATCAGCTAGTTCATAGTTACTTATTCTTGATGAAGTTGGACTTTACAGTTCGTTTTATTGATTACTTTATAGTTTATAATAACTGTTTAGTTCTACCATCGTCTAAGTGTATTACTCAATCAATTCATCAAATTGTATATTATTTATATTTCACTGTCTGGTTAGATGAAGAACTAATCCCCACACAAGTATCTTCGATTAAGTTTCCAAGTTTGTTAAAGGTTAACCCATTTTAAATAGTATGCATTATGAGTAGCTGCTAATTTATTACTATCTCGATACAATTTCTGTTCGTACGACCAGAGTTTTGCTCACGAACTTCCTTCAGATTCGCAATCACTCACGATACCATTATCTTAGGCTATGTCTTTCCCGCTACTAGGGCAGACCAATGACTTTAACCCATAAGATTGTGCCCATGCTACACAAAAAAACAAGGTGTTCCATAGATTTTAACCCTATGGAATACCTTGTTTTACATGCCTTATAAAACCGGAATTATCTTTGCTAATTTATTCATGCTCCAAAGCTTACATGTGTTAAATTGACATATGCATTACATTTCGTTAATGAGACATTTAAACCGTCCCCAAATACTTCAAAAAATAATTTCATCTAATAACAATAATATAGATTTTAAATTTCCTTTACTATCTAGTGAACAAATAATATTTCTATTAACTTGGATATTACTATCATTTTGGTCATTTAATTCGCCTATTAATATTCTTTTGTTGGTTTCATCATAGGATATAATAGGAAGTTCATTCTTTAAAAAATACACTTCACTTGATGAAAAATATTTAAAAAAGTCATAGGCTATTCCTGAAATATATTCAACACTACTCATTTCAATGACAAACTCTCCGCTAATACATTGTGGTATATCTAAAAATATTCTATTAGCATTAAACAATGGTAAATATCCACTTATTGATAAAATTGATCCTGTTGAATAATCAATATCTATCTGTAATGTATCTATCGTCAATATAATTTGTTGAGTTACTTCATCATCCACCGTATTTCGATAATAAAGACCATGTTCTCTAAAATCATAAACTAATTCATTAAGCTTGCACATATTATTTACCTCTCTGTTTCTCCATTAATAACCATTAAATAAGTAATGCCAAATAGTAGTTTTGTCTGGGCTAATTAACAATTCATAATGGCCGGAAGTTCCATTTAAACTACCATCTATACAGAATTATTTAAACATCAAAGTAAAAAACGCTCTATCATGTATAAAACTATGTGCCTGATAGAGCGTTTTCTCTTTAGTAAATTATCCTTGAGAAATCCTAATTTTTGATTTAGTTAAAACAAGCACCCTCACCGGTCATTACCAGATGTTCTTTATCACTATTATGTTCAAATAATCTCCAGCACTCTGAATCATCGGACGCGTTCACAAAAATCTCTAGTCCATCTCCATTAGAAAATATTATTAACAAATCTCCCCAACGGTTCATTCTATATTCAATAACATAAATATCTTTATTAATAATAGACCACTCTTTGATTTTTTCATCAAATAAATTATTTCCTGCAACATCCCACTCAAAATCATTTGACCATTGTATTGTACTGCACGGAGAATAAAAATCCGAAGAAGCAACTAATACATCTTTTTTTTGTCTATTAGTTATTCTCCATGATGCTTGTACATGTAATGCAAATTGACTCTTTTCAACTGTATTACCTTTAGCATCAATAACATTATAGAATTTTCCAAATCCAACTATAAGCATATTGCTAGCTCTTCCAATATGTATAAGCGGTTTATGAACTAGTACATCTAGATAACTATCAATTGTTGTATCCCTCATATAACCCCACCTTTCTACTTGAGAAATAACTCTTCAGCAGTTTCCAATACCTCTTTATATCCGTAGCCTTGGTGGCCAATTGCATCATGTAGTTCTCTCCTTTGTTTGTTGTTTAACTTTAAATCTCTAGCAACTTTATCGACTTGCTTGTTTTGTTTTTGATTATCACGTGGAGCCTTCCCATTTTGTTTTCCAACTCTTTGACTTTTTGGGCTCTCATCGTCATCATAAGCATTCCATTCATCAGTTTTACTCTTCTCTTTACTAGCATCTTCTTTCACCTTGGTCTTATTATATCCCTTACTCTGAATATAGGACGTTGCTAGATCCATATTAAATAAATTGGGTGTCGTAGAAGATTTTGTTTTTGTCTTAATTCCAAATAAAGAGCTTATTATATCCTTAGCTTTATCTACAAATTTGAGATTATATTCAACATACTTTTGCCTAACCAAACAGTTCCCGCAGCCTGAAGTTTACCAGCTACAATTACTCCATCTTTAATAGCAGTGGCTCCCCTATTAATGGCGTCTTTGCCCTCAGGAGAATGGATGTATCTCTCATAAGTACTAATTGCATATGTTCCAACAACTAGAATAATTACGGCGGCTGCATACATAAGTGGAATAGCAATATTTCCACTCGGATCCGAATACTTAACTAGATTATTTTGTACATAAGCATATAAATTAAAGCTAATTGGCTCACTTTGCTCCCCACGATAATCCTCACTAATAATCTGCCAATCTTAGCATCATAGTAACTTGCATTGCATAGTAAATCCAGTACTCTCTTCATACACATGTCCAGTATAGAAGAATAAATTCTCCGAGAAGATATTCCCATTCGTCTTAAATGCTTCTGAATTAAGAATCACTCCATATTCATCATACTGAATGCTTGCCTGTACCTTCCCTGACTCATCCAGTGTCTCATCAATGACAACGTAATAGGAAATGCTCTCAGCCTGTTGATCCATAAGGTTTATAAACGGCCATTTTATAAACCAAAAATGCAGTTAAGACCATTTCAGTCTCTACTGCATTTCTGGTTGATAATTATAAGTATTCTACCTAACATACCTAATCTGCCTAAGCAAACATTTCGATGGTTGATTATTTTATATCCTTTTACAACCATATTATTTAAATTTTATTAATATCTAGTTATTTATACTACTTTATGATAGATAACGTAATACATTCTCTAACTGCATTCGCTAAAGCATCCTTTTCAAAATCATGGCCAAGCACAAAGATTTCATTATCACCTAAATTAATATAGCCTTTTTTTTGAAGTTTGCATGTTGGTGTAACTGTAAAACCAGTTTCTTTACTCCATTCAAATGTTATAAGTTTTTTGTCTTTTACAGCCCTTCCATAACCTTTTACATTTAGAAACTTTTCTATAGCAGTTGATTTAAGATCATCACTTGGTTCTTTAGTATAACATAACTGCATAGCTTTTAATAGTGTTTCCTCTAACTCATCATCTGTATATGGAGAATTTAATTGTGTAATCAAATCAATTTCCATAATTGCCCCTCCCCATTTTTCAGAACGAGATGTAGGAACAACATAAAGATTATTCATAACATCTACATATATCTGTACGCATTTATAAAGATATTCCATAATATTATCTCCTAACTTACTTAATAATTTTAATTATGATTTCGATTCCAATGCCTTTTGCATAGTTTGTAATCTTTTCTAATTGTTCTGCTTGTCTACTACTTAATTCTACAGCAGGTAATGCCAATTCTAAAATACGCTTAGTATTATTAGCAACGACAACTCTTATTCCACCCCATGATGTAGTTTTAAATCCCGCAATATCATCGATATATCTCTTTAACTTGTTATATAAATTATTTCCTTTATTATATGTTTTAGCTGTTATATCTAACGATTTTATACTAGTAACACTTTCAGCAATACCATTTAGTGCAGTCTTAAATTTATCAATGACAGGAAAGTTATTCATCATTCCCCCTAAAGCTTTTTCAATTTCCCATCCTCGGTCAAATGCCTTCATTGCCCAGACTCCAGTTTTCTTAAAGTCATCCGCCTTTGATAGTAGTTTAGAACCCGCTTTTACACCTTTTGATGTCCATGATCCTGGTATAAATGGTAATAATGCAGAAGCAACATCCCACAACAAAAAACCTGCATTTTTTAGACTAGGGTTTTTAATAAAGTCTGTAATGCTCCAGCCTATGCTTGCGATATCAATAACGGTTTCAACAATATACCCACTCGGATCAATATACTTAACAGAATTATTTAATGCATAAGTATATAAATTTAATGTTATTGACTCCTCTTGCTCCCCACGATAACTATCCTCACTAATAAATCTACCAATCTTAGCATCATAGTATCTCGCCTTCGCATAGTAAAGCCCAGCACTTTCATCATACACATGTCCCGTATAGGAGAATAAATTCTCCGAGAATATATTCCCATTCGTCCCAACAGCTTCTGGATTCAGTATCACACCATACTCATCATACTGAATGCTTGCCTGTACCTTCCCTGTCTCATCCAGTATCTCAGTGACACTATTCTTCTCATCGTTTCTATAATAGCTAATTTTACCATCCGTTTCAACACTTACTTGCTCATTACCAAAGGTAAATGCAGAAACTTTACCAGTCACCGTATCCTTAGCCATAATAATATTCTGATACGCTGTCATCGTATCAACGACATAATTCGTGTTACTGATTACAGAACCATTCTTCGTCACCTTAGCATTTACACGGTTTCCATCGCCATCATAGCTATAAACTGTTGTCGTATCTTCTACAACAACTTTCGTTAACTTATTCGTGGAATCAAATGTATATACTTGCTTTGTATTACCATTCTCTTCTACCGTTGATAAGTTACCTCGCTTATCATAGCTATATGTAGTAAGATCTCCACCCTTAAACTCATATACCAACTGATTTAAATTATTGTAACTATATTGAGTCGATAACTTGCCACTTTCCTCTTTGGTGATTCTGTTATTAAACTCATCAAAACCATAGGTTCGTGTACCATTCTTATCCGTTACGTCGGTCAACTGATTTAATACATCGTACGTATAACGGATGATTTCCGTCATTCCAGAAGAAACTTTTATTTCTTTGATACGGTTACCATTCTTATCATACTCGTACGTATACGTATCCTTAAGAACTCCACCATTCTTTTCTTTTCGTTCCGTTAACTGACCAATCGAATCGTAGGTATATGCAGATTCTGCACTGTTTGGAAGTTTTCTTGTCTTTACTTGATTGAGTGCATCGTAGGTATACGTTGTAACCGCATTATTTGTATCTGTCACTTTACTGAGATTGCCGTTGTTATCATACACATAGCTTACGACTTCACCATTTGTATAAGTTATGGATTTCTTCTGGCCAAGTTTTGTCCATGTGTATTTTATTACTTGATTCTTTGGATCGGTTATTTTAACCGTTTGACCATTGGCATCGTATTCGTAAGTCGTAGTACCGTTCCAGTCTTTCATTGATTTGAGCTGATTGATACTATCATAGGTATACGTAACGCTTCTATTATCACTATAGGTGATTTTCTTAACATTACCAACTTTATCGTATTGATATCCAGTGGTTGTTCCATCTTTTTGTGTTTCCTTCGTGATTTGACCATTCCCATTGTATACATAGGAAATGCTCTCACCCAGTGGGTCCGTAAGCTTTGTTAAACGACCATTTTTATCATATTCGTATTTTGTTGTTTGGTTGTTTGAAGAACTAAGTCCCACACGAGTTTCTTCGGTTAAATTACCAAGCTTATCATAAGTATAGTTTGTTACATGACCTAAGGCATCGGTTACTTTCGTAAGGTTACTACTAGTGTCATATTCATAGTAAGTTCGATTTCCTCTTGCATCCGTTTTGCTGATTAGATTTCCAAGGGCATCGTACTTATATGAAATCACATTTCCTTTTGCATCTTTTTCTTCTAGTAACTGATTCTTAGCATCGTAAGTGTAGCTTGTGATTGAACCTAGCGCATTTGTAACTTTTTCTTGGTTTCCATTCTTATCATAACTATAAGAGGTAACCTTCCCCTTTGCATCGGTTTCTTTAATTAACTGACTCTTTGCATTGTATTCGTATTTTGTAACTTTGTTCAATGCATTTGTAATCTGCGTTACGTTATTGGCTGCATCGTAAGCATATTTCGTTGTATTACCAAGTGCATCCTTTTCTACTACCTTATTACCAGCAGCATCGTATTCATATGTAACTTTATTGCCTAAGGCATCAGTAATGGAGGTTACTTGATTTTCTTTATCATAGGTATAAGTTGTACTATTACCGTTGGCATCGGTTACTTTTGTTAGGTTATCGTTTTTATCATATTCCCAAAGGGTAACATTACCGATAGCATCGGTTTCTTTTGTCTGTCTTCCTTCTTTGTCATACTCGTAACGGATTTTATTCCCTAAGGCATCGGTGGTACTCTTTAGTAACCCTACGGAGTTGTATTCATTTTTCGTTACATTCCCTAAGGCATCCGTTGTTTCAATTACATTACCGACTTTATCGTATTTATACTTCGTAATACCTCCAGAAGCATCAATTTCTTTTATTGTTCTTCCAAGTTCATCGTATTCATAAGTTGTTGTACGATTTAAGGCATCGGTTTGTGCGATAACACGGTTTAACTTATCATAGGTGTTCTTTGTTACATTTCCTAACTCATCCACTTCTTCGGTAATATTTCCATTGGCATCATAGGTATAGGTAGTTTTACCACCCAATGCATCCGTTACCGTTTCAAGTCTACCTAGTAAATCATAGTTATAACTTGTAATTCCACCATCTGCTGCTGTGACGGAGGATATATTGCCCATAATATCATACTGATATTTCACTACATTTGATAAGGCATCGGTAGTTTGGATTAATAACCCAGTCTTTTTATCATAAAGATAAGAGATTACATTCCCATTGTTATCCGTTGATTTTAGGATTTTTCCATCTTTATTATATTCTGCTGTGCTAGAAAATCCGAGCGCATCCGTTATCTTTGTTGTATTACCATTTGGTGAATACTCATATTTTGTAATATAACCATTGGCATCGGTATATTTTGTGACACGATTTAGGATATCATAATCCAGGGTTATGGTATTTCCATTTCCATCGGTAGCTGTTAATAAATTTCCTCTGCTATCGTATGTACCAGTCTCATAACTTCCATCTGGTCTTGTGATTTTTGTTAAATATCCCTTCGAATTATAGGCGTATTCTGTTTTATTTCCAAGTGCATCCGTTACCGACGTTAAATTTCCCTTTGCATCATAATCATAAACCGTTTTGTTTCCAAGTGCATCGGTTACGCTTGTGATTTGGTTTAATTCATTAAAGGTATTTGTTGTCTTATTGCCCATGGCATCCACAGAGGAGGTTATATTTCCATTATCATCATAGGTATAATCGGTTGAATTCCCTGACTTATCTGTATTGGAACCAAAGGAATCTTTGGAATCCACTGGGTATTCTATTTCTACCTCTGGGTCTGGATCAACGATTTCTGCATAAGACAATGGCATACTACCAAATGCCCATTTTCCTGCTACAAATATGGCTATTTTATTCCATTCTTCATAGGTAGTACTTTCCGTATTTAAAGAATAATCATTGGTTTGTACGTATTTTGTCCAGTCCGGTCTATGGATTCTTATATTAAGCTCTACATATTCTCCTGGATTTAAGGAGATATCACTTCTTGTAAATCCAATGTCAGCCACACAATTGGTTTTTAGATTCTCATCGCCAACCTCTGTAAACTCAGCGGTTACGTCCTTACTACTAAGGTTTGATTGGAACCTACTTCCGATACCTACCCAGTCAACGTTAAAGACTTGTGTCTGTGGTCCGTCAGCTGTGTAAAAATAGTTAATCTTTAAATCCGATAATTTGATTGCTTCGTTCGAAGTATTATATACTCGAAATCTTGGTGAAACCGTATTACTTCGACTCTCTCTATTTGCATTATACATTTCCCCACGAACAGGTGTATAGGTACTGTCCGCATAATCAATATGTTCTAGTTCTAATTCTTCTAATTCTCCAGGTGTTAGGTCCTCTCCCCAAACTTTCACACCTTTTATAAATACATCAACTTTCTTCCAATCTCTAAAGCTTTCTGATGGATTTATAGAGTGGTCATTTGTAATATCGTAATTGCTCCAATCATCCTTTGCAATGCGCATATGAATGCTTATGGTTGAGCCAATATCAATATAACCAGAGCCTTCTTTAAATCCAACCTCAAGGTACGTATCTGCTCCTTCAAATAATTCATCTAGATAATGGAAGGTTCCGGTCACATTTTCTGTACCAGCACTTGACCAGTCACACCAGAAATTCTGTGGCTTATCGTCATCTCTTGTATAGTAATAGCGAATCTTTACATCACTTAGCTTCACCATATTTGTTCCAGTATTTACAAGGCGCATCATAGGATGAATCGAATTCGTATACGAACCACCATTCCCTGTATTAAACATCTGGATTTTTAGTTTGTCTGTTCCCTTTGGTTCAAACTCTTCTTCCTCCGTATAACTACCGTTTCCAGAATTGTTTCCTGTATTCCCATTATTCCCTGTATTTCCAGAATTGCCATTATCACTTCCATCCACTGGGCCATTGCTGCCTTCTCCAGAGATAGAACCTTTTCCCCAGATTAAATCTCCCTTATAAAACATATCTACTTTATCAAAATAAGATAAACTTGTTGAATAATTTTGAGAATAATCATCTCCTGGGATGAAATCATACCAGCCAACCTTTCCAATTCTAGTATGAAGATCAATATAATTTCCTGGACTTAATTTTCCTGTACCACTACGAAACCCTACTTCTAAGTAGTAGTCCGCACCTGTTACTGGAGTATTTAATTTTACAAACTTACCAGTTACATTCGCCGCTCCAATGCTTGACCAATCACACCAGAAGTTTTGTGGCATTTCACCATCAATGGTATAGTAATAACGTAAGGTTACATCCGATAAATTGATATCCCCATCACTGGTATTAAAGATACGAAATTGTGGATATAAGGTATTATTCACAGCACTACCAGAGCATACATTCATGTTAAAAGTTTGAAGCTCTAGTATATTATCGATGCTTTTAAGTTCATTGTTTCCATTTAATGAAAATACAATGATATCTTGCTCATCATCTTCAGAGGAACTCTTAGCATTATTTCCTGCATTATCCTGTGTACTATTTGCTGGATTATTTTCTGTATTGCTTAATAAACCAGCAGAGTTTCCATCTGAACTCGTAGTCGTATTGGATGATACTATGTTTGTATCGCTCTCATAATTTATATCATCGTTATTGGTAATTTCACTATTTGTACTTTCACTATTCGTGTCATTACCCTGTTTACTTAAATTCTCAGACTTTCCGCCACTCTCTTTGTAATAATAATTTATCGTTCCATCGGAATATTCTTCTGATTCAATTCGATAATCCGAAGTGTACTTAAAGGTTATCTTATTACCATTTGGCTCCGTACACTCGATGGTTCTTGATTTGTCATTATAACTATAGGTGTATGTGCTTCCTTGAACTGTTTTTGATATTACACGATCGGACGTATCATATTCGATTGCATACAAAGTAATTTTTTCTGGGCTAACTACTTTGTTTAATCGATTGTAAGAATCGTAAGAATAAGTTGTCTTATTCCCTTCTGCGTCCGTGAAACTTGTTACTAATCCATTGGTATACCCATAACTTATACTACGATTTCCACTATCCTTTACCGACCCAATCGTACCGTCTGTGTTATAGGTAAATTCCATATGTCCACTGGCATTTGATACTTTCGTAAGCATACCATCATAATAAGTAAAGGTTGTTTTATTTCCATTTAAGTCAGAGATTGTCTTAATTCTACCACTTGCTGTAAAATCATAAATCTCCAAACCATCCACGGTTAAGGTATAAGTTCCGTTGGCATTCTTGTTCAATTTTCTTGCCATACCATCTGGTGAAGCATAAGTACCATCGCTATTTTTTGTATAGTACTCAATATGACCATCACTAAACTGAATTGCAACCGTACTACCTAAGTCCTGCAATAGATACGAATAAGAATCCGACCAATTGATACCAAATTCATGGAAACTCTCACTCATTGAATTATACATTCTTGTAAAGGATAATGGTGTGTATCCATCGATTACGAGATCTTCATTGGAGTAAAAATTATTTCCCATGGTAAGACTGACTGGATTCATCGACGCAGTTCTTTGTAAATGATCAACCACACCTAGATGCTGATTCGTTACCGTATTATTGCTTGTAATCTCCTGCTTAATGTCTTTTGACGGGTCAATGATAATAATACTTGATCCCACCAATTCACCACTATTGGTATAGGTACCATAAAGACCATTATCGCGGATAATTGCAGCATCTTTTTTATAATCACCATAATAAGCAGATGCTAGATATTCCAGCCGATCGGTTACACGAAACGTATGTCGTACCGCCGTAATTGATTTCGTGCTATTCCCACTGGAGCTTGAAACCGATGCTTTAATGTTATAAAGTTTATAACTTGTCATTGGAAGTTCCGCATACCATAAGTTATCACTTATCGTTGCACTGATGCTTTTTACAGCTTCCCCATCCGCCGTAACAGAAAGGTTAACCTTATTTATCCCTTGCTTTTTACCACCTTTTCCATAAACTTTAAAAATGGTTCCATTTACATTCGGCGATATGTAAAGTTCACTATTGTTATCACCTATGACAGCAATATTGGTAATGGACTTATACTTTTTATACTTATCTTGTGGCTCTACAACTACCTTATAAGTTCCACTTTTTACGTAGTTTCCACTTTCATCCTTACCATCCCATTGCAATTCATGGGTTTCATAGCCACCTTTGTACTCCCTGTTTTTCGCTAGGTATGCGACTACTTTTTTCCCGTCCATAATCATGACATTGACAACATGTTTATTTTCTAAATTAAATGTTATCGTTGCCTTTTCACCACTGGATGGTGCAAATACTTGCGGTTCTGCTTTGATAAACTTTTTAGTAGATGCCGCATTCGCTGAAAATGGAATGCTGGTCATAACCATAGTTACACAAAGAAGTAAACATAAAACCCTGTTAAAAATACTTTTCTTCCTTCTTAGTACTTCCATACTTTCCTCCTACTTTGATTTAATCTTTGGCATCAAAGCTAAATTTAAGGACCCTAAAACCGCATAAAAAGTAAAAAAGGGCAACAAAAAAAATGCCGGTTGCACCACTTGCTCCCTATAGCCCAAAGTGCCCAGATATTGACTATAGTTCAACGCATCATTTTTTTACATTCGTATTTAGTTGTATTTATCCATTAAATCGCCTGACTTATGTGGCATCATTTTAATGTAAACAATGATATTCGGATATAAATTAGCCCACATTACCTATATATCGGTAATATTTGTATGAAATGTAATATTATTTACTTTTTTTATTTAGTAAAAAGGTCCTGTTGATTTTATTGGTAAATTGAGCCTCGTATTTTTACTCCATATATATTGCAATGAAATTACAACTCTGGATGAATTTGTTCATTGGATGCATATTCTTTGCTTTTTTGATGATAATTATAATAATTAAGCTCTTTTTAACCGTGTGGAGGTAGTGTGTAAAATAGAAATCAATTTCACACGCAAGTTTGTGCTTGTGCACCACAAACTTGTTATGGGAAAAGAATGTGCGCAAGAATGGGGATTATTATGAATAAATCGCATGATGAATATAATGTTGTTACTCTCCCAGTAAAATTGGACCTTGATGAAAATATAAAAACTTTGGACAAGTTATTGGTAAATTGTAGTGACGTAGTAAAAAGAAAGCTGTCAATCGGTGGTGCACAAAAAGTAGACATCTATATATCGTATCTTGATCTCATGATCGACAGAAAATCATTGGAGCAAAATATCATTGATAATTTATTATATCGGATGGATGATCTCTCAAAACAACATGCTTACGATTATATTAAGGAACATGCACTTCAGACCGCAGATATAAAAGAAATTACAACCATGGATGAAATAACCCAAGCAATTTTATCTGGTGATGTTGTTTTATTAGTGGATGGTTATACGAAAGCACTCATTATCTCGTTGAAAAGTTTCCCAAGCAGGGGAGTTTCTGAAGTTCAATCAGAAGTTACCTTAAAAGGTGCGAAAGATAGTTTCACAGAAAGTGTTGCTGTTAATAAAGCTCTAATTCGCCGAAGGATTCGTGATACTAAACTTAAAATGGAATCACTTAAGGTTGGAGTCCGAAGCCGTACAGATATAACACTTGCTTATATCACCGATATCGCACATGAAGACATTATTTCTGAATTAAAAGAAAGAATTAATGCATTTGTAATTGATGGTATCTTTGATATCGGTATGCTAGAACAATTGATAGAACATACATGGTATTCTCCATTTCCGCAATATCAGTCCACAGAACGTCCTGATAAGGCAGCTTCCGCATTGCTAGAGGGAAGAATCGTTATTTTGGTGGATAATTCCCCTATGGCATTAATACTTCCAGTGACTCTAAACTCCTTTTTTCAAGCATCTGATGACTATTACAGTCGTTGGGAAGTAGTATCTTTTATAAGAATATTAAGATATCTTGCAGCCATTATAGCGATTGGAGCTCCTGGACTTTATATTGCAATTACAAATTACCAACCGGAACTAATTCCAACTTCGTTAGCTCTATCTTTTGCCGCGGCCAGGCGGGGAGTCCCATTTACTATCGTTATAGAAGTTATAATCCTGCAAGTTGCATTTGAATTATTGTCAGAAGCCGGTATAAGACTACCCAGCCCTCTTGGTAATACCATTGGTATTGTTGGTGGCTTAATTATCGGTGAAGCGGCTGTAAGTGCAAACTTGGTGAGTTCCATGGTTGTTATCGTTGTTGCTTTTACTGCAATTGCCTCTTTTACAATTCCCAATGAAACCTTTTCTTCTGCGTTTCGTTTGATTCGTTATATGATTATTATATTAACTGCAATTTTAGGGTTATTTGGCTTTATTATTGGTATGATGCTTGTTTTCATTCACTTATCAAGTCTAGAAAGTTTTGGAGTTCCATATCTTTCTCCATTTGTTGCTGTGAATCATAAAAAAGAAAGTACGGTAGGCGATTCTATCTTGAAATATCCTATTTTCAAGCAAACAAAACGTCCATTTTATGCGAACGAAGATCAAAAAATCCGTTTTAGAGACCGTCAAAAAAGAAATGATAAGTAGGTGAATCACTATGTTTCCGAAAAATTTTAGAATTTCTAGCTCACAATTTAGAAAAATGCTCGTTTTAGATATTGTTAGTATTTCCATCATGGTCATCCCACAAATCTCCTCTTTGGGTGCTGGTAAAGATGGTATCTTCGCAATTATTTTTGGTGCATTCCTTGCTCTTATTTATAGTTTACTTATGTGGTATCTCACCAAAAGAGCAAATGGTAATTATATAACTTATAGTAAAGAAACGGTCGGCAATTTTATAACGTTTGTTTTTGGCATTCTCTATATCATTAAGTTTTTTATTTTATGTATATTTGTCTTTAATCTTTTTACTAATATCATAAATGGAACTTTGTTACCGAATACGAACCATAAAATTGTTTTACTATTTTTAATCCTAGTAACCTTATACCTTGCATCAAAAGAAGTTGAGGTTCGAGCACGATTAACAGAATTTCTATATCTTATTATATTAGTACCGGTAGTATTGTTGTTGCTATTTGGAATTCCAAAACTATATATTCCTAATTTACTTCCTGTACTGACTAGCGATTTAACCTCGATTGCAAAAACAGGTTTTTCTGTATTTTTAACTTATTCTGCTGCAGAATTTATTTTATTCGAACTTGCTTTGGTAAATCGTGAAGATAAGAATAACAAAAAAGATATCGTACACGCCATTGTGGTTTCAACGATTATTAATCTGATTTTCTTTATTATGGTTGTAGGCTTGCTTGGTATCTATAGTACGAATCAAACAACTTGGTCTACCATAGTTGTAATGCAACTTTTAGAAGTTCCAGGTGGCTTCATTCAAAGACTTGATGCTGTTATACTCGCCTTTTGGATGTTAAGTATTTTTTTCATTTCCAGTAGTTTACTTTATCATATGAGTAATATCGCACAGCACATTACAAATTCCAAGAAAAGAACGTATTATCTTATAGCGTTTGCTATATTAATTTTCTTAGCTTGCATGAAACCAGTCAAATTAGAAATTATTCTAACTTATTTGAATAAATATCTTATTTATATCGGAGTTCCTCAATCACTCCTAATGCCTCTTATCGTTTTTGGTGTTGATAAGTTAAGATCTAGGAAAGGAATGAATCATGAAGCATAACAATACACTATTTCAAAAAATAAGGGTATTTACTTTTCTCACTATTATATTCCTATTCTCCTTATCCCTTATCGGATGCTCGGATATGGTTGAGATACAAAATAGAGATTTTGTACTTGCATTAGGTATCTCTTATACCGATGACTATAACATTACGTACGCATTACCAGATCTTGATGCCATTACTGGCCAGTCCAACGAAGCTGCCAAAGGACGTTTGTTAAGGAATTTTAGTGCTAAAACTCTTCCAGAAATTGAAGTTCTTTATAATTTAGACTCTGAGAAACGTCTTGATTATCGCCATCTGAAAGCGATTGTTCTAGATGGTTCCATGTTTTTAAATCAGGACAAACTAAATGAATTTTTAAGATATATAGACAATCAATATACCTTATCAAGAAACGTTTTGATCTTTTATTATCCAGAAGGCACGAATGATTTCATGGGTGCAAACGATAAACTTGGAGGTAGTATTGGTGAGTATTTAAGCAATTTAAATAAAAACAATACCTCTGCAATAGAAACTGCAACATTAGGAAGCATTATGAACTGCATGCAACATACGAGGGCACTATTCATACCTGTTCTTAAAGAAGAAGAAAATTCAATTTCTTTAAATGGTGGTGTTCTCTTTTATAAGGATTCCGAATTAAAATTCATTTCAGAAGAACAACGTAAGATCATAAGTATATTACAAGGTGGCGGAACCGACTATATTTTCCGTATCGGGGATGATGTCATTCGCTTAAAAGATGTAAAATGTAAAACAAAATATGATTATGCAAACTCTATACCTAGTATTCAGTTTAACATTACTGGTACCTCTGAAAATGTACAATCAGATTCTTCTAAAGATGTTGCATTATCAAATGATTTGACCATATATCTTGAATCACTCATTAAAGAAGAATTAAACACCTTATTAAAACAAGATCACATTGATTTTTTAAACCTCTATGAAACTAGCAGTTATAAGAATCGTGATATTTGGGTGAATTATGAAGGTAAAATGAATCAATTCATCGATGATTTACAGATTGGTTTGAATATAGAAATAAAATAAAAAACACAAGAGAATTCAAGTTTAATACAACTACTATACCTCATTAATATAATTCATTTTAAATACTGTAAAATCACAAAATAAGCCAGAATGCTTTTTATAACATCCTGGCTTATTTTGATAGATAAAGCTTTTTACATAGATTATAAGGATTTTAAAAGTAATACTTAGTTTTCTGCTAACTTATTCAGCATGATTTGGAAATACAACAACTAAGAACATCTTAAATTTCTCTGTTGCATAAACAGCGTGTGGATGACCGGATGGCATTACAATTGTTTCACCAGCTTTTAATACATAATCCTGTCCATCAATTGTAATCTTTCCTTCGCCCTCTAAAGCTAATACAAGCGCATCACCTTCTGATTGATGAGTACTAATTTCCTCATCTTTATCAAAAGCAAATAAAGTTAAACTAACCGCTTTATTCTGAACCAAGGTTTTGCTTACAACTTGACCTGGCAAATATGAAGTTTGCTCAGCCATATTAAGTACCGTTGAAAATTCAATATTCTTTAATATTTCTTTCATTAACACCCCTCTTTTCTTTCTATCCAAAGATTATGTTGTATTCGTATTACATCTATAGGATAGCCTAATTGAAACGGAGCTATTGTATCCTTGGCAACATTTCACATTCTATAAAGAAATTAGTGAATATTGGTTGTATCCCTCTCCTAATGTAGAAGGGGCTTTCACACTAGTGGCAGCCCCTTCTACATAAAAATTATTTTATAAAGTTTAATGTCCCCATTGTAGTTCTATTACTTGATTTTCCGCTGATCCAGCCGATTTAATGTTCAAGGTTACCATTTACCCCAATAATTTGTCAATTGCTTCATCTTCAGTACATAAAAAGAAAATATCTTTACCATGATTACATTCATAAATAAAATCTTTTAAAGGCTTACTAGTATACTTTGAATAATCACCAACGATAGCAATCTTGATTCCATAGGTAATAAATTTTTGAAGTATCTCACCTGCTAGACATGTACTTAATATAAAAAAGTCTTCTACAATCGCCTCTTTATTAATAATTATTCTGTTGCAATCATACTCATAATTCATTGACATTACTAAATCTAAAGCTGATGGAACATCTTTAATTAAAATAGCTTTGCTATGAATAACTACCGCATCAATTCCATTTTTACTTATCTTATTTATATTTACTTCTTCCATTGTTCCAGTTCCTTTCTAAACTTTGTTACCCAGATGATTTCATTCTCATAAGAGGAAATCATGTTATCACAAAGCATCTCCCATATAAATTGTTCTCTATCATTTCTGTTAGGAAAATTCTTTTCCCTACGCTTCGTTTCCGTATGAAACGCAAGTTCCTCTTCAATTTTTGATTGATATTTTTCTAATAGCCGAATGATCTGGGCGGTATCTAAGCTCTCACTCCATGACAATTGTACTAAAAAAGTTTTCTTGTATTCAGGTAACTCAAGTTCCGAAGTCCTAACCCAATTATTTAAAACACTTAATCCTTCTTCGGTAATGGAGAACTCTTTTTTAGATGGTGCTCCCTCTTGATGAATTACATGATTACTTACTAAATTATCTTCACTTAAGTTCATTAGTGCTTTATATATTTGATTGTTATTTCCTGACCAATGCATAAATGTAGATTCTTGAATAATTTTTTTAATATCATATCCAGTTAAGGGTTTCCAACTTAATAAACCTAAGATTGCATATTCAATTTTCATTTCGTTCCCCATTCTTGCGCACGTTCTTTATACATAACAGTTTGTGGGGCGCAAGCACAAACTTACATGATAATTAATTTTTATTTTTCACACTACTGCTTCTTATATATGTTACTAATAACATAGGTTCAAGATAACATATACTATTTTATTTGTCAATAATATAATTAAGTATTGAAAATAATTAAGTTAAAAATAAAATTGCAACTTAATCATAACCATCGCCATAGCCCGTGGTTTATTTTCATTGCGATACAATAAGCTAAGCCAGAACGTTTCTACATTCTGGCTTGTTTTTGTAACTATATTATTAATGTTTAATTCTAATAATCATGAAAGAATATTCTTCTCTTTAAGTTTATCTTCGATAAACTCCATAATATCTGTTGCAGCATCTGCTTTTATATTTTTTATTTGAGCTTTTTTCATTCGCTCTACCATCCCAGGGGAATTTAATAATTTTATCCCTATTAATGCCTGCCCTTTTGTAGTCTTTGAAGATACTGACATCCTATGCTTTCTAAAAAATTCTTGATTGGCTGTTTCACACCCCGGTATTGGAAACGTGTGAACCAATGGTTTCCCTAACACAGCAACTTCTGTAGAGGTTAATCCGCCTGGTTTCGTATATACAATATCACTAGCTTGCATATAGAGATTCATTTTTTTTGTATGGCCAACTATAAATACGTTGGGTACATTTTTATATTGCTTTTTTAATCTGTTAAATATTTTTTTATTATTGCCGCATATGACTACAACACAAATCTTTTGCTGATTCAAATTCCACACGTTAGATGTTAGTTCTTTAATATTCCCAGCTCCCATGCTTCCACTGAGAATCAAGTGTATTTTTTTATCAGTTGGTAACCCTAGTACTTCTCTAGCATTTTTACTCAGCCGTTCTTTAAAATCTGTTTCTAAATCTTCCAAGAACTTTTGTCTTACTGGAATCCCTATAGGAACTAGCTTTTCTCTTGGAATTCCTCGACTACTGAATTCATATACAAGTTCCTTATGAGGAATCACGTAATAATCACAGTCCGTTTCTTCCCAAAAAGGAATGCAGGTATAATCTGTCGCTACCCCTATTGTTAGAGGAAGTGGAACATTTTTACTCTTCATGTAAGTAATTGTTTCTGCTGGATATAGATGTGGCATAATAATAGCATCGTATGAATTTTCCTTTAGATATTCTTTTAGGTATTTTCCCATTTTAGCATTGGCATAATACACAGGTGATTTTTTTACCCTTTTACTCACAAACATACCAATCTTATATACCCTTCCAAATACTCTAGGCATATATTTAACAGTACTAACATATAACTTTTCTACCCACTTTGAAACGCTACTTCCAGCCAGAGTCAGATAATCAAACATGATAGCCTCATGGCCTTCCAACTCAAATCTTTCCTTCATTGCTAAACCAGCAGCATCATGACCGCCACCGGTTTTACATGATAAAATAAGAACTTTCATAGACTAACTCCTTTTAAACAAAAGCCTTATCTGCCTTTCATCACTACTTTTTATTTCTCTCAAATGTTTACTATAAACTATGATTGCAATCAAAATGGAACCTATAAGTATTGCCGGTTCACTCTTTAAAAGCATTTCGCTCATTACCCAAAATACATAAGTTACAACCGTTCTATAACTATGTGGTTTTATATTACAAATGATTGAGAAAAAAATGTACCAGAACGCTAGCAATAACCCATAGGAAAGCTTAGGATATAGTCCGATTAAAACTCCAAAGGATACTGCTATCCCTTTTCCTCCATTCTTAAATTTTGTGTATGCAGGAAACGCATGTCCTAGCACAGGAGCCATGATAACAAATGCAAAATATATATGATTCGTATCTAGTACCTGCTTCGCTAAGTAAACTGGTATTCCACCTTTTAACATATCACAGATTAAAACAAGTATTCCACACCATATACCTGCATATGAAAACGAATTCGCGGTCCCTGGATTTCCATCTTTACTTACTTCTCTGATGTAGATTCCCTTTAGTCCCTTGGGGATAATATAACCAAATAAGATACTTCCCATGAAATATCCTAAAATCGTATAAAATAAAAAGTTCATGTCTATCATACTTCTTTCTATTTGCTTACTTATATTTTTAGTCTTTCCATAATTTACTCATCTTATGAAACTCAGGTATATATAAAATCAATGTAATTAACATGATTAACATTTCTGCAATTATAAGTATCGTAGCGATACCCACTGATATATTTGGTAAAAATACAAGTATTAATAATACTAAAAACAAACTTGCTGTACAAAACTTCCCAAACCATGTTGCTCCATCTAATTTAGTTCCATGCTTGAGATGAATCCACCCCATAACAGCCATATAGCCCTCTTTTATGAGCATCAATAAAACTAAATACTTCATGTACGGATACCGAAACATAAGGCAGATTGCGATTGCTGCATGGGTCATTTTATCTGCAATTGGATCTAAAAATTTCCCAAACTCTGTGATCATATTTAGTCTTCTAGCAATTTGTCCATCTAAAAAATCTGTAATTGTTGAGATAAGTAGTATTCCTGATGCAATATAATAGTCCGTTGGAGAATCTGCACTCAAATATACAATACAAAACAATGGGATTAGTAATATTCTAAAATACCCCATACAATTTGGAATTGAAAACAGGTCTTTTTTATTGATTTTGTTCATCACTAAATCCATCCTTATTCGTATTCGATTTCTGTATCTATTTCAAGCATGCGCTTAAGAATTCTAAAAAATTCTTTTGCATCTTTTTCTCCAATTTCTCGAAGTACACTTTCTACTTTTTCTATTGTCTCATCAAAAAGTGTTTGAGCAAACATTCTTCCATCTTCAGTCAATGTTACAATAATTCTTCTTCTATCATCTCTATCCATTTCCCGATTAATATAATGTTTATTTTCCAAACTCTTCAAAGCTGCTGCTACCCGCCCAGTGCTCAATTCTTGAATTGCACTTAATTCTCCTGGTGTAAGCATTTCTCCCCCACTTTTTTCATTAATCAAAAGTGATTGTAATATTCCGTTTTCACCCTTTTCAAATTCTCTAAAATCATCCAGTGGATGCTTTTTTTTACGCATCATTTCCATTAACTCATAGGTTAACGCTCTATAATCCATACTATCACCCTTTCTCTTCTAGTGTGAATATCTTATATTGTAATTATCTTCTACTATAAGATAATTTATCATGATTTATCCTTCTGGTCAAGTTACTAGAGATTATTTCGCTCTGAGGTGCGAAAATCAGTATAGGAAGTGATCACTTTGAAGCTCAGCTTAAATACGATGATATACAGCAGTTTTATCTTCTAGAACAGAACTACTGGGAAGATTAAGAGAGCCTATAAATGAATTGATTATATTATCAAGAAAAGCTACCTCACTCAAATTAGGATACCTAACATCGGTGAGATAGCTTTTTTGTAATTCATTTATATTGATTCATATTACTTTCATTCATTTTACTTTGATCCATCTATAAGATTCTTATTAATTTGATTCTACTATATGATTATCCCATGTTGACTCTATAAATGATACATTTTTCGAGTACTGTTTACAATAGCCCAATACGAAATGCTGTTGTTTGAGGCGGTATACTAGCGGTTTGGAAGGTTGCATGTTCAACTCTTACATTTTGCCCCACTACTAATTCTTCCATGCTAATTTTCCTTCCCCGCCTGTTTACAATAATAGTTTCATTTGTGATAACTAACCTTAAAACATCCGATTGGTTGCTTTGATTCGCAATCAGAATAAAATTGTTCTCTGTGTCGATTTCTATAATACACCCTTCTCTTGTCACGGAATTCAAAGAACGATTCACAACTGCAATATGAATTGCCTGTACCCTAGGTGGCATACTACGGGTCATTCTTCTTACACATTCTACATCAATGTTCATGCCAACTCTTAAATGTCTAAAAAACATTCTTTGTCCTCTATGATTTATAATTACTGTATTATTATCAATCACTAAAATCATTTTTCTGGTTATTATTATATTGCCACGACCTGGTTCAACAAAAGATATTGTAACTAGGCCGATTTGGTTTTCTCTTGTTAGTTCTTCAATCAACGCATTTTCAATATGCCTAGTACTACTATTGTTGCAGTTGCAATTTGTTGTCCTATTATTTCTATTTCCAAGATTAAAATTAATCACATTCACACCCATTAATCCATTTTATATATCATATGTTTACAATTTATAAATGTTAATCACTAACACTTTTCTCCACTAGATACTAGTTTTTTATTCCCTAATATTTATCTTAGAAAAATCCTGTCCAGTTGGACTTTGATAAATTTGTAGTCCAAATTCTTTTACAACCGCAAACAAATGATCAAAAATATCTCCTTGAATGTTTTCATAGTCCGACCAATTCGTTCCATTTGAAAACGCGTAAATTTCCAGTGGAAGCCCCTCAGATGTAGGAGCCAACTGTCGTACCATTAAAGTCATATCCTTACGCAATCCAGGGTGATTCTTTAGATAATTTGTAACATACATACGAAATACCCCAATATTGGTTAATCTTCTACCATTGGATAATTCCGACATATCAAGATTCTTATTGCGGTTATACTCCATAATTTCCACTTGCTTTGTTGTAATATAATCTTTAATAAATTCAATTTTCTTAAAGTGCTCAATCATTTCCTCCGTACAAAATCGAATGCTATTAACGTCAATATAAATTGCACGCATAATTCGTCGACCACCACTATCTTGCATACCGCGCCAATTTTTAAAAGAATCGGAGGCTAATGCATTCGCAGGTATACTTGTAATGGTATAATCAAAATTCTGTACTTTTACTGTCAATAATGATAATTCGATTACCGTTCCATTCGCATCGTACTTCGGCACTTCTATCCAGTCACCAATCCGTATCATATCGTTGGACGTAAGTTGAATACCTGCAACAAACCCAAGTATCGTATTTTGAAAGACTAACATAAATACAGCAGTTAATGCACTAATTCCACCAAGAATAATAACTGGACTTTCACCAATCAATGCTGCCATTGAAATGATTCCACCGATGATAAAGACCACAATCTTAGTTACTTGAATAATTCCCTTCATTGGCCTAGTCTTTGATATTTCATAATTCACATAAATATCATCAAAAGCCGATAGCACTGAATCTACGATTAATATCATTACTAATACAACATAAACTTGGATACCACGCTGCATTAATACTTGATATTTTGGAAAATAATCAATAAAAAAACTTATAATAAGTGGTGATAATAAATAAGCCAAACGATGGAATACACGATTATCCAGCATCTGATTCATCCAGCTGATTTTTTTGTTTGTATTTTTCTTAATTATTTTTGATACAATATTAAGTACCAGTCTACGTGCTAGTATATTTCCCAATGCACACAGTAAAATAACAAACAATATTAAAATAAATCTTGCTAAATTTTCAGATGTCTGTTGTTTCAAACCTATCTCATTGAAAAACTCAATCATCGCTTTAAACATAAAATCTCCTATTTCTTTCATACTATTATCGTTACACGGTACTTATTACTAATATTTAGTAAGTATTCCCTAGCATCATCATTTTAACTTCTGATTGACAAGAAAGGCTATTACAATTTATCTATTCTAGTAAAATAGCATCTTTGTAACAGCCTTTTTTAAGTTAATATAGTTACTTACAGTTGAAATTCATATTTTGTACCATTATTAAACTTTGCTTCAAACTCAAATTTTTTATAATTTTTATCCAATTCTAACTTTTCTAAGATATAAGTTACAATGGCTTCTTGATTTTTTTCACTAATATTTAATCCCTCAAGAATAGCTTCTACTTTTGCTTGGGCAACCTTACCTTTCAGCTCTTCTTTCGTAAAATCATTTTCATACTCAGCTTTTACGCTACCATCTTCCTTGATGCTATATTCAAGTTCTACACTACCACCTTTATACTTGGCAGTAATCTCGAGTTCCTTCAAAGCTGTGTTATTTACATCAGACTCCGATGATGTTTTGATTACCCCAATATAAGCACTTTGGTAATTCGGTTTATGTATTAGCACAACCTTTAACCCTAATTCATTATTCTTTGCTATTTTCTTTAAGATACCTACTGTTTGTTTATAATTCGCAGTAATACGTGATACAATTAATTTAGCATCGTTTTCATTGTATCCTGCCTTTTCCCAAGTACTTGACTGTTTAAATACTTTATATATAGATGAAACATTTTTATATGTTACATCCACTCCCACCATTTTCTGAATATCCTCTTTCGTTATCATTGTAACTTCTTTATACTTTGTAGAGGACACAATCGTTGGTGTTACTGCCACATTTTCTTCATTCCCGGATACCGTTTCTTCTTTAGCAGGTACTGTAGGCGTTACCGTAATAGCATCAACTGAAGTTGACTCCGTACTATTTTTTGTCTCTGTTGTTTTTTTTGTTGTTATAACTTTTTGCTTTTCTGATATTGGTGCTGCTTTTACAGCAATCGTTCCAACCGATAGCACGAGGACGGATGCCAGAATGGCACCATTTAATTTATTTATTCTCATATTAATTCTCCTTAGTATCTCAACCGATACTTATATTATATAGCGAATTTTGTCGCAAGTCAAATAAGCAAAAAGTAACACAGCTTTTATCGTGCAAAAAGGCTCACCGTAAATTTAGTGAGCCATTTCATTCCTTTGTATATTTTAAGTTAGATATTGCTTTCTTAATTCAACATATGATATTAACTGTATCATGAACACGTTAATATGAACTTGTTACTGGAATCATGTTTATAAGCAAACTAACAATCGCTTATTCCTCTTTGATTATATCTTAAATATCTTAACTTGCTCATTTAGTTCCTCAGCAATTTTTGAAAGCTCCTCACTAGAGTTTGCGAATTCTTCAATGGAGGCTGTTTGCTCTTCCACAGAAGCGGATGCTTCTTCTGTGCCGGCTGCATTTTCCTGAGATATGGCAGAAAGATTGTCAATGATTTCTACTATGTCTTGTTTCTTTCTTGACATTTCTTCACTTTGTCTACTTACTTCTTCCATCACTGCTTTCATCTGCTCGATCGAGTAAGCGATACCATTAAACTTTTCGTACGTCATAGTTACGCTTTCTGCTTGTGATTCTACGATTTTACCAACATCCTCGATGACTTCAACAGCACTTGATGTCTTTCGCTCTAGTTCTACAATGATTGTATTTATATCCCCTGTAAATTTGTTTGTCTGTTCCGCTAATTTTCTTATTTCCTCTGCTACGACAGCAAAACCTCTACCTGCTTCTCCTGCCCTAGCTGCCTCAATATTGGCATTTAAAGCTAATAGATTCGTCTGTTCTGCAATGCCTTTTATCATACCACTGGCATCTACTATCTTTTTTGCACTCTCATTCGTTGTTATAATGACGTCATGTATTTCTATTGCTGCTCTAGACGAGTTATCCGTTTTATTAACTAAATCTTTGATTAGATCAAGTCCCTGGTTTTTAAGTAAATTTACAGATTCCGTAGAGGCATTTAAATCATGAATCTTCCTTTCATTCTGCACAACTAGATCACCAAGTATTGCAATCGTATTCGCCCCTTTTTCAGTATCCTTTGCTTGATCGCTTGCTCCCTGCGCAATTTCTTCAATCACTTTTGATATCTCTTCTGCCGAAGTTGCGGATTGCTCACTTATTGTGGCGAGTTGATGGGAAGAAACTGCTAATTTCTCAGAGATGTCCAATACACTTTTCAGCACATTCTTTATAGAAACTTGCATGTTATCAACCGCACGTGAAATCTCTCCTAACTCGTCATTTTTTCGTAATAATTTATCCGATAAGGATGTTGAAAAATCACCCTTCGCAAAGTTTTCCATTTGTAATTTTAGTTTCTTAATTGTATTGATAGCATCACTGGATGTAACAAACAAAACACTTCCCAATAGTAGATATGCGATAACACCAGTTATGAGTATAACATAAATATTTTTATTAATGGTATTATATACATTCTCCATAGAATATCCAATATCCACTGCTCCAAGATATTCACCATCAATTACAATTGGATAAGCAATATCAAATACAGTCACTCCACTTGCTTCATAAAAATATTCCTGGCTATATGGAGTACCATCCACTGCAGCTGATTTGCTTCCCACATCTTCCATTGTAATACCAATACGCTCGGTATTGCTATGAGCGATTGTTTTTAAATCACGACCTATAATCAACGCGTAAACGATTTCATCATTTTTTGCTAAATTTTCTACCTGTACCTGGTAGTTGAAATTTTTTGTAAGTTCATTTACAATGTCAGCATTTATACCAATTTGTACAAAGCTTCCATCTTCTGCTTTGATATATCCGTATTTAAAATAGCTGTCGGAATAAGTATCCTTACGAATTTCTTCAAAGAACTCCTTTTGATTACTTTTCATAAAATCATCTACGGCATGCCCCTCAATTACCTTCCAGCCTATGTACTCATTTACTGTTGAATATAAAACTTCTCCTTCTTTATTAAAATAATTAATTTCTTCAACATCAATTTCTTTGGCTAACTCCTTTAGTGCCTCACTACTTAAACGTGCCTCATTTCCCAACACCACGCTGCCAGCAACTCTTATTTTATCATCAATCATCCCATTGATTGTATCCAACGATTTCTTATTACTTTCTAACTTGCTAACAAATTCTTCTGCTGCATTTATTCCATTTTCTTTCATCTCTTTTAATAAACTTTTCTTAGTAAACGATGTGGATATAATAACAATCCCCGTAATAGCTAAGAATACTATTAAAAGTGGAATAAACATTAGTTTTACTTTAATTGATATCTTCTTTTTGTTCATGTAGTCCCCTTTCAATGAGTTCTTATGTATAATGTATGAAATTTTATAAAAGCAAAAGAAGCTAACATTTCACTCCACAAGCTTTTCTTAAAAATTCCTAAGTAATTATATCATTACATGTTAGATTGTCAAATATGTTTCATTTTATTTTAATCATTGGCAATTATAATACTTAATACGGAGGTATGAAATATGAGAATATTAGTCGTTGAAGATGAAAAAGATTTAAATAATGTAATTACAAAAAAACTAGAAACAGAATTGTATAGTGTAGATTCTTGTTTTAATGGTAAACAAGCTCTAGAATATATTGAATTCGCAGAATATGATGCCATTATATTAGATATCATGATGCCTTTGGTCGATGGAATTCAAGTGCTTAAAACAATGCGCTCTAAAAATGATAATACTCCAGTTCTTCTATTAACTGCAAAAGATAGTGTCAATGACCGAGTTGTTGGTCTTGATGCTGGTGCCGATGATTATTTAGTAAAACCCTTCTCCTTTGAAGAACTTTTAGCAAGGCTTCGTGCAATGTTACGTCGTGCTTCCAATCATACAAGCAATTGCTATACGCTCGCCAATTTAACTGTAAACTGCGATACTAGAACGGTTTTCCGTGATGATATTGAGATATCTTTATCCAGTAAAGAATTCTCTATTTTGGAGTACATGATTCGAAATAGTGGCATTGTTCTTACTAGAGATAAAATTGAACAACATATTTGGAACTATGATTATGAAGGCGGATCAAACGTTGTAGATGTTTATATAAGATATCTACGAAAAAAAATTGACGATGGTTATTCACCAAAATTAATTCATACACTACGTGGAACCGGTTATGTATTGAAGGTGAACGAATGAATCGGTTATCAATTAAATTAAAAGTAACCCTATGGTATACCCTTTTTATGACTGTATTAGCGTTACTTGCTATCTCACTTTTATTTAAAATGAGTAATTATCAAATCTCTTCTATTTCTCAGAGAAATCTAACGGAAGTGGTTTTGGATAATTTAGAGGATATCACGTATGATGTAGAGAAAAATGCTTTTGATATCGATTTCTTTGAAGATGGAGTTTATATATCCGTCTATGATACAGACCAAACACTTCTTTTTGGGAAGGTTCCTACAAATTTTCATAATAAAGTAGATTTTAAATCTGGTTCTGTACAGACCGTAAGGGACTCCGATATGGGATGGTATGTATATGACATTTTAATTAATGTAAGGAACTATGGTAATGTCTGGGTGCGAGGTGTTACTTCTTTATCTTCCGCTAATTTTGCAGTAAATACAATGACTCAAATTTCATTGATTGTCTTTCCTTTTCTTGTGATATTCATTGCCATCGGCGGTTATTTCATAACAAAACAAGCATTTTATCCGATAAAGCAAATGAATGAAACTGCAAAAAAAATAAGTGGTGGAAATGATTTATCGAAAAGAATTCAGTTAGGGAAAGGAAAAGATGAAATCCATCAACTCGCCAATACTTTCGATGGTATGTTGGACCGTTTGCAAAATTCTTTTGAAAGTGAAAAGCAATTTACCTCGGATGTTTCCCATGAGTTACGTACTCCCACTTCTGTTATTCTTGCCCAATGTGAGTACGCACTTGAGAATGCTACTTCATTGGAGGAATTTAAGGAAAGCTTATCTGTTATCTATGGACAATCAAAAAAAATGTCTAGACTTATCTCACAATTACTTACATTAGCAAGAACAGATAAGGGAACGCAGGCATTAAATTTTGAAGACGTAAACTTAAGTGAAATATTAGAAGTCATTGTTGAGGACCAAAAAGACCTCGCAAAAGAAAAGAATATAACAGTGAAAGCAGACATTGAACCAAATATTATCTTCCATTCCGATGAGACAATGATGATGCGCCTTATTATAAATCTTATTTCAAATGCTATAACGTATGGAAAACATGGTGGAAACATCTGGGTTGGTTTATCAAGCAAGGGTTCTACCATCACGGGTTATATAAAAGACGATGGTATCGGAATTCCTAAGGATAAAATCACAAAGATATGGGATCGTTTTTATCAAGTCGATCCATCCCGTACTTCAAATAAAGAAGGTGGTATGGGGCTTGGTCTTTCTATGGTCAAATGGATTGTTCAAGTTCACGGTGGTACTATTTCTGTAGATAGTGTATTAAATGAAGGTTCAACATTTACATTTAAGTTCCCTAAATAAAGACGATTTTAACCTCGTTGTTTATGTTTCATTTTGGAATCAAAAAATTTTTGGTTTAATGTTATTTTAATTTTAGGCAGTTATGATAGATTCATAATCTTAAAGGAGGAAATTAAAAATGAAAAACAAATTATTAATTACAACACTTACACTTGCAGCATTATCTACAGCGTTCGCTGGTTATAATAGCATAAAAGGAAATGCAGAAACTACTGATCCAAATAAAGTAGTATTGGATGCTAGCAATGTTATCACAGAAGATGAGGCGAAAAAAGTAGCCCTTGAGCATGCAGGCATAAAAGAATCTGATGTTACAAATCTTAAAATCAAACTTGATACAGAGGATGGCATTAAAGAATATGAAGTAGAATTTTTCTCAGGAAACACAGAATATGATTATGATATTAATGCTATCTCTGGCGAAATCATTAGTTTTGATAACGATGTTGAAGATGATTTTAATAACAACTCTAATAGCAATGACACAGAAACGGATTCTAGTAATATAATCACAGAAGACGAAGCTAAGAAAATTGCTTTAGATCATGCAGGTATGAAGGAATCCGATATTACGAATTTAAAAATTAAACTTGATACAGAGAATGGCGTAAAAGAATATGAAGTAGAATTTTTCTCAGGAAACACAGAATATGATTATGATATTAATGCTATCTCTGGCGAAATCATGAGTTTTGACAACGATTTTGAAGATGATTTTGATGACGATGCTGAAGATGATTTTGATGACGATATGAATGACAATAACAATGCGGCGGATTCTAGTAATCTAATCACAGAAGATGAGGCTAAGGAAGTTGCTTTTAAAGATGCAGGAATTGAAGAAGCTGATGCGAAATCCCTTAGAATTAAGTTAGATACGGATGATGGTGTAAAGGAATATGAAGTAGAATTTTACACTGCTGACAAAGAATATGATTATGAAATCAATGCTAGCACTGGTAAAATTCTTAGTAAAGATGTAGAAAGCATTAAGAATAACGAGTAGAATATTATCTCATCCAATTTAATAAATACTGTTAAAAATCCCAAAAGGCAATAAAGGCAATCATTCCACCCTTTATAGCTTTTTGGGATTTTGTATTATTTTAAGATTCTACATACTCCCCACCCGGATATAGGGTCGATGAATATAATCTTTTTGTCTGAGGTATTGGCACTCCAGATGGCTTATCACTTAAGTCATACTCTGTCCCAGAAAATATATAAGCTTTTTCAGGCGTATAAATAATAACATCCTCTTTATTTCTACCAAATAAATCTCCATGAATCACATAACCATCCACTGGAAATTCAAGTTTAATTTTCCCTTCTCCATCATAGAGTGCAGGGTTTACTCCTCCGCCTCTACGATATGCTAAAATATAATCTTCTCCATCACCGTTCCAATTGCTTAGAGTATCAACAATCGTAAGCCATCCTTTTGTTTTTCTATCTTCTTTCCAGACTTCCATTCCGTTAGAATCTATTAAGAACATTCCATCTTTGCCATTCCATTGTCCCTTATGTCCATCACCTCGAACAATTCGATCAAGCCCTGCAATCATTAAGCCAGGTTCATCTTTTTTAAATTGACCTAAGGCAATGTGTTGAGATTCAATCGATCCCTCATACCTCCAAAGCTCATTTCCATCGGTATCATATAAACATGTGACACTGCCTCCAACTGCAATTTCTACTTTTCCATCACCATTCACATCACCAATCCATAGGCAATCCGCGTGATCATCTAAATCTTTACAAGACCATAAAAGTTTACCATTATGATCAAGAAGATCATATCCAGCCATTACTTCATCATATCCATCTCCATTCACATCATGTACCCATGGATAATGTCCTAAGTTCCCCTCGTGGTACCACAAAAGATTAAAATCTTCATCAAGTGCCCACATTTTATGGTAACGATCTTTTAAAATAATATCCGATGGACGTTCCTTCCCTCGTAAATTTGCAATAATAATGCAGTCGTGTGCCTCTTCTCCTGGTAATTCAAAACTCTTCTTAACTGAACCATCATTCCCATCTAGAATAAGAAATTTTTTATCCATTACACACAAAATTTCTAATTTTCCATCACCATCAATATCATATACCTGTATTGGAAAATCGGCTCCAAATGCTCCCGGTTTTGCATTCGGTGTTCCCGTTTGCCATAGAAGTGTTCCATCCAAACTATAAGCTGTTACACAGGTAATCTGATGAGGAACATATCTGTCATCAATATCAGAATTTGCCTGTCCAATGATAAGCTCCATCCTTCCATCTCCGTTGATATCACCTAGTAAACCTTTCCCATTTCCAGCAGCGGTAATATCAATGGTTCCAATCAGTTTCGCTTCCATAAAATACCTCCTTTTATTTCATTATAACATTGCTCAATCCAGTATTTATTTGCATATCTTGCGTATTTATGCCAGCCATGGTAGGACGTAGCGAAAGTCCATATCCGAAGCATAATAAAAGGAAGGATAAGCAGGTTGGTTATAACAATTGTTCTGCCATGCAATTCCGGTACGATACTGTATATCATGCATGAGGGTAAATAACTTATGTTTTGTTATTTCGGTATTGGTATATATTCGAAGAGATTTATTATCCTCTGTTCGTAGCACTAGTTCTTCTCTAAAATCTCCAAATAAGTCAGCTACTAAACAAGGATTTCCTTTTGTTCCGTTGTTGGTTTTCGTTCCTACTGGACTAAACATAACTCCGTGAATATTATCGTTTATAATACCTGTATGTTTTCCACCCACATAGTCTACTCCATCGGTTATCTGAGTGGTTAAATCTGGTGCCCAACGTATGGATTGATTCGTCCCTAACAAAGGAACCGACAATTTCTCACCAGTACAGGAAAAAGTTTCTTTCACCCAAACTTCTAAACCTCTTTTCGTAGGATCAATGTCACCAACCATGCACCTACCCAAATCCTCTTCTGCGTACTCTCCAAAGATGGCTTCTCCTGTTTCAGCATCTCTTAATGCAAAACCATATGGAGCGGCTTTTCCCCCTTCAAACACATTAAATATTTCAAGGCCAGGGCGATCTGGGTCAATATCCGCTACATGCATTGCATCACCATGACCAAATTTAGCATAGGTGCCGTCTGGCAAATATCCATAACTACTATATAAAAGGCTACCATCGTGATCGATTACTGCCCCACCATAAATAATTTCATGGCATCCATCACCATCCACATCTGCTGCCGATAAGCTATGATTCCCTTGCCCTGCCAAAGTGCCATACACAGGATCACTTCCTTCATTTTCATGAGGATTTGCACAAAATGGATTTTCCATTGGTACAAATCCAGAGTCCACCTTAAAATATTCCGTAAAGTGATTGTCAAAAAACTGATAAGCCGTAATTGCTGCCCTTGTATAATACCCTCGACAAATGATTAGATAGGGATTTTCGCCATCCAAATACGCAACTCCAGATAAAAAACGGTCCACTCGGTTGCAGGGTTCAATTCTTGACATAGCATAATCCCCCCACAAAAGACCATCATCCTCTCTAGGAGTAGGAAACAAAATTGTTTCAAGTTCGCTTCCATCCCCTGCAAACATTGTTAAATACTCAGGTCCTTCCATAATAAAACCTTCGAATTCATCCAAGCGATTTTTCTTACTTCGCATCGGTGCATATTCATATATAAAATAATTGGCAAGCTCTCTCGCATCTTCCTCTTTTAATGGGTAGGTATATTTCTCCTCTATCCCAAAGCACGATTCCAGCGTATCTGGCCATTGTCCCTTTTTCACTTCGGGATGCTCCTGCCAATTAAGAAATAATTTGACGATATGATTTTTATAATCTTCTCTGGTACAAACATAATTATCGCTGTGACTATATCCAGCCTCAATATCTTCTACCGGCATTGTAATAAAAGACTCTTTTACTATTGTTCCATTATTAAAGAAAGTCATTTTAGTTCCAGGTGCAGTTTTTACCGCAATTTCTGCTTTGCCGTCTTTATTAAAATCATAGACCATAAACTGAGTGTAATGAGCTCCTGCTCGAATGTTCACTCCCATATCCAATCGCCAAAGCTTTTGTCCATCTAGCTTATAGCAATCAATATAACATTTCCCGGTATAGCCTTTGATGGATACGTCATGAGAATTTGTAGGGTCCCATTTTACTATGTATTCATACTCACCATCGCCATCTACATCACCGACACTAATATCATTGGCAGTATAAGTGTATTCTTCTCCGGATGGAGTAACACCACCCTCTGGGATATCTAAGGGAATTTCCAAGTAATTATCACCTGTTGAAAATGCTCTCTTGCTCTCGCAAGGAATTGATTCCACTCCATCTATATACGCTGCAACTGCATAAATATCATCCATTGTTCCGACTGGATCAAGATAATTTGTACTATTCCCTACGCAGGTGAGTTTCTTTTCATTTTTATATATAATAAAATCAGTGCCACTTAAGCCTGTTTCGGTATATCCAGTTACCTCGCTAATAAATAATCTCCAACTTAAAAATATACCTTCTCTTGTCTTTGCTACAATGAGTCCTCTACTAATCTGTTCGATATAAGGATGAAACACTTTTCGTACCGGAGTTTTTAAAACATCGCTTGTAAACTCTTCATTCTTATGACTTACAGCTACAACTTTTATGTAATTTGGTATGTGTGTTGACCTGTTTAATGTAAATCTACACTCATCTACTTCTGCTATCTTTTTATATTTCATTGTTTTTGTATCTTTATCGGCATAATAAATGGAGTAAATACCCACATCCTCTACCTGATTCCATGTGAATGTAACAAAATCATCACCGATTTGTTCTACCGTTAGTTTCATCATAACAACCTCCAATCTCGTATATTGGATATAACATGAATGCTGTTGATTCCTATATACATTGTCTATAAGGTAGGCCCTTAATTTTAAAAAAGGCTGTTGCAAAATAGATTGTACTGTCCTTTAATGTATGTATCTATCTTAATTTGCAACAACCTCTTCCTATTGATTGAATTACTATTAAACCATTTTATTTCAATATTTTATACGTCAATTCTTATAAGAAACACTTATGTTCTTAGGATTATTATTACGTTATGGCATATTACATTCCTACTCATGTATTAATAATTGTCTATACATTTATACTCTTTTCATTTGTACTCTTTTCATTTGTACTCTTTTCATCTATCCTTTTACTTGTTGTCTGCATGGTAGTACTCATTTACTTCCTTAATAACGTCTGACCCACCCATGTTTTCCCAGTTTTTCCAAGCCTTTTGTAAACCTGCTTCATCGATTTCACCACAGATGTATTGTGTTCTTGCCGCTTGCAACTCTTGATCAAGAGATGCTCCATTGAGTGAATAGGTTGGTGAATTTACCAAGTATCCAGATGCTGGATTAAATACTGCCTTTTCAATATTCTCTTCCTTGATCTGTGCTTCAATATCTTGACGTTCTGTAGTCACTGGTTTAATACTTGTTGGGGTCATATTTGGGATATAAGCAACTACTTGATTCAGTGGAGAATAATCTTTAATTTTAACTGGATCCTGAAGATCTAAATCTACTAAATTTCCATTTGCATCTTTCTCCCAGTGTACCCCCTCTAAACCATAAGAAGATAATAATAACATTTCATCATCACACATTTTATCTAGGAATTTTAAACATGCTTCAACTTTTTCTTTTGTATCAGCTGCTTTCGTAATTACAAAGAAACCACCATATCCCGTTGTCGCTAAAGTTTTATCATTGATTGTTCCCAATAATTGCATTGATGCATTTTTACTAGAATCTGTAACAGATGGTATGTTATTTGTTTCAAAGTAATCCCAAATTCTTCTAGCCCCATCTAATACGTCAATGTAAATACCACATTCTCCGTTTTTAACGGAATCTGACCAAGTCGCAGTATCTCTAACAGCCCAATCCTTGTACACCAATCCATCATCGTACATCTTCTTAAACCAATTAAGAGCTTCCATATACTCAGAAGTTTGATGAACTGGAACTAAATTTCCATCTTTTTCAACCCATCCATTGCCTACACCAAACCAAGTCTGCATAATATCAAATGGTCCAGTGAATTTGCATAGTGCTACACCATAAGTGTCGTTCTTTCCATTGCCGTCTGGATCATTGTATGTAAATTGATACATCATATTATAGAAATCTTCCAAAGTTTTAGGTTCACTGATACCTAATTTATCCGCCCAGTCTTTACGGTATCCAATCCCATTTCTACCAATTGGTCTTGCTCTATATAAGCCAATCAGTTTTCCAGCCACTGAAAGTGATTTGTTTACATTTTCATTTGCTTGTGATAAATTTGGATATTTTTCAGAGTCATTAATAAATTCATTTAAATCCCAAAAGGCTCCCGCCTCTGCAGAACTTACAATAACACCATCCATTTTACCCACAGCCATAATCATCGGCATACTATCTGGATCCGCTAAGGCAAGTGTTAATTTCTCTTCGTAGCTATCACTTGGTATCCAGTCAAATTTCACTTTTGTATTCGTATAATCTTCCATTTTTTCAATGACTTGAGATGCGTATTCTCCGGACAAAGGACTGCCTTCATAATCAAAGGTCATCATAGTAATTTCTGTTTTTTTACCCCCTGCGCTGGTCTTCTCATCTTTCCCCTTGCACCCACTGAGTGCAGCCCCAATTAGGGTAGTCATCAATAGTAAAGCTACAACCTTTTTAAAGCCTCTCTTTCTCATAATACATCCTCCTTTTAATTTTTATATAAACTCATTGCAATCACTCTTATTGCATGAGATATTGCACCAATGAAAAACTAACCTAAGTTAAGTAACTCATTATCCTTTTACAGCACCCACCATAACTCCTTGTGCGAAATATTTTTGCACAAATGGATAAACAAGTAAGATTGGAACGGTTGCTACTACGGTAGTTGCCATTTTAACTGCTTTGTCAGGTGGCGCACCCAATGCATCAAAATTAATTAAATCTGTCTGTATTCCTTGTGCCAACAAGATAATTCGTCGTAACACAATCTGTACCGTTTCTTTGTGTGGTTTTAAGTATATCATTGCATTAAAATAATCATTCCAATGCCCCACTCCGTAGAATAAGGAAATGGAAGCTAATACTGGTTTTGACAAAGGTAGAGCAATTTTTGCGAAGATACGAATTTCTGAGCAACCATCAATCCTTGCTGCTTCATCAAGCTCCTTTGGAAGTTCTTGAAAGAAATTCTTTACTATTATCATATTAAATGGGCTAATAGCTCCCATTAACACCAATCCTATAAATGAATCCTTTAATTTTAAGGTCCCCATCAAAATGTAAGTTGGAATCATACCACCTGAGAATAACATTGTAACGATAACAAAATTCAATATTGCGTTTCTTCCTCTTAAGTGAGATTTTGAAAGTGGATACGCAAATGTTGTTGTAAAGAACATATTAATGAAGGTTCCTAAAATTGTTAGTATTAACGAATTTTTAAGGCCTCGAAATATTTCTCCGGTTTTAATAATATATCGATATGCATTTAAGGAGAATTCTCTTGGAACAATGAAAAATGCTCGTTGCGTTAATTCCTTCTCCGTTGCAAAAGAACCCGCTACCACATATAAAAAGGGCAGCAACGTTGCTAATGCTATCAATCCAATAACTACATATATCAATACTTGTGTTGCTTGGTCCATTGGACTTCGTTTTATTCTTGTCTTCACTATAGCCATATAGCAATCCTCCCTTCTAATAAATTCCCTGCTCTCCAAATTTTTTCGCCAATTTATTCGACCCAAGTACCAATACTAGGCCTACAATTGACTTGAATAAACCTGCAGCTGTACTAAACGAATATTGGGCATTAATAATACCTTTTTTGTAAATATAAGTATCAAATACTTCCGCAGCGGAACGATTTAAATCATTTGCCATTAGGAATATTTGCTCATATCCCGTATTTAATAGTGAACCTACACGAAGAATTAGCATCATAATGATTGTGCCTTTGATTGCAGGTAAAGTAATGTGCCACATAAGTCTCCATCTACCTGCTCCATCCACTCTTGCGGCCTCATACAATTGCGTATCTACTCCAGCAAGCGCTGCTAGAAATATAATCGTTCCGTATCCAGATTCCTTCCAAATACTCTGACCTAGAATAAGGGCTTTAAAATATTTTGGCTTTGATAATACATCGATGGTATCCCCTGTAATGGATTTTACAATCATGTTAATAACACCATCCGATATATTAAACAGCTGATATGTAAGACTGGCAACAATTACCCAAGAAACAAAATGTGGTATATAAATAAATGTTTGTGCCGTCTTTTTATATTTTTGTGAGCGTATTTCATTTAATAAAAGAGATAAAATAATCGGTGCTGGAAAATAAAATACTAAATTTAATAAAGAAATTCCTAGTGTATTCTTAAGAACCATAAAAAAATCTTGATTCGCAAAAAACGATTTAAAATGTGTAAGACCTACCCACTTACTCCCCCCAATTCCCTGAAAAGGGCTGTACTGTTGAAAAGCGATCACAATACCTCCCATTGGTATGTAACGAAAAATCAAAAAATATAGAAGTCCCGGTAACATCATGATATACAACCACTTATGATGCATAATATATTGAAATAAACTTTGCCTTTTTACTCCTACTTTTGCCATCTCTTTCTGTTTCTTTCGAAATGGAAAAGATAACGATACTCTTCGTTTTGCTTTTTTCATGCCCTTCCTCCTTTTATGCATTTTGTCGTTTTTAAATCAACAAACGTCGTGTTTATAGTGCAATAATACTTTATATATACAATTACATCAATAATCATTTTCTCTACTCTTGTGCCAAATGCATATATATTACAATTAACGCTATACTATTTTGTGTATCATGACGTCAAATAATCATTTTATTGACCTATCATCTGAAACAAAATAATATGATTATTTCGCTCAAAACCTTGTCATATAATAGAACACGCGCTTGATGGTTTGCATAGCAACATATTCTTCTTTGCAAGGTACGCATTTTGACACTTCGTGGGTTTTTAAATGATAGAGATAATTTCCTATCATAGACTAAAAAAGTACAAAGCACATTCTCCGCGCCTTGGCAATTTGTTATAAAAAAAAAGCTTTGCAGCCAGTACGCACCTGTAAGGTTATAATCAGAATTATTATCCTCACTACAGGTTTGTAACCACTTGCAAAAGCTTTTTTTAACTGTTCATTTTTTTATATTGTTGTCGATACTTTCCAGGCGTAATTCCTTCCATTTTATTAAAAAATCGTATAAAGTTTTGCGAATTTGTATAGTTTAACTCTTCTGCAATATCCGCAATTGTCTTATCCGTTTCTAATAAAAGTTTTTTTGCCTTTACTAACTTATAATTGCCAACATAATCTGTAAACGTTGTATTGTAATTCATCTTAGTTACCTTCCATATATAGGATGGATGGTAATTTAATTGCTCTGCACATTCTGCTAGGGTTATATTTCCGTCACTTTGTTCAATTAATTGTTCAATGTCCTTCATCGTATCCGATGATTTGCTCATTCGATATTCATTTAATTTTGTAATAACTGGTTCAATAACTTTATGCTTTATAAAATAGCGCATTTTTCCCATATCAAAAATTTTATTCATCTGTTGAAATAAGTTATTTCTCAAATTATCCTCAAAAATATCATCTAGAGATAGTCCTGCATCCGTCGCAATTAACAATCCCGAGATTACAAATCTTTGAATATGAAGATAACATTCACTTTGTATAACATTTTTCTCAATTAAACCATCCATAAATTCATCAATGACTTGAAACGCTTCTTCTAAATTACTGGTATCAATCGCTTCTTTTAATTTTTTCTCTGATAAACGATCGTAGGAATACCTTGTGTTGTTTTCTTTGATAGCGGAATAAAACAAGAGTCCATTACAATCAGTCTCACTTTGCATTGATCCTATAAACAAGATATTTTTCATAGCCTCTAGACTTTCATGATATGCAACGCGGTAATCCTCCAAGCCACTATGGGCATGGCTTACACCAATGTTTACTTGCAAATCATATTTTTCCGTTACAAACTTCTCAATTTCATAGTATACATTAGACACTTTTTCTTCTAGTTCTTCGATTGTAGCTCCACTTACTGGAAGAATAAAACTATTCTCATAACTAATTGGCGGAATAAACATCATAGATTTCACGTAATCTGGCAAACTCTCAATCATATTGATTCTTATGGCATCTAAGTTTGTATCCTCAGATAAATCTTTTTTATCGACTGCTGTTAATGCACCTAACATTAGCATATAATAATTTTGTACCTGTATTTTGAATTTATCTACGTAGTTATATATTTTCTCCCGATCAATGCTTCCACGAATCATACGTATCTGAAACAATTCCACCAATTGTGGTTGTTGACTTATGACTAAATTCTCATAAAAGTTACGATTATCTACTAAGCGTTCAATGCGATCGTTAATATAATCAAATTCATTTTGTTTGTTTTTATCTTCATTTTTCAATACTTTTAATGACATGTTTCCAATACGTTCAGTCAATAAAAAAACTGGCTTGTATAGTTTTTTTGTAAGCAAAATTGACATGCCTGTAATTGTAATAATGCCAATTATCAGAGCTATTGTTAAATATAAGATAGAATCGCCCTTACTACTGACTACGTCCATATCATAACTAACCAAATATGTCCATTTCAATACAGCCGAATGTGCTGTTGCAACACTGTATGATCTGTCACCATTTAATCTTATATTTTTTGCTGTTTTAATTTTATCCATATGATTTTTTGCATAGGATGCTATTACTACGTCAGTTGTGTATATTACATTTCCATCATCATCAAGAACTGTTATATCGCCACCACCTAAATCTTCCCTTAACTTCCTTTGTAAGAAATCCATATCAATGTTTATTATCATAAGGCAATTTGGATTCTTTTTTATCGTTGGTGCTTTAATTATTAGACTTACCCCATTGATTTTTACTTCTTCGCGACTTAATTTTATATCTTCCATTCCAGCATTATCTAGCCAAAAGCTTCTAGTAAAAGTTCCCTCATAATGTTTAAAAATCTCTTCTACTGTTTCTTTATTTTTTACTTCATTATAACGATACAATCCCCGGTTACTAAGTACCCAACCAGTATCAAAATTAATAAAGGTGTATCCTGATATGTATGATAAATAATAATTACTTCCTGATAATATATCGGATGCCTTTTTTAAATGCGAATAATCCGAATATGAGATATCTGAATTAATTAACCAACTAAGCTCATCTCTACTTGTCTCGTATAAATAACTTCTACGTATACTATCAAGTGCAGTGTCTATTTTTGATTTCACTTGTGATACCATTGCTTTTGTTGATGCATGTATTTTATCTGATACTCCAGAAGTATAAGTTTTGTAAGAGAACATACCTAATATGATAGTCGGTACTAACATAATAACCATTATGCAGATAAAAACTGTTCGTTTATAATTAAAGTATAATCGTTTTTTCCCCTTCATTGCTTCCTCCTACCATTCATTTGCAATAAAAAAAGAGCTGCTTTTTAATTAACTCTATATGCAATGCTCTTTCATGTTATAGTTTACAATCGTTAACACATATAAATGTCTTTAAAATCATTTGTTAATTCTCTACGAGTAAGCTAACAATTATTATACACTTTTCCACTATATCACATTTCTAAGCAAATTTTTCCTGATTCAATTATAGCAAATGGCACTATTTTTTTCAATGCAATAACACAAAAATAGTAATAATGACTATATCGGCTCATGATTTCTTTATTTTTGATAACTATTATTCACTTATTTACATTTATTGTTTTTTCACTAATATAAGGATTTTATAGTAAAAGAAGAATATAGAAATCGTGGTATTGGTACAAAGCTGTTCGAGGCATCAAAACAATGGGCAAAAGACAGTGATATGGAATATTTTCGATTGACTGTTTTACCTACGAATGAAAGTGGAATACGTTTTTATAACCGCCATGGACTAGTGGGGTACATGCTTACTATGGAGTGCCCTCTATAAGTTCAGTGAAAAATTAATATAAAGCTTACAATTACATACCATACATAAAAAATTAAAAGCGAATGGTCATTATATTCCATTCGCTTTCCTTTATTACTTGCCACATGTTTTATCCTTTAAAATACGAATACTACAACTAATAATATAAAAAATAATATTAACTATCAATTCCCATAATACTCACCCAAAGATATCCCGTTCTCACCCAGTGGAATTTTATGGTCGAGTCCAATAAATTTACCATTTGCCTGCCATAGTGCAGGTTTTAAAAGTGCATATTTTTCTTCGTCCCAGGTTCTCCAATCATAACTTAATAATCCACCAGTATCACCGGAATTCGGATTGATGCACCAAAATGTATGATGAATCCGATTATTAACCATATAATCTCTTAATAAGGTCATCCATTTTTGATTCTTTGCACCATCCATAAATCCTCCCCATTCGCCAATAAAAAGTGGGGCGATACCTTGGTCATTAATATATGCCCAAGTATCATACCAATAATCGTCAAGAAGCGTTTGTGTAGTAAAGTCCTTATCAAACCAAGATTGGCTATATACAGATGGCCCATAATCATGAGGTGAATACACGATTTGACTGTTAAGAGTACCGATATCTACCGGGTAATCTTTCACACCTCTTAAATTACCACCCCACCACGCACCATTCCATGGTGATGCATCACCAGAAGCCCCCCAAATATCTGGTGTGTCATAAGAATAACCCAATTCTGTTTTTGGATATTGTTCCACACCTTCAATCATAATTAAAACTTTAGGATTTTTTGAAAGGATTGCTCTTGCACAACGTTCTGCTGCATATTTCCAGTTGTTTTCATCGGTAGTATTATCCCACTTTGCCATATCTGATGGGGTGCTTGGGGAATATCCTCTTTTTCCATGTGGTTCATTTTTTATGTCAAATGCTAAAATGGTATCGTCGTTTTTGTATTTATCCGCAAGCCATGCCAAAGTATCGATCCACTTTTCTGTAGTAATCTCACCAGCCGTTGTCGTGGTTAATCCATACCATAACGGATAGTTATGTCCAGAATTATTCGCATCTGGACTATGTACATCCACCATTACTTTGATGCCTAGCTCTTTGCAATAGCCCATAATGATATCAAATATTTCCATACTGTTTTTCACTTTATTATTCACAGTATCATAAAAATCTGGGTTACAAACATAATACGGAGGATTGTTTACCGCCGTAACACTTGAAACTTTATTTGGTTTTCCTATCATCCAACTATACAATAGCTCAGTTGAAATCGGTACTCTTAAAAATCCAATTCCTCGATTTGCAATGTTGGTTAATGTCTCTTTTACATCATACCATGCTCCATGGAATACATTTTCACTGCAATTAAATCCAAACCAATTTGCACCAGTGAGCCATACCTCATTACCATACATATCATAGATTTTATTACCTACACAATGCAACCAGTCATCATTATTTGTGTCTGCAGCAATGACCTTTTGTTCACTTTTAAAGTAACCTGATGAAAAGAAAATTATTAAAATCATTAGTGTTGAAATCATTCTTTTGATTTTTTTCATAATACGCTTCTCCTTTCATAAAATTAATAAATTTCGTGCATCTCTCCTACCATATATATGTTAGGCTAATTTCATAATGAATTATTTTTCCTTTGGTGCTAATCATCATACCAATTTACGAGTTTTTTGTTCTCTCATTATCCCTTTACCGCTCCTGCAGTCAATCCATCAACGATTTGATTACTAAAACAACAATACACAACAATGGATGGCACTACCGCAATTACAATTGCTGCAAACATCTGAACATAATTTGTTGAATAAGGTCCAACAAAATAAGTTAACGTAACTGGTAAAGTCTTTTTCTTAACATCTGAAATAAATACCATAGCTAACAATAGTTCATTCCAATTAGCAACAAATGTCATCAAGCCTGTTACAAACATTCCTGTTTTAGCAAGAGGCAATGCAATCTTAAAAAAGCATTGATAAATCGAGCATCCATCGATGCAAGCTGCTTCAAACATATCTCTTGGCATTCCTTTAAAGAAATTGACTAAAATATAGATAGTCATAGGTAGTGAAAATGTGACATAAGGCAGGATTAAAGCTAGTAGCTTATCTGTTAAATTCATCCTTGAAAAGGATACAAATAAAGGTATTAATAAACTATGTACTGGTATCATCATTCCGATTAAAAAGTAAGTTAACAAAGGATTTGCTAGTTTAAAACGCATTCTTCCAATCGCAAATGCTGCCATAGATCCAACTAGAATACTTATAATTAGAGCAATTACACATATAAAAATTGAATTTATGGTTGCACTTCCTAATTTCCCTGCACTCCAAGCAATTTTATAATTATCCCATTGTAGCATTTTAGGTAGGCTGAACGGATTTTGAAATATTTCTGCATTTGTCTTAAAGGATACTAACACCACCCATAACAATGGTCCAATATAAACGACTGCAAGCAAGATTAGAAAAAGATATATAATGATCGATCCTAGTTTTATTCTCTTCATCTGTTCCCTCCTATATTTCATAGTTCTGGGCTTTGAAACATTTATTAATAATAAACGTAACAATCAAACACATGATTAACAAAACCACACCAATTGCACTTGCATATCCATACTTAAAATATTGGAAGCCATTATAATATAAATGAGTTGCTAATACTTCCGTTCTATGATTTGGTCCACCTTGGGTCATATTGTAAACTAAATCAAAAAATTTAAGCGAACCTATACAATTTAAAGATAAGGAGGTTGCTATCATTGGTTTAATGAGTGGTAAGGTAATATAAAAAAAACTTTTTATCTTATTAGCACCATCGATATAAGAAGCTTCGTATAAGGACTTTGAAATACCTGTAATCTGTGCCATATAAAGCATCATCGTAGTTCCTACATACTGCCATAGTGCGACAAATGCAATAACCCACATAGGTAGAACTATAAATCCCTTCGTTTCCATTAACCATAAAGGACCTTTTATTCCAAAGATTGCAAGAATCTGATTGATTCCCATCTTAGGATTAAATAAAAATGACCATAATAGACCTAATGCAGCCGAAGATAAAACCGCAGGCAAATAATAGATATTCTTAAATATATTTCTACCTTTTTTTATATTCGTAAGTAATACTGCTAGAATTAAGCCGATTACCTGTTGAGTAACCGATGAAAATATCATAAAAAATAATGAATTTTTCAAAGCTATTCTCATAGTTTTATCAGAGATTAATAATTGTTTAAAATTATCAAGTCCTACAAATTCCGGATCTGTCAACGCATTCCAGTCACAAAGAGAATAATATAAAGCCTGACAAATAGGTATCAGTAATACGGCCGTAAATAATATGATTCCTGGTGCCATAAACAGCACGATAGCCACCTTATTACGAAACAACTTATCCATATCTTTCCTCCTGTTACTCTAATTGCAATTTTCCCCAAATCGTTATTTCTTCCAGACATTATTCTGATAGAATTCTTGTACCTGAGCAAAGGCTTCTTCTGATGTTAGACTGCCTAAAAATAGATCAACCATTGCATTATCAAATACGTCTCCTGCTTCAACTGATGCTAGTGATTCGTTATAAAATCCGAACGTACCTGTTGATTTTTCTAAAATATCCATAACATAAGCAAGTTGTGCAGGTGCTTTATCCTCATCATATGCTACATTAATTACCGGAATCTTTCCTCCAACTTCCGCTGTATATTTTTGAGCAGTTTCATCCGTGAAGAATTTCATAAGAGCAATACATGCCTCTTGGTTTTTGGTTGTGGAACTCATTACTAAGTTATCCGTCTTTACAATCATACGATTCGGATCTGCTCCACCCTCAATTGCTGGGAAGCTAAATACACCACATTTTGATTCAAACTCAGGATTTGCACCATTGATTTGTCCAATTGCCCAAGAACCTTGAACTAACATCGCCGCTTCACCATTGTAAAATGCAGCGGTTGCCTGATCGTTAGAGTCACCTGCTGCTGTTTCTTGAAAATACTTCGATAATTCTGCTAACTTATTGCCTGCTGTTATAAATGATTCACTTGTCCAATCCAGTGTACCCTCGTTTACACCTTTTAAATTATCTGGTCCCCCAGCTCTGTCACAAAGATATCCAGCAATCATCGACAAGCACCATGCTGTCCCAGCGGAACAAGAAATCGGAGTATATCCAGCATCTTTTAATTTCTGACAAACATCAATCCATTCCGTAAAATTCGTTGGCACTTCCACTCCCGCAGCTTCAAACATTTCCGTATTATAAAATACAAGAGACGCTGCAAAGTTCGTTGGTACTGCATAGATTTTTCCATCATACGTCATGCGTTCAAAAATACCTTCGGTAAAATTTCCATACCAATCTTTTTCTTTATTATTCAGTATCTCTGTTAAATCTGCAGCTACCCCAGCTTCAACATATTGTGTTAAATTAGGTCCTGGATTACAGATAAATACATCTGGACTTTTTTTCGCTGCTATCAATGCATTAAGCTTTGTATCATACTCTTCCAAATTCGTAGTAATTGCCGTAACATGATATTTATCCTTATATTGTTCATTGAATCTTTCGATTACCTCTGCATATCCTTTGGAAATCAAATCTTCTGTTGCCGTTAAATCATCCCAGAACATCCATTGTAATTCTACAACCCCATTACTATTTTCATTTGTTGTTTTAGACGAACTACCATTTTTACACCCCGTTAGTAAACTAGTTACCATAAGAACACTTAGTAATACTCCTAAAACTTTTCTTCCCATAAATACACATCCTCCTTATATATTTAAATGTATGAAAATTACACAGAGAAGCTTGTTTAATTTCCATATTTTTACTATATCAAGAATTATGGTTTTTGTCTTATTAATTATTGCTTATTTGCAGTTACTTCTTGTTATCTGTAAGATATATTATGATGTTCTTAGATGATTTTCGACTTCTTAGAATGTTATTATGCTTTTTAATCTATATTGTCCTTCCACCATTAAAAAAAACTGTTACAATAAAATTATTATCGCAACAGCTTCCCTTGTTTTCTTAATTTATCATTACTTTTATGAACTATATAATGTACCCATAACTGTGGACACATTATTAAGTGAGTACCTATCTTTCAGACATCCTTACTAAATAGATCCTAAGTTATGGACATTACCTCTTTAACTGGACCTTAATACTAGACATCATATAA